>CWGY01000049.1_pt2 | contig 119367 bp, 103 predicted proteins | sample 678861 | NCBI WGS metagenome assembly CWGY01 (sample SAMEA3735962, study PRJEB9488) | human gut metagenome | biome: ENVO:mammalia-associated habitat; material: ENVO:feces | place: Malawi | collected 2009-02-27
TTGCGGGGCCTGCCGCACGGTTCCCTGTCTTGTGCTGCGGAAGGCCGGGAGCCCCTTGCCTGCTCTCGCATGGTGAGCAGGTTTATAAAATCGCAGGTAGAGGCAGCTCTCAATCATTCAGATTATTGGCTCTTATATTGATCTGGCCTCACGGGGAGGAACTTGGCGCTGTTTGCCCTGCCGCAATGTCGCAGCCGCCGTCTTTTGTGGACAAACTTGCCCTCGGCCAGCCCCGACTCCGCAACCGCCTTGATTCGTGGACAGCCTTGTCCTTGGCCAGGTTTGGGGAGCGCGCGTTTTGTAAGGCCAGACCACCCAGCTGAGGGTACGGGCGATTTTGGGCCAAGACGGACCTGTTCTGCGCCGGTCAGCCCCGATATCGCAACCGCCGTCTTTTGTGGACAAACTTGCCCTCGGCCAGCCCCGGCTCCGCAACCGCCGTCTTTTGTGGACAAACTTGCCCTCGGCCAGCCCCGGCATCGCAACCGCCGTGATTCCTGGACGACTTCACCCTCCCGGCCAACCGTGCCTCCCAGCCAACCGTGCCTCCCGGTCACCGGGCCTTATGGCCTCATCTGGGCCTGGTCTACAAATCCGCGGTCCACAGCAGGATGACCTCAAACGACTTTACAAACAATCAGAGAAGAAAGATGTCCGAGGCGAGGAGTGCGAGCAAGTTGTAGCCAAGGAGTGCTATGAGGTCGAGCGGCGGCCAGTCCACGACGGCCGTAACCACGCTCGAGAGCAGGACTGCAAGCATCACGAAGACGCATCCCCTGATTCCGGCGCCCATGGTCTGCCACCCTTCTTTGAAGTGCCTCCCCGGAACCCGTCCGATTTGGCGAGTCATTACAATTTGGCGAGTCATTACAAGACCAGCTTCGAGCTCCTTCAGCTTGTCCGCTCGTCGTGATGGCATTCGTCTCGTAACCACTTTCGAGGAAGGCCCTATTCAGGCGTCGCGACGAGGCGCTTCGAAGGAGGGCCGACCGCCATTCTTGCGGGGCGCCCGATGGAGATGGCCCCGCGAGGGGGTTGAGTGTGCGTGGCTGACGCGTCGTTGAGTCGAGGCCGAGCGAGCTCTCCTTCGGCACCTTGTCGATATGGCGAGATATCCGTGCGGCGCCGTCTGCGGTGACATTTGATCGTCCCAATCTGAAAGGCTCAGTTTGCGGACGAATGTACACACGTATGACGACCGCGATGTCATCCGACTTATTTGGTTCGCTCCTGACGCTTTCGCCCGGCACTTTAGTGTGCTAAAGTGCGCAACATGACCTAGCAAGTCTGTGGTGGCGCGGCCGAACGCCGCCGACAGGGAGGGACCATGGGAATCGACAGCGAGAAGACATCCGGCATCGACGTTAGGGCGTCTTCCGGCAACCAAGCACCTTCCAACAGTCGGCCGCCTTCTGGCAACCCGGCGCCTTCCGACAGCCAGGCATCTTCGCACTACGAGAACCTACGGGAGGGCTTTGACCCGTCTGCGCTCAAGTTCGATGACAAGGGCCTCATCCCGTGCGTCGTACAGCAGTTCGATACCGGCGAGGTGCTCATGGTTGCCTGGATGAGTGCGGAGTCCGTTCGCCTCACGCTTGAGACGGGTACCACGTGGTTCTGGAGCCGTTCGCGTCAGGAGTTGTGGAACAAGGGTGCTACCAGCGGCAACATGCAGCAGCTCAAGGAGCTGTGGGCAGACTGCGACTCCGACACGCTCCTCGCCAAGGTCGACTCGCCCGGCCCCGCCTGCCATACCGGCTCGCGCAGCTGCTTCTTCAAGCAGATCGGGTAGGAGCAGGGTGGCGGCTCGCGACAGCGGCGCAAAGGCCGTTCCGCCCGGCTCTATCGGGCGGGGGCCGGCTGCCCAAGGTTGGGTACGAGGGGGCAGCTCGTGACAGCGGCGCAAAGCCCCGCCCTGTCGGCTCTATCGGGCGCGGGGCGGCCGCTCAAATGCCCAACTCGTCTGACCGCATTGAGTACGACGCAGAATATGGCAAGCTGAGCCTATGGATTTGCGTGCCGCGAGGAATAGGGGTGCGCCGATGATCGTCGCCGAATGGGCGGCAGGCATACGACGCGCGAGAGAGCGGGACTGCTGCGAGGTGCCCCGCACGAAGGTGGGCCATAGCGGGGCCGCAGCGAGGCGCCCCGCGCAAGAAACAGACAACGTCGGCGCCCGCGCGCCGCAGACCGGAGGGACACATCATGGGAGTTCGTACCGCTAACGTGAAGGACGGCAACATCGGCGAGACGCTGGAGGGCCTGGCCGCCACCATCCACGGCCGCCGCGAGGCGTCGCCGGAGACGAGCTACACGGCCAAGCTGCTCACCGACGTCGAGGACGAGCTGCTCAAGAAGCTTGCCGAGGAGTCCAGCGAGGTCATCATGGCCTGTAAGGACAACGACCACGACCACATTCGCTACGAGTGCGGCGACCTCGTCTATCACCTGCTCGTGACCATGGAGCGCTACGGCATCACCCTCAACGAGCTTGCCGGCGAGCTCAACGCCCGCATGAAGTAGGCGCGCGGAGGGTCGAGCCCTAGTGCTCGGAAGCCGGGTCCTGACGCCCCGCCGAGGCATGGCGGGGCGTTCGCACGGTTGGGCAAAGCACATCACACCCCACAGTTTGGGAGCCTCGCTATCCCTTAATAGGACGAGGCTCCCACTTTGTGGGGGTGATGTGCTTTGCCCCGCTTTCTTTCGCGCTGACGGCCTGGCTGCCCGTGGGTGTGCGGTCCGCCTGTCGGCTCGGCCGACCGCAGGCGCGCAATTTGGTTGTCAGCCTGGCTGCCCGGGGGCGTGCGGCCCCTGTCGGCTCGGCTGACCACGGACGCGCAATTTGGTTGCCAGCCTGGCTGACCGGTGGCTGTGCAATCTGGTTGACGGCCACATACCCGGGGTGTGCGGTCCGCCCGTCTGCCCAGCGCCCTTGCGCGCCCTGCTGCCTACTCGAACGGCACGTGCTCCCAGGAGCCGTCGGCGTGGGGCACTTCCATGCCGCGGTAGCCCGCCGCGGTTGCGTAGCGGTAGGCGTCACGGATGCCCCAGCAGACGTCGCACGCACGGTGCGCGTCGCTGCCAACGGTGATGGGCACCTCAGCGCGATGGAAGCGGATCAGCAGCTCGGGGGAGGGATAGTAGGCCCCCACGCTCTTTCGGAGCCCTGCCGTGGACACCTCCACGCGCCGGCCCGTGTCATGGGCGCACGCGGCCATCTCGTCCCAGAGCGGCGCGAGGTCGATTGTGGGTGCGAAGTCCTCGTTCACGAAGCGCACGGCGAGGTCCGGGTGTGCCATGGAGCTGAACTCGAGCGGACTCTCGCAGGCGCGACACCAGCTGGCGGCGTAGCGGCGCCAGACCTCGTCGGCCCCAAGCTCCTCCCAGATATGCTTGTCGCTGCCGTCGTCGATCCAGCCTGCGCTGGAACCGGGAAGCCCGGCCTGCGCCGTGCCCACAGCCTCGGCGGAACCCGCCGCGCCGCCGCACACGTTGCCCGGGTCTCCCACCCAGTGCACGCTGCCCAGGCGCACCACGGCGCCTGCCGCCCAGCGCGCAACGTTTTCCTCGCAGCCCTCGTACCAGTCGCACTCAAAGCCGTAGACGAGCTCGAGCGGCGTTGCGGTGGCGGCCGTGAGCTCGTGAGCGAGACGCTCTGCCTCAAGGAACGCTGCGCGATGCTCGGCGAGGCGCGCCTCGGGCACCTGGCACTCGAGCTTGGGGTCCATGCTCGCCGGCAGCGTGAGGTGATCTGTTGAGACGAGGACGGAGCAGCCCGCCTCGGCGGCGGCGCGGACGTTCTCCTCGAAGGAGGGCTCGCCATCGGAGAAGTTGGTGTGGGTGTGGCAGTCGACGATGGGGGTCATGGGAACTCCAAACTGTGGAGGTTTGTGGTGTGAGTCCGGGCGGCTCCTGTCGTGGTGACCCGGGCACCTTGAGCCTGGATGGCGCCCGTCGCGCCTGGCCCGGGCCCCTTGAGCCCGGACGGCATCTGCCGCATCGGCTCAGGCCTTTGGTGGATAGCGGCAATCAAACGCGAACGGCGCGCCATGCGTAAGCCCGGGCGATGGCGCCGTGACGCCCGCCTGCTCCCCGCAAGGGTACCGTTCGCGGGCGCGCCGTCAACGCACGATGACCGACGCGATACAGTTTGGGAAAATGTTCCAAACGGGCGCGTCTCCGTGGGACCATGGTTTCGGGAACGGAACTCTTGTCCGGCGGTTTTGCCTCAGTCCCGGTCCAGGCACTTGAGACCTTGCCCCCGGCCCGGCACCTGCGACCTTGGCCCCGGGCAGGCATCTGCGGCCTCGGCCCTTAGGCCGGGCACCGCAAGCACGCCCGTTGCGCACGCAACTCGTCCCCACCAACAGGCGGGAGCATCCATGGCATCCGGCATCATGCAGACTATCGAGCGCGAGTACGCGGGCTTCACCCCCTCGTACAAGAAGGTGGCCGACTACTTACGTGCTCATCAGGACGAGGCCCAGTACCTCTCCATCTCCGAGCTCTCGGACGCGTGCGACGTGGGAAAGGCCACGATCTCGCGCTTCTGCGCCGCCCTGGGCTTCGACGGCTACAGCCGCTTCAAGCTTGCGCTGGCGCACTCCGTGGCAGACCGGGACGAGGAGATGGTGCTCGAGGTTCCCCAGGCGGCACGCTCCGAGGCGCGCATCCGGGCCTCCCAGGCGAAGGTGTCTGCCGGCGTGGAGCCCACGACCCTGCTGCCCGCCGCCGAGCGCGCCCGAGACCTGCTGGCCGCCAACGTGGCCGTGATGAGCCAGACCCTGCAGACCATGGACTTTGCCGCCGTCGAGCGCTCCGCCCAGATGCTCCTGGACGCGAGCTCCGTCTTCTGCCTGGGACACGGCGGATGCCAGCTCATTGCCGCGGACGCCTGGAGCCACTTCCTCACCATCTCGCCCAAGTTCCACAACGTGGCCGACAGCCACCTGCAGATCATGACGGCGAGCCTTCTGGACGAGACATCCGCCATCCTGTTCGTCTCGTTCCTCGGAGCCACGCGTGACGCGGCCGACGTGCTGGTTCCGGCGCGCAGGCGCGGGGCGAAGGTGGTGCTCGTGACCCATTACGCCTCCTCGCCGGCGGCGGAGCTCGCGGACGAGGTCCTCGTGTGCGGAGGACGGGAGACGCCGCTCGAGGGAGGCAGTATCATCGCCAAGACCTCAATGCTCTTTGCCGTCGACCTGCTGGCGGGGGAGTACTGCCGCCTTGCCGGTGACGCTGCCCTGCGAAACCGCGACGCCAGCGCCGAGGCGCTCGCCGCCCGCCTGCTCTAGGGTTGGCGCGTTCCATGGGGTGTGAGGCAGGGCGGCCGGTTCCAGGCCGAACGACGGGTCAGCCGGCATCGGCTCGTGCGGCGGCCGGGCCGGCCTTGGGACGGGCGGCTGATCGGTCCGCCATGCCGAGTGTGACGAGGCGGTCTGCCTTGGGCTGGGCAAGGGACCGGACGCTCTCCGTGCCGAAGTCGGGGGAGTGCGACGTGCTCGTGCTCGGCTGTGGCCTCGCGGGCCTTGCAGCCGCGGTTGCCGCCGTGCGGGAGGGCGCGCGCGTGACGCTCGTCTGCGCGGGCCCGCGCTTCTCGGGCTCGAGCTTCTATCCGGGAACCTGGGGCCTGGGCCTCGTGGGCCCGGACGGCAAGGCCGACGAGGCGGACCTCGAGGCGACCATCGAGCGCGTGGGCTGTGGGGTGGCCGACCCCGCCCTGGTCCGCACGCTCGTCTCTGGCATCACGCCCGCCGTGGCGCGCCTTCGCGAGATGGGCGTTGCGCTCCGGGAGCCTGCCCGGGCGTCCCAGCGCGAGTACATTCCCTGCTTCGACCACAAGCACCGCAGCTGGCACGGCGTCGAGGCGCCGAGCGTGCGCGCCTCGTTTGGCCGTGCGCTCGACGAGCTTGGCGTGCGCGTGCTGCCCGGGGCCTCGGCCGTGAGGATTGCCCGCCAGGACGGCCGCGCCTGCGGAGCCGTCCTGAGCACGGCGGATGGCCTCGGGTTCGTGGGCTCGCGCGCCGTGGTGCTCGCGACCGGCGGGTACGGCGCCCTGTTTGGCCGCCATCTCTGTACGCCCGATGTTGCCGGCGTGGGCCAGGGTCTCGCGCTCGAGGCTGGCTGCGAGCTCGTGAACATGGAGTTCATGCAGATGATGCCGGGCTATGTGTGGCCTCGGCGGGCGCTTGGCACCGTGTTCAACGAGAAGACCTTCCGCTGGGCGAGTCTCGCGGGTGCGGACGGGACGCCGCTGCTCGGGGGTAATGCGGGCCGTGCGGCCGAGCTGCTCGACATGAGGAGCGGCTACGGTCCCTTCACGAGCCGGCTCGCGTCGCGCGAGGTGGACCTGGCCATCGCGGATGCCGGCCCGGATGGTGCGTGGGTCTCCTATGACCCGACGCTTGCCGCACGCATGCCGGAGTTCGTGCGCACCTACTTCGACTGGCTTGCGCGCGAGCGGGGCCTCGCCGTGGGCGACCCCGCACGTATCGCGCTGTTTGCCCATGCGGCAAACGGCGGCGTGCGCATCGCGTCAGACGCGTCCACGGCGCTCGCGGGCCTCTTTGCCGCGGGCGAGGTGGCGGGCGGCATGCACGGTGCGGACCGTCTCGGCGGCCTGTCCTCGGCAAACTGCCTCGTGTTCGGGCACATCGCCGGTGTCTCGGCAGCTCATGCGTGCGAGGTGGCACCCCCGCCGCCCGCGTCTGCGACAGTGGACGCCCTCGCGCCCGTGGCCCCCGGTGCCCCGGGGAGGCTCAAGGGGGCCATGTCCCGCACCGCCATGGTGAGGAGGGACGAGGCCGGGCTTGCGGCCGCGCTCGCCGTGGTGGGGGAGCTGGACGAGGGTCTTGTTCCCGACGGACCCTCGGACGAGGCGGCCTGCGGCCACGAGCTTGCCCGCTCGCTCGGGTTTCGTGCCCAGCTCGCCTGCGCCCGTGCGGTTCTCGAGGCGGCCCGCGCCCGGAGCGAGAGCCTCGGCTCCCACTACCGCGCGGACGCCGGGGTCTAGCGCCTCCGCTCCCGCCGGAACGCCTCAGCTGGGCGGCCCACCCCCTCCGCTGACGCAGAGGCGCCGGGAAGCTCTTGTGCCCCACGCCTCCGATCCCGTCGAGACGCGTGCGGTTACCTGGGTGCTACAAGTTGGAACGCTACCGGGAATTAGTCCCATGCCATGCCAATGGCCTGCTCCTATTACCTCAAAACACAGCTAAGCGGGCCGAGAATTCGGGATAATTTGCCCAGTGGTAGCAAAATAGACGCAGAAGTGACCACTATTTCATAGACATTTCAACTCGGCGAACAATACCTACCACCCACCGGTTTGAGGACCAGATTGGGAACTTTTCCCAATTAGGATAGAGACGACCGAAGCACGACTGGTCGGGAATGCAGCGACCGCCCATACGGGGGACGGATCGCGTCGGCTGATTGGAGTGTTGGCTATGAAGACTGGAAACAACGGAATCTCTCGCCGCTCGTTCCTTGGCATGGCTGGTATCGCGGCCGCGGGCCTTGGCCTGGCTGGCTGCGGTGGCGGTGGCAATGACACGAGCGCGGGCAGCGGTTCCGCTGGCACCGAGGGTGGCGGCACCATTACGGCCGGCGCTGCGTACAGCACGCAGAACTACGACCCGTCCAGCACGTCCTCCGCACTTGCCCTTGGCACCAACTGGCACGTCGTCGAGGGCCTCTACGGCATCGACCCACACGACTACAGCACCTTCAACGAGCTTGCCGCGGCAGACCCGACCAAGGTCGACGACACCACCTTCGAGGTCACGATCCGCGACGGCGCCAAGTTCTCCGACGGCAAAGCCGTGACCGCCAAGGACGTCGCCTACTCCTTCAAGCAGTCCACGGCCGAGGGCAACATCTATATCTCGATGCTCGCCCCCATCGCCTCTGTCGAGGCCAAGGATGACACCACGGTCACCGTCAAGACCGCCATCCCCAACTTCTCGCTGCTCAAGGAGCGCCTGGCCGTCGTCCGTGTCGTGCCCGACGGTGCCACGAAGGACGAGATGACCGCCAAGCCCATCGGTTCCGGCCCCTGGATGTATGACACCATCTCCGACTCCGAGGTTGTCCTCGTCCCCAATCCCAACTACAACGGCGAGCACAAGGCCAAGGACGAGAAGATCCACTACTCCGTGCTGAAGGACGCCACCGCGCGCCTCACCGCCCAGCAGGAGGGCAGCACACTCGTCATGGAGGCCGCCGGCGCCGATGCCGTCGACACCCTCAAGGGCGCCGGCTGCAACATCGACACCGTTCAGGGCTTCGGCACCCGCTTCCTGATGTTCGACGTGGCCAAGGCCCCGTGGGACAACGTCAAGGTCCGCCAGGCCGTCATGTACGCCCTCAACTACGACCAGATGATCTCCAACGCCTTCGCTGGCATGGCCACCGCGCCGTCCTGCTACCTGCCGGAGACCTTCACCAACTACCACGAGGCCTCCACGGTCTACACCTATGACCAGGAGAAGGCCAAGTCGCTCATCTCCGAGTCTGGCATCACCCCGGGCACCATTGAGCTGCGCACCACGGACCAGACCGAGGTCAAGGCCATGGCCACGCAGGTCAAGAACGACCTCGACGCCATCGGCTTCACGGTCAACATCGTGACCGACACCTCCGCCGCCACCTACGCCGCCATCGACCAGGGCGGCAACGAGTACGACCTGCTGCTGGCCCCCGGCGACCCGTCCTGCTTCGGCGCCGACCCGGACCTGCTGCTCAACTGGTGGTTCGGTGACAACATTTGGATGAAGACCCGTTGCCCGTGGGGCACCTCCGAGGAGTGGAAGAAGCTCAACGAGCTCATGACCACGGCCCTCGGCCAGTCCGGCGACGAGCAGCAGTCCACCTGGAACGAGTGCTTCGACATCCTCGCCGAGAACGTCGTGCTCTACCCGGTGCTGCAGGTCAAGACCTCCACGGCCTACTGGGGCGACACCGCCGCTGCCGACGGCACTTCGATCAAGAACTTCAAGGGCATCGGCACCACTGGCATGAACTTCATCGACGCCTGCACCGCCAAGGCGTAATGGCATCGTCGGGAGGCTTCTCGGTGGGATGACCGGAGGCCTTGCGTCTGGAGGCCCGAGCGCACGTGGGCTCGGGCCCCTCTTTGTTGAATCGCGTGCATAGCAATCGAGTGAGAGAGGGGAGAGACCGTGAACAACCTGCTTCGCCTCATTGGGCGCCGCCTCATCGCGCTGCCGATCATGGCGCTGGGTGTCACGTTCCTCGTGTTCTTCCTCATGTCGTTCTCCAAGGTCGACCCGGCGTACAACGCCCTCGGCGAGAGTGCGACCCCTGAGGCAGTCGCCCAGTACCATGAGGAGCACGGCCTGGATGACCCGTGGGCCGTCCGTTACGTCCGCTACCTTGGTGGCCTCGTCCAGGGAGACCTCGGCACCTATGGCGCCGCGCAGTACTCCGTGGGCGACCGCATCGCCAAGGCGCTGCCGGTCACGATGCAGCTCACCTTCATCGGGCTCATCATCGGCGCCGTCGTCTCGTTCCTGCTGGGCGTCATTGCGGCGCTCTACCGAGACAAATGGCCGGACCAGCTCATTCGCGTGATTTCGATCGGCGGCCTCGCCACGCCGTCGTTCTGGCTCGCGGTCCTGCTCATCCTGCTCTTCTCATCCTACATGCACGTGCTGCCTGCCTCCGGCGCGCTGCCGAACTTCTTCACCAACCCGGGCGGCTACCTGGCGCGCATGATCATGCCCGCCGTCGCCCTGGCGTTCCCGCTCACCGGCCAGATGACGCGCATCGTGCGCACCGCCATGGTCGAGGAGCTTGACAAGGACTACGTGCGCACCGCGCGCGGCGCCGGTATTCCCGAGCGCATCGTCATCGCCCGCAACGTCCTGCGCAATGCCCTCATCACGCCCGTGACCACCCTCGGCCTCAAGATCGGCTACCTCATGGGCGGTGCCGTCGTCATCGAGGTCATCTTCAACCTGCCGGGGATGGGCATGGCGATTCTCGAGGGCATCCAGGGCAACGAGACCATGCTCGTACAGGGCGTCGTCATCGTCGTGGCTCTGTCCTTCATCATCATCAACATCGTGGTTGACCTGCTGTACATCCTGATCAACCCGCGAATCAGGACGGTGTAGGGACATGGCTGGAATTCGTGAGGAGCAGACCCAGAAGCTCGAGCAGGCCGCCGCGAAGGGTCTCAAGTTCAGCGGCCTCAAGAACATGAAGATGTCGAGCAAGGTCTCGCTCGCCATCCTCGTGCTCGTCGTGCTGGCCAGCGTGCTGGCGCCCCTGCTCGCCCCACACAACCCCGTCGACATCTTCACGGCGCGTCAGGCGCCGGGCGGCGGCTTCCTCTTTGGCACCGACGACAAGGGCCGTGACATCTTGAGCCGCATGCTCTACGGTGGCCGCTACTCGCTGATCATTGGCTTTGGTGCCACGGCCATGGCACTCGTCTGCGGCTCGGTCATCGGCGCCATCGCAGCCGTGAGCCGCAAGGCCGTCTCCGAGGTCGTCATGCGCATCCTGGACATTATCATGTCCATCCCGGGCATCGCGCTCGCCGCCGTCTTCGTGACGATCCTCGGCAACTCCGTGCCCTCGATCATCTTCGCCATCGGCTTCATGTACACGCCGCAGATCGCCCGTATCGTGCGCGCCAACATCGTCTCCGAGTACGGCGAGGACTACGTCCGCGCGGTCATCGTCTCCGGCGCCCGCGCCCCGTGGATTCTCATCCGCCACGTCCTGCGCAACTGCATCGCGCCAATCATGGTCTTCACCGTGACGCTCGTGGCAGACGCCATCATCTTCGAGGCCTCGCTGACGTTCATCGGCGCCGGCATCCAGGAGCCCACGGCCACGTGGGGCAACATTCTCGCCGACGCCCGCGGCGGCGTTCTTGCCGGCCGCTGGTGGCAGGCGGTATTCCCCGGCCTCGCGATCATGATCACGTGCCTCGCGCTCAACATCCTCTCCGAGGGCCTCACTGACGCCATGGCCGCCAAGCCCGGCGCCCCGGTGGACACGGAGAACTCCGAGAGCCGCCGTGCCGACGACATCCTCGCCTCCGACCCGGTGCGCGCCTACAAGGAGCAGGCCGCCCCGCTGGAGCGTCGTCTCTCCGCGCTGCGCAAGGTTGAGCTCGCCCGTACGGACCGCCACGTGCCCGACTTCTCGGTGCAGCCGATCCTCGAGGTCAAGAACCTCTGCATCAGCTTCGAGAGCCATGGTGACGTGAAGGTCGTCGACAACGTGTCCTTCTCCGTGCGCCCGGGCCAGTGCATGGCGCTCGTGGGCGAGTCCGGCTGCGGCAAGTCCATCACCACCAAGGTGATCATGGGCCTCACCGACCCCAACGAGAACATCACCGGCGAGGTGCTCTACAAGGGCAAGGACCTCGTGAAGCTCAGCCGCGACGAGCACCGAAAGCTCCTTGGCCACGAGCTGGCCATGGTCTACCAGGACGCCTTGTCCTCGCTTAACCCCTCCATGCTCATCTCCAGTCAGATGAAGCAGCTGACGAGCCGCGGCGGCACGCGCAGCGCTGAGGAGCTGCTCGAGCTCGTGGGCCTCGACCCCAAGCGCACGCTCGAGAGCTACCCGCACGAGCTCTCCGGCGGCCAGCGCCAACGCGTGCTCATCGCCATGGCGCTCACACGCGACCCGTCGCTGGTCATCTGCGACGAGCCCACCACGGCCCTCGACGTGACCGTGCAGAAGCAGGTCATCAAGCTGCTGAACGACCTGCAGAAGAAGCTTGGCTTCGCCATGATCTTCGTCTCGCACGACCTCGCCCTCGTGGCCGAGGTGGCCTCCGAGATCACGGTCATGTACGCCGGCCAGATCATCGAGCAGGCGCCCACCAAGGAGCTGCTCACCAACCCGATCCACGAGTACACCCGCGGCCTTTTGGGCTCGGTGCTCTCGATCGAGGAGGGCGCCAAGGACGGCACGCGCCTGCACCAGGTGCCGGGTTCGGTGCCCTCGCCCGAGGACTTCCCCAAGGGCGACCGCTTCGCGCCGCGCTCCAGCCATCCCATGGTTGGCCTGGACGTGCATCCGGTCATCAAGCAGCTGGGCGCGGGTACGCACCACTGCTTCGCCGAGCTGCCCGATGACTATCTCAAGGCCAACGGTCTCAATCCGTTCCTCGAGTGCCACCAGACCGAAGACGAGGCGTTTGCAGCGGCCGTCGCCGCCGGGACGCAAGCCAGCTCCGAAGGGGAGGTGAGGTAGATGGCAGACGTCAAGGCAAAGGACCCCAACCAGCCCATCATCTTCCTGGACGACATCTCCGTGACGTTCAAGACCCGCACGGGGTCGCTGCTGCACCCCAACAAGGTGCACGCCGTGAAGGACATGACGCTCAAGCTCATGCCGGGCGAGACGATCGGCATCGTGGGCGAGTCTGGCTGCGGCAAGTCCACGACGGCAAACGTCATGTGTGGCCTGCAGTCGCCGACTTCTGGCCACGTGTACTTCGAGGGCGAGGATGTGACGAGGCGCAGCGCGGACCTTCGCAAGAAGATCGGCCGCGTGGTCTCCGTCGTGTTCCAGGACCCGGCGACGGCCCTGAACCCGCGCATGACCGTGCGCGACCAGCTGCTTGACCCGCTGCTGGTGCACAAGGTTGGCACAGATGCCGAGCAGGAGAAGCGCATCCACGAGCTCATCGGCCTTGTGGGGCTGCCCAAGAGCGCCCTGCGCGCCCTTCCCGGTCAGCTCTCCGGTGGTCAGCGCCAGCGTGTCGCCATCGCCCGCGCCATGTCGCTCAACCCCTCGGCGATCATAGCCGACGAGCCCACCTCGGCCCTCGATGTGTCCGTGCGCGCGCAGATCCTGAACCTGCTCACGGACCTCAAGCGCGACCTCGGCCTGTCGATGATGTTCATCAGTCACGACATCCAGACCGTGCGCTACATCTCGGACCGTATCATCGTCATGAACCACGGCCAGATCATGGAGCAGGGGCCGGCCAAGCAGGTCTTCGAGAACCCGCAGGACGACTACACCAAGATGCTCCTGGGCGCGGCGCCATCGCTGCTGCATCCCAACCTCGGCAAGTAGCTGAGCCGATTCATCCCGCGTCCGCCGGCTCATCCCCCTCGGCCGGCGGGCGCACCCTCCCGCTCGCATGTGCGCCTGCCCCTTTCCCTCCCCATGAGTCACCTTGGCCCAGTGGCCGCCATCCCGTTTGACTCATTCAGGAGGGCGAATGAGCCAAATGGGATGGCGGCCGTGGCGGGGCTGATTCGCCAGATGGGGGAGAAGGGAGCTGTCGTGCCATACACGCGAGGCCAGATTGAAGATCTTGCCGGGTATCGCGGCTCGACCCCGGTGCCTCCGGACTTCGACGAGTTCTGGGCGACCCGGATCCAAGAGGCAGACTCGGAGCCCCTCGAGTGGGAGCTCGTGCCTGCCACCGAGGCCATGGGCGGGGCGAACATCTCGCCCGAGGCCATCGCCGGCGCCTCCTGCAAGCTCTATGACCTGTGGTTCCGCGGCATGGGAGGTGCGCGCCTCCACGCGAAGTACCTCGTTCCCAAAGGCGAGCTCGCACTCTCCCAGGCGCACGAGGGCGAACCCTTCGAGGGCATGCCGCTCGTGCTGCAGTTCCACGGCTATCCCGGCACGAGCAGGAGCTGGCTCGAGCAGATGAGCTACGTGGGCATGGGCATGGCCATCCTCGCGTTCGACTGCCCGGGCCAGGGCGGTCCCGGCAACGACGTGGGCGGCTACGAGGGAACCACCGTCTCCGGCCACATCGTGGCGGGGCTCGACGGGGACCCGGCAGGCCTCTACTACGTGCGTTGCCACCAGGACATCCGCATCCTGTGCCGCATCATTCGCGAACTCGAGGGCATCGACCTCTCGCGCGTCTACGTGAACGGCGCCTCGCAGGGCGGCGGCCTTGGCATCGCGTGCGCGGCGCTCAATGCGGACCTCGTGAGCCGGGCGGCGATTCTCTACCCGTTTCTCTCCGACTACCGTCGCGTCTTCGAGCTCGAGGCGGACGACATTGCCTACGAAGGCCTTCGCTACTACGCCCGCTGGTTCGACCCGGCCGGTGAGCGCACAGGCGAGGTCTTCGGCAAGCTCGCCTACATCGACTCGGTGAGCTTTGCGCACCTCGTGCGCTGCGAGGTGCTGTTTGGCACGGGCCTCGCCGACATCGTGTGCCCGCCACCTACCCAGTGCGCCGTCTACAACAACCTGGACTGCCCCAAGCGGCGCGTGCTCTTCCCGGACTTTGGCCACGAGGAGATCCAGGCGTTCGACGACATGATCATCGACTTCTTCAACGCGGGCCTGAGGGGAGGCGAGCGCGATGAGTGATTCGTCCCTGACCGAGGCCTCGCTCGGATGCGAGCTGCCGGCGGGCTTCCGTGAGTTCTGGGAGCTGCGCGCCGCGAGCGCCCGCTTGCTGGGCGAGGGCGACGTTGGGCTGTCTCCGCTGGAGTTCGCGAGCCCTTCGGCGCGCTACGCCGAGCTCGTGGTGTCTGCCCCGGGCGCGCGTACCCTGCGTGCTCGCTACGTGAGGCCGGCTACGGACGCGCCCGTGCCGCTCGTGCTTGCCTTCCCCGACTGGTACCAGGGCGTGCGCGGCTGGCATCACCTCACGCGGTTCGTGGCGCTCGGCGTCGCCGTGGTGATGCTCGACGCCCGCTCGCTTGGCTGGGAGTCCCTCGATGCCTCGGCAGGCTGGGAGTCCGCGCCCGAGGGGCTCGCGCTCGCGGGCGCCTACACAGACGCCCTGCGCGTCTCAGCGGCTGCGCTTGCCCTACCCGGCATCGACCTTGCGCGCGTGAGCACATGGGGCGAGGGGCTCGGTGGCTCGGCGGCCGTGGCCGCGGCCGCCCTTTTGGGTGACACCTCCTGGCGCTGTGCGGCCTGCAACCCCTTGCCGGCTGGCATCGATTTGGACGCACCTGTCGCGGCCGGGCCGCTCGCGGGCATCACGCGGCGCTTCCGCGCCTCGGACCCCACGCGCTCGGGGGCAGGGGCGCTCGCACGGGCCCTCTCCTACGCGGATGCCGCTAACCTGGCCTCGCTTCTGCGTGGCGAGCTGCTCGTGGGCACGGGGCTCATGGACGACCAGGCGCCCACACGGGGCCAGGCCAAGCTCGTGTCCTCGGCGCAGGCGGCGGCGAGCGTGAGACAGGTTTGCTACCCGCGCCACGCGCACGAGCGCATCAACGAGTTCGAGAACGAGCTCGTCGGCTTTCTCGTTCGCTAGATTTACCGCGCAGGACGCGGCCCGCCGGTCCATACTGGGGGGGCGGCCTTGCGCCAACGCATCACGCACCAATAAGCGGCCGCTCGCGCGGCCATGGAACAAAGGAGTAAATCCCGTGGCTACCAAGAAGTTCTCCGGTGTCATCCCGCCTGTCGTCGTCCCCGACACGGCCGACCACCAGCTCGACGTCCCCTCGTTCGAGCGCGTCATCAACCGTATGATCGACGCCGGCGTCGACGGCCTGTTCTTTATGGGCTCCACCGGTGAGGTCGTCTTCTCCACCGACGAGCGCCGCAAGCAGATCATCGACGAGGCCATGCGCATCGTCGACCACCGCGTGCCGGTCTTCATGGGCTGCATCGACACCGAGACCGAGCGCGTGATCGAGCACGCCAAGTACGCCGAGCAGGCCGGCGTGGACGCCATCGTGGCCACCTGCCCGTTCTACGCCCTTGGCGGCACCACCGAGATCGAGGACCACTTCCGCATCCTGCACGAGGAGCTGTCGCTGCCGATCTTCGCCTATGACATCCCCGTCTGCGTCCATACCAAGATTCCCTGGAAGCTCCTCGCCAAGCTCGGTGCCGAGGGCGTGCTTGCCGGCGTCAAGGACTCCTCCGGCGATGATATCTCCTTCCGCTACCTCGTCCAGGAGAACGAGAAGAACGGCCATCCGATGAGCCTGCTCACCGGCCACGAGATCGTGGTCGACGGCGCGTACCTCTCCGGCGCCGACGGCTCCGTGCCGGGTCTCGCCAACGTCGAGCCCTATGGCTACGTGCGCATGTGGCAGGCCTACCAGGCCGGCGACTGGGCCACGGTCAAGAAGGAGCAGGACCGCCTGAACGAGATCAGCCACATCTTCGACTGCACGAGCGGCGTCACCGGCTACGCCGGCGGCGTGGGCGCGTTCAAGACGGCTCTGTGGCTCATGGGCATCTTCGAGACCAACCAGATGCCGCGCCCGGTCCGCCCGCTCGAGGGCGCCAACGTCGAGGCCATCAAGAAGGTCCTCACTGACACCGGCCTCCTCTAGCTTGTCATTGGGGGCAGGCCCTTTTGCAAGTTTCCTGAAAGGGAAGGATGGGGGGGGTCCGAGGGCATGCTGTGTGGGATACGCCCTTTGGCATGCAATGCGGAACAGTCCCTTTTGCAAGTCTTCTGATAATCGGGGAGCGAGTTGTGGCCGCTCCCCACATGGCACGCTCGGGGCCGGCCAGTCTTTCCAGGCGGCCGGCCCTACCCCTATACCAACAAGAGGCGGCTGTGCCGCCAAAGGCTTCAGGGAGGCAAAGATGGCGGAGACGAAGCGCGTCGTCGCGGTGGACATCGGCGGAACGAAGATCGCGGCCGGCGTGGTGACGCTGGGCGGCGAGGCCCCCGTGGTGGAGGCCGTGGAGAAGGTTCCCACCGCGGCGATGGAGGGCGGTCGCGCGGTGCTGGCCCGCGTGCTCGAGGCCATACGCGGGGCCCTTGCCCGCGCCGAGGGCGAGGTTGCGGGCGTGGGCATCTCCAGCGCCGGCGTCATCGACCCGCGCACCGGCGACGTGACGTTCGCGAACGACCTCATGCCCGGCTGGGGCGGCACCGCGCTCGGCGCGGCCGTGACCAAGGAGTTTGGGCTTCCTTGCCGCGTCCTCAACGACGTCCACGCCCACGCGCTGGGCGAGGCTCGCTGGGGCGGCGGGCGCGACGCGCAGAGCTGCCTTGTGGTTGCCGTGGGCACGGGCATCGGCGGCGCCTTCGTGGAGCGCGGCCAGATCATGCTTGGCGCACACGACGAGGCCGGTCATATCGGGCACGTCTGCTGCCCAGCCGCCGCGGGCGTGCCGTGCTCGTGCGGCGCCACCGGCCACCTCGAGCCCGTCGCCGCTGGCCCCGGCATCATCGACGAGTACGTGCGCCTTGGCGGCGACGCTACTCAAGCAGACGGCACGCCCATGGACGGCGCCGAGATCGACCGTCGTGCCGCCGCGGGCGACGAGGCTGCCAAGGCCGCCGAGGCCCGTGCCGGCCACGCCCTGGGCGAGGTGCTCGGCAGCATGTGCAACATGCTCGACCCCACCTGCGTGATCCTCTCGGGCTCCGTGGCGCAGTGCGGTCCTAACTGGTCAGGTGCCATGCGCGAGAGCTTCCTCGGCCAGGCTATGCCGCCCGTCCAGAAGACGCCCGTAGTCGATGGCGAACTGGGCGGCAACGCCCCGCTTATCGGCGCGGCCGAGAACCTCGTCAAGCCCGGGTATGCCGAGCTCAGCTAGAAGGGGAGTCCCATGTCTGTGAATCCGTTGATCGAGTCGCTCAAGGGCAAGCTCGTCGTGAGCGTCCAGGCCTATCCAGGCGAGCCGCTGCGCCACCCGGAGACCATTGCCCAGATGGCGCGCGCCTGTGAGCTGGGAGGGGCGGCGGCCATCCGCTGCCAGGGCCTTTCTGACATTGCTGCCATCAAGGGCCGCGTCGAGGTTCCCGTCATCGGCCTGTGGAAGGAGGGGCACGAGGGCGTCTACATCACGCCGACCCTGCGCCACGCGATTGCCTGCGTGAACGCCGGTGCCGACGTCGTGGCCATCGACGCCACGGATCGCCCGCGTCCGGACGGTCGCACCTTCGAGGAGACCGTGCGTGACCTGCGGGCCCAGTGCGACACCCTCATCATGGCCGACTGCATGACCATCGAGGACATCCGCCGCGGCGTGGCGGCCGGCGCAGACCTCGTCTCCACAACGCTCTCGCACAACAAGCCCGCTATCGACACTACGCTTGACGATGGTCCTGACCTGCCAATTCTTCGTCAGGCCGTGAGTGAGTTCCCTGGGTTCCCAGTGGTGTGCGAGGGACATATCCACACGCCTGCCGACGCGCAGGCCGCCATGGGCGCCGGTGCCTGGGCGTGTGTCGTGGGCACGGCCATTACCCACCCCACGAGCATCACGAGCTGGTTCGTGGACGCCATCAAGTAGGTTGGTGCATGCGGGGCCGGGCTACCGGCAGGTATGCTGCGAGACGGTCCAGCGCTGACTAAGTGGCAGCGGTCGGATGGCAACTCGGTGCGGTGCCGGATGGATGGCGGTGCCGGATGGATGACAGCGCTGGATGGATGGCAGTTGGGGGTGCGTCGCCTTGGACGACGCACCCCCTACTCGTTCTCTCGGCCATAGCATCGACCGCGCAAGACCCATATGGCTTCGGGCTCGAGGTTTTGGCCAATCCTGACGTTGCGAGCGTGCAATCTGCAGCCATCGCCCGCATCTGCGGCCCTCGGCGGCCCTTACTTCCGGTCGCGCAGGCGCTTTGCCGTCACGAGGGCCTTGTAGAACAGCTTCTTGAGCGGCAAGTCGCGGTCGGGTGCCACGGGGGTCACCTGCTTCGTGAACTTGGTCTTGAACTCGTTTAGACCCATGAGCTTGGGCGAGAACTCGCTGCCGATGGCCATCATGTCGTAGCCGGTCACGGCCTTGTTGGCGCCCAGGTCGCAGCACTCGAAGTAGACGAGCTTGTCGGTGACGTGCTTGCGCATGGTGTCGTTCCTGCTCGCGCCGTAGTAGCGCACGGCGCGCTCGCCAAAGATCGTGACGATGGACCACGTCACCACGCGTCCGTCGATGCGGCCGGCGTAGACGCGGCAGTGCTCGGAGCCCAGGATGCGAATCATGTCCTCGTAGTCGCTGCAGGGCGCGGGATGGAAGCCGTCGCGCTCGCCGGTCTCGCGCATGACGTCGTAGTACTCCTCGAAGCTCTTGGCGGCGCGCTCGGTCTCGTCGGCGCACTCCACCGGGCTCTCGCGCAGGGCCTTGCGCACGTCGCGGCGGCCGCGAGGCTTCATGCGAGAGAGGATGGCCTCGTCGCCGCCGGTGACGTCGATGACGACGGTCTGGTCGTAGGGGATGCCGGAGAGGGTCGGCTCGCAGGCGGGCAGGTCTGCCGCCACGCACAGACGCGCGAAGGTCTGCTTCGAGTCGCGCTTGCGAACGTGGGCGGCAAGCGCCGCCATGGCCTCGGCCTCCTGCTCGGGGGAGGGGGCCTCCACCCACACCGGCGCGTGGTTGGAGCGCAGGTAGTGGTAGCCGTGGGTCTTGTGGTCGAAGAGGCTTGCGAGGGCGAGCGTCTTGGGCTGGCCACCCTCGCCCTCGCCCACGAACTCAACACAGCCCCAGGGCGTGCGCCCGTCGATGGTTGCCTGGTAACGGGCCCACGGCTCGGTCTGCTCAATGGGCAGCCCAAGCCCGAGCTCGGCTGCCTTCTTCTCGAGCTCGTCGATCGTGATGTCGCGCACCTGCATCTCGTGGCCTCCAAGTCCCTGGGGTTTGGCACGGTTGTCCAAATTGGCATAAAGACAGGCCCGCACCCTCGGTCTCACAAGGAGAAAGGATACGGGCCTTGGCTATTTGCGGGCTGTAAGAACCTGAAACTGTGTAGGGCACGTGATGAACCCGCTCGTTACCACGTTACCCTCGAAGCTCTAGCGCTCGCGGGCCTCGCGCATGATGCGGCGGCCGTCCATGACGCTCACGACAATGCCGGCGACGGCGAGGACGATGGCGATGGTGGCGGCAAGGCCGCTGGACTCGAGCATGCCGCCCTGCAGGGCAGCGTAGACGGCAGCGAGCAGGCACGCGGAGACCGCGACGCCCACGATGCCCTTGGAGACGCCCTCGACGGCGGCCATGGCCTGCGTGTGGCCTACGCTCACCTCGGTGCGCTCGCCCGCGACGAGAGACTGCTCCCAGCGCTTGTCGGAACCCTCGAAAGTAGTGGTAAGACCAGCCATGATGTCTCCTTACTCTTGAGACGTACTGATTTGGCGCATTGCGTATCGAACAAGACAAAATCGGTAAACGGTATTTATCCGTCGGTGAACGATAGCACTCGTTGGGAGAATGGCAAGTACTCACAAGGTGATTTGACAGCTCGCTGATACTATTTGGTAACAACGAAGGGGGCGGTGCCAGGTGGCGGACGAGCGAGTGGGTCAGACGGAAACGAGCGCGGGGGACGTGGACCGGAGCGGCGCGCCGGACGCCGCCGGCGTCGCGCCCGCCATGCCAGAGTCTTCCGCGAACGTGACTATGGCGGATGCAGCAGGTGTCACGGCCGCCGTGTCTGCGCCTCCCTCGGTCGAGGCCGCCGCGCCAGGCGCCGCCGCCCGCAACGAGGCCGCGCACGCCCCGAGCATCGCCGAGCAGGTGTCACGCGTGCCCACCGACCCCGGCTGCTACCTATGGAAGGGCGCGGCGGGCGAGGTTCTCTACGTGGGCAAGGCCAAGAACCTGCGCGCCCGCATGCGCCAGTACGTGCAGCTCACCGACGAGCGGCCCATGGTGCCGCGCCTCATGGCCGCCACGCGCTCGTTCGACTACGTGGTGGTGGGCTCCGAGCACGAGGCGCTCGTGCTCGAGATCAACCTCATCCACCAGTACCGGCCACCCTTCAACGTGGACCTCAAGGACGACAAGAGCTACCCCTTCATCGCCATCACGAAGGGCGACCTCTTTCCGGCCATCAAGTACACGCGCGAGCGTCACCGTGCGGACACGCGCTACTTTGGCCCCTACACCGATGCCCGTGCCGCCCGCGCCACCATCGACGTGGTGCGCAAGGTAATGCCGCTCTGCATCGGCACCTGCGCGGAGTGGAAGCGCGTGCGCCGCCAGGTGCAGGCCCATCCCGAGCAGACGGACGTGGTGGCCCTCGCCCAGGCCGAGCACGGCCGGCCCTGCTTCGACTACCACGTGGGCCGCGGTCCAGGTGTGTGCGCGGGCTGCATCACGCCCGAGGAGTACGCGGGCCACGTGGCACAGGTGGAGCGCTTCCTCTCCGGGCATCGCGCGGAGTTCGTGAATCAACTCAAGGGCGAGATGGCCGAGGCCGCCGCCAATCTGGACTTCGAGCGCGCGGGGCGCGTCAAGCGCAGGCTCGCCGTCATCGACGGCTTGGACGACAAGCAGCGCGTCGTGCTCTCGAGCGCGCAGGACGTCGACGTCATCGGCTTTTGGCGCGAGGAGACCATCGCGGGCGCCTGCGTGTTCGTGGTGCGTGAGGGCCGCGTGAGCCGCACCTGCGAGTTCGTGCTGGACAAGGGTCTCGACGTGGGCGAGGAGGAGCTCACGAGCGGCTTCGTGAAGCGCTACTACGACCAGACGAGCGACATCCCGCTCGAGGTCTGCGTGCCCTGCGAGCTGGGTGACGCCGAGACGCTCGAGGGCTGGCTCGGCGCCCGGCGCGGTCGCAAGGTGGAGCTCCACGTGCCCCAGCGCGGCCAGAAGGCCGCCATCGCCAAGATGGCCGTCAACAACGCCCATCACTACCTCGCGCGCTACGAGCTGCGCACCGGCTACGAGGACAAGCGCACCAACCAGGCGCTGCTCCAGCTCGAGAGCGCGCTCGCCCTCGACGAGCCTCCCATGCGTATCGAGTGCTTCGACATCTCCACCATCCACGGCAAGCATACGGTGGCGTCGATGGTGGTCTTCACGGGCGGGCACCCCGACAAGGGCCAGTACCGCCGCTTCAAGATTCGGGCGGAGCTGGACGAGGCCAACGACTTCGTGTCCATGAGCGAGGTTTTGGCCCGTCGCTACAGCCCCGAGCGCATGGCAGACGAGCGCTTTGGCAAGAAGCCCGACCTGCTCATCCTCGATGGTGGCAAGCCGCAGCTCACGGCTGCCATCGAGCAGTTGGGCGAGCTGGGGATCGACATCCCCATGGCGGGTCTCGCCAAGTCCGACGAGGAGCTCTTCGTGCCCTGGGACGATATGCCGGTGGTGCTGCCCTCGGGCTCTGCCTCGCTCTACCTGGTGAAGCGTGTGCGAGACGAGGCCCACCGCTTCGCGATCACCTTCCATCGCGAGCTCCGCGACAAGGCGATGACCGTCTCGATCCTGGACGAGATTCCGGGCGTGGGGGAGAAGCGGAAGCGGGCCCTGCGCCGTGCCTTTGGGTCCATGAAGCGCCTGCGCGATGCCACTGAGCCCGATATTGCCGCCGTGCCAGGCATCCCGGCGGAGGTGGCGCACGAGATTTGGGAGACCCTGCGCGCCTGGGATGAGGAGCTGGGGCGTGGCCGCGCCCGCGCGCTTGGTGAGGCGGGGGAGACGGGCGGCACCGCCGAGGGTCTGGCCGCGGATGGCGCGCCCGACGCCGCGGGGGCTGCCGCCGGGGCGACGTCCGTTCGCGGGAGCGAGGCGGAGGGCGCGGACAGGTCGGCGGTACAATCGGGCGCGTAGGCCCCGACCGGGGGTTTCCACGTCATCGCGAGGTCCAGATGCCCACCTTCACGCTCACCTGCTGCTCCACCGCAGACCGTCCACGGGACTTCTTCGAGTCTCGCGGCATCCCGTATGCCTGCTTCCATTGGAACGAGGGTGGGGTGGACCACCTGGACGACCTCTACCAGTCCATCTCGCCCGAGTCCTTCTACGCCGCCGTCAAGGCGGGCGGCGAGCCCACCACCTCGCAGGTGGGCGTGGGCGAGTACCTCGAGCTCTGGGAGCCCATCGTGGCCTTGGGCTCGGACGTCTTGCACATCACGCTCTCGAGCGGCCTCTCCGGCGCGTACAACTCCGCCTGCGTGGCGGCCGCGCAGCTCGAGGAGGCCTACCCCGGTCGGCGCGTTCGCGTGGTGGACTCGCTGGGAGCGAGCTCGGGCTACGGTATGCTCGTGGACTACGTGGCGGACCTCCGCGACGCCGGTGCCAGCCTTGACGAGGCCTACGAGTGGGCGCTCGCGCACCGCCTGAACGTCCACCACTGGTTCTTCTCCACGGACCTCACGAGCTACATCCGCGGGGGCCGCGTCTCGAGGGTGAGCGGATTCGTGGGCACGGCCCTGCGTATCTGCCCCGTGCTCAACATGAATGACGAGGGCAAGCTCATCCCGCGCGACAAGATCCGCACCAAGGGCAAGGCGGCCAAGGACGTGGTGGCCCGGATGCTCGAGCACGCGGAGGGTGGCGCCGCGTACGCCGGCAAGTGCGCCATTTCCATGAGCGCATGCCGCGAGGACGCCGAGCACGTCCGCGACCTTGTGGAGGCGCAGTTCCCGGCGCTCGCGGGCAAGGTCACCATCAACGACATCGGCACGGTCATCGGCTCGCATACCGGCCCCGGCACCGTGGCGCTGTTCTTCATGGGTGACACGAGGGGTCGTTAGCCCGAGCGGCCTCACGGGCCCACTGGCCTGGTGGCACGCGGGCCCGCGCTAGGCGGCCGTCGGCCTCCGTCATCGATTTCCTATATGAGCTATTCGCTGGAGCCGCCGCCGTTCAGGCGAGCTTGTGTGCAAGCACCGCAAAAACCGGTGCGCGGGCCATTCTTCGGGGGCATGCCGCGGGGCGTGCTGTATGCTAGCTCAGCAAAGAAACCTAGTGGGGGCATGCGTGATTCCCCCGAGAGGGGATTCGCGAAGCATGACTCTGCTGGACCTTCTCCACCTTATGCGTAAGCACCTCGGGGTGGTCATCGCCCTGCCGGTTGCCTGCGCCGCGACCATGGCCGCCGTGAGCTTCCTGCTCCTGTCCAACACCTACACAGCCGACACGACGCTCTACGTGCAAGCCAAGGGGGCGACGCAGGGCACGTCGTCCAACCTGTACTCCGACCTCAACGCCGGCCAGATGATCGCCAACGACGTGGCCTCGCTTGCCGATAGCGAGAGCGTGCTCGACGCCGCCTCCGCGCAGCTGGGCATCACCGACCTCAAGGCCTTCAAGATCAGCGTCTCGAGCGAGTCCACCACACGCGTCATCAAGCTCTCCGTCACCGGCAAAGACCCGCGCGAGTGCTCCCAGGTGGCCAACGCCGTGGGCGCCGCCATCTCCAAGGTGGCCCAGGAGTCCATGGGCGTCCAGGGCGTCAACGTCATCGACGAGGCCAAGACGCCCACCGAGCCCAGTGGCCCCAACCGCAAGCTCTACACGGCCGTCGCCTTCCTCGGCGGCCTGTTCGTCGCCGTGGCGGGCATCGTGCTCGTCGACATGGTGAACACGAAGATCCGCGGCGTGGATGACGCCGAGGAGACGCTCGGGGTCCCCGTCATCGGGCGTATCCCCCTGACCAAGACGGGGAGGTAGGCCATGCCGCGCAAGAAGGGCTCCGACAAGTCCGCGATGCAGAACGCCGCCAAGACGCTGCTCGCCAACATTCGTTTCGCGTCCATCGACTCGCCCATCAAGACGGTGACCGTCACCAGCTCCCGCCCCAATGAGGGCAAGACCACCGTGGCCGCCGCCCTGGCCAACGCCGCCGCCACGGGCGGCAGGCACGTGGCGCTTGTCGAGTGCGACATGCGCCAACGTTCCATGGCCGCCCAAATCGACGTCCGCGGCGCGCATGGCCTGTACGCGGTGCTCTCCGGCAAGGTGTCGCTCGACGACGCCATGACGCCCACGCACCAGAAGAACCTCGACTTCCTCGACGTGGAGCCGGGCATTCCCAACCCGCCCGACGTCATTGCGTCCAAGCGCTTCCGCAAGCTCGTGCGCGACCTGCGCGCAGACTACGACCTCGTGATCTTCGACACCCCGCCGGTGGGTGGTTTCGTCGACGCCGCGGAGCTGGCGACACTCACGGACGGCACACTGTTCGTGGTGCGCGAGAACTTCGTGAAGCGCGAGGTGGCGGCCGACGCCATCGAGCAGCTGCGCAAGGCCGGCGCCAACGTGCTGGGCTCCGTGCTGAACTGCTGCGAGCTCAGCTCGAGTGGCTACTACGACTACTACTATCACGAGACAGAGGGCTCCAAGCCCGCCGTAGCTGCACCCAAGGACGCCCTCGAGCACGAGGCCGCGGAGGGCACCCCCAAGCACGAGGCCGCGGGGGGCATCCCCGAGCGCGAGGCCGCGGAGGACATCCCCGGGTACGAGGCCGCGGAGGTCGCCCCCGAGCATGCGCGCAAGGTCTCTCCCTCCGAGACGGGCGCGTTCGTGATCGCGGCCCAGCAGAGTGCCGCGCGCAACGGCTCCGCCCATGGCTACGTGACGGTCGCCTCCGGCTCCTCGGCGCCCGGCGCGCCCGCGAGGCCCCAGGCTCCCGCCTCTCGCGCCCAGGCCCCGCTTCCGGCCTATGGCCAGCAGGGCACGCGTTCGCAGCGCGCCGGCCAGGGTTCCGGCGGCCCCTACGTGCCGTCCAAGAACCCCTACACCCGCTAGCGGGCAGCGGCCGCCATGCGCGACATCCACTGCCACATACTCCCCGGTGTCGATGACGGTGCCCGCGACCTTGCCGAGAGCATGGACATGCTCGAGGCCGCCCAGGCCGCGGGCGTCACCTCTATCGTTTGCACGCCCCATTGCCGCAACCCATACTTCGACTACGAGGCCATGTGGGCGGCGTTTCGCGAGCTTCGCGCCTCGGCGCCCGAGATGCCCATGACGATGGGCTTCGAGGTGAACATCGAGAAGCTGCGGAGCCTGGGGATGGGGTGGGCCCCGCGCCTGGGCTGTGGCGTGCTCGAGCCGGACGATACTGCCACGACCTTCCTCCTCGAGCTGAGGACGGGTGCCACCCCGGATGATTTCCAGGAGTACGAGCGCTACATCTACGAGCTCCAGGCCCTTGGCTACACCGTCATCATCGCCCATCCCGAGCGCTACCGCGCCATCCAGAAGGACATCCGCCTCGCGGAGCGTCTCGTTGAGCTTGGCTGCAAGCTCCAGGCCTCGGCGGACTTCGTGAGGGGCGGCAGGCTCGGCCACGAGCACAGGCCTGCCAAGCGTCTGTTCGACGCGAACCTCTACTCCTACATCGCCAGCGACGCGCATCGCCCGGAGCACTATCGCTACCTCGCTGAGGCGCGGGCCAAGTATCGGACGCGGGGTGCCCACCTCCGCTAGGCTGCCACTCGGTGCTACACTCAGGTGCGTATGATACAGGCGTTCGCCCCCGGGGCGTCCAATCCCCGCAAGCGGCGACGCCTGTTTGCACGTCTCCGCGTGAAGGGAAGCGCCGCGTGAAGATCTTGCTGGTCCCCAACTACTCTCGGCTCGATGCCGTTCAGGCGGCCGCCGTCCTGGAGACGTGGCTTGCCCACGAGGGAGTCGAGGTGGCGTGGGCGCACGACAAGAAGCGCGAGCCCAACCGCGTCTGCGACCCCGAGGGCTGCGCGCTCGTGGTCTCGCTGGGTGGCGACGGAACGCTCCTTCGCGCCGCGCGGATCGTGGGCTACCGTGAGATTCCCATCCTCGGCCTGTCCTTCGGTCATCTCGGTTTTCTCACGGGCGCCGGGTCGGACGAGGTCGTGAGGTCCGTGGCGTCGGCGCTTGCCGGCGAGATGCACCAGAGCCGTCGCGCCACGCTGGACGTGGACGTCACCTTCGACTGCGGTGGTGGCCTCAAGCGCGACACCCACCACTTTGCCCTGAACGAACTTGCGCTCACGCGCGGCGGCCTGGGCGACATGATCGAGTTCGACGTCGCGGTGTCCGGCAACCACATCGACCGCCTGAGGGGCGACGGCTTCGTTGTGTCCACCGCCACGGGCTCCACCGGCTACGCGCTCTCTGCCGGCGGGCCCATCGTGACGCCTGAGTTCAACGGCATGGTCTGCGTGCCCATCGCGCCCCACACGATTCTCGCCCGCGCCTTCCTCACGTCTTCCTCCGACGTGGTGGAGCTCCAGCTCTCGCCGGACCGCCCGGCGGAGAGCAGCGTCTTCGTAGACGGCCGGCTCGTGACCTGCCCCGAGGGCGGCTCCACCGCGGCCTGCACGGTACGGCGCGGCGCGGGTGACATCATCCTGCTCGACTCCGATGCCGGCGGGTTCTATGACTCCGTCTCGCGCGTCTTCTATGGGGGCATGAGGAAAAAGCAATGATTGACGAGCTCCACGTTGAGAGCGTCGCCCTGATCCGCGACGCGACCATCCAGCCCGCGCCCGGCCTCACGGTGCTGACGGGTGAGACGGGCGCCGGTAAGACGGCCCTGCTCAGTGCCTTGAAGCTCCTGGTAGGCGAGCGCGCCGACGCAGGCGCCGTCCGCGAGGGCGACGACTACCTGCTTGTGGAGGGGCGCGTCTACCTGGGCCCTAATGACGATGAAGGCCACGTGGTGCGCCGGCGCGTGGAGGCGGGTGGCCGCGGCCGCGTGGAGATTGACGGCCGCATGGCGAGCGTGCGCGAGCTGGCCGAGCAGGTGGGTGCCACGGTCGACCTCTGCGGCCAGCACGAGCACCAGCGCCTGCTCTCCGTGGCGACGCACGCCGCGATGCTCGACGCCTGGACCGGAGAGGCGGCGTCTGCGGCTCTGGAGGGCTACCGAGCGGCGTTGGGGGAGGCCCGCGATGCCGCCGAGGAGCTTGCGCGCGTGCATGAGCTTGCGCAGTCTGGTGCCGAGCGCCTCGAGCAGGCGGCCTTCGAGCTCAGGCGCATCGACGAGGTCGACCCACAGGAGGGGGAGCTCGAGGAGCTCGAGGAGTCACTGCCGCGGGCCGAGCATGCCGAGGCGCTGCTCCGGGCGAGCGAGGCCGCCCGCGAGGCCGTGTCTGGTGACGGAGGCGCCGCGGACGCTCTGTCCTCGGCCGTGCAGGCGCTGCGCGAGGCGGCGCGCTACGACGACGCCCTGGGCTCATTGGCAGACACCCTCGAGAGCTCGCTGATCGACATCGAGGACGCCGGCTCCCAGCTGCGCGGCTACCGCGACTCCGTGGAGCTCGACCCCGAGGAGCTCAACCGCATGCAGCAGCGCATGGCGGCGCTCCAGGGCCTCATGCGTACCTTTGGCCCCGGTATGGACGACGTGCTTGCCCGGCGCGAGCGCGCTCGCGAGGTCGTCGAGGCCTCCGGAGACTCGGGGGAGCGCGAGCGGTGCGCGGCAAAGGCCGTCGAGGCCGCCGAACGCAGGCTCGCGAAGGCGGCCGACGAGCTCGATGCCGTGCGCCGCGAGGCGGCGCCGCGCTTCGCCGAGGCCGTCACGGGGCAGATGGCCCGCCTCGAGATGGGGACGGCCGTGCTCGAGGTGTCTGTGGAGCGTCTGCCCCGCGCCCAGTGGGGCGCGACGGGGCCCAGTCGCGTCGAGCTCATGTATCGCCCCGGCACGGGCCTCACGGCCCGCCCACTGCGTCGCATCGCCTCGGGCGGCGAGGTGAGCCGCGTCATGCTGGCGTGCAAGGTGGTCCTTGGCGAGGCGGACGGTGTGGACACCCTCGTGTTCGACGAGGTCGACGCCGGCGTGGGCGGCTCCACGGCGCGCTCGCTCGCGGCGGTGCTCGCAGACCTTGCCAAGACGCACCAGGTCATCGTGGTGACGCACCTCGCGCAGGTGGCGGTGCGTGGCGAGCGCCATTACCTCGTCTCGAAGGGCGAGGTCTCGGGCGTGCCCGAGACCTCGCTGACCGAGATTGACGGCGAGGGACGCGTGGCCGAGATTGCCCGCATGCTCTCCGGCGACACGAGCGAGATCTCGCTCGAGCACGCCCGCGAGCTTCTGGGGGAGGGCGCCGCTCGCTAGGCGCGCATATAGAGTGTCCGCGCGACGCGGGTCTCGCGTCGCAAAGAGGGACGGCCGCCTCTCGGCGACCGTCCCTCTTTGCGTGATGCTTTGTCGATTGCACGGCAGGCATGGGGCTGATTGCGGGCCGGCGCGCCTGCCTATCGATGCCGATCGCCGGCGCGCAACCGGGCTACGGGTGAAACTACTCGCGGCTCCTCTGGCCCTCGCTCTGCCTCTGGGCGGCGATCATCTGCTCGAACATGCTCGCGCTCTCGCGGAAGTCGCTCGGCAGCACCACCGTGGAGCCCTTGCCGCTCTTGGCAAAGTCGGCCATCATCTCGGTCCACTGCGTGAACATGAACAGGGCGTTGGCCTCGGCCCCCGAGACGCCGCTCTCTTGGATGGTGCCCAGCGAGTCCTTGATGCCTTGGGCGATGGCCTTGCGCTGGTTGGCGATGCCCTTGCCGCTCTCCTCCATCGCCTCGGCCTCGGCCTTTGCCTCGGTGACGCGCTTGATGCGGTCGGCCTCGGCGAGGTCCTGCGCCGCCGCCTTGGTGCGCTGGGCGGCGTTGATCTGGTTCATGGAGTCCTCGACCTCGCGCGGCAGCGCGATCTTGGTGATGAGGGTGGAGACCAGCTGGAAGCCGTAGCCCTCCATCTGCTCGGCAACTGTCTCGTTGACGTCGCGGGCGATGTCGTCCTTCTTGGCAAAGACCTCGTCAAGCGTGTAGACGGGGATGGCGCTGCGCAGGGCGTCCGTGAGGAAGTCGCGCATCTGCTCGGCGGGGTTCTGCAGGGTGTAGAAGCTCTTGTACACGCCCGACTCGGCGGGCGAGTCGCCGCGGCGCCCGTCGACGCGGTACTGGGCCGAGATCTCGAGGTCGATGGTAACGTTGTCCTGCGTCTTCACGTCAACGTTGAAGCCGTTCTTCATGGTGCGGAGGCTGATGGTGGCGGCTCGGCGGTCGATGAACGGAATCATGACGTTGAAGCCGGCGTACACGATGCGATTGAACTTGCCAAGCCGCTCGATGATGACGGCGTGCTGCTGCTTGACCACGAAGAACGCCTGGGACAGCAGCCAGATGACAACAAGCAGGACAACGAGCGCAACGATGATGTTTGCAAAGAACATGAGTGCTCCCTTCCGAGGGGTCATTATGCCCAGTCTACCCGCCCGCGCGAGGGCCGTATTCGCGCCTTACGCTTCCCTGACGCCGTTGGCCGATTGGCGAGCGGCAAGCGGGGCGTCGTGGGGATGGGCGCGGCGTGGTTTGAGGACCCGCACCGCGACCTGGGCGACCTTGTGGGTTGGGGCGCCCGCGTCGCGAGCCGGGTGGCCCGCGAGTTGGAGGGCGCCGGTGGGTCCTGCGGGCCGGGGGAGTTCCGTGGGGCCCAGATACCCTACAGGCCGAGCAGGCGTGCGGAATGGCGGGCAATCTTCGGGGGCGCGTCCTCGCCGTGGAGTTTCGCGATGACGTCGAGGGCGCCTCGAAGCCCCTCGGCAATCGCGGTGGGCGACAGGGTGGCTCCCTCCTCGGGCGATCCGGGCAGGTCGGTCTCGAGGAGGAGCCGGCCTACGGGTATCTGGTGGGCGTACTCGCGGCCCCGACGCGTGGCGAGCATGCGCGGCCCTACGGAGAAGAGGCAGCCCATCTTGCGAGCGCGGGCGAGCTCGTTGCCGGTACCGGAGAACCAGTGGAGGATGGCGTCGTTGTTGGCACAGGTACCGTGTGCCTCGAGGAGGTCCAGCACGGCGCCGGCCGAGCGCACGGCATGGATTGAGAGCACGTGGCCGCCGCCCTCGCAGGCGGCGAGGATGGCGTCGAGGGCGGCTACCTGCGCGTCGGCCGAGGCGTCGCGGCCGTGGGCGAAGTCGAGGCCAACCTCGGCGACATAGCGCCTGGCGGCCGCGAGCTCTGCGGCGCGGGCCACATCCCCGGGCCCGCAGGTGCCATCGGCTACCCACCAGGGATGGAGCCCCACACCCACGCGCACGTTCGTGGCGCCGGCAAAGCTCCTGCCCGCGCGCTCGAATCCATCCGGCGTCACGGTTGCCGAGAGCGCGTCCACGCCCAGCGAGGCGAGCTCCCGCGCGACGGCTCCCGGATTGGCAAGGAAGTCCAGGTGGCAGTGCATGTCGTGCCAGATAGTCGCTTCCACGTGGCTGCTCATGTCCCATCGCTCCTTGGAATCGCTGCGCCCCCGACCGTGGGCGCTACGCTTCCGTCGTTTGCGCCCAGCGCCAGGGCTCGAAGCCCAGCAGCGCCCGCACGACGCGGCCAGCCACCATCTGCCCGGCGATGGGCGGCATGAACGAGGCCGTTCCCAGGTTGGGGAGCCCGCCGTGCGACGAGCCCGCCACCTCGTGCGGGCGGACTGGCTCCTCGGGGGAGTAGAGCACCTCAAGGTGCCGGATGCCGCGCTTTGCGCACTCCTTGCGCATGGTGCGCGAGAGCCGGCAGACGCGCGTCTTGCGCACATCGGCGAATTGGAAGAGTTCCGGGTGCAGCTTGTTGGCCGCGCCCATGCTGCTCACGAGGGGGATGCGGGCGCGCCAGCTGACCTCGGCGAGCGCGAGCTTCTGGCTCACGGTGTCGATGGCGTCCACGACGTAGTCGATCTTGCCCGCCCCGACAACGTTGCCCTCCGCGTCAACCTCGGCGCCGGCCCAGGCAAGCAGCTCGGGGAGGTTCTCGCGCGAGACGAACTGACAACGGGTCTCCACGTGGCAGCTCGGGTTGATGTGGGCGATCATGCCGCGCATCACGTCTACCTTGCGCTGGCCGAGGGTGTTCGTGAAGGCGAGTGCCTGGCGGTTGAGGTTGCTCGGGTCGACCACGTCTCGGTCCACGAGGTAGAGCTCGCCCACGCAGCTACGTGCGAGGGCCTCGACGCAGGAGGACCCCACGCCTCCAAGACCCAGCACGAGCACGCGCGCCCCGGCAAGCCTGGCCAGGCCGCCCTCGCTGTAGAGCGGGCGCAGGCGGGTCTGGATGGTGGCGGTGGGCGTCGTCTCTGCTGTGGCGCGTCCGGTGTCCGCGGGCTCGTCCAAGGTGGGGGTTCCGACGGGGATGTCGTGAGCGGCGGGCTCTTGAGTCTGGGTCACATGTCCTCCTGTCTCGGCACGCTTTGCTGCCACAGACCTTACCTATTTGTGTCCTCGGACGCGATCGACGCCCAAAACCCCGGTTTGTGTCGAGGGAGTGCTGCTATCTATAGTTTTTCGGAGACCTCTCGGGGTCAGTGTGAGGCGGTAGAGTTCTAACACCTTATCTACCTGCGATTTTGCGAATGCCTTCTCGTCTTACGTCGGACGGAGGCACCATAGGCCGTGGAAAACAATAGAAAACTCGACTTACTCCCTCCCTAAGGGCAAGAATTGGCGCCGTCGAGGGGGTCGTAAGGCCACGGAAAACGATGGGCCTTTGGTTTTTCGTTTGCCTGTATGCTACCGAGTGCCGAGCCGTTCTGCAGGGGCCTTGGACCGCACTACCGAGGTACCGAGCCGTCCCCGTTCCCATACGCCACGACCCCACAAGGAGCCGCCATGCGCACCGGATTCGACAACGACCGCTACATCGAGCTGCAGGCAGCGCGCATCCAGGAGCGCATCGATCAGTTTGGCGGCAAGCTCTACCTCGAGTTTGGCGGCAAGCTCTTTGATGATTACCACGCGAGCCGTGTCCTGCCCGGCTTTGAGCCGGACGTCAAGTTCCGCATGCTTGAGAGCCTCTCGAGCGAGGTCGAGGTCATCATCGCCATCAACGCCAACCACATCGAGCGCAACAAGGCGCGCGGCGACCTGGGCATCACCTATGACGAGGACGTCCTGCGCCTCGTGGACCTCTTCCGCGCCAAGGGCTTCGCCGTTGCCGCCGTGGTGCTCACGCAGTACGCGGGGCAGGGGGCTGCGGATGTCTTCCGTCGCCGCCTCGACACCCTCGGCATCCCCTGCAAGCTGCACTATCCTATCGAGGGCTATCCGCACGACGTGGACCTCATCGTCTCCGAGGACGGCTACGGCAGAAACGAGTTCGTGGAGACCACGCGCCCGCTCGTGGTGGTGACCGCGCCGGGCCCCGGCTCCGGCAAGCTCGCCACCTGCCTCTCGCAGATCTACCACGAGCACCGTCGCGGCACGAAGGCGGGCTACGCCAAGTTCGAGACCTTCCCCGTGTGGAACCTGCAGCTCAACCACCCCGTCAACGTGGCCTACGAGGCGGCCACGGCAGACCTGGACGACGCTAACATCATCGACCCCTTCCACCTCGAGGCCCATGGCGAGACCACGGTCAACTACAACCGTGACGTCGAGGCCTATCCCGTGGTGCATGCCCTCATGGAGCGAATCCTAGGGGAGAGCCCCTATCAGAGCCCCACGGACATGGGCGTCAACATGGTGGGCTTCGCCATCTCGAGCGACGAGGCCTGCCGCGAGGCGAGCAAGATGGAGATCGTGCGCCGCTACTTCCAGGCGGCCGTGCAGGTGAGGCGCACCGGCGTGGGCAACGAGCTGGTGGACCGCCTGAAGCTCATCATGAAGAAGGCGGGCGTGGACAAGAACTTCTCGCCCGCGCGCTCGGCCGCACTCACGAAGGAGCAGGTCACGGGGGCTCCGGTGGGCGCCATGGTCATGCCCGGCGGCTCGGTGGTCACGGGCAAGACGAGCGAGCGGCTCGGTGCGGCGAGCTCGCTCATCATGAACGCGCTCAAGGAGGTTGCCGGCGTGGACATGGAGCTCGAGGTCATCAGCGACGAGGCCATCGAGCCCATCAGCCGTCTCAAGACGCACTACCTTGGCAGCCAAAACCCGCGCCTGCACCCGGACGAGACCCTCATGGCGCTCTCCATCACGAGCGCAACGAGCCCGGTTGCCGCGTGCGTGCTGACAGGGCTCGAGGAGCTGCGCGGGTGCGACGCGTTCTTCTCCGTGATCATCTCGGCGACCGACGAGGAGCTGTTGAAGAAGCTCGGGATCAACGTATGCTGCGAGCCCAAGTACGAGCGCGCCGGCATCTACCATAGGTGATGATCCGCCGCCGACCCCGGCGCATCCCGTCCGCTCGGTCACTTGCTTCGCAAGTCCCTTGGCCTCGCGTTCGGGACGTGCCGGGGTCGGCTCTGTTGACGTTGCCGTGGCGTGTGCCGGGGCGCCCTTCTGGTGGTAGGTCGCCGACCTTGGCTTGCGGCGTATGAAAAAACGGCGCAAGCGCAGCGGGGGCGCGTGCGTGGTGCTAGAATGAATTTCCCGTAGAGACACTAGGTTCTTTTACGGGAAAGCGCAGGTACAACCACATGACCAAGCATATCTTCGTCACTGGCGGCGTCGTCTCCTCCCTTGGCAAGGGCATCACGGCCGCCTCGCTCGGCCGCCTTCTCAAGGCCCGCGGCTACAAGGTCATGATGCAGAAGGCCGATCCCTACCTCAACGTTGACCCGGGCACCATGAGCCCGTTCCAGCACGGCGAGGTCTTCGTGACCGAGGACGGCAAGGAGACTGACCTCGACCTCGGCCACTACGAGCGCTTCATCGACGAGAACCTCACGCGCAACTCCAACTTCACCACGGGCATCATCTACCAGTCGCTCATCACGCGCGAGCGTCGCGGCGATTTCCTCGGCGGCACCGTGCAGGTCATCCCGCACGTCACCAACGCCATCAAGGAGCGCTTCTTCCGCATCGAGGAGCAGACCGGCGCCGATGTGGTCATCACCGAGCTCGGCGGCACCATCGGCGACATCGAGAGCCAGCCGTTCCTCGAGGCCATGCGCCAGTTCCGTCGCGACAAGGGCGCCAGCGACGTCTGCTTCATCCACGTCTCTCTCGTGCCCTACATCGCCGCCGCCCACGAGGTGAAGACCAAGCCCACGCAGCACTCCGTCAAGGAGCTGCGTGCCCTCGGCATCCAGCCCGACTTCATCGTCTGCCGCTCCGACCACGAGGTGGAGGAGCCCATCCGCGCCAAGATCGCGAGCTTCTGCGACGTCGACGCCGACCACGTCTTCGAGAACTCCGACTGCGCCTCCATCTACGACGTGCCCAAGCACCTCGCCGACCAGGGCTTCGACCTCAAGGTCTGCGAGCGCCTCGGCCTCGACCCGCGCGAGAGCGACATGAGCGAGTGGTACGGCTTCACCGACCGCATGCACGCCGCCAACGCCAAGCAGGACACCACCACCATCGCCGTGGTGGGCAAGTACACCCAGCTGCCCGACGCCTACCTCTCCATCATCGAGGCCCTGCACCACTCCGGCGTCTACTATGGCCGCCACGTCAACATCAACCTGATTGACGGCGAGAACCTCGACGAGTCCGACGTCGAGGAGGTCCTCGGCGGCGCCGACGGCATCCTCGTTCCGGGCGGCTTTGGCATCCGCGGCCTCGAGGGCAAGGTCCTCGCCGCCCATCGCGCCCGCACCCAGAAGCTCCCGTTCCTGGGCATCTGCCTTGGCATGCAGGTGGCCGTCTGCGAGTACGCCCGCAACGTCGCCGACATGCCCGGCGCCAACTCCACCGAGTTCGTGCCTGATTGCGAATATCCCGTCATCGACCTCATGCCGGACCAGGAGGACGTCACGGCCAAGGGCGGCACGATGCGCCTCGGTGCCTACCCGTGCAAGGTTGCCGCCGGCACCCTTGCCCACGAGGCCTACGGCGAGGACCTCATCTACGAGCGTCACCGTCACCGCTATGAGGTCAACAACGCCTTCCGTGATCGCCTGCGCGAGGCCGGCCTCACCTTCTCCGGCGTCTCTCCCGACGACCGCCTCGTCGAGATGGTCGAGCTTCCCGAGGATGTGCACCCCTGGTTCGTTGCCGCCCAGTTCCACCCGGAGTTCAAGAGCCGCCCGACGCACCCGCAGCCGCTGTTCCGCGAGTTCGTGCGTGCGGCCATCGCCAACCACGAGGGCGTGAACCGTCACGACGTGGAGGCGCCGGCTAAGGAGGCCTAGGGCCCGCGCCGACCGCCCTGTTCTTCCAGAGCTTTCGCCACGGGCGACAGAGCGGCCCAATCAAAAAGCGTAGAATTTTACGCCCCGGCGCACACGTTGGCCCGGGGCGTTTTCGTGCCTCGGCACGGGTTGGCAGTTGGTTGCGGATTGGGGCGGCGGGCCGTGGATCTTGCGCGCGCACTCAAGGAATACCTGAACTACGTTGCCGTCGAGCGCGGGTGCTCGCGCAACACCGTGCTGGCCTATGGCCGTGACCTGCGCAACTACCTTACCGGCCTTGGCAGGGAGGGCGTCACCCGGCCAGATCAGATCACCCGCGAGCGCATCGAGGCCCACATTCACCGTCTGCGCGAGAGCGGCATGGCCGTCTCCAGCGTGGAGCGCGCCATCTCCGCCATCAAGGGCTTCCACCGCTTCATGGTGAGCGAGCGCATCACCACGTCGCATCCCGCGGCAGACCTGCCGCTGCCCAAGAAGCCCGCGCGCCTTCCCAGCGTCATCAGCCAAGACCAGGCAAACGCCCTGCTGGACCAGCCGCTCCCCGAGACGCCCGCCGGCCAGCGCGACCGCGCGATCCTCGAGGTGCTCTATGGCTGCGGCCTGCGCGTCTCCGAGCTCTGCGGGCTCGACCTCAGGCGCGTGCTCTTTGACGAGCAGGTGCTGCGCGTGCTGGGCAAGGGCGACAAGGAGCGCATCGTTCCCATCGTGGGCACCGCCGCCGTCGTGCTGGAGGACTACCTCGAGCACTGGCGCCCGCAGCTCGTGAACCCGCGCGTCTCCACCTCCGCCGTCTTCCTCAACAACCGAGGTCGCCGCCTCTCCCGTCAGAGCGTCCACGCCATCGTGGCGCGCGCAGGGGTCGTGGTGGGCATCGAGGGCCTGCATCCCCATACCCTTCGCCACAGCTTTGCGACGCACATGCTCGAGGGTGGGGCAGACCTGCGCGTGGTGCAGGAGTTGCTTGGCCATGCGGACATCTCCACGACGCAGCTCTACACGCACCTCGACCGCACGCACATACGAGAGGTGTACCTCGAGGCGCACCCGCGCGCGCACTCGTGACCTGAAGGGCCGGCCGTGCGCGGGTGGTCTCGCAAGGGTGGAGCTTGTTTGGCCCCTGAGCTGGGGCGTTGCTACAAATACCTATCTCTAGCTGCGGCTTCATGATTTCCTCAAAAGCTTGAGGGTTGCTTGAGGCTTACAAAATCCTCTCCCTGGGCGCCCCTGGATGCCCCTGCCACCATCACCTGTGTTGCAAACGCATGTTCCCACAAGTCCTAGAGACACCGTCTTTGCCCAAAGTGGCCTCTAGGTTTCGGTGAGTGGCCCATAGGGGCAAATAGTCGGATTTAGGGTTGCCCAGTCACTCCGAGGGCCTTAGTATTCTTGTACGCGCCAGCGGGGCCGACCGGACTCGTGGGCGCGTCGCGCGCAAGCGCGGACGAGCAGGCCGGGACGCCGGCACGCGACGCCGAGGGGGAGTGAGTAGATGTACCTGACGGGCTCCAAGACCGTTTCCATGGATGCCCAGGGTCGCATCACCCTTCCTGCCGACTATCGCGAGGACTTCAAGGAGTCCGGAAACAAGGTCTGTCTCATCCTCGTGAAGGGCGCGCTGTGGGGCTTTACCCCCGAGGGGCACAGGGAGTGGGTGGAGAGCTGCTTTCCAGAGGGCTTCAACCCGCGCAGCAAGAAGGACAAAAAGCTCCGCCTGGCGCTCAACGCCAAGACGGTGACGGTGGACATCGACAAGTCCGGGCGCGTGGCGCTTGGCAAGATGCCCGAGTCCGACCTTGAGAAGCTGTGCTTCGGACGCGAGGTCGTCGTTGTCGGCGACGCGGACCACATCGCCGTCTACAACACGGAGAAGTGGGCTGAGGAGCAGGCCGAGCTCGAGGATGACCTCGACGCTCTGCTGGATGACGAGGACTAGCGAGGGGTGAGGGCATTGACAGACGAATATCGGCACGTACCCGTGATGCTGGGGGAGGTCCTGCGGGAGCTGGACCCCAAGCCCGGGGATGTCGTCTGCGACTGCACGTTGGGCGGGGCTGGTCATACGGTCGAACTCGCCAAGCGCGTGGCGCCCGACGGCCTCTCCATCGGCATCGACCAGGACGACATGGCGCTGGCCGCCGCCACCGAGCGCTTCGAGCGCGAGGTTCCGGAGGGCCGGCACCACTTCCTCAAGGGCAACTTCGGCGACCTGGACACGCTCCTGGTTAAGGCCGAGGTTCCCGGCGTGGACTGCTTCCTGTTCGACCTCGGCGTCTCTTCCCCGCAACTCGACATACCCGAGAGGGGCTTCTCGTACCACGAGGATGCGCCCCTCGATATGAGGATGGATCCGGGCAACAACACCCTAACCGCAGCAGAGGTCATCAACACCTACAACGAAGCCGACCTCGCCCGGATTCTCTCCGTCTATGGTGACGAGCGGTTTGCCCCGCGCATTGCGCGCGAGGTGTGCCGCCGCAGGGAGAAGGAACCCGTCGAGACGACCCTGCAGCTCGTCGACGCCATCAAGGCCGGCATCCCCGCGGCGGCACGCCGCAAGGGAGGGCACCCGGCGCGCAAGACCTTCCAGGCCCTGCGCATCGAGGTTAACCACGAGCTCGAGGTGCTCGAGCGGGGGCTGGAGGCGGCGGTTCGCTGGACAAACCCCGGTGGCCGCATCTGCGTCATCAGCTACCACTCGCTTGAGGACCGCATCGTGAAGCACCTCTTCCACGAGTTCTCCCAGGGTTGCACCTGCCCGCCAGACCTGCCGGTCTGCGTGTGCGGACACGTGCCGATCATTCGCGTGAAGACTCGCAAGCCACTCGTGGCGGGCGAGGAGGAGCTCGAGCGCAACCCACGCGCCCGCAGCGCCAAGACGCGCGTGGCGGTCAAGCTCGACGCCTAGCGCACCCATGGCAACCTCGGCCCCGCGCCGTCTTTGCATAGCACCACCGCCGCGACACCCTCGCAGCGCAAACACACCACCAGGCACCACCAACGCACCCACACGCACCACACCGCAGCCTAAACGCACCACCACCGCATCACACACACGCTACTTCGCACAACGGGGATGAAGCTCATGTACCAGGGTTCCGAGGCCTACCGTCTCGACGCTCCCGGAGAGGGGGCGCTTGCTCAAAACTCCGCGCCTTCCTTCGAGGTCTTCGAGGGCAGGGGCCTTGACGCCCAGGCTCGTCGCGGCGTCTCCTCGCAGCTTGTCACGCGCCTGAGGGTGCTCGCGGCAGTTGTGTGCGCCCTTGCGCTCCTCGGCATTGCCCGCGTGGGCATCTACTCCGCCGCCGTGAGCGTGCTGGCCGACAACACCTCGATTCGCTCCGACATCAAGGATGCCCGCTCCACGCAGGGCGACCTCCGCGTAGAGCGTTCGGTGCTCTCCAGCAGCACCCGCATCGGCCGCATCGCGACCCAGTCCTACGGCATGGTCGCCGCCGATGACCCCGAGCAGATGGTCGCCGGCTCCACCGAGGCCCCTGCGGCCGACGGTTCCGGGGCAGAGTCCAGCTCCGACTCCGACGCCACCCCTGGCGACGTGGCCGCGAGCTCCGATGCCTCTGCGGGCACCGACACCTCCGCCCGCGCCGCTGCCTCGCTGGGCAACGTCGCCCAGACCGACGGCGACGGCTCCACCGCCGGTTCCAATGCAGTGACGATGGATTCGATCGGCTAAGCGCGGCCATGCCGTTCTGGGTCGCGTAGACTCACTTCCTATGCCTAGACAAGACAGAAGACACAACCAGGGTCGCCGCCGTCGCTACGGCTCGCGCGACCAGGCCCGCTCGTCTTACGACGAGGCCAGGGACCGCGACGCCCGCCTGAGGCGCGGCGGCCACGGTGGCCTGCCCATCCCGGGGCTCCTCCTCGTGCTGTTCGCGGTCCTTGCCTGCCGCCTGGTGTGGCTCCAGGTCATCGACGGCCCCAACCTTGCCGCCAAGGCCGAGCAGGTCCACACGGGCACCGTCACGGTGTCGGCGCGAAGAGGCACCATCTACGACCGCAACGGCAACGTGCTCGCCTCGAGCGTCGAGTGCCGCACGCTGTACTGCAACCCCAAGGCCGTCGATGCGGACAAGCGCCAGGACGTCGCGAACCTTCTTGCCAGCCAGCTTGGTGGCGACGCCTCCACCTACATGGACGTCCTTTCGCAGGACACCACCTTCGCCTACCTCAAGAAGAAGGCCGACACCGATGCCGCCACGCAGGTGCTGAGCGACCTCTCCTCCATGAAGGTCGACGGCATCTACTCCGTGGCGGACACCAAGCGAGTCTACCCCTATGGCGCCACGGGCGGCCAGGTGCTCGGCTTCATCGGCGCGGATGGCCATGGCCTCTCCGGCCTCGAGCTCCAGTACGACGACGTCCTCTCTGGCACCGATGGCGAGGTGGTCATGGAGCGGGGCCTCGACGGCACGCCGGTGGCCGGCGGCGCCGCCCAGATCAGCGAGGCCAAGGACGGCGAGGACATCATCGTGTCGCTCGACGTGAGCATCCAGCAGGTTGCCGAGGAGCAGCTCACGCAGGCCGTGGGCGACTCCGAGGCCGAGAGCGGCAACGTGGTGGTGACCGACCCCGGCACCGGCGAGATCCTCGCCGCGGCCTCCACGCCCCTCTATGACCCCACGGACCCCTCGACCCTCACGAACGAGGCCCTCAAGCTCGCGAGCGTGTCCGACTCCTACGAGCCCGGCTCCACCTTCAAGATCTTGACCATGGCCATCGGCTACGACACGGGCACCATCAACGGCAGCTCCACGTTCACCGTTCCCGCCAAGGTCAAGGTGGGTGACGACTACGTGACCGACGACGACGGCCGCGACTACACGATGGACATGACGCCCTACGAGATCATGCGCCGCTCGTCCAACACGGGCGCCGCCATGGTGGGCCAGGCAATCGGCGCGGACAAGCTCGCCTCGGGCCTGGAGAGGTGTGGCATCGGTTCGGCCACGGGCATCGACTACCCCGGAGAGGTCTCCGGCCTCGTCACCAAGCGCGAGGACTACACCGGAGCCACCGTGGGGTCCACCGCCTTTGGCCAGGGCATCGCGTTCCCGAGCATCCAGCTCGTGCGCGCGGTGGGGGCCGTTGCCAACAAGGGCGTGCTCACCACGCCGCACTTCCTCGTCCAGCAGGGTGGAAAGACCGTTGACTGGGGCGAGGGCTCGCGCGCCGTCTCGGAGGAGGCCGCCGCCGCGGTCACGCGTGACATGGAGGGCGTCGTCACCTCGGGCACGGGCAGGAACGCCCAGGTGAAGGGTTACTCCGTTGCGGGCAAGACCGGTACGGGCGAGCAGGCCTCCAGCGAGGGCGGCTACGCGAAGGACCTCTTCCTGAGCTCCTTCATCGGATTCGCGAACGCAGACGACGCCAAGGCACTCGTGTACGTGGGCATCTACGGCACCTCGCAGCACGGCGCTACGGCGGCCGCGCCCTACTTCTCGGCTATCATGGGTGAGGCTCTCGCGGACCTCGGCGTCAAGGCCGAGTAGCCGCGGGGCACGGCCGGACGGCCCATCGACGGGAGAGCTATCAATGATTGAGTGCACTGTCTCAGACCTATGCGCGGCCACGGGAGCCACGCTCGTCTCCGGTGACGGCAACCGGCACCTGGCCGGCGTCGCCATCGACTCGCGCAAGGTGGGGGAGGGCGGCCTGTTCGTGGCCTTCTCCGGAGAGCGCGTCGACGGTAATGACTTTGCGCCCAAGGCGGTCTGCGCCGGTGCCGCGGCGGTGGCGCTGACGCGCGAGCCCACCCCGGAGCTGCTCGCCTGCGCCGAGGACGCCGGCTGCGCCGTCATCCGCGTGGCCGAGGGAGCTGCCCAGGCCCCGGTTGAGGACGACGCCGGCGAGTTCATGCTTCGCCTTGCCGCCTGGTGGCGCGCGCGCCACGACTGGTGCGTCGTGGGCGTCACGGGGTCGGTGGGCAAGACAACCACGAAGGACATGCTTGCGGCAGCCCTGGCAACGAAGTACCGCGTGCATGCGACGGCCGGCAACTACAACAACCTCATCGGCGTGCCCATCACGCTGCTCGAAGCCCCCGAGGATGCCCAGGTGCTCGTGGTGGAGATGGGCATGAACCACCCGCTCGAGATCTCGCGGCTGGCCGAGGTGGCCCGCCCGCGCGTGGGCGTCATCACCAACGTGGGCACGAGCCACATCGGCCTTCTGGGCTCGCGTGAGAACATCGCCCGGGCCAAGGGCGAAATAGCGGCGCCGCTCGCCTGCGCCCCCGAGAGCACGGTGGCGCCCGAGCCACGCCTGTTCCTGTGCGCGGACAATGACTACACCCCCTTCATCGTGGAGCACTTTGCCGCCCCGGCCAACGTCCCGGTGACGCTCGTGGGCCCGGGCGAGGGTTCCTGTGTCCGCGCCTGCCACGTGGCGTTGGACGACGAGGCACACCCGAGCTTCGACGTCACCCTCGAGGCCGACCTCGGGGCTGGCCGCGCCGGCAGCACCTTCCGCGAGACACTCCGCCTCACGGGCGCCCAAGTGGTGCCGGACTTCCTGCTCGCCTTCGCCGCCGCCCTGCACCTTGGCGTCGAGCCCGAGGCCTGCGCGGGCGCGCTCGAGGCGCTCGAGAGCACGCACATGCGCCAGGAGGTCGTGCGCGCCGCGTGCGGTTGCCGCGTGATCGATGACTCGTACAACGCGAGCCCCGACTCGACGGCCGCCGCGCTGGACGCGCTCTCGAGCATGCGCGTGGCCCAGGGTGGCCGTCGTGTCGCCATTCTCGGCGAGATTGGCGAGCTGGGCGCCGAGCAGGACCGCCTCCACGAGCTCGTGGGCGCCTACGCTGCCGCCAAGCCGATCGACCTGCTTGTGATAGTGGGTACGGACCGGGCAGACCACATGGAGCGCGCGGCGCGGCTCCTCGGCTTCTCCGAGGACAAGATCGTCCGCGTGGCAGACGTCGAGGCGCTCATCGAGGTCGTGGCGCCCGTGCTCGAGCCCAATGACCTCGTGCTCGTGAAGGCCTCCCGTGCCGCGTACCTCGACCGATTCGTAAAGGCGGTGAGGAGCTAGCATGCTCACCCAACTGCTCATTGGCACCCAGTACCCCACCTACCAGGTCTTCGTCACCCTGATCGTGGCGGGTCTCATCACAGCCCTGCTCATGCCGCCCTTCATCAGGCTCATGCGCAAGGACGGCATCGGCCAGCAGGTGCGAGCGGACGGCCCGCAGACGCACCTCGTGAAGCAGGGGACGCCCACGATGGGCGGCGTCATCATCCTGGCGGGTGTGCTGGTGACCTGCGTGCTCTTCGCCCAGTGGACGCCCGACATGATCCTGTGCGTGGTGGCGACCATCGCCACCGGCCTTTTGGGCCTGCTGGACGACATCGAGTCCGTGAGCCACGGGCGCTCGCTCGGCCTCACGCCCTCGCAGAAGATGGTCGGCCTCATCGTCATCTCCGTCACCTTCTGCCTTGTGGCCGTGAACTGCGTGGGCATCTCACCGGCCATCGAGTTCCCGGGCGGCTTCTCCATCGACCTGGGCGTGCTCACCACCACCATTTGGGGCGTCCGGGTGCCGTGGCTCTACGTCATCTTCGTGTTCCTGCTGCTTGCGGGCCTCTCCAACGCCGTGAACCTCACGGACGGCCTCGACGGCCTCGCCGGCGGCACCGTGATGGTGGTCATGCTCGTCATGGCGATGGTGGCCTTCAGCTACGACGAGATCAACCTCGCCGTCTTTGCCGCCGCCTGCTCGGGTGCCTGCGTGGGCTTCCTCTGGCACAACTGCTACCCTGCCTCCATCTTCATGGGGGACACGGGCTCGCTGGCCCTGGGCGCCGGGTTCGCCGCCCTGGCCGTGCTCACCAAGACCGAGGTCACCTCGCTCGTGATGGGTGGCCTGTTCATCGTGGAGGCCCTCTCGGTGATGATGCAGGTGGTGAGCTTCCACTTCACCGGCAAGCGAATCTTCCTCATGGCCCCCTTGCACCACCACTTCGAGAAGAAGGGTTGGAGCGAGACGAAGGTGGTCATTCGCTTCTGGATCGTGAGCGCCATGTTCGCCGCGGTGGGGTTTGCGCTCTACTTCCAGCTGCGCTAGGTTCGCTTGGAGCCCTCGGCGCCTGGGCGTGGCTGTCCAGTCGTGCGCCGGCGCCCCGCCGCCGCATCGCCGGTGACGCTGGAGCCGTCGGGTGACGACGCGTCGCCATATCGCGCATGGGGCGCGGCATCGATTTGTGGCCTACGGGGTCGCCTCGCGCGAGGCGGCCCCTTTTTCTTTGGAGCATGCCTGACGGGGCATCGCGCGGCGGCGCGGGGCGATAGGATGGGGCGTACGAAAACTGAGTCGAGGGGGCTTTCCCATGAGTGACACTTCAAGGGTGCGCACATACGGTGACGTGCTGGTCTTGGGCCTGGGCAAGACGGGCGACGCCGTCGCCGGCTACATGGCCGGCCTCGTCCAGGGCGGGCGCGTGAGCTCGGTCGTGCTGTACGGCGGCGCCAAGAGCCAGCCCGGTCCCGTCACCGAGGAGCTCGAGCGTGCCGGCGTCCGCGTGGTCTGTGGCACCGAGCAGGTGGAGGGCCACTACGACACGTGCATCGCGAGCCCCGGCATCTCCGAGTTCAGCGACTTCTGCAGGAGCGCCGACGCGGCGAGCGACGCCATCTTCGGCGAGCCCGAGCTCGCGTGGCGCGAGAGCCCCGAGCGCTGGGTGGGCATCACGGGCACCAACGGCAAGACCACCACGACCACCCTCGCGCGCGACCTTCTGCGCGCGGGCGGCCTGGCGGCCGAGGCCGTGGGAAACATCGGCCGCATGGCCATCGGCGAGGTGGCGCACCGCGCGCCGGGCGAGTGGCTCGTGGCTGAGCTCTCGAGCTTCCAGCTGGCCGGCTCGCGCGAGCTGCACCCCCACGTGGCCGTGCTGCTGAACGTCACGCCAGACCACCTCTATTGGCACAAGACCATGGAGAACTACGCCGCCGCCAAGGAGCGCATCTTCCGGAACCTTGACGCGGGCGACCTCGCGGTTATCTCCGATGGCGATGACTTCTGCCGTGCCATCGCAGGGCGCGCCCGCGCGCGCGGCCTGCGCGTCTGCCGCTTGCTTCAGGCGGGGGAGAGCCCCCGGGCGGACGAGGCCTGCTGTGCCTGGGAGGACACCGACGGCACGCTCGTGGTGCGCATCGACGGCGCCGACACCCGCCTCGTCAACAAGGAGGCGCTCTCCATCAAGGGCGAGCACAACGTCGAGAACGCGCTGGCCGCCTCCGCCGCCGCGCTCGCCTGCGGCGTCGACGCCGAGGACGTGCGCGCGGGCCTCAGGGCCTTCCGCCCGCTCGAGCACCGCATCGAGCCGTGTGGCGAGTCTGCGGGCGTCCATTATGTGAACGATTCCAAGGCCACCAACACCGATGCCGTGAGCAAGGCGCTCACGGCCTTCCCGGCCGGCTCGATCGTGATCCTGCTCGGCGGGCACGACAAGGGCACGGACCTCTCCGACATGGCGGCAGACGTCGCGCGCACCTGTCGCGTGGCCGTCTGCTTCGGCGAGGCCGGAGCGCGCATGGCCAAGGCCCTTCGCGCCCAGGGCGGCTCGCTCGAGGTTCTCGAGGCGGCGCACCTCGAGCAGGCGCTCGACGCCGGCATGGCGGCCGCCCGCCCCGGCGAGACGGTGCTGCTCTCGCCGGCCTGCTCCTCCTTTGACGAGTTCAGCGGCTTCGAAGAGCGCGGCGACGTCTTCAAGCGCCTCGTGGCCGCCCGCATCGCCAAGAAGGAGCGCGCGTGAGTTCCAGGTCCGTCTCTGGGGTCCCGGCAAGCATCATGCGGCCGAGGCTCCTCACCATCGCCATAGCTGCCGTGCTCACCTGCTTCGGTCTCGTGATGATCTTCTCCGCCTCGTCCGCGGAGGCCTTCTCCGAGATGGGTGACGCGGCGTACTACGTGAAGCGCCAGGCGCTGTTCATCGTGATGGGGCTCGCGGGGGCGGCGCTCGTCGCCGCCATCGACTACCACGCCGTGAGGGCCCGCGCGCTCTTTGGCCTCATGATGGCCACGCTTCTCATGCTGCTGGCGGTCAAGGTCGCCGGCTCGGGCGCCAACGGCGCCACGCGCTGGATCGAGATCGGCCCCGTCCGCCTGCAGCCGTCCGAGTTCGCAAAGCTCTCGCTCGTCGTGGCCGGGGCCTGGCTCATGGACGACTTCCGGGAGGACCGCTTCACGTCGGGGGCCTCGATGGTGGGCCACGTGCTGCTCTGCATCGGGGCACCGCTCGCGCTCATCTTCATCCAGCCCGACAAGGGCAGCACGGGCATCATCGTCGTGGTGCTGGCGGCCATGCTCGTGTCGGCGAGGATCGTTCCCTTTGCCGCCGTGCTCGCCCTTGGCGCCGTTGGTGTCATCCTCTTCCTTGGCGCCTCGCTCGGCGACGACTACTCCCGCCAGCGCATCCTCACGGCCCTTGACCCGTGGAGCGACCCGTACGGCGCGGGCTACCAGCTCACGCGCGGCTTCATGGCGTTTGGCTCGGGCGGGCTCTTTGGCTCGGGACTGGGCATGAGCCGCATGAAGTACTCCTACCTGCCCGAGGCCCATAACGACTTCATCTTTGCCATCGTTGGCGAGGAGCTTGGCCTCGTGGGCACCCTTGCGGTGCTCGCCCTGTTCTCCGCGCTCCTCTACTTTGGCTACCAGATTGCCAAGAACGCGAGCGACCTGCCCGGAAGGCTCATAGCGCTGGGCACCACCACCCTGCTCGCGGTGCAGTTCTTCCTGAACGCGATGGGCGTCACGGGCCTCGCCCCGCTCTCCGGCAAGCCCATGCCGTTCCTCTCCTACGGCGGCTCGTCTATCATGAGCTGCCTCATGATGGTGGGCCTGCTCGTGAACGTTTCGCGCCACTCCGCGCTGCCGGAGACGGTGCACGACGCGCGCCGCCGCGCGATGACGCTCGCACCCGAGGCCCCTGAGGACGTTACGGGCATGGGGGCGGCCAGGCCCAGGCGTGGCTACGGAGGCCTTCCCTTGGGCACCCCGGCGACGGGCGGCACGTCCGTTGCCCGTCCGTCGTCTGCGTCCCGCCCATCGTCCGTGCCCCTCCAGGGCGGCTTCCGGCGGGGCGGCTCCGTGCCGCTCTCCTCGCCCGAGGAGGCCCGTCGGGGCTTTCGCGTGGTGGAGGGCGGCGCCGGCGCGGGCAGGGACCGCATCGACCTGGGGCCGTCTGCCGCAGACAGGCTGAGGACCCAAGACCAGGGTCCCGAGGTGCACATGGGCGCCGCCGCGCGCAACGGCAGGTTCGAGAGGCAGTCGAGGGGCGGCTCGCGTCGCCCGACGAGGAGGAGATAGCATGGCCAAGTCACTCGAGGTGGCAATTGCCGCCGGCGGCACGGCCGGTCACATCAACCCGGCGCTGGCGCTGGCCGAGGAGCTGCGCGGCCGCGGGCACCACGTGACCTTCTACGGCCGGCCCAGCAAGCTCGAGGGCAGGCTCGTGCCGGCGGCCGGCTTCGAGCTCGTGCCGGTGGAGGTCACGGGCTTCGACCGCTCTCGTCCCTGGACGGCCCTCTCGTCGCTCGCGCGCGTGGCCGCCGCGGGCCGCGCCCTCGGCCGTCGCTTCAAGGCCCAGGGGGCGCCGGACGTGGCCATCGGCTTTGGCGCCTACGTGGAGGTGCCGCTCTTGCGGTGGTGCAAGTCCCATCGCGTGCCCTACCTGCTCCACGAGCAGAACTCCGTGCCGGGCCTCGCCAACAAGATGATGGCGCCGCACGCAGCGCGCGTCTGCATCTCCGTGCCCGCCGCCGAGAAGGTCTTCGCGCGCGAGGGCGACGCCTCGCACGTGGTGCTCACGGGCAACCCCGTGCGCCAGAGCGTCATCTGTGCGAGCGGCGAGGCCGGCCGCGAGGCCCTCGGCATCCCGGCCGACGCCACGATGCTGCTCGTCTTTGGCGGCTCGCTCGGCGCCAAGACCATCAACGAGGGCATGGCCGGCCTCAAGGACCGCCTGCTTGCCACAGATGGCCTCTACGTGGTGCACTCCACGGGCAAGGACGGCTTCGAGGCCACGGTGGATGCCCTCGCGCTCACGCCCGACGAGCAGAAGCGCTGGCGCGTCATGCCCTACATCGACAACATGGGAGACGTCCTGGCTGCTGCGGACCTCGTTCTCTCGCGCGCCGGAGCCTCCTCGATCGCCGAGATTGCGGCGCTGGGCGTGCCCGCCGTGCTCGTGCCGTACCCCTTTGCCACGGCAGACCACCAGACCACCAACGCCCGCTACCTCACCGATGCCGGCGCCGCCGTGCTCTTCAAGGATGAGGACGTCAAGGGCGAGCGCTTCGCCGACGAGCTCGTGGGTCTCGTTGAGAGCCCCGAGCGCCGGGCCGCTATGCGCGAGGCTGCCTCGGGCCTGGCGCAGGACAAGGCGGCGGCCAAGCTCGCCGACCAGCTCGAGGGCGTCGTCCGCGGCTAGCGGCCATCCTTGCGCAGGCGCCGCGGTGCATGCCCTTTTGATGCATGGGGGCGCGCACCGCGGCGCCTTGGGCTAAAGTAGTGAGATTGAATGTGCGCGGCGCACGGGACGCCGCCGGATCGACCTCGAGGAGCCATCACATGGCAACCACCGCCCAGAACCTGCCGTTCAGTCGCGTCCACATCGTCGGTATCGGAGGTGCCGGCATGAGCGCCATCGCGCTCGTGCTCCATGGCCGCGGCTGCACCGTCACGGGCAGCGACCTCAAGAGCTCCCGCTACGTTCGCGAGCTCGAGGCTGCCGGCATCAAGGTCTTCGTGGGCCACGACGCCGCCACCATCGACGAGGTCAAGCCCGACGTCATTGCCGTCTCCACGGCCATCCCCGAGACTAACCCCGAGGTAATCCGCGCCCGCGAGCTGGGCATCGAGGTCTGGCCGCGCGCCAAGATGCTGCCGGTGCTCTCGCTCGGCCACACCACGGTGGCCGTCTCGGGCACCCATGGCAAGACCACCACGTCCTCCATGGTGGCCACGATGCTCGACCACATGGACCTTGACCCGTCCTTCCTGATCGGCGGCATCGTCGAGGGCTACGGCACCAACGCCCACAGCGGCAAGGGCGCCTATTACGTGGCCGAGGCCGACGAATCCGACGGGTCGTTCCTCCACTTCGACCCCAACGTGGTGGTCATCACCAACATCGAGGCCGACCACCTGGACCACTACGGCTCGCTCGAGAACGTCGAGGGCGCCTTCGTGCAGTTCATGCAGACCGTGGGCGATGACGGCACGGTCGTCATCTGCGGCGAGAAGGCTCACAACCTCGAGCTTGCCCGTCAGAGCGGCAAGCGCTTCGTCTCCTATGGCTTTGCCGGCGACGGTGAGTTCGACTACGCCTGCACGCCCGAGCCCACGCACCACACCATCGAGAGCCACCTCACCGTGGCCCTTCCCGGCGGGCGCGAGGTCAAGGTGACCATCAAGTCCAACCCCGGCAGCCACAACATGCTCAACGCCACGGCCGCCATCGCCTGCGCGGACGTCCTCGGCCTCGACGTCGAGAAGGCCGCCCGTGCGCTCTCCGAGTTTCAGGGCGTGCGCCGCCGCTTCACCCACGTGGCCGACATCGACGGCATCACCGTGGTGGATGACTACGGCCACCACCCCACCGAGATCGCCGCGACCCTCTCGGCCGCCCACGACCTCAACTACGACCGCGTGGTCGTGGTCTTCCAGCCGCACCGCTACAGTCGCACCGCCGCTCTGGCGCCGCTCTTTGGCCCGGCCTTCGACAACGCCGACGTCCTGCTCGTGATGGACGTGTTCTCTGCCGGCGAGATGCCCATCCCCGGCATCTCCGGCAAGACCGTCGTGGGTGAGGTCGTCTCCGAGGGCAAGGTGGCAGACGTCCGCTACGTCCCGAGCCGCCGCGAGCTCACCAAGACCCTCGTCTCCGAGCTCCGTCCCGGTGACCTGCTCATCACCATGGGCGCGGGCGACGTGACCCTCGTTGGCCCCGCCTTCGTCGAGGCCCGCAAGGAGGCCGACGCCAAGGCCGGCGAGGAGGACACGCGCGCGTGAGCTTGGCCAACGCTTATCTGTCCCTCTCCGGGGCGGTCGACGCAGACATAACGCGGGGCGAGCGCCTCGCGCACCGCACGTCCTACCGTATCGGCGGTCCTGCCGCCATGCTCGCCGTGTGCCACACGCCGTCCGCCATCGCACGAGTGGTGGAGGTCCTCACGGCCCAGGATGTCGAGTGGGTCCTCATGGGCAAGGGCTCGAACGTGCTCGTGGCCGACGATGGCTTCGACGGCTGCGTTATCGTGCTTGGCCGCGAGTTCTCGCGCATCGAGGTCTGCGCGGCAGACGCCACCATCACGGCCGGCGCCGCCACGCCGCTCTCCAAGGTGGTCAACGCCGCCATGAAGGCATCGCTCACGGGGCTCGAGTTTGCCTGCGGCATCCCCGGCACGCTGGGCGGCGCCGTCTCCATGGACGCCGGCACCCGCCGCGAGTGGATAGGCCCGCGCATCTCCACGCTCGTCACCTTCGTGCCCGGCGAGGGGCTCAGGCGCCATGCCGGGGGCGACATCGAGTGGGGCTACCGCTGGAGCGGGCTCGGCCTGGGCGAGATCGTCCTCGAGGCCACGCTTTTCCTCGAGAGGGGCGAGCGCGCAAGCATTGCCGCCGACATGGAGCACCGCCTTGCCCGCAGGCGCGCCACGCAGCCGATGGGAAAGCCCTGCTGCGGCTCGGTGTTTCGCAACCCCGCCGGCTCCAGGGGCGCCGCCCAGATGCTCGAGGCCTGCGGCATGAAGGGCTATGCCGTGGGCGGGGCCCAGGTTTCCGAGACCCACGCCAACTTCGTCGTCAACAACGGAGCCGCCACGGCCGCCGACGTGCTCGCCGTGATGCGCGCCATGCATGACAAGGTGAGGGAGGTCGAAGGTGTCGACCTCCAACCGGAAGTCAAGTTCCTCGGGTTCGCGTCCTAGGGCGACGAAGCGCCAGGGGCTCGGCGCCACACCGCGCGGCTCCCGACCGGCCTCGCAGGGCCTGGGCTCCCGCGGCGGGCTTCGCGGCTCGGCGGCCCGCCCCAGCGCTCGCCCACGCGGCAGCCTTCGCCCCGAGGCGCACTCCCTGCGCTCGTCGGGCAGCCTGCGTGCCCCGGCGGCCCCCTCGCGCCTCGAGGCCTCGAGGCGCGCCACGACGGGGCGCACGGCCTCGGGCCGCCCGCTCATGGGCGCGCCCAGGGGCGGGGGCTCCGGTTCTCGGTCGGGGCAGGGGAGTGCGCGTCTGGAGGCTCGTCGCGCGGAGATGCGCACGGCCCGGCTCGAGGCGGGCTCTTCGGCAAGCCGCATCACCTTGGCCTTTCGTGCCGCCGTTGCCGTGGGCGTCGTGGCCCTCGTCGCGGTGGTGGCGCTCCTGGTCATGAGCCACCTGCCCGTCTTCACCATCACCGGCATCGACGCACAGGCCTCCGAGCACGTCTCCTCTGACTCCATCGCCAAGCTTGCCGCGGTGGAGGAGGGAACCACCCTGCTCTCGGTGGACGTGCCCCAGATCCAGGCCAACGTGAAGAGGAACCCCTGGGTCAAGAAGGTCAACGTCACGCGCGAGTTCCCGGACACGCTTGGCATCTCGGTGGAGGAGCGCGGCATCTGGGCGGTGGTGCTCATCGGCTCGGGCGCGAGCGTGTGGGCGCTGGGAGACGACGGCACCTGGATCGAGCCCGTGCAGGTCACCCCGGACGAGTCCGGCGACCTCTCTGCCGCGGCGCTCGCGAAGGCCCGGGAGCTAGGATGCCTGCTTATCTCTCAGGTGCCCTCCACGGTCGACCCCTCGCAGGGCTCTGCCGCCACAGACGATGTCATCCAGGCGGTGCTCACCTACCAGCGCACCTTCTCGGAGGACCTCGCCTCGCAGGTGCAGACCTACTACGCGAGCAGCACGGGCAGCATCTCGATGGTGCTCAAGAGCGGCCTCGAGGTATCGCTGGGAACTCCCTCCGACGTCTCCTCCAAGCAGGCGGCGCTCACCCAGATCATGAGCACCTATCCGGACCAGCTCACCTACGTGAACGTGCGCGTGCCCACGAAGCCCACCTATCGCAAGGTGTCGGGTAGCTCCTACGGTGCCGGCACCGATTCCACAGGCGGCTCTGGCGCCTCCGGCCACGGTGGCTCGACCAGCTGATTTGAAGATTCAGGGAGGAATCAATCTCTTTTAGTTGACTCGCCCCGCAAGAACGTGCCATTATGTGCCGCTTTACGCTTGCCGTAGAGCTAAACCTGAGCTTGAGAGTTTGAGAGCATGCAGAACCAAAGCACCACTGCGAGCAAAGCCCGCACCACCAGCAGGACCAGCACCACCCAACGCAAGAGTCGCGCCACCCGCGACGCCCGCACGCAAGGAGGACCCATGAGCGCAAGCGACACCCTCAGCAACTACCTGGCCGTCATCAAGGTCGTCGGCGTGGGCGGCGGTGGCACGAACGCCGTGAACCGCATGATCGAGGAGGGCATCCGCGGCGTCGAGTTCGTCGCCGTGAACACGGATGCCCAGGCACTGGCCCTCTCCGACGCGGACATCAAGGTCCACATCGGCACCGACATCACCAAGGGCCTGGGTGCAGGCGCGGTGCCAGAGGTTGGTGCCGAGTGCGCGGAGGAGAGCCGCGATGAGATCAAGGCCGCGCTCGCCGGTGCCGACATGGTCTTCATCACCGCGGGCGAGGGTGGCGGCACGGGCACGGGCGCCGCGCCCGTCGTGGCCGACATCGCCAAGAACGACGTGGGCGCGCTCACCATCGCCGTCGTCACCAAGCCGTTCACCTTCGAGGGCCGCAAGCGCTCCACCAACGCCCTCTCCGGCGTCGAGAATCTCGCCGAGAACGTCGACACGCTCATCGTCATCCCCAACGACCGCCTGCTCGACCTTGCCGAGAAGAAGACCACGATGCTCGAGGCCTTCCGCATGGCCGACGACGTGCTGTGCCAGGGCACCCAGGGCATCACGGACCTCATCACCGTCCCTGGCCTCATCAACCTCGACTTCGCCGACGTCTGCACGATCATGCGCGGCTCCGGCACGGCCATGATGGGCATCGGCCTCGCCTCCGGTGACTCCCGCGCCACCGACGCCGCCCAGGAGGCCATCTCCAGCCGACTGCTCGAGAGCTCCATCGACGGCGCCACGCGCGTGCTGCTCTCCATCGCCGGCAACAAGGACCTCGGCATCACCGAGATCTCGGACGCCGCCGACCTCGTTGCCTCCAACGTCGACCCCGAGGCCAACATCATCTTCGGCACCACAGTTGACGAGAGCCTTGGCGACCAGGTGCGCATCACCGTCATTGCCACCGGCTTCCAGGACGCCAACGCCCAGCCGACCCTGCCGACAGACGCCTTCCGCGCTCCCGTCGCCCCGGCCACGCCGGCTCCCTCCGCCGCGTCGAAGCCCGCCGCCTCTGCCACCGGCAGCAAGGACTTCGACATCCCCGACTTCCTGAAGCGCGCCCGCCTCTAATGGCGCCTTCTCTCACCAGGCACGTGCGTGACGGCGTGGCCCTGCTCGGCGACGATGCTCGCCCGGGTGGGGTCACGCTCGTTTTCACCGAGCGCACGGGCGGTGTCTCCCAGCCGCCGTACGCGAGCCTGAACCTGGGGAGCCACTGCGGGGACGACCCCGCGGCGGTGGCCGAGAACCGAGCCCGCGCGCTTGCCGCGGCCGGTGCGGCCGACATCGCGCACAACCTTGTGGAGCCCAAGCAGGTGCACGGCGACCACATCGTCATCATCCACGGCAACGGCATGACGCCGGGGACTGGCTCCTCGATGCCGGGCAGCGCGGTGCCGGGGACAGGCACCTTGTCACGCAGGGGGCGTGTGGCAGAGGGGCCAGCCCCTGGCGTTACGCTCCCCGCACCGGCCACCCCCGCCGAGCTCGAGCGCGCCCGTGCCGAGGCCCAGGCCGGGGCGGACGCCATCGTGTGCACGGCCGCCGGCGTGCCGGTGCTCCTGTGCTTCGCGGACTGCGTGCCCGTCGTCATCGCGGCGCCCGGCGCCTTTGCCGTCATCCACTCGGGCTGGCGAGGCACCTTCGCGCGCATCAGCGCCAAGGCGCTCCGCGTGCTCTGCGAGGAGGCGGGTTGCGGTCCCCGGGACGTGTCGGTCTACATCGGCCCGCACATCGAGGGGGAGGACTACGAGGTCTCCGAGGAGCTTCTCGACCGGTTTGTTGCCGAGTTTGGTACGATAGTCCATGTTAAGGGAATGTTAAGGTATCTTTCCCTCACGAACGCCATCGTCTCATCGCTCGTAGACGCCGGGGTGAAGCCTTGCCAGATCGCAGATGCGCGGGTATCTACCGCAACGCACGTAGACCGTTTCTTCTCCTATCGGGCCGAAGCCGGCAAGACCGGCCGTCACGCCGCCATCGCCTACCTCTAGGGGCCGCTTTAGCAGCGGCCCTCTTTGTGGTCATGGCGCTTGCGTCCTGCGGCTCCGGCGCGAGCTCGGAGACGCTCACCGTGGCGGGCTCCACCACGGTGCTACCCATCGCCGAGATGGCGGCGGAGGGCTTCGAGGGGCAGACGGGCACGCACGTGCTCGTGAGCGGCCTGGGCTCCAGCGCCGGCATCGAGGCCGTCTCGAACGGCACGGCCGACATCGCCACCTCCAGCCGTGACCTCACGGCAGAGGAGGCCTCCCATGAGCTCGTTGCCACCGTCATCGCGCACGACGGCATCGCCGTGATCGTGAATCCGGCCAACGGCGTGTCTGGCCTCACCACCGAGCAGCTCCGCGGCATCTACGCCGGCCGGATCACCAACTGGAGTGAGGTGGGTGGCCCCGACCTCGCCATCCAGGTGGTGAACCGCGACGAGGCCTCCGGCACGCGGGAGGCCTTCCGCTCCATCGTCATGGACGGCTCGGAGTTCGACCGCTCGGCGGCGGTCCTTCCCGGCACCGGCCAGGTGCGCGACGTCGTGAGCCGCACGCCGGGCGCCATCGGCTACATCTCCATCGGCTTCGTGGAGAGCGCCTACGCCACCACAACGGTGCGCGCCCTTCCCATCGACGGGGTGGAGGCCACCGAGGAGAGCGTCGAGGACGGCTCCTATCCCATCTCGCGTGAGCTCTACTTCTTCACGAACGGCGACCCGCAGGGCACTTCCTACGACTACATCTCCTACGTGCTCTCCGATGGCATGGACCAGGTCATCCGCGACGCAGGCTACATCCCGGCCTATAACTCGATTCCCGGCCGCGGCGAGGGGAGCGACCAGTGAGCGACACGGCAAGCAACCTCAAGCAGGTATCGGCGGCCACGCGCGTGAAGGAGGCGGCCCTCAGGAACCTCTTCCTCGCCTGCGCCTGCGTGGCGGTGCTGGCCGTCGTCCTCATCTTCGTCTTCACCTTCTGGAAGGCGATTCCCGTCATCACCCAGATTGGCCTTCCCGCCTTCTTCAGCCTCGACTGGGCGCCCACCGAGGGGCGCTACGGCATCCTCGCGTTGCTCGCGGGCTCGGGCATCGTGACGGTGGGCGCGCTGGCAATTGGCGTGCCGCTCGCGGTGGGCTGCGCCGTCTTCCTCACCGAGATTGCGGGCAAGCGCCTTGCCGGCATAGTGAGCACCGCGGTTGACCTGCTTGCCGGCGTGCCCTCGGTGGTCTACGGCTTCTTTGGCATTGTGGTGCTGCGCCCGCTCATCGCCGGCGCCACGGGCGGCCTGGGCTTTGGCGCCCTCACGGTGTGGCTCGTGCTTGCCATCATGATCGTGCCCACCATCACCACCCTCACCATGGACGCGCTGCGCTCCATTCCCATGGGCATTCGCGAGGCAAGCTTTGCCATGGGCGCCACGCGCTGGCAGACCATCTACAAGGTGGTGCTCCCGGCGGCAAAGATGGGCATCGTCAACGCCGTGGTGCTCGGCATGGGCCGTGCCATCGGCGAGACCATGGCCGTCCTCATGGTGGTGGGCAACGCGCCCGTCATCCCCGCGTCCGTCGCAAGCCCGCTCTCCACGCTCACGAGCCAGATTGCGCTCGACATGGGCTACTCGAGCGGCCTGCACAGGAGCGCCCTCTTTGGCATGGGCGTCGTCTTGTTCCTCATCTCGGCCGGGCTCGTGGGCATCGTGCGTGCCCTCTCGGCCGCCCGCGAGGGGGGTCGCGGCCGATCCAGGCATCGTCGCGCCAAGGCCGCCGACCGTGCGGTGAACGCGGTGGGCGTCTCGTTCAACCACGCCGAGGGAACGGCCGACCATGCGCCCGTGCAGAAGCTCGCGGCAGACTCCGTGACGCCCGTGACTGGCGTCGAGACCATTTCGCGCGAGGGCTCCCGCGCCCGCATCAAGCGCCTGCTGTCCTCCGGAAGCGCGAGCGGCGCAAACAAGGGCCGTACCAACGACGTCATGCTCGGCGTGTTCCGCGCCGCCGGCGTGCTCACCACGCTCGTGCTCGTGCTCATCATCGCCTTCGTGGCCGTGAACGGCCTGCCGGTCATGTCGCTCGACTTCATCTTTGGCTGGCCCCACGGCGTCAACGCCGAGGGCGGCATCTTCCCCACGATCGTCTCCACCATCTACGTCACGGCGCTCGCGATGCTCATCTGCACGCCGGTGGCGGTGCTGGCGGCCGTCTACCTCGCCGAGTACGCCAAGCAGGGCAGGCTCGTGACCTTCATCCGCTATGCGGCCGACACCCTCTCCAGCGTGCCTTCCATCGTCATGGGCCTCTTTGGCTACGCGATGTTCGTCGAGGCGATGGGCTTCGGCCTCTCGATGCTCTCCGCCGCTCTGGCGCTTGCGCTCATGATGCTGCCCATCGTCATGCGCACCACCGAGGAGGCCATCCGCGCCGTGCCTCGCTACATTCGCTGGGGCGCCTACGGTCTGGGCGCCACCAAGTGGCAGGTGGTCTCCAAGATCGTGCTGCCCAGCGCCTTCCCGCGCATCGCCACGGGCATCGTGCTCGCCATCGGCCGCGCCATCGGCGAGACGGCCGTGGTGCTCTACACCATGGGCCAGGCCATCAACCTGCCCGTGACGCCGCTTGACTCGGGCCGTCCCATGACGATCCACCTCTACCAGCTTGCCAACGAGGGCATCAACATGCAGGCCGCCTACGGCACGGCCCTGCTGCTCATGATCATGATTCTCGCGTTCAACCTCTTTGCGCGCCACATCTCGCGCAAGAGCGCTCAGAAGTCGAAGGGAAACTAGGCCATGACCGTCTATCGCCACGCGCCCGAGAACCACGGAGAGGGCATCCACGTCGAGGGCTTCGACTTCTGGTACGGGAGCTTCCACGCCCTCACCGGGGTCACCATGGACGTGGCCCCCAACGCCATCACGGCCTTCATCGGCCCGTCCGGCTGCGGCAAGTCCACGTTCCTGCGCTGCATGAACCGCATGAACGACCTCATCGAGGGCACACGCTGCGAGGGCACCATGCAGCTCGACGGCTCCGACATCTACGCCGCCGGCGTCGACCCCGTGGACCTGCGCCGCCGCGTGGGCATGATCTTCCAGCAGCCCAACCCGTTTCCCAAGAGCATCTACGAGAACGTGGCCTTTGGTCCGCGCCTGCTGGGTGTCACCTCCAAGAGCGACCTCGATGGCATCGTCGAGGAGTCGCTCAAGCGCTCCAACCTCTGGAAGGAGGTTGCCGACCAGCTGGACAAGAACGGCCTTGCGCTCTCCGGCGGCCAGCAGCAGCGCCTCTGCATCGCGCGCACCCTCGCCGTGCAGCCCGATGTCCTGCTCATGGACGAGCCCTGCTCGGCCATCGACCCCACGAGCGTCCAGCGCGTCGAGGACCTCATGGCCGAGCTCAAGGACGAGATGACCATCATCATCGTCACCCACAGCATGCAGCAGGCGGCCCGCGTGTCAGACTACATGGCCTTCTTCCTGCAGGAGCATGCCGGCGAGCCGGCGGGTCTCGTGGAGTACGGCAACACGCGCGAGATCTTCAGCTCGCCCAAGGACAGCCGCACCGAGGACTACATCACCGGCCGCTTCGGCTAGCGGGAGGGGGCGCACGCCTCGGCCCGCCACGTCAGGCATCCCACATTCCCACGCATTCCACCCAGGGAGGCACCATGCGCGACACCTTCAATCGCGAGCTCACCGAGATGCGCCAGGAGCTCGTCTCCATCTACGCCAACATCGACCTGGCGCTTCATGACGCCGTGGACGCCCTCGCCGCAGGCAACCGCGAGAAGGCCCAGGAGGTGCGCGAGCTCACCCGCGAGCTCGACCGCCGCTGCGCCGCGCTCGAGGACAAGGCGTTCTCCATGATCGTGACCCAGCAGCCGGTGGCAAGCGACCTGCGCCTCATCCAGTTCGCCATCTACGCCAACTTCAACCTGGAGCGCATGTCCAACCACGTGCGCAACATCGCCAAGACCGCGCTTCGCTGCGCGGGCCGCCAGGTTCCCGGGCAGCTGCTGGACCTGCTGGCGAGCGAGGGGCACCTCGTCTACCGCGTGCTCTCCAGCTGCGTGATGGCCATCGTGGAGGAGGACCTGCGCCTTGCCACCTCGCTGCCCACGCTCGACGAGCCGGTCGACGATCTCTACAAGCAGTTCTTTCGCACGCTCGCCACATTTGGCCCGGAGGACGACATGGACGCCGCAAGTCGTGTCATCATGGCCTCCCGCATGCTCGAGCGCATCTCGGACAACGCGGTGGAGGTGGGCGAGCGCCTCGTGGTGCTGCTCACCGGTGAGCACGTGAGCCTGGACGACCTTGCGGAGCTGGGCGATGAGGAGCTCGCGCGCCTCTACGTCACGCGTGGCGTGGGCCTCAGGCACGGCAAGCGCGTCGACGAGAAGCTTGCGCGCCAGATTCCCGAGGTTACCATCGAGGGTGACAAGTAGGCGCGCGTTCGGAAAGGATGCTGAGCATGGACACGAGCGAGGGGGAGTCTGGCACCGCTGCGGCCATGGGGGCCGGGCTTGAGCCGGATGCCGGGTACGAGGACCTCGTCCGCGAGCGCAGGGAGGCGATTCTCTCGAGGCTCGAGGAGGCATGCGCGCGCTCCGGTCGCACGACGTCTGAGGTGCTTGTGGAGGCCGTCTCCAAGACGGTGGGGCCCGAGGCCGTGGTTGCCGCCATGCGCGCCGGCTATGAGGCCTTTGGCGAGAACCGTCCCCAGGAGCTCGTGCGCAAGCTCGACGCCCTTTCCGCGGCTGGCATCGAGGCTCCGCGCTTCGACATGATCGGCAACCTCCAGACCAACAAGATCAACCAGGTGCTTGGACGGGCGCACCTCATCCATTCGATTTCCTCGTCGCACCTCGCCGAGGCCGTCTCGAAGCGCGCCGAGCGCGGGGGCCTGCGCGTGCCGGTGCTCTTGGAGTGCAACGTCTCGGGCGAGGCGTCCAAGAGCGGCTTTTCGCCGGACGAGGCGCGCGCGGCCGCCGAGGGGCTGGCGGCGCTTCCCGGCATTACGCTCGAGGGCATCATGACCATGGCGCCCGCCCACGACGCGGACGCCGCACGCCGTACGTTCAGCGGCCTGCGCGAGCTCGCGAATGACCTTCGGCGGCGCACGGGGCTCGGCCTGCCCACGCTTTCCTGCGGAATGAGTGATGATTTCACAATTGCGGTGGAGGAGGGCGCTACCCTCGTTAGGCTTGGAAGGATAGCGTTCTCTTCCGATTACGCCCTCTAGGGCGCCGGACCGCCCGGGACACGAACGCGGCGTACGGGCGCTCGAGCAGACATGGGGAACCACATGGGATTTTTCGACAGCATCAAGGACGCCGTCCAGGACCGCATCCACCCGCAGGGTGGCCGGGACGACTACTACGACGACGGCTACTACGACGACGGCTACGACGAGTACGGCTCGGATGGCTACGACGACGGCTATGGCAGCTCCCAGCCGGCGCCCGCCCACACCGAGCAGCGCTCCGGCCTGCTGGGCAATCCGTCGCGTCCCGAGGCGGACAGCGTCTCGGTCTACACGCGCTCTGGCAGACATCTGTCGAGCGAGGATCTCTCGCCCAATGCGGACCGCTATCGAGACGACTCCGGTTATCGCGACGACGGCGCTTACCGCACGGCAGACGACTCCTGGCGCGCCAGTGCAGACCGCGTGGTGGACACCGAGCCCGTCACCCACGCCGATCCCAGCGCATCCTACGTGCCGGCGATGTCCCAGCCCGGCGTCTTTGGCTCCACGGGCAACACGCCCGGCGACGTGGGGCTCACGGCCGTGCCGCGCGTGACCTCCGGCAAGCTTCCGCCCTATGTCCTGAGGCCCACGAGCTACGACGATGTGCAGATGGTCATCCGCCGCGTCCGCACCAACCAGCCGGTGGTGCTCTGCTTCAAGAACCTCAAGATCGAGACGGCCAAGCGCGTGCTGGACTTCTGCTTTGGCCTCGCCTGTGGCGTGGACGGCTCGGTCGAGGAGCTTGGCGACCGCGCGTTCGTCGTGCTGCCGCGGGGCATCACCCTCACAGATTCCGACATGGCGAAGCTTCGCCAGGAGGGCGTGTTTCGATAGGGCGTCCCATCTCTCAAGATCGTTTGCTCGCGGCGGCCTCGCACGGCCGCCGCGCTCGTTAGAAAGGATGTTTGAATGGCAACTGAAACCGCGCCCCAGGCGCTCGACGTGAGGGTTGGCGTCATCGGCGGCGGCTCCATGGGCGGAGCGATTGCCCGCGGGCTCGTGGCCTCCGACACGCTCGAGGGTGCCAACGTCATCGTTTGTGACCACGGTGCCGCCAAGCTCGCGGCCCTCGCCGAGGCTGGTGTTACAACCCGCCCCGATGCGGACGCGCTTCTTGCCGAGGACCCCTCAGTGGTGGTGCTCGCCGTGAAGCCGCAGGTGCTTGGCGCCCTGCTCGACGAGGTCTCCGCACGCCTTGCCGGCAAGCTCGTCGTCTCCATCGCGGCTGGCGTCACCCTCGAGACGCTCGAGAGCCGCCTGCCGGGTGCTCGCGTGGTTCGCGTGATGCCCAACCTGCCGGTATCTGTGCGCTCCGGCGCCTCTGCCGTCGCCGGCGGCACCGCCGCCACCACTGACGACGTCGAGCTCGTGCGTACCCTCTTCGCCGCGCTCGGCTCGGCCGAGGTCATGCGCGAGGACCAGCTGGACGCCGAGGGTGCCGTGGTGGGTTGCGGCCCGGCCTACTTCGCCCTCATGGTGGACGCCCTCACGCGCGCCGGCATCCGCGCCGGCCTTCCCGCCAAGGCCTCTCGCGAGATGGTGAACGCCACCATGCTCGGCGTGGCCGAGATGCTCAAGGAGTCCGGCGAGCACCCGCGCACCTATATGGAGCGCGTCACCTCGCCCGGCGGCACCACGGCCGCGGCCCTCTACGAGCTCGAGCCGCTCATGGTCGAAGGGGCCTATGCCGCCGTCGATGCCGCGCTCGAGCGCACGGCAGAGCTGGCGAGGGGTTAGCGGATGGTGCTCTATCAGGTGGCCCAGGTCCTCAATGGGCTCATCGACTTCTACGAGTGGTTGGTTATCGCCTGGTGTCTGCTCTCGTGGTTCCCGCTGAGGGAGGGGAGCTTCATTGCCGACGTCGCCGTTGTCGTCAACAACATCGTGGCGCCGTACATGGGGCTGCTCCGACGCTTCATCCCGCCGGTTATGGGCATCGACTTCTCGCCCATCCTCGGCGTCCTGGTCCTTCAGGTCATCCAAAGTGCCCTGCCCAGGTTGCTCCTTTCTCTGGCCTGATGATTTGGCGTGCCTCCCGGCGAGCCGGCTTGCCAACCGAGCCGGCTTGCCAACCGAGCCGGCTTGCCGTCCAATTTGACTCATTTGGCTGACAAGGTGAGCTTTGCATTGCCCGGCACCTCACCACGTAGGCCCCAGTGGGCGCTTTGACTTGTCGTTGCGTTCCTCTTTGTGCCGGTTTGTACCGGCCCGGGACGCTGCGTAAGTGGCATTCAAGGCATCAGGGCCCGCTTCCCGTGAAAGACTCATCCTCTTTTCGCGAGGGTGGGTATACTACCGACTTAGCGTATTGCGTGACCCGGGGGTGCCCGGCCACAGGAATCGAAAGGGAATCAGAATGGCAATCACACCCGCAGAGATCGACCAGCTCACCTTCTCTCCCTCCAAGCACGGCTATGACACCGACGAGGTCGACGCCTTCCTCGAGCGCCTTTCCGGCGAGGTTGACGCGATGCTCCAGAAGATCGCAGACCTCAAGGGTCGCCTGACCTCCTCCGAGCAGCAGCTCGCTGCTTCCCAGGCCCAGGTGTCCCAGCTCCAGCAGCAGCTCCAGCAGGTCTCCAGCTCCGCCCAGCAGACGCTGCCCGCGCCCGCCCCGATCGCCGAGGCGCCCGTCGTGGCCACGCCCTCCGAGAGCCAGATCTCGAAGGTCCTCATCGTTGCCCAGCAGAGCGCCGACAAGATGGTTGCCGACGCCCGCGACACCGCGGAGAAGATCCGCAACGAGGCCGATCAGAAGGCCCGCGAGGTCATCCGTCAGGCTCTCGCCGAGAAGCAGAACGAGCTCGACGAGATGGATCGCCTGAAGCAGTCTCGCGAGGAGTTCCGCGACCAGTACAAGGCGCTGCTCCAGCACTTCATGGACGACGCCGACAACGCTTTCTCCCAGCAGATGCTCACCAGTACGCCCACGGGCTCCGCTGCCGTCTCCGCCTCGCGCGCGATGCCGGCCATGCCGTCTGCCCACGTGGCTGCCCCGGCCCCTGTGACGCCGGCCCCGGCTCCCGTCGCCCCCCACGCCGACGCCGATGCAACGGTGCTGGCCCCGCAGCAGCAGGCTCCGATCTCCGGCGTTGACGTCGACGACCTGGACTAACGAGCACGGCTTCGTCGTTGGCCGAGTACCGTTGCGCTGCCCGCCATTCTGGAGATGGTTGTCGGCGTAGTCGCGAGAGGGTCGGATTGCAATTGGTGACTAGGTTTTCGGCACGGGTGCGAGAGGGCCGGACGCAGTTGGCGACTAGGTTTTCGGCAACTCGTTATTCTTGATGTGTTTCATGATGTGAAGGCGTCGTTGAGCTTGGCTCGGCGACGCCTTTTTCTGTCTTCAGAGCCCTGCTGCGGCTCCCTGCCCTGCGTTCCTTGGTATCCCGCGTCTTTCTGTCCACGTATCCGAGCGATTCTCGGCGACGCCTTTTTCTTCAGAGCCCTGGTGTGGTTCTCTCTGCCCTGCGTTGTCTTGTTATCCCGCGCCTTTCTGTCCGTGAATCCGGCGCCTTTCTGCCCGCGAATCCGGGCGATTGCGGGATGGGGCCGGCGTGGGGCGGTGCGGCGCCCCATTTCGTCCACGAATCCGGTCGGTTGCAGGATGGGGCCGGCGTGGGGCAGCACGGCACCCCATTCTGTCCACGTATCCGGCGCCTTTCTGTCCACGAATCTGTGCGATTGCGGGATAGATGTGGCGTGGGGCAGCACGGCACCCCATTCTGTCCACGAATCCGGTCGGTTGCGTAGCTGCGGCGGATACGTGCCGAACGGCGTGTGACCGATTGTGTGAGTGCCGTGGGTGCGCCTTATAAAACCGCTGGTAGAAGGTTCGATGCAAATCACCGTAACTCAATGGGCGGTGCCTAAGACCTTTCGAAGGTGCGTCGTGTGGGCCGAAGGCACGCAATCGACGCGTTCTCTGGACAAAACCGCCCCACCGTTTGCCGCTGCCGTGCAATGGACCGAGTTTGTGGACAGGCCAAGCCGTTCCAATGAGCCGTGCTTGAGGCGAGTGGATCGCTCCACAGGTTCTCTTCTGTGAACAGGGAGAGACTGCGCCGAGCTTCGCACCCGAGATCATGTAGAGACTGCGCCGAGCTTCGCACCTGAGAACAGGGAGAGACTGTGCCGGGCTTCGCTCCCGAGATCATGCAGAGGCTGTTCCGGGCTTCGCACCTGAGGGCGACGGGAAGTAATGCTGGTATCGCAATCGAGCTGGAGAATGCGGCGTCGCGTCAATTGGGGGATACTTGATGCCGACCTTAACCTTGTTCGCCGCTCACGCTGCGATGATGTACTAAGCGGGGAGCGTCACCCTTCGAGTATTGGACGCAGCTCATTGGCAACGGCCTCGAGGGTTTCATCGCAGTCAACCTGGGAGATGCGATAGCCCACAAAGTAGGGGGAGGTTACCCATCTGGGCACGATCTTGCAGATGATGCGTCCGCGCGGCTCTTCCGTGTGGGCCCTCGCGCGCTCGTTCCCCGAATCCTCGAATCTGGCGCCCTTCTGCGGCAGCGAACACACGGAGCCACCCTCGGCCCGACCATCCTCCAGATAGAAGAACAAGTTGTACGAGGTGCACCCGTGGCCGTGGTAGTTGGTCAGCAGGTAGCGGATGATCTTCTGCGTGGAGTCTGCCAGCCAGTCGGCATCCTCATTTTGGGCGAGGGTCGCGTCCACGAAGGGCCATGACCCGGCGCCATCGTCTGCAGGGTGGGCCGTGCAACTCGAATAGGCATCTTCGACTGAAGGCCGAGTGGCGTGAGTCGAGCGGGTCTCTCCGACCATCGGCCGAGCGGCGTGAGTCGAGCAGGTCTCAACGTCTATCGGTCGAGCGGTCCGAGCTGATCCGACCTGCGTCATTCCTGCTTTCTCGGCATGTTCCGGCACCGTGCCCTCGACGGCCGCGGTCTCGGGAATGCTACCAGTTGCCCCACCGCAATCAGTGACCCCGTCCTCGCGGGTGTTCCCGCGCTGCGCCGTCTCATCGCCCCCGGCCACTGGAACGGACACGTTGACCTCCACGAATCCCATTATCGGGTGCGTCGAGAGCGTCACGGAGCGACCGCCCTCGCGCACCACGCTCACGCCGTCGAAGGCGTTGCGCGGGACCCGCTCGTAGCCGTCCTTGTGGTTAAGCCCAACGATCTGGAAATGCGGGTGGAGCAGCGTTCCGCCCGAGTTGGGACCATAGTTCTTGTACATGAGCGCGCTTCGGTACGTGCCAGAGCGCAGCATGTCCGCCCAGCACGAGAGGGCAAAGCGAAATACGTGGCGGTTCTCCTCGGTCGAGTAGTTCGAGGGGTCGCCCGTGTGGTTGGCGGATTCCACGAGCACCGTCTGCATTGTGTCCTCGAGTGTGCGGTACTTGTTCACGAGCCAGATGCAGTCACCGCTGGTGCGCAGGATGTTCGTGAGGCTCTCTCGGTCGCAGAAGGGGCAATAGCCCTCTTTGTGGCGGATGTTCTCGGGCTTGTGCCGCGCGACCTTGTTGATGAAGACGAGCGGGGCGTTCTCGACGTCCCCGCGGCCCGCTTCGCCTGTGGCCGCGGTGCTCGTCAGGTCCCCGCGGCCCGCTTCGCCTGTGGCCGCGGTGCTCACTTCCACGCATCCACGCGCATCCGTGCCCTCCCGGTGGACCTTGCGGCTCGTGTCCCCGCCCGTGCCAACCTCCAGGATGGCATGGCGCGATTCGTCTTGCGTCTCGCCCCTCGCGGCAACGACCCAGGTTCTACGACGCATCTCGCCCTTGGCCTTGCCGTCTGCGCCAAATCCTGCGCGTGCGCCCATGGTCCCGACTCCTCCCGTCACCGAGACGCCCTTGCCCCTGTCAGTGCGCCTCGGTAGAGTTCCCTTTGTTCGAGTGGTTACGATACCGCTTCATGGCGGAGTCTAAGGAGTTCCCATGGCCCTTCTCAAGGAGTTTTGCGCGGAGAACATGACGCTGGTTCCAGCTGCCATCAAGGCGGGCGCCTGTCGCATCGAGCTGTGCGACAACCTCGCCGTGGGCGGCACGACTCCGTCGCGCGGGGTCATTCGCGCCGCCGTGCAGTACGCGCGGCCGCGCGGCGTGGCCGTGATGACGATGATTCGCCCGCGTGGGGGAGACTTTGCCTATACGGCCGAGGAGCTCGACATCATGCGTGACGACATCGACTGCGCCTGCGAGCTCGATACCACCGGCGTGGTCTTTGGCTGCGCGCGCGACGGTCGCCTCGACGTGGATGCCACGGAGGTGTTGGTTGCCGCTGCGCGCAAGGCGGGGGAGCGTCGAGGGGAGCACGTCTCGATCACCTTCCACATGGCGTTCGACGCCATCGAGCCTGAGGAGCAGCCCGCAGTCATTCGGCAGCTGGCGGATTGGGGAGTGGACCGCATCCTCACCCACGGCGGCGTTGCCGGCACCGCCATCGGGGACAACCTGCCGCGCCTGCGCGAACTCGTGGAGATTGCCGACGGCCGCATCACGATTCTGCCAGGGGCTGGCATTACCTGGGAGAACGCCGACCATGTGGCCGGCTCCATCGGCGTTTTCGAGGCGCACGGCACGAAGATCGTGAGGCTCTAGGGACTCGGCTGGATGCCGGGCCAAGCCGTTCAGCTCGCCGCTCCTGGCGCGAGGATGTCAGTGGGGTGTTGCGCGGGGCGGTCGCGCGGGGCTGCGCGGGACCGCGCGGGGTTGCGCGGGGCGCCGCACAGGGCGGTCGCGCGGGATTGCCCCTGGCGGCGGTTGCGCTGCATGGCCGGGGGTATGGCTCTGCACGGGGCGGTCGCGTGGGGTTGCCCCTGGCGGCGGTTGCGCGGGGCTGCGCGGGGCTGCGTGGGGCGGCTACGCGGGGCCGCGTGGGGCTGCGTGAGGTGGTCGTGCGGGGTTGCGTGGGGCGCCGCACGGGGCGGTCGCGCGGGGTTGCCCCTGGCGGCGGTTGCGCTGCATGGCCGGGGTATGGCTCGCCGGTCCCGCCGCCTGTCCACGAATCGCGGCGATTGCGTGGGTGGGGCACGGTCCGATGCCTGTTTGTCCACAAAGTCCGCCGGTTGCATGGTTTGGGGGAGCTCGGCTGCCGAAATGGGCCTCATGTTGGAAGAGCTCTTTCTGAAGACGCAAAGAAATCGCAGGTAGACGACGTGGGCCAATGCGGAGGCTGTTGCGCTCAATGAAGAGAGGGCTCCTGATTGTTGCCGCGGCTGGGCAATCAGCAGGATTACTGGACAGATTGGGGTGAGTATTTGCCTCAGGGGGCGATCAGGCCGTCACTGCCGGGCAATCGGCCGGATTATTGGACATTTTGGGGCGCGATTGGGCACTTTGGGGCGCGATGCCGCCACTGGGTTTGTTGGGAGGTTGTGAGGCCGTTTGGCTGTGCTTTCGGACGGGCCGAGCCGCTGCGAGAGCCTAGCTGGCGCGAGCTGGCCAAGCGAAGGGATGCATGGGCGGGTCGGCCCGCGCTGCCGCCGCGCGCTTAGCTGACGTGGGGTGTCGGGTTGCCGACGAGATGGGTGCGAGTTGGCCAAGCGAAGGGATGCATGAGAGGCCTGGCCCGCGCTGTCGCCGCCGAGCGCTTACCTTGCATGGGGGCGTTGGAGACTCTCGTGGGGAAAGGTGCGAGGTGGGCCTATAAGCCGGGTTCTGTCGCGGACGACCATTTATCTACTGCGGACGTCACCGCCCGCCTCTAGCGCGCAACCCGAGCGCGGTGCGGGCCACACCATGGCGCTCCTATTTGCGTTTGCTCCGGATGGGGCTTGCCAAGCCGTCGTGTTGCCACGGCGCTGGTGGTCTCTTACACCACCGTTTCAGCTTTTCCCTTTGCGTGGGCCCAAAGGCCCAGACGCCAGTTGGAGTCTTCTTTTCTGCGGCGCTTTCCGTCGGGTTACCCCGCCCGGCCGTTGGCCGGCATCCTGCCCTGTGGAGCCCGGACTTTCCTCATGGCTCGCTGCGTTGCCGCGCGAGCCCCGCGGTCGTCTGGCCCACCTCGCGGGGGAGATTGTAGCACGCCCGTGCCAGGTCTCTTGCGGAACGCGCGGGACGGGCATGTTGGGCGGAGAAGCGAGGGGGGAGCGGGCGAGGCGTGCCGCAAACCGTATGGGAGAAGCGGGGGGCGCGGGCGGGGAGTGCCGCAAACCGTGTGTGAGGCGCGAGGGCGGAGCCCACGGGCGGAGCCGAGCGGCCGGCGCGCAAGACGGAGTGCGTTGAGATGCCTCCCATCCATGCCCGGTTGCGCCATGTGGCCCCGCTCGCCCCAAGTGCCAAACGTAATGCCGCAAAACGCCACGGTACGTGCCATAATGTCGAACAATCGACTGAATGAACTGCGGGCCCATCGTCGCATCGGGGCCCGAACGAGCTAAAGGAACGCCGCATGTCCATGAACTTCAAGCGCCGGCTGCCCATCCCCAAGGAGATTCGCGAGGAGATGCCCCTCTCCGCCGAGATGGCCGCCAAGAAGCCCGCGTTCGACCAGCGCGTGGCCGACGTCCTCACTGGCGCGGACCCCTCCCGTCGCCTCCTCATCATTGGCCCCTGCTCCGCAGACCGCGAGGACTCCGTGCTGGAGTACGTCACGCGTCTCGCCAAGCTGGCCGAGCGCGTCGAGGACAAGCTCGTGGTCGTTCCGCGCGTCTACACCAACAAGCCCCGCACGCGCGGTACCGGCTACAAGGGCCTGCTGCACAACCCCGATCCCGAGGGCGCGCCCGACCTGCTGGAGGGCGTGAAGGCCATTCGCCACATGCACCTGCGCGTGGTGGAGGAGTCAGGCCTGTTCACGGCCGACGAGATGCTCTACCCGTCCAACTACCAGTACCTCGTTGACCTGCTTTCCTACATCGCGGTGGGAGCGCGCTCCGTGGAGAACCAGGAGCACCGCCTCGTGGCCTCCGGCGTTTCCTGCCCCGTGGGCATGAAGAACCCCACCGGCGGTTCCGCGGACGTTATGCTCAACTCCATCTACGCCGCCCAGGCCAAGCAGACCTTCATCTTCCGCAACTGGGAGGTCGAGACCACGGGCAACCCGCTCGCCCATGCCGTGCTTCGCGGCTACCAGGGACTCGATGGCATCAACTACCCCAACTACCACTATGAGTATCTCGAGCGCCTCGCCGCCAAGTACGATGCGGAGAAGTACGCCAACCCGGCGGCGGTCATCGACTGCAACCACGACAACTCCGGCAAGCGCCCCCTCGAGCAGCTGCGCATCTGCCACGAGGTCACGTACTCCTGCATGCAGAACGAGGCCATCGACCGCCTGGTGCGCGGCTTCATGGTCGAGTCGTACCTCGAGGACGGCAACCAGCCCGTCGACGGCGGCGTGTACGGCAAGTCCATCACGGACGCCTGCATCGGCTGGGAGAACACCGAGAAGCTCGTGCTCGACATCGCCGAACGCATCTAGCACGTCTTGAGCCCGTCGCCATCGCCTGGCGGCGGGCCGCTCGTTTGTTTGGGTCAGTCAGTGGCGGGAGCGCGCCGGTCGGGCGGGCTCGCGCCATCACGGGGACGTCGTGGCCGGCGGCAGCCGGGCAGGCTTCCCGCCGGCGGAGACGCCCTATCGGGGCAGGGAAGGACGAGGAGCATCCATGGTCGAACTCAGGCACGTCGTCAAGGACCCGCTGGGCTTTCACGTCCGCCTTGTCACGCGTATGGCCGCCGAGGCCTCGCGGTGGGAGAGCGACATGACGGTCATCCACGGTGCGCGGACTGCGCGGGCGGACGACGTCATGGGCCTGATGGGCCTGGAGGCCGGCCCTGGCGCCGAGCTGCGGGTCTGCATCGCTGGGCCCGACGAGGCCGACGCGGCCGAGTTCGTCGAGCACATGCTGCGGGGGATGTAGTGCCCCGCCATCAGCGGGTGAACTCCACGGTCCCTGCGACGGGGGAGGGCACAGCGAGCGTGGTCTCTGCCGCCGCGCAGGCTAGCTCCTACCTCACCCTGTGCGCGGGCAAGGAGGCGACGGCGGAGTTCGTCGACCGAAAGAGCCGGTTCATCGCCCAGCTCGTTCACGTGGAGAGCGAGGAGGAGGCGGCCGAGTTCATCGCCCGGGTACGGGCACGTCACTACGACGCGCGTCACAACGTGCCCGCCTGGATACTCTCGGATGGCCGGGAGCGCGCGAGCGACGATGGCGAGCCCCAGCGCACGAGCGGCATGCCCACGCTCGACGTGCTGCGCGGAGCGGGCCTCGCGGACGTGTGCTGCGTGGTGACGCGCTACTTTGGCGGCACCCTCCTTGGCCCCGGTGGGCTCGTGCGTGCCTACTCCACCGCCACGCAGCGCGCGGTCGAGGAGGCGCGCGAGCAGGGCCTCGTCGCCGAGATGACCCTCGTGACACCGGTTGATGTGCGGCTGCCCTATGCCCTGCACGACCGCGTGCGTGACCTTGCCGACCGTTCTGGCGCCCATGTGTGCGGCACGGACTATGCGGCCGACGTCACCCTCTACCTGGTCTTTCGCGCTGGCGAGGAGGAGCCTTTCGCGGCTGCCCTGCGTGAGCTCGCGAACGGCGAGGACCTCTGCTGTATAGGCGCCCCTACCTTCTCCGAGTTCTAGCCCGTGCTTTTGTCCACCTGAGCGAGGCTTCGGGCACATATTCACTCGATTTAGTTCGTGAGGTTTCGGTTGGACTCGGGGGCGATGCCCCGCCGGACGGCCGTCGGGCCGCCCTGGCGGGGCGGCGCGCGGCCATTCTGGGTATGGAGGGCGAGAGCCGACGTTGCGCCCGCGTTTCCCGGCCGTTTCCCTCGTGCTGCCTGGCGGTTTCCCATGTTGCGAAGCAGCATCAAGAACGTAAACAACTCCCTGGCGGTTACTACCAGTGCGTGCCGGCATGGCACCATCGGGTCATCAACTTGACCAGGGAGGTTTCCATGTACGACTCCGGCTCCACAGCCTTCATGCTCGTCTGTACCATGCTCGTACTGTTCATGACACCTGGCCTTGCCTTCTTCTACGGCGGCCTGTCCAGGCGCAAGAACGTGATCAACACGATGCTCATGTGCTTCGTGGCCATTGGCGTCGTGGGCATCGTCTGGGTCGTGGCCGGCTGGTCGTTTGCCTACGGTGGCGACGGCAGTCTCTCGTGGTTTGGTGGGTTCGACCAGCTTGGCCTCTCCGGGCTCGTCTCGCGCATGCTGGGCGAGGCGGTCAGCGTGCCCGACGGCACCGCCTATCCCACCATCATCAACGTGGGCTTTCAGATGGCCTTCGCCATGATTACTGCGGCAATCATCACCGGCTCCGTGGCCGGCCGCATGCGCTTCGATGCCATCGTGACCTTCCTCGCCATCTGGGTGCTCGTGGTCTATGCGCCGCTCGCCCATATGGTGTGGGGTGGCGAGGGCTCGCTCATTGGCGACCTTATCGGTGCGCTCGACTTCGCCGGTGGCGACGTGGTGCACATCAGCTCCGGCGTCACGGGCCTCATCCTGTGCCTGTTCCTCGGCGGCCGCCGCGGCTTTGGCCTCAAGAGCTACCGTCCGCACAACGTGCCGTTCGTTGCGCTGGGCGCAGGCCTGCTCTGGCTCGGCTGGTTTGGCTTCAACGGCGGCTCCGAGTTTGCCGCCGACGGCGTGGCCGCCCTCGCGATCCTCAACACCGTGGTGGCGAGTGCCGCCGGTCTCGTGTCCTGGCTTGCGGTGGAGCGCATCGCCAACGGCAAGCCCTCGCTCGTGGGCGCCTGCACGGGCCTCGTGGCGGGGCTCGTCGTGGTGACGCCGGGCGCCGGCTTCTTCGAGCCCTGGGCCGCCGTTGTGTGCGGCCTCATCGTGTCGCCCGTCTGCTACGTGGCCATCTCGCACCTCAAAGCTAAGCTTGGCTACGATGACGCCCTGGACGCCTTTGGCTGCCACGGCGTGGGAGGCCTGCTCGGCGGCGTGCTCACGGGCATCTTCTGCGTGCCCGAGCTCTCGTGGACGGGCGAGGGCGGCCTCATCTACACCGGCGACTTCTCGCTGCTGGGTAGCCAGGTCCTCGGCATCCTCGTGACGCTTGTCATTGTGGTTGCGCTCGACCTCGTCATCGTGGCCGTGGTGCGCCTCGCCTTTGGCGGCAGCCTGCGCGTGAGCGACCGCGACGAGGCGCTTGGCCTCGACGTCTCCGTCCACGGCGAGAGCGCCTACCCCGCCTACACCGGCCTCGACGCCTAGCCCCCGCCACTTGCCATTGGGGACAGGCCCTTTTGCAAGTATCTTGAAAGCCTGTCGAGGCGCTGAGCTTCGCATCCGGTTTGCGCTGGAGGCCGATGCCCATGCGCGCCAGCCCGTCATCTCCGAGAGGAACCCATATGAAGAAGGTAACCGCAGTCATCAGGCCCGAGAAGCTCGAGGAGCTCAAGGACGCCCTCAACGCCGAGGGCCTTGCCGGCATGACCGTCTACGAGGTGCTCGGCTGCGGCAGCCAGCACGGCTGGAAGGAGTACTACCGCGGCACCCAGGTGATGCTCAACATGATCCCAAAGGTGAAGGTGGAGCTCGTGGTGCGCGACTCCCAGGTCGAGAACATCATCAATGTGATCTGCGGCGTGGCGCGAACGGGCGAGGTGGGCGACGGCAAAATCTTCGTATATCCGGTGGAGGAGTGCGTTCGCATTCGTACGGGCGAGCGTGCCGACCGCGCCGTCTAGCAAGCTGTCGCGCCGTCTAGTGCGCCTCGGCGATGGCGGCCTCGAGCTCGTCGACGTTGCCCGTGAAGTGGAACGACCTCATCCCGGCCACCTCGGCGCCCACGCAGTTGTCGAGGCTGTCGTCCACGAACAGGCACTGCGACGGCACGAGGTCGTAGCGCTCGCACAGCGCGCGGAAGATGGCGGGGTCGGGCTTCATGATGCGCTCGAACGCCGACGCCACCCAACCGTCCACCACGCTCATGGCCGGCATGTGCCCCAGCTGCTCGCCGATGCGCGTCGAGGCATTGGAGAGCACGTAGATGCCATAGCCCTGCTTCTTGAGACGGCACGCCAGCGCGTTGGTGGCGGCGATGGGCTCGGAGAGCTCGGGCCACCCGGCGATGCAGGCACGGAGGTTAGGCAGCAGGCGCTCGGGGACGTGGGCCTCCGCCACGCGGGCAATGGTCTCGTGGTCGATGGTGCCGGAGTCGAGAAGCGCCCACTCCGTGCGCCCAAAGAGCGCCCCGTAGATGAGCTCCGCGTCCTCGGGCGTGTCGGCGTAGGCCTCCGCGAAGGCGTGACCGTCGAAGGTCATAAGCACGTTTCCCATGTCGAACACGATGTCGGTGACTGCCCGCTGCTCTGTCATGGCTCCTCCTTGCCGCTGTTGTGGCAAGTGTAGCGCCCGCCCGGCCCGGGTGCCCTGGTCCCGCTTGTGGCAAGTGCGGCGCCTGCCCTGCGCGAATGCTCTGGCGCGCCCGCCCCACGCGAACACCTCGGGCATTCGGCGCTGATGGCTGCCCATCGCCGGGACACCCGGTCCCGCGCGGGCGCCCCGGAGCGCTCCGGTCCCGCACGGGCATCCCGGTCCCGCACGGGCGCCCCGGCATTCGGCGCTTGCCACCATCGCCTTTCCCGGGCGGTCGTGTCCTGATTCATCCCTTTTTGTAATCCCAAGGTAATGAGACGGTAAGTTCCGTGTAAAAATAAGGTTTCGGTTTGCAGGATGCCGGGCTCACGCGATGCGCCGGCGCGCAGCCCTGCCCCGCGGGCACCCTGCGCATGCGAGAAAAGGCCGAACCCTTGGACGTCTCCTTTGGCACCTTCGTCAGCCAAGTGCTGTCGACCCCGCCCCTGGCGCTCACGACGCTGCTCACGCTCGGCGTCATCTTCGTGAACGGCTGGACGGACGCCCCCAACGCAATCGCCACCTGCGTCACCACGCGCTGCATGCGCGTGCGGCCCGCCATCATCATGAGCGCGTGCCTCAACTTCATGGGCGTGCTCATCATGACGCACCTCAATGCGAGCGTGGCCTCCACGATATCGAACATGGTCGACTTCGGCGGCAACACGGACGCCGCCATGGTCGCCCTGTGCGCCGCGCTCTTCTCGATCGTGGTCTACAGCGTGGCCGCCTCGGTCTTTGGCATCCCCACCTCGGAGAGCCACAGCCTTATCGCCGGCCTCACGGGCGCGGCCATCGCCATCCAGGGAGGCCTTGCCGGCGTCAACGGCGACGAGTGGATCAAGGTCATCTACGGCCTGGTCATGAGCCTGCTCTTTGGCTTTGGCATGGGCTGGATCGTATGCAAGGCCGTGACCATCGTCTGCGCCGGGCTCGACCGCAGGCGCGCGGACGGCTTCTTCCGCTATGCGCAGATTTTTGGCGCCGGCGCCATGAGCTTCATGCACGGCGCGCAGGACGGCCAGAAGTTCATCGGTGTCCTGTTCCTGGGCATGGCCTTCTGCAACGGCCAGTCCAGCGTGGCCGGCGTGGTGATCCCGGTGTGGCTGATGCTTCTGTGCAGCGCCACCATGGGCATCGGCACGAGCGTGGGCGGCGAGCCCATCATCAAGAGCGTGGGCATGGACATGGTGAAGCTCGAGAAGTACCAGGGCTTCTCCGCGGACCTCGCGAGCTCGCTGTGCCTGCTGCTCATGACGGCCCTGGGCATCCCGGTCTCCACCACGCACACCAAGACGAGCTCCATCATGGGCGTGGGCGCCGTGCGCAGGCTCTCCGCCATCAACTTTGGCGTGGTGAAGGACATGATGCTCACGTGGGTCTTCACCTTCCCGGGCTGTGGCCTCATCAGCTTCTTCATGGCCAAGCTCTTCATGTTCCTGTTCTGACGCCAGCCGGCGGGCGCGCGTCTTCGTCGTCTGCCGCTATCACGGCTGTTGCCAAGACGGCCACCCGTCACCCCGTCATCACGGCTGTTGCCAAGACGGCCGCCCGTCACCCCGCCACCCCGAGCGAAAGGCTTCCCATGGCACGCAAGAACGACGACTTCTACTTCGAGAACTTCTCCGCCTGCGCCGATGGGGCGTGCCGCGCCGCGCGGCTGCTCTCCGACGTCATGAACGACTACGACGCCGACGCGCTGCCTGCGCGCATCGACGAAATGCACGAGATCGAGCAGATGGGCGACGAGCTGCGCCATGAGATGATGGACGCCCTTGTCACGGCCTTCATCACGCCGATCGAGCGCGAGGACCTGGCGATGCTCTCCGCGAGCCTCGATGACGTGGTGGACTGCATCGAGGGCGTGCTGCATCGCCTGTACTACAACAACGTGCGCGAGCTGACGCCCGGTGCGCTCGAGCTCGTGTCGATGCTCGTGCGCTGCGCTGACGAGGTGCGGCTGCTCGTGGACGAGCTGCCCAACTTCAAGAAGTCCAAGGAGCTGCGCGAGCACGTCATCAAGATCAACACGGTGGAGGAGATGGCCGACGAGGTGTTCGTGCGCGTCATGCGCGAGCTCCACACCACCGAGCACGATGCCCTGCGACTCATCAGTACGCGCGAGACCTATCAGTACCTCGAGTACTGCGTGGACGCCTGCGAGCGCGTGGGCGACCTCGTGGACAGCATCGTGATGAAGAACAGCTAGCGCGCGAGGGTGTGGCTCGGGCGTGTGTGGTGTCCGCTCGCCGTCCCGGCGGGGCTCGCCCGCGTGCGGTGTCCACCAGCCGTCCTGGCGTAGCTCGCCTGCGTGCGGCATCCACCCGCCGTCCCGGCGCGGCTCGCCCCTCGCAACCTCAAACGCATAATTTGCGTTGCCTTTCGCATACTTGTATAGTAGTCGAAACGTGTTTGCAATCGATATGCAAACTACGCCCGACCTTTACAACGGAAGGAAGATGATGGCAAACTCGAGAAGCGAGAGCGCCAAGAAGCAGATTCCCTGGACTAGCCTCGCCTTTATGTGCTTCTCCACGCTTTGGGGATTCGGCAACGTTGCCAACGGCTACATGTATTTTAACGGCACCCAGGTCATATTCTCGTGGCTCTGGATGTTCGCTCTGTACTTCATCCCGTATGCCCTCATGGTGGGCGAGCTGGGAAGCGCCTTCAAGAACAGCGGCGGCGGCGTGACCTCTTGGGTGCGCAGCACCACGGGCGCCAAGGTGGCCTACTACGCCGGCTGGACCTACTGGGCCTGCCACGTCACCTACATCGCCTCCAAGGGCTCCGGCGGCCTCAAGGCCCTCTCCTGGATGATCTTCCAGAACGCCGAGACGTACGACACCTTCCCCACGATGTGGGTGCAGCTTGCCACGCTCGGCATCTTCCTGTTCTTCTGCTGGGTGGCCAGCCGCGGCATGAACCCGCTCAAGAAGCTCGCCACCCTCGCTGGCTCCAGCATGTTCGTCATGAGCATCCTGTTCATCCTCATGATGTTCGCTGCCCCCGCCGTGAACCCCAACGGCGGCTACGTGAACCTTGACCTGTCGCTGGACAAGATGATTCCCACCTTTGACGTGAGCTACTTCACGAACCTCTCCATTCTCGTGTTCGCCGTCGGTGGTATCGAGAAGATCAGCCCCTACATCAACAAGATGAGGGGCAACCCGGCGCGCGAGTTTCCCAAGAGCGTCGTCTTCGCGGCTGTCATGGTCGTGGTGTGCGCCATCTTTGGCACCATCGCCATGGGCATGATGTTCGACCCGGCGCAGGTCTTCGCCAGCGCCGAGAGCCAGACCTCCTACATCGCCAACGGCGCCTACTGGGCCTTCGAACGCCTGGGGCAGTACTACGGCGTGGGCAACGCCCTCATGATCGTCTACGCGCTCTGCAACATGATCGGCCAGTTCTCTACCCTCGTCATCAGCATCGACGCCCCGCTGCGCATGCTGCTGGACGACGAGAGCTCCCGCCAGTTCGTGCCCAGGCAGCTGCTGGTGAAGAACAGGTTTGGTGCATACAGGAACGGCATCATCATGGTCGCGGTGCTCTCTGGCTCCATCATCCTGGCGCAGACCTTCGTGCCTGGCGCCGCCAGCGTCCTGGCGCAGCTCAACAAGCTCAACTCCGTGTGCATGCCGCTGCGCTACGTGTGGGTGTTCTTCGCCTACCTGATGCTGCGCCGCCACAACGAGCGCTTCCCGCGCGAATACCGCTTCGTGAAGAGCCAGGGCGCGGCCAAGTTCTTTGGCGTTCTCTGCTTTGCGCTCACGCTCTTCTGCTGCATCACTGGCATGTACTCGCCCGACCCGTTCACCATGGTGCTGAACGTGGTGACCCCTGTGGTGCTGACGGCCCTGGGCGTGATCTTGCCCACCATCCGCAAGCGCCAGGACAGAGCCGAGCTGCCCGTCGCGGAGTAGGGGGCAACGGGCGGCTGTTGGCATGGCCCTCGTGCAGGCGTACGGGCGACCTGCGGTCCTCTGTCTGCCCCGGGCCCACGCCGGCGCCAGCTTCTCGGCCGGCTGCGACAAACTGGGAGCCTCGTCGCAATTACGGGAGAGCGAGGCTCCCAAACCATAGGGGCGATGCTCTTTACCCCGTTTGAGGGGAGCCCGCGCCTCTGCTCGGGCGGCCACCGCGCCCCGACGCGTTGCCCTCGTGGCGGACGTTCGAGCCGAGGCGTGGTTCCGCGGCGCGGGGTCATGGCTGACGTCCCCGCGGGAGCTCAAGACCCAGTCCGAACAAGCGGCGGGCGTCCTGGAACCCGCTCAGCGCGAGCGATGACCGGCGGATGCCCCGGCCCGTAACCCAGCGTTGGGCGTTCGAGTAGAATGCCCGCAAACAAACTTCCTCGAGCCGTCGGCAACGCCCGGCGGCTCGAGCTATGAAAGGAGAGACATGGCAGTTGGCGAGAAGGGCGTGGCCTGCGCTCAAAGCGAGGTCCGAGGCGAGCGCGAGGCTCGCGGCAAGGGCGAGGCCCGGCCCGAGAGTGAGGCCTGCACCGAGTGCGGAACCCGCGCCAAGGGTGAGGCTCGCGCCGAGGAGCTCATCGAGTTCATCGAATCGTGTCCGAGCATGTTCCACACGGCGGCGACCATCTCCGGGCGCCTGGACGCGGCCGGCTTCACCTACCTGTCCGAGGGTGCCGCATGGGAGCTCGCCCGCGGCGGCAGGTACTACACGGTGCGCAACAACTCGAGTGTCATCGCGTGGCAGGTGGGCGCGGACGTGCCCGAGGCGGGCGAGGGCGGCCTTGCCACCCACTTCCAGCTCTGCGCCTCGCACTCAGACTCTCCCACGTTCAAGCTCAAGAGCGTGCCCGAGCTCGAGGGGCCGGGCAGCTACCTGCGTCTGGACACCGAGGCCTACGGCGGCATGATCGACTACACCTGGTTCGACCGTCCGCTTGGCATCGCCGGCCGCGTGCTGGTGCGCGAGGGCACCCGCGTCGAGAGCCGCCTCGTGGCGCCTGACCGCGACCTCGCGATCATCCCGAGCGTGCCCATCCACATGCAGCGCGACGTCAACGACGGCTTTGCCCCCAACCGCGCGCGTGACCTCTGCCCGCTCGTCTCCATCGGTGCGCTCGGCAAGGGCTCGCTCGACGAGCTGCTGGCTGCCGAGCTGGGCGTTGAGCCCGAGCAGATCCTCGCGCGCGACCTGTTCCTCGTGAACCGCCAGCCGGGACGCGTGTGGGGTGCGGCCCAGGAGTTCGTCTCTGTGCCCAAGTTGGACGACCTCGCGTGCGCGTTCACCTCGCTCGAGGCGTTCCTCGGCTCCGAGAACGCGGCGGACGTCTCCGTCTACGCGTGCTTCGACAACGAGGAAGTGGGCAGCAACACCAAGCAGGGCGCCATGTCCACCTTCCTGCGTGACACGCTCGCCCGCGTGGTGGCCGGCCTTGGCGGCTCGGAGGAGGACTACCACCGCGCGCTCGCGTGCTCGATGCTCGTGAGCTGCGACAACGCGCACGGCACGCATCCCAACCGCCCAGACCTGCACGATAGCGCCAACGCGCCCGTGCTGGGTGGCGGCCTGGTGGTGAAGGAGGCCGCGAACCAGAAGTACTGCACGGACGCCTTCAGCCGCGCGGCGCTGCTGGCCGTGTGCGCGGACGCCGGCGTGCCCACGCAGACCTTCGCGAACCGCTCCGACATGGCGGGCGGCTCCACCCTGGGCAACCTCTCCAACATCCAGGCGAGCATGCATGCCGTTGACGTGGGCCTGCCGCAGCTGGCGATGCACTCCAGCTACGAGACGGGCGCCGTGGCCGACGTGGAGCTCGCGATTCGCGCGCTCACGGCGTTCTACAACGCGAACCTTGCGATTGACGGGGCCGACGCGGTGACGATTCGCTAGCCCCAAGCCCCAAGCCCCTAGCCCCGGGCCCCTAGCCCCGGGCCCCTAGCCCCTAGCCCCGGGCCCCGGCCCCCCAAGGCCGAGCCCTAAGGCCCGGGACCTCGGGCCTCGGGGCTCGGGCCGCTTCGCCCTCTCACCTCCGCCGAGAGTAGTCATTACGCACGTTTTCGCGGCTTGAAACGGTTCCAAATATGCGTAATGACTACTCTCGATGAGCGGCCTCGGGTCTGGAGCGGCCTCGGGCCTGGAGCGGCCTCGGGCCTGGAGCGGCGTCCTTCGCCAGGCGCTAGTTCTCCGCCACGAAGTCTCGCACGAAGGCGCGCAGTAACGTGAGCGGATGGTCCGGGAAGTCCGCGTCGTACTGTGGGAGCTCGGAGTGGTTCATGACGCTGCCGAGCGGGAACGACGCATCGAACGGGTCGCTGAACCAGACGTCGGGGCGCTTCTGGAGCTTGCTGAGCACGAGGGAGTCACGGTAGGAGGACACGCCCTCGGTGTCGAAGCCGCCGCGTACGCCCACGACGCCACGGTCGGTCTTGAGGTGCAGCTTGAGGCCGTAGCGCATGCAACCGTGGTCGAGGTTGGTGCGCACGATGCTGTAGGCAAAGGGCAGACCGGCCGCGGTGGTGCCGGTGTCGGCGTTGATGAGGCCCTGGTCGTCATCGATGTGGCCGTGAATCTCGGAGACGATGGCGGTGACGTCATCGAAGGGCAGGGCGTCTGCGGGGGAGACGGGCGCGAGCTCGAGGTGACAGATGGCACCTGGCGTCGTGCGCAGGAAGGTCGCCGTGCCCGGGGTGTCATATGGCGCGGGCGGCACGAGGTCGTAGGCCTCGGGCACGCTCAGGGTGACGTTGTCTATGGTTGTCTGGGTGCTCATGCGAGCTCCTCCTCCGTGTAGTTCGCGCGGCTGCCGTGAGGGCGTGCGGCTGCGCTGCTGCTTGCAATGGCGCGTGATTCAGCTGCTGCTCGCGGCGGCGCGCGTCTCGCGTGGTCGATTGCGCTGGCGTTCAATTCCGTCGCTGCCTGTGGCGACGCGGGTCTTGCGCGGCCGCAGGTGGTGGGGCGCATCTCGTGCGATGGTGATTGGCGCCATGCGATAGGCTCGGTCGCTTGAGGTGACTCAGGTCTCGTGCCGTCGCTTGCGGTGGCGCGCGTTTGCTTGCGAGTGCGAGCCCTGAGTGGTCGCCTGGGGTAGCGCACGTCTCGCGGGGTTGCTTTCGACAAACCGCAAGTGGCCGCCGTTGGTCCCTTATTCCCAACGATGTGCGACATTACCACGGAACCGCGCGAGCGGCTTAGCTCGCGCTGGGCCGAGCGCCCGGATCGGCTCGCGCTGGCCCGGGGGCACGGTTCGGGTTGCGCCGGTCTGGCACCCGAATCTGCCCGCGCTTGGCCGAGCGTTCGAATCGGCTCGCGCTGGCCGAGAGCACGGTTCGGGTTGCGCCGGACCGTGCGGCCAGATTGGCCCGAGTTGGGAGGCGCGGTTGAATTGACCCGCGCCGGTCTGTGCAGTCAAATCGGCTCGTGTCTATCCAATCGAGCCGGAGGCCCTGGTTGTCCTGCGGGTTGGGTCTGCGTGCGGGGCGCGCGTGAAGCCAGCTGCTACGGATGCTGGCGGCCGAACTCGACCAATCCTGCTCGCAATCCCTCTCTGTCCACGAATGCCGTCGATTGCGTCGCCGAGATTTGGGGCCGGGGCGACAATCTGAATGAGCAAGGCTGGCGTGCTCACGAATCGAGCCGATTGCGGAGTCGAGGTCTGGTGGCGAGCCGATTTGTCCAGGAATCGCGCCGGTTGCGTGGCGGAGGCTACCGTTTCGGGCCTTCTTGTCCGCTTCCGCGCTATCCCCATATTCAATCTACTGAGGAAGCGCAGGTAGACGGGTTGCCGCATTCTCAGCGTCCATCACTTTGCTTGGGCTTCGGGTGAATTCGCCCCCAATGATATGCCGCAGCTATGCAATCGACGCGATTCGTGGACAAACTACTCTCCAGCCCGCCCCTTCCACGCAATGGGCCCAATTCGTGGACAGAGATGGGCCGCCAAGTTATCAGGCGTCCGAGTTGGGCGGTATGGACGAGGTTGCGGGCGATATGTTGGCTGGGCCGGTCAAACCCACACCGGAGAGGTGACGACTGAATTGCGAGAGGGGCGACCGAGTGGCTGGTGGGGGGCAGCCGTGCGTCTGGCCGGATGTCGACTGGCCGGCGGTCAGAGCGGGCGAGCGGCACGGGGCGACCGGGATGAGGGGGCGACCGGGACGCGGAGACGCGGCCGTGGGACTGCTGGCGCGGTCGAGTAGCACGGTGCGAGTGGGCTGGTGGGGGGCGGCCGTGCGTCTGGCCGGATGTCGACTGGCCGGCGGTCAGAGCGGGCGAGCGGCACGGGGCGACCGGGATGAGGGGGCGACCGGGACGCGGAGACGCGGCCGTGGGACTGCTAGCGCGGCCGAGCGACCGGGATGTGGAGGGGCGGCCGCGCGACTGGTGGGGCGTGATGCCCGAGGAGCTGGGCGTCGGCATGGCCGAGCCATTGGACGCTGGTCCCGGGTTTTGCTAAGCAACAGGGCGGCATGCTTGCCGATTGTTCGGCGAGCATGCCACCCTGCTGCCGTTTGGGGGTGGTGCCTCTATTGAGTTGAGGTGAGCATGCCGCCCTGCTGCCGTTTGGGGGCGGTGCCTCAATTAAGTTGAGGTGCGCGTGCCGCCGGAGTGAGGTTCATGCCCTTCCGGATTGAGACGCAAACTCCTGCCTTGTCCGTCTTGCCTATGCCTGCCCGCGTGCACCGAGGGGGCGCCGCTCGTGCACCTCACCCATGCCGCCGCCGTCTTGCCTGCGCCTGCCTGCGTGCACCGACCCTTACTGAGCCGTGTCCTTCTGCTGCTTGTGGAGCTTGGCGTACGCGACGAAGCAGAGAGTCATCTCGACGATAACGAAGAAGAAGTACACCGGGAACAGGACCATGGCCACGGCGTAAAGGATGCCTGCCGTAAGCGCGAAGCCCGCCTTGTTCATGAAGAGGCCAAGCGCATTGAACACCACGGCGAGGACGGTGAGCGCGAGGTGCGGCATGACGATGACCGCGGCAAGCCCGGCTCCCGCTTGAGACGCGGAATCTGCCCCCGCTTGCGAGGCTGCGCCGCCACCAAACCAATACCAAAGCGAATAGATCACGTAGAGCGCACCCAATACGAGTGAGACCAAGAGCAGAACGTTCTTCTTGGGCTTTCCGGCCTGGGTGTCATTGGTTGATTCCACGATGCTTCCTTCCCACGAGGTCTTTGCGCGGGGCACATCCGCATGCTGAATGAGCCTCCTGTAACCCACGCCATGCTAATCGCCGGTTACAGCGGCCATCCTAGGCAGGCTTCAGGTTGTCTGCATTAGCTCGCGGCTAATGAAAACAACCTGAGTCCTGCCTAGAGTGGGCACCATCGTCCGCCGAAGGAAGGAATACGCATGAGCAAGAACAACACGCGCGGGTTTGCCAAGGTTGGCGTCGCGGGAGGCATCGCCGCGTTCGCCTTTGCCGCCTGCCTAGGTCTCATGGCCTGCGGCAACTCGTCGACGGGTGGCACGGCCACGAGCGGCACGGCCGCCGCGAGCTCCGAGGCTGCTGCGTCCACGGAGGCCGCCACGCCCGATGTGCCGGCAGAGTACACCTCCGCGCTGAAGAAGGCCCATACCTACAGCGATACGATGCACATGTCCAAGCAGGGCATCTATGACCAGCTCGTTTCTCAAAACGGCGAGTAGTTCTCCGCCGAGGCTGCCCAGTACGCCGTCGACAACCTTGATGCCGACTACAACGCCAACGCCCTTGCCAAGGCAAAGACCTACCAGGATCAGATGTCCATGTCGCCCGAGGCCATCCGCGACCAGCTCACGAGCGACTATGGCGAGAAGTTCACCCAGGAGGAGGCCGATTACGCCATCGCCCACCTCAACGACTAAGAGCTCAGACGCTAAGGTACTAGCGGAGACGTTTGGACGGGGGAGGGCAGGCGCATGGCAGAGCCGCTGACGGAGGAGCTGCTTGGCGAGCTTCTTGAGGCGCCGAGCCTCGATGGCTTCATCGAGGCGCACGACCTTGGTGCCCGCTCGCTCTCCGAGTATCTCAACGCCCTGCTCGAGGAGAAGCACCTCGAGCGTGCGGCCGTGGTGCGCATGGCCAACCTCAACGAGACGTTTGGCTACCAGATCTTCAAGGGAACGCGACGCCCCAGCCGAAACAAGGTGCTGCAGATCGCCTTTGCCATGGCGCTCACGCTGCGCGAGACGAACCGCGCCCTCGAGGCCGCCGGCGTGAGCTCGCTCTACAGCAAGGATCGCCGCGACGCCATCATAATCTTCTGCCTCGACCGCGGCTGCTCGCTCCAGAAGGTGAACGAGGAGCTGTACCGCTTCGGCGAGGAGACGGTCTGTTAGGGACCTCCGCCTGGTGACCACGGGCGCCTGCGTTTGGGCGCCCATGGCCTGGCTTTGCTCCGGCAGCGGGCTGGGGCGAGAGCTGACATGCCATAATTGGGGGTCACGGACACGGGGCGAGTGGGGCGTATGGACGAGCCGGGCACAGACGATCTGCACGAGGCGCTTGCCGCCCACCTGTACGAGATGAGCATGGGCGATGCTCCTGCTCGCGGGCGGGACACGCGTCGGCCTGGGGATCCGCATGGGAGCTCCGACTCAGATGCCCCTGCTCGCGAGCAAGTCGCATCCAGCCCCGGCGCCTACGCTCGTGAGCAAGTCGCGCCTGGCCCCGGCGTTGCGCCTGGCTCCGGCGTCGCGCCCGACCCTTATCGCGTCGAGCGCGTGCTCAAGGAATCCCCGAGCGAGGTCACGCAGCTCGTGTGGTATCGCGGGGCGGACGGCTCGGAGCTCGGGCCCTTCGTTCGCAAGCTCTTCGCGGCGGCCTCGGGCCTCGGGGGTGCATACCGCGAGCTCGCTGCCGCCCAGCGCACTGGCCGACGCTTTCCTCACCTGCCCAGAATCGTCGAGTGCCGCGAGCAATGCGGCGGAGACGGCAGCCCTCACGGTGCCTTCAGGCGCTGCCTCGTTGTGGTGATGGAGTACGTGCCGGGCTTCACCTTGCGCGAGGTGATCGAGGGCGCGCGCCCGGAGCGGCGCGAGCGTCTCGCCGCCTGCCTCATGCCAGCCCTCTGCGACGCCGCCATCGAGCTGCACGAGGCGTTCGACACGCCGCTCATCCATCGCGACCTCACGCCCGGCAACATCATCTGCCCCGAGGGCGACCCCACCTCTCCCGTGCTCATCGACCTGGGCATCGCGCGCTCCTGGCACGAGGGCGCCTCGTCCGACACGACGCACTTTGGCACGAAGGCCTACGCGCCGCCCGAGCAGTATGGCTTTGGCCAGACCGACGTCCGCAGCGACGTGTTCTCGTTGGGCCTCGTGGCCTTCTTCTGCCTGACGGGCCGAGACCCCTCGCCGCGTGACCGGGACTCGTTCTTTGCGGCGCCGGGCGTGCCGAAGTCCTGGCGTGTGACCATCGCGCGGGCCGCCGCCTACGACCCGGGCTCTCGGTTTGCGAACGCGCACGAGCTCAAGATTGCATTCGAGCACGCCGCGCTGGGCGGGGAGGGCGTGGCCGCCCAGGCCGAGCGCGAGGGTCGGGACACGACGCCCCAGGTGGAAGGTGCCTCCCATGCCGTGACGGCAGCTCCGGGCGAACCGAACCGCGAGCCCGAGCTCGTCGTGATGCCGGCGCACTCCGCTGCAGCCGGCTCGCGGGTTCATCTGCCTGCTCGCCCTGGTGTCCAGCCGCTAGCTTCGTCCGGCGTCCCGCAGGTCCTGCCATCGGCCAGTCGCATTCCCGGTGCCGGGATGCGTCCCTCGGGCGCTCCTGCCGTTTCTGGGCCGCAGCCCCCGGCGGCTCCCGTCGGCGCTGGCCCCACGTCCTTCCAGGAGCTGCGTCGCCGCGTCCTCGCGTTTGCCTCGCGTGTGCCTGAGCCGGTTGGCATCGTGTGGAACGTCTTGCTGGTTGCCCTGTACTTGCTGCTCGTCATCGGATGCGTCGCCAATATCGCGCGCCCCAACGCGCTCGACGCCAACCTGCCCACGTGGTATCTCGTCGTTCAATACGGCGTCTGGATGCCGGTCCTTACGGGCGCGTATCTCTATCTATTCCTGGACCGACGCCGCATTCGCCGCCGCTTTTCCTGGCTCGGCAAGCATACGGTGCTTCAGGAGACGGGCGTGTGCCTCGGCATCATGTTTGGCTCGGCCATCCTGTTGACGGTTACGTTCAATCTGCTGTAGCGCCCGCCACGGCGCCCTGACGCGGCTGCCTGCTGAAGCGCCCGCCGCGTCGGCATGACGCGGTGGCATGACGAGTCGGCCCGCCGCGTCGGCATGACGCGTCGGCATGGCGCGGTAGCATGACGCGCCCGCCTGCTGCGACTGGCCACCCACGGCTGAAATCGGCGAAAGGCGTAGAATCATCGGTGTATGGTTGATGTGAGACCTCGGTGACCGACTTCCGAGGCCCGATCCCAGAAGGAGCCACCACATGGGGTTTGCCGTCGTTGCCATGGAGATGCTTGCGATTGCCGTGCCCGTCGTGATGGGCTTCGTTGCACACAAGCTGGGACTCATGGGCCAGAAGGTCGACACGTCGCTCTCCGAGCTGGTGCTCCACATCGCCCTGCCATGCCTGCTTATCGGCGCCGTGGGTACGGGCGGCGAGCTGCCGAGCGTGAGCGACACCATAGGGCTGCTTGGCTATTCCACGGTTGCCTACGTGCTTGCCTGGGTGCTCGCGATGCTTGCTCCGCGCATTATCGGCGCTAAGGGCAACCTGCGCGGCGCGTACGGGTTCATGATCATGTTTGGCAACGTCGGCTTCATCGGTTACCCGGTGCTCTCTGCGATTCTGGGCCCCGAGGCCGTGGTGTACGCGGCCATCGCCAACATCCCCAACGCGATTCTCATCTTCAGCGTCGGCATCATCATGGTCTCCGGCAAGGCGGGCAACCCACGCGACATGCTTCTCTCGCTCGTGAACCCCACCTTCTTCGCGAGCCTCGTCATGCTTGCACTCGTGCTGTTTGGCATCAATAACCTCGGGTTTATTGGCCAGGGCTGCGCGATTGTGGGAGAGCTCACCACGCCGGCGGCGCTGCTGGTGTCGGGTTCCACGCTGGCAAAGTACGCGCCGGCCGAGATGCTCTCCAACTGGCGTGCGTATGTGGCGTCGGCTCTGCGCCTCGTGGGCGTGCCGCTGGTGGTGCTTGCCGTGTTGGGTCCGCTCATGCCCACGGGGATGCTCCGCAACGTGATCATCATTGGCCAGGCCATGCCCGTGGCAAGCAACGGCATCCTCTACTGCCTTAGCTACGGGGTGGACGAGAAGCCCATGCTGCAGGCGACCTTCATCACCATCGTGGCGAGTGTGTTCACGATTCCGCTCGTGAGCGTTCTGACGCTGATGTAGGTGCTTGATTGGTTGTGGTTGAACTGAGGCGAAATCGATAGCAACTGATAGGCAAATGCGTTTAGCTCGCAGCCCGTGGCGGGCGCAAGCGCCATGGGAGTGATCCGGGAATCTTACGCCCGCTCATCGGGGAGCAATGGGGCCAGATAGCCCTTGGAGTCCAGCGCGCGCTCGATGCGGTCGAGCGTTGCCTCGGAGTCGGCGGCGATAGTGTGGTAGTGATAGCCGCTTGTGACGGTGAGCAGGGGTGAGCTCTTGCCGCTCTCGATGTCGTTGATGAAGCGCAGGGCGTCTTTGCGGGTACGAATGCCGAGCCTCGCCTCCAGCCGGCCGTAGACGCGGTGCCACACAAAGACATCGACCACCGTGCCACCGTTCTCGAGGATGGTGAACAGCTCGTCGGAGGTTTGCTCGACGGAGTGATGCACCTTGACGACGCGCGTGGGTCGCCCGTCATGGGCGACCGAGCGTGCGGCGCCCGCCTCGTTCTCCGAGGCTCGCGTTGTGCCGCTGGCGGGCGTGGCCGCGCCGGCAGCGTCGCTCGCCTTGGCGAGCACGTACCCGCGCGCGGTGGACACGATATCGTGTCCGGAGGCGCGCAGAACCGCCACGTCGCCCACGATGATCTGCCGGCTCACGCCCAGCTCCTTTGCGAGGCGACCGCCAGAGAGCGGAGAGCTCGCGTTGCCAAGCTTGGCAAGCAGCATCTGTCTGCGATCGTGTGCCGCCATGTACACCTCCGTCTCCGTCATCGTTTGTGTGGCTATGCTAATCGAGCAACCTCAGGTGCTTCATTGATAGGTCGAGGATGCCGGCCGAGTGGGTGAGCGCGCCGCTCGAGACGAAGTCCACGCCCAGGTCGCGGATGACGGCGGCTTTCGCCTCGTCCACATTGCCCGAGACCTCTGTCTGCGCGCGGCCGGCGATGAGGGCCACGGCCTCGGCCATTGCGCCATGGTCCATGTTGTCGAGCATGATGATGTCCGCGCCCGCCGCCAAGGCCTCGCGCACCTCGTCGAGCGTCTCGCACTCGACCTCGACCTTGCGCACGAAGGGCATATGGACCCGCGCCGCCCCCACGGCGGCTGTGATCGAACCCGCCGCGTCGATGTGGTTGTCCTTGAGCATCACGCCGTCCGACAGGTTGTAGCGGTGGTTGGTGCCGCCGCCCACGCGCACGGCCTCCTTCTCGAAGACGCGCATGTTGGGCGTGGTCTTGCGTGTGTCCACGAGCGTGGTGCCGGAGCCGTCGAGCAGCGCCGCCATTCGATGCGTTGCCGTGGCGATGCCGCTCATGCGCTGCAGGTAGTTGAGGGCCACGCGCTCACCGGAGAGCAGCGCCCGCACGTCGCCGTAGACGTCGGCGAGGTGGTCGCCAGCCCTGACCTCCGCGCCTTCAGCTACGTGTCGCTCGACATGGGCCGTGGAATCGAGCAGCTGGAAGGTGCGCTCGAAGACGTCCAGCCCACAGATGACGCCGTCCTGCTTGGCGATGAGCTGCACGGTTGCGGCGTGAGGCTTGGGCATGACGGCGGTCGTGGAGACATCCTCGCTTGTGATGTCCTCCTGGAGGGCCTGGCGGATGAGCGGCTCGGCAACGAGCGTGAGGGTGATGGGGTCCATGCGTGCTCCTTAGTGACGTGCTTCCCAGCAGCGCTTAGTTCGGCCACCTACTTGGTTTCGGCTGGCTCTGCCTGGTTTCGTCCGACTGTCTACCTGGCAACGGGCTCGCGCAACGCTTCCTCGGCCGCCGTCTCTCGCTCGGCGGCGGCTTCGGCCTGCTCGCAGGCGGCGGTGCTTGCCGGGTCCGTGGCGCTGGTGCCGGCAGTTGGCTCACCTGCGCCCACAAGCTCGGCGTGCACGGTCTCGGCCGGCACACAGGTGGTCATGGCGGCGTCGACGCCGGGGGCGGCCACGCCTGCGCACCGGGCGATGTCTCGTGCCGCGCGCTGCGCGAACACGAGCCCCTCCAGCAGCGAGTTCGATGCCAGGCGGTTCTTGCCGTGCACGCCGTTGCAGCTTGTCTCGCCCACGGCGTAGAGGCCCGGAAGCGACGTCTGCGAGCACTCGGTGTCCACGTGCACGCCGCCCATGAAGTAGTGCTGGGTAGGCACGATGGGCGCCGGCTCGCGCAGGATGTCGTATCCCTCCTCGAGGCAGCGCTCGTAGATGTGGGCAAAGTGCGTCCTCACAACCTCGGGGTCGATGCGCTCGAAGCTCAGCCACTCGTGGTCCGTGCCGTCCCTGCGCATCTGTTCGGTGATGGCGCCCGCCACCACGTCGCGGGGCAGCAGCTCGTCCACGAAGCGCTCGCCGGCCTTGTTGAGCAGGATGGCGCCCTCGCCGCGGCAGCTCTCGGAGATGAGGAAGGTGCGCCCGGGCCGTTTAGACCACAGGCCCGTGGGGTGAATCTGCACGTAGTCCATGTGCTCGAGTTCGATGCCATGCGCCCGCGCGATGCTGCAGGCGTCGCCCGTGAGCACCTGGTAGTTGGTGGAGCGCTCGTACGTGCCGCCGATGCCGCCCGTGGCCCAGATGGTGTGCGGCGCGCGGATCTCGAACGTATCGCCCACGCCCTCGACGGGACCCTCCTCGGCCGAGGCGTCTACGCGGCGGGTGCGTTGGCAGACGAGGCCGGCGCAGCGCGGCCCGCGCTCGTCCGGCTCCTCGATGAGGTCCGTCATCTGCACGTTCTCGAGGATGCGCACGTTGGGGAGTTCCCGCACGCGAGCGAGCAGGGTCGTGGTGATCTCGCGGCCCGTGATGTCGGCGTGAAAGCAGATGCGCGGCCGCGAGTGGGCGCCCTCGCGCGTGTAGGCGAGGCTGCCGTCACTCTCGCGCTCGAAGCGGACGCCCAGGCTCACGAGGTCGTCGATGACCGAGCGGCTCGAGCGAATCATCACGTCCACAGAGCTGCGGCGGTTCTCCCAATGGCCCGCGCGCATGGTGTCGCGGAAGTAGGGGCGATAGTCATGAGAATCGTGCAGCACGCAGATGCCGCCCTGGGCGAGCATCGAGTCACACTCCTCGAGGCTGCCCTTGGAGATCATGGTCACGGAGAGCTCGCGCGGCAGGTTGAGGGCGGCGTAGAGGCCGCCTACGCCGCATCCGGCGATGACGACGTCGCAGGTGAGGCTGCTGATGGGATTGATCATCTTGGCTCCAATCGGGGAGCGGCCCCGTCCGAGGGCGATGCCGCCGGAAAGTCGGGTTGGGGGGTTACTTCGCCGAATACTCGAGCATGCGCTCCAGCGGCAGGCAGGCCGCCGGGGCGAGCTCCTCGGGCACCTCGACCTCGTGGCCCGAGGAGTCGCGCAGGCAGTCGAGGAGCTTGGGCAGGGTTACCATCGCCATGTTTATGCAGGTAGGCGTGGTGGCGGGGAAGTAGAACGTGGCATCCGGGCGGAGGCGCCGCAGCTCGGCGGCCACGCCCACCACGGTGAGCACGATGAACTCGGAGATGTCCGGGTGGCTCGCGGCGAAGTTGATGATGCCCTTGGTGGAGCCAATGAAGTCGGCCTCGCCGAGCACCTCCTCGGTGCACTCGGGGTGGGCGAGGACGGGTGCCTCGGGGTGCGCGAGCTCGAGCGCCTCAACCTGGTTACGGTCAATCATCATGTGGCGCGGGCAGAAGCCCTTGTTGAGGATGACGTGCTTCTCGGGCAGCTGCTCGGCCACGTAGCGGCCGAGGTTCTGATCCGGGATGAACAGCAGGTGGTGCTGGGGCAGCTCGCGACAGATCTTGAGGGCGTTGGAGGAGGTCACGCAGACATCGCTCCAGGTCTTGATCTCTGCGGTGGAGTTTACGTAGCACACGACGGCGAGGTCCTCGCCGTACTCGGCGCGCGCGGCGTCCACGTCCGCGCGGCGCACCATGTGGGCCATGGGGCAATCGGCCGCCGGCTCCGGGAGCAGCACGGTCTTGGCCGGGTTGAGCAGCTTGGCAGACTCGCCCATGAACTCCACGCCGCACAGCACGATGGTCTGTTGGGGCAGGTCCACGGCGAGGCGGGCGAGGGCAAAGGAGTCGCCCACGTGGTCGGCCACGGCCTGGACCTCGGGCGGCACGTAGTAGTGGGCAAGGATCACGGCGTCGTGCTCCTGCTTGAGGCGATCGAGCTCACGCCTGAGCTCGCTGGGGACGGCGCCCTGTGCCGCTGCGGGGGAGGAAGTCTCCGCCACTGCCATGCGGGTGGCGTTCGGCCCGGCGACCTCTGCTTGCGCCGCCGCCGCGCGGGTGGCCACGTTCGGATCGGCAACCCCTGCCTGGGCCGCTGCCGCGCGGGTGGCTACGTTCGGATCGGCAACCCCTGCCTGGGCCGCTGCCGCGCTGGTGGCGTCCGGCGTGGCGGGAACGGTCGCTTGAGATGCGGGGGAGACGCCCGCCCGCTCTGCTTTTCTGTCAGTCTCTGGTGCCTGCTGCTGGGCGGATGCTGTGGCCATGGGGCCTCTTCCGACGTGTCGACGCACCCCTGAGGGGTGCCGTTCGCCAGCAGTATGGCACCTGACATGACAGGTGACAAGACACATGTATAGTTTTGTGAAGCGGTGGGACCGTGCGAGGAGGTGGGACCGTGCGAGGAGGCGGTGCCGTGTGAGGAGCGTGGGGCCGTGCGAGGAAGCGGGGCCGTGCGAGGAGCGTGGGGCGGACTCGCGCCGGAACTGGTCCCCGGCGCAACGATGCCGGTCGCGGGGCCCGGGCGGGCCAAGCGGGTGGGGCTCAGCTCTGGACCTGGCCCCCGGCGGAACGATGCCGGTCGCGGGCCCCTACGGGCGGTTCCGCGCGAAGGTTGCCCGGGACGGTTTAGAGGTGCTTTGCCAGCCAGGAGGCGATGCTGTCGTGCTCGCAGGTGTTGCAGATGGCATCCGCGGCAGCCTTGACCTCGGGCGTCGCGTTGCATATGGCTACGAACGCGGTGGCGCGCCCCGTCACTGAGAGGTCGTTGCCGGAGTCGATCATGCTCATGGACAGGCGCGATGCCACGTCGATTGGGTTGAGCCTGCGGGGCTCGGCCACCTCGTCTCCCGAGCCGCCGGCAAGCCGCTCATTCTCGGTGAGCTGGTTCTGCTGCTCGGCGAAGTAGGCGGCCTTGCTGCGCTCGATGTAGCTTGCCGTCTGCGTGTGCGGGTTGAGCGCGCCGCCGTTGGCCTTGAGCAGGTCCACGAGCTCGAGCGCCTCGGGACGCGGAATCACGTGGGAAAGGCCATCGTCTGCGGGAACGGAGTTCGCCTCCGCCGTGCCGGGGTGCCGGGGCGCGTCGGTTGCACCTGGCTCGCCCTGTCCGGGCGCGCCGCTCGTGCGCTGCCTGGGAGCGCCGATACCCCTCTTGCCGCGCGGCCCTCGCCCTGTCAGAACTGGGTGGATGCGCACTGCTCGTCCTGCCCGGACGTTTCGGCCACTCGCGTCTCGCTCTGCCCTGACGTTTCGGCCGCTCGCATCTCGCTCTGCCCTGCCGTGACGATTGCTCGTGCTTCCCCTCGCCCGGTCTTGCCCTGGCGAGCGGGCTCCACGCGAGAGCCGTTGAGCAGGATGCGCCAGTCCAGCCAGGGGGCGCAGGCGCTCTGCTCGCCCAGCATCCAGCGCGGCCTGCCCGACGCCACGACGATACGCACGCCGGCGTCGTGGGCGCTCTGAAAGGCGCGTGCCACGGGGCCGTTCACTTCCTGCTTGAGGGGGGTGGGGAAGACGGTTCCGTCCAGGTCAAAGGCGATGAGGTCGAAGTTTGGCACGATGCGCTCCCTTTCTCGCGGTTTCCTCAGCCATTGTGCGTGCGATTCGCTGGGCAGCGTCTGCTCGTCGCCCCTGGAAGCAACGCCTCGTGCCGCTTGAGGGGCGGCGCTTCCGGTCGCCTCTCGCGCCGCTTGTGGGCCGGATCAGTCTGCCGGTCTCGTTCTGCTTGCATGTCGGGCCGGCCTCCGAATGGTTCGCGGCTTGCATGCCGGGCAGGCTCCCGGTCTGTCGCTCGGCGCGCCTCTTGCCCTTCAGGGCGGCACCCGCCATCCCTCTCGCTACCGTGGCGATTCCGCGACGCGCTCGACAGCCGGCTCGTCCCATGCAACCATGACCGGGGAAAACGGGAGGGAAACCTGCATGGACAACCTGATATTTAGCCTCAACGCGATGATGCCGCTGTTCCTGCTCATGGTGGTGGGCATGGTCCTGCGCGCTGCCGGCGTGGTGAACGCCGCCACGGCAAATGGCATGAACCGGTTCGTCTTCACGGTGGGCATCCCCGTCCTGCTGTTCCACGACCTCGCCACCACGGACCTCTCTCAGAAGTGGGACTCCGCCTTCATCCTCTTCTGCTTTGCGGCCACGCTTACGGGCATCGTGGTGTCCTACCTTGTGTCCCTGGCATTTCGCAAGACGCGCTACCAGGGCGAGTTTGTGCAGGCGGCATATCGCTCCAGCGCCTCGATGCTGGCCATCAGCGTCATGCAGAACATCTACGGCGAGCCGGGCGCGGCCACGCTCATGGTCATTGGCGCCGTGCCCCTCTACAACGTGATGGCCGTGGTGATCTTGGTGCTGCTGCAGCCGGTTTCTGACGGGGAGGGGAGCGGCGCCTCTGGCAAGGCTGGTTCCTCCATGTCGAACTCGGGGAGGCTGACCCGCGCCACGCTCGTCGCCACCCTTCGCGACGTCGTGACCAACCCCATCATCATCGGCGTGCTTGCGGGTGTTCTCTGGGCGCTCGTGGGTCTGCCCATGCCGCCCGTGCTGGACAAGACGCTCGACAGCATTTCTAATACCGTGACCCCGATGGGCTTCGTGGCTATGGGCGTGCTGTTCGACGCCCGAAAGGCCCTCGCCGTACGCGGCCCCGCGGTCCTCGCCACCTCGCTTAAGCTCGTCCTGCTTGCGGCGCTCACCCTGCCGATCGCCGTGCTCGTGGGATTCCGTGGCCAGGAGCTCGTGGCGGTTCTCGTGATGATGGGCTCTGCCACGACGCTCTCTTCGTTTGTCATGGCGCGCAACATGGGGCACGAGGGCACGCTGACCTCGAGCGTTGTCATGCTATCCACGCTGCTCTCTGCCTTCACGCTCACGGGTTGGCTCTGGGTGCTGCGTACGCTTGCACTTATCTAGCGACGTGGGTCGGGCGCTGTGCGCTTGCGTTTAATTTGCGGCGTGCGCTGTGCGCGCTCGCCTAATGCTGTTCTGCGGGCGTCTTCAGGGCGGCCTCCAATTGAGCCACCCCTTGTTCTTGCCCGGGGTGCCGTTCGTTGTGGCCTATGAGTTCCCGCAGTGCCTCGCGCCCTTTACAGTGAGTGCCTGGAACGCCTTGCGCCCTCCTCTGCGAACGCCCGGTTCGGCTGGCATTCTTCTCTGCGGACAGTGGACAGTGGGCAGTGGACAGTGGGCAGTGGGCAGTGGGCGGCGGGCTGCGGGCTGCGGGCTGCGGGCTGTGGCTGAGGGCTGTGAGCCGTGCGCGCCTGATACCTCTGATGCCCTCCTCTGCACCTTTCGCTCTGCCGACGTTTCGGCTCGGGGCGTCTGTGCCCGCCCGCGTGGCTTTCCCTTGCCCCCGAGGCGCTTCGGATTGCCCTCGAGGCGTTTCAGATTCGCTCGTGTTTGAAAATGAATCGTTTTGCCGCTATCGGACGGCGTATCCGAAATCGCGTTTTATGAAACCGCAGGTAGATTGATTGGCATATTTCAAGAAACCCATAGTACCTTGATGAGATGCGAGCAAACTGTTCATTTTCAAACATGGGGCTCTTCCGCTTGTCTTTTTCTGGGCTCATGGGTACGATTTCGGACTACAGATAGTACGGAATCGTATTAAATGGAGTCCATATGGCAGCTGATTCGCTGAATCCCATGCCCCTGAGCCCTGAGCCGGCCCGCCCGAGCGAACAACTTGAAGGCGCCCGCCCGTCCGCGCCCTTGAGCTCCGGGCTGGCCGCCAGCTCCAGGCCCGGCGTCACGGACACGGACATGCCCTGCGAGGGGACGGGGGAGCCGGTCGCCCGTGTTGAGCCCGGCAGGGCGGACACGGGCATGCCCTGCGAGGGGGCAGAGGGGCTGGCCGCCAGCTCCAGGCCCGGCGTCACGTGCCCGGGTTCGCCCCGCAAGGGAAACGAGGGACTGGCCGCTCGCGACGAGCCCAGCGTCACGGACCTGGACATGCTCTACAAGGAGACCGACGAGCTGTACGACCGCCTTGCCCGCGGCTGCGGCCTCTCCGAGAGCGCGTACTGGATCCTCTATGCCATCCAAGTGGCCGGCGGAGAGGACGTGACCCAGCGCGACATCGCCGACCGCCTCTCCTGTCCCAAGCAGACCATCAACTCGGCGGTCCGTACACTCGAGGCCCGCGGCCTTGTGTCGCTGGACTTTGCGCCGAACAACCGGCGCAGCAAGGTGATTTCGCTCACGAGAGAGGGCCATGCCTTCGCTGAGGAGCGCATCGTGCCCGCCATGGAAGTGGAGGCCAGGGCCTTCGCGCGTCTGGAGCCGGGCGAGCGCGCAGAGTTCATTCGGCTGGCCACGAAGTATGCCCGGGCCGTGCTCGAGGAGATGACCGAGGAGGAGGTGGGCAAGCATGACTAGCCCGTCGACCGTCGCCCAAATCCGGGTCGCGCCGACAAGCAGGCGCGGCGCCCTTCGACTGCTCTTGCGCCTCATGGCCCCTTACAAGGCGCTCGCCGCCGCTACGCTCTGCGCGCTCGTGCTGGACATGGCCGGCATGCTCTTCGTTCCCACCGAGCTTGCGGCCATGATCAACTCCGTCGTGGCCACGAGTGGCAATGACCTCGCGCGTCACGGCGCGGCCATGCTTGCGGCGGCGCTCTGCGGCTCGGGCGGCGCTGTGGTGGCTAACCTGCTCGCGGCGCGCCTCGCGGCAAACGTTGGGCGCGACCTGCGCATGGCCGTCTACGACGCCTCGCTTGCCTTCTCGGGCTCGGACTTCGAGCGCTTCGGCACGGGCTCGATGGTCGCGCGCACCCTCTCGGACGCCAACGTGGTGCAGCAGGCGCTGCTCATGGGCATCGTCATGATTTTGCCTGTCCCGGTGATGTGCATCATCGCGGTGGGCCTCGCCTTCTCCATCGACCCGTGGATGGGCTGGGTGCTTGCGGGCGTGGCCCTGGCGATGCTCGCCGTCTCGGCGGTGGCGGTGAGCCGCTCGGCTCCCATATTCACTCGGCTCCAGGGCTTCGTCGACCGCATGACCACGCGCCTGCGCGAGACGGTCACGGGCATCAGGGTCATCCGCGCCTTTGGCCGCGAGGACCAGGCGCGCGAGCGGCTGGACGCCACCTTCGAGGAGTACGCCGAGAACGCCATCCGCGTGAACGCGATGTTCGCCACCGCGGACTCGATGACCTTCTTCCTGGCGAACGGCGTGGAGTCTCTCGTGCTGTGGCTCGGCGCCAACCGGGTGGGCGCGGGCGCCATGCAGGTCGGATCTATCACCGCGCTCATCGAGTACGCGATGCTCATCATGTTCTTCATGATGATGGCGCAGTTCGCGATTCTGCAGGTGCCGAGGGCCATCGCCTGCCTGCGCCGCGCGAGCGAGGTGCTCGCCGTCGTGCCCGAGGTGGCGAACCCGGAGGAGCCACACCAGCTCCCGAAGACGGCCCCGTGCCCTGCCGCCCGCCTCGCGCCGGACGTCGTTGCCGCCTTCCACCACGCAAGCCTCCGCTTCCACGACGCGGACGAGGACACCTTGCACGACCTCGACTTTGTTATGCGCAGAGGTACGCGTACGGCCATCATCGGCAACACCGGCTCGGGCAAGTCAACGGTGGCGAAGCTCCTGCTGCGCTTCCACGACGTCACCTCCGGCTCGGTGGAGCTCGTGGGTGAGGACGTCCGCGCCGTAACCCAGGCGAGCCTCAGGGGCCGCATCGCCTACGTGCCGCAGCGGGCGTGGCTCTTTAGCGGCACCATCGCCGAGAACCTGCGGCACGGCGACCCCGACGCCTCCGACGAGCGCCTCTGGCACGCGCTCGACGTGGCCCAGGCGGGCTTCGTGCGCGAGCTGCCAGACGGCCTCGGCACCCGCGTGGCCCAGGGCGGCTCGAACTTCTCGGGCGGCCAGCGCCAGCGCCTCGCCATTGCCCGCGCGCTGGTGCGCAGGGCAGACCTCTACGTGTTCGACGACTCCTTCTCCGCGCTGGACTACAAGACCGACGCGGCCCTCCGCCACGCCCTGGCAGGCGAGCTCGCGGGTGCGGCACAGCTCGTGATTGCCCAGCGCGTGAGCACCATCCGCGACGCGGACCAGATCGTGGTGCTCTCAGACGGCGCCGTCGAGGGCATCGGGCGGCACGAGGAGCTGCTCGAGAGCTGCCCAACCTACCGTGCCATCGCCGAGTCCCAGGAGAGGAAGGGGATGTGACATGAGCGGAGAACTCGACCTGGACCGCGGCGCCGACCTGGCCCGAGGCGCCGACTCCGGCAGTGGCGGCGACCTGGACCGCGGTGCCGATTCGAACCACGGCGTCGACGGGCATCGCAGCCTCGACCTGGACCGCGGCGCCGACCTGGCCCGAGGCGCCGACTCCGGCAGTGGCGGCAACCCAGACCGCGGTGCCGATTCGAATCGCGGCGTCGACGGGCATCGCAGCCTCGACACGGCCGACGAGTTCGCGGTGCCCGAAGACGCCCTCGCCACGCTCCGCCGGCTCTGGGGCTCCGCTGCCGGCATGCGCTGGCGGCTCGTGGTGGCCGCGGCGTCCGCCGTGCTCTACGTGGTGGCGAGCCTCGCGGCGCCTGCCTACAGCGCCCACGTCGTCGACCTGCTCTGGACCAACATCGCACGGGCGCGCGAGGCGGGGGAGGGCTTCGTCGTGACGCTGGACAACGGCGGACGCGAGATCCTCACCTTCCTGGGCATCTGGACCGTGGCCTGGGCGTTCTATAACGTGCAGGTGCAGGTCATGGCGAGCTTTGCCGAGCGCCTCAACCTGCGGCTTCGCAGGCAGATTGCCGCCAAGCTCGAGCGCCTGCCGCTCGCCTACTACGACGCGCACCGCCCCGGTGACACCCTGAGCCGTGCCACCAATGACCTCGACAAGCTCTCCGAGGTGCTGCAGCGCGGCCTGCTCCAGCTGCTCATCTCTGCCTGCATGCTCGTGGGCGCCGTCGTCATGATGACCTCGCTCAGCGCCCCGCTTGCCGGCGTGTTCGTGGTGGCCGCGGGCCTGAGCGTGCTCGTCACGGGTGTGGTCTCGGAACGCACGCTCAAGGCGGCGGCAGAGCGCCAGGCCGCCGTGGGCGAGCTCACGGGCCGTGTCGAGGAGGCTTACAGCGGGCGCGCCGTCATCTGCGCCTTCGGTCGCGAGCAGGCGAGCTCCCGCGAGCTCGCAGAGGCGGCCGACGCCGTGGCCCGCGCGAGCGCCCGGGCAGACTTTCTCACCAACGCCGTGGGTCCGGCAGTGCGCTTCATCGTGCGCTGCTCGTTGGTGGCCATCGGCGTGCTGGCGGGCGGCATGCTGCTTGCCGGGCGGCTCACCGTGGGCGTGTTCCAGGCCTTCTTCCAGTACGTCAACTCGGCGAGCGAGCCCCTCTGCCAGCTCTCGATGACGGTGGGCATGCTCCAGGGCGCCCTCGCTGCCGCCGAGCGCGTCTTTGCCCTGCTGGACGAGGCCGAGGTGGAGGCAGACCCCGCCGAGCCCGCCACCTGCCCCGAGCCGGTGCGCGGGCGCGTGGCCTTCGAGCACGTGCGTTTTGGCTACCAGCCGAACAAGCCCCTCATGCGCGACGTGTCGCTCGTGGCCGAGCCCGGCCAGAAGGTGGCCATCGTGGGCGCAACCGGGGCGGGCAAGACCACCCTCATCAACCTGCTCATGCGCTTCTACGAGGTCGACGGCGGCCGCATCACGCTCGACGGCGTGGACACGCGCTCGATGCGCGCCCGGGACCTGCGCCGCCACTTTGGCATGGTGCTGCAGGACGCGTGGCTGTTCGAGGGCACCATCGCCCAAAACATCGCCTACGGACACCCCGGTGCCACGCGCGAGCAGGTGGAGGCCGCGGCCCGTGCCGCGCGCGTGGACTTCTTCGTGCGCACGCTGCCCGGCGGCTACGACACCGTGCTCTCCAATGACGCCGAGGGCGTGAGCCAGGGCCAGCGCCAGCTGCTCACCATAGCCCGCGCGATGCTCAGCGACCCGGCCATCCTCATCCTGGACGAGGCCACCTCCAGCGTGGACACCCGCACCGAGCGGGCCATCGTGGAGGCCATGGAGCGCCTCATGGCGGGGCGCACGAGCTTCGTGATCGCGCACCGGCTCTCCACCATCGTGGACGCCGACCTCATCCTCGTGATGGAGGCGGGCACCATCATCGAGCAGGGAACCCATGACGAGCTCGTGGCCGCCGGCGGCGCCTACGCCGAGCTCTATCGCTCCCAGTTTGCCTAGCGCCACACGCTTCCCGCACGGCCCGCTTCCCGCACGGCCCGCCTCCCGTTCCGCTCGGAAACCGCATGCCCACGGAATCCGTCCCCCGAACCGCATGCCCACGGAATCCGCCGTGGGCGTTGCCTGCGGCGCGCCGTCACACGCCCCCGAACCGCATGCCTGCGGAATCCGCCCCTGCGCGGGTGCCCCATGCGCGTAGAATCTCGTTCGGAAACGTTTCGACTACCGGCTGCCCCCCGAATCGGCGCGTGCAGGCAACGCGCCTCGTCCGCACGGCGGCCACAACAGATCGGAGGCACCATGGCCTGCACGACCATCCTCGTTGGCAAGCGGGCGAGCTACGACGGCTCGACCATCATCGCGCGCAACTGCGACTCGGGTAACGGCAGCTTCACGCCCGAGAACTTCGTGGTGGTGCAGCCGGCCGAGCAGCCGCGCCACTACAAGAGCGTCCTTTCCCACGTCGAGTGCGACCTGCCAGACAATCCCATGCGCTACACGAGCGTGCCCACGGCAACCGACGGCGAGGGCATTTGGGCCGAGGCCGGCATCAACGCCGCCGACGTGGCCATGACCGCCACCGAGACCATCACGAGCAACGAGCGCGTGCTCGGCGCCGACCCGCTGGTGGAGCTCGTGCCGGCCAAGGGCACGGAGGGCGAGGAGGGCTACGAGCCCGAGGTTCCCGGCGGCATCGGCGAGGAGGATTTCGTCACCCTGGTGCTCCCGTACATCAAGAGCGCGCGCGAGGGCGTGCTGCGCCTGGGCAAGCTCCTCGAGGAGCTGGGTACCTACGAGATGAACGGCGTGGGCTTCTCCGATGCCGACGAGATTTGGTGGCTCGAAACCGTGGGCGGCCACCACTGGATTGCCCGCCGCGTGCCGGATGACGTCTACGTGACCATGCCCAACCAGCTGGGCATTGACGAGTTCGACCTGGACGACGCACTGGGAGAGGGCGAGAACTACCTCTGCAGCGCTGACCTGCGCAACTGGATGGCTGCCAACCACCTGGACCTCACGATGGACTCCGAGGGCCTGGGCGCCGACGGCGTGCATGCGCGCTTTAACCCGCGCGAGGCCTTTGGCAGCCACTCCGAGCGCGACCACGTCTACAACACCTGCCGCGCCTGGTACATGCAGCGCACGCTCAACCCGAGCGACGACTGGGACGGCCCGGACGCCGCGTGGCGCCCCGAGGACAACGACCTGCCCTGGTGCCGCGTGCCCGAGCGCAAGGTGACGATTGAGGACGTGAAGCTCGTGCTCTCCAGCCATTACGAGGGCACCGAGTACGACTGCTACGGCGACCGTGGCACCGACGCCACGCGCAAGCGCTTCCGCCCGATTGGCATCAACCGCCAGAGCCACCTCGCCGCGCTGCAGATTCGCCCCTACGCGCCGGCGGGTGCCCGTGGCGTGCAGTGGCTGGCCTTTGGCTCCAACGCCTTCAACACGATGGTGCCGATGTACACCAACATCAACCGCACGCCGGCGTACCTGAGCGGCACCACCAGGCGTGTGACCACGGACTCGCTCTACTGGGAGAACCGCATCATCGCGTGCCTGGCGGATGCCCACTACAACGACAACGTCAACACGATTGACGCCTTCCAGCAGAAGACGATGGCCTTTGGCCACCGCGTGCTGCGCGAGACGGACGCCCAAGTTGCAGATGTGGCCGAGGGCGAGCTGAGCGCGCTGCTCGAGGCTGCGAACGACCGCGTGGCAGATGAGCTGCGCGAGGAGAACGACAAGCTGCTGGACCAGGTGCTCTACACCTCCAGCATGCATATGCGCAACGGCTTCTCCCTGTCGGACCATTAGGGGAGATGCGCTCTGGGGCTGGCGCCGTGCCTGGGGCGCCAGCCCGCCCATGCTGTGATCTCGATATCGGCGAGTCCGCAGTGGCTACGCTGGGTGCGGGCGGCGCGATTGTCTTATGGTCGCTAGTTTCAGCTAGCGACCAAAAAAGCATACTGCCAGCAGCTGGTGCTATGAGCAGGTAAAACGACTGTTAAGGCTCTGATTCCATAAGCTTGCTAAAGAGCATGCAACAGATTGCTATAGGGGCCCTGTCTATAATGGGAGGGGTCTGGAAACCCCATCCAACCGAGCCCCGCGCGTAAAGCGTGCCCCGCTGGGAATGTCGTACAAGCGCAGGGCGATGAATACCCCGTTCCATGTAAGGAGGCCCACGGGCTTCCGTGGGCGTAGCCGTGCGCAAACGCGCCAATAGGTGCGTCCCGCCCACCGCACCCAAGGAGGCAGCCATGTGGTACGCCGTACAGGTCGAGACCGGCAAGGAGCGCGTCACGCTCGAGCAAATCTGCAAGGCCGTCGAGCTTGCCGGCCTCGAGGGCGTGGTGAGGGAGGCCTTCGTCCCCACACGTGTGGTGTTCGAGGCCAGCTCGCCCACGCACGGCGCGTGGAGAGGCCGCTCTTCCCGGGCTATCTCCTCCTTGACGCCACCCGGCGCGGCATCGCGCAGGTGGCCAGGGTGGTCCACGAGACGCCCAAGTTCGCGAAGGTCCTCACATACGACGGGGTATTTCTGCCGCTCCTTCCCGAGGAGACTGACCTGATCTGCGCGCTCACCCAGCGCGGCGGACGCTCGATTGACGTGAGCGAGGGCTTCGTGGAGGGCGGCAGGGTAGTGGTGGTGGCCGGCCCGCTCGTGGGGCAGGAGTCAACCATCAAGAAGGTCAACCGCCGCAGGCGCGCGGCCCTGGTGGAGCTCTCCATCTGCGGCAGGCGCGTGGAGGTTGAGCTAGGCCTGGAGCTCATGAAGCGCAATCGGGAACGGGTGCAAATGCCGGCGAGCGCCTGAAGGACCTTCTGGACCAAAACGAGGTTGCCGGCGCCATGTTCAAGATGAAGAACGACCCGCGCGTCACACACAATCTCAGAACAGCGATCGCTTAGCTGCAAGCGTGCACCAAGCAAGACAGAGAGGGCCTTCGGGTCGGGGGAGTGGTGTTGGGAGAGAACGTGCAAAACAGTCAAATGGGTGTTGGGGCCGGCGTTGCGGCAAGCACGAGCGCGGTGAGCCTCCCAGGCTCGCGCGAGTTCGCCGCAGAGTCCCGTGCGCTCGACACGAGATCGCTTGGCTATCGCTTCGTGAAGCGCACCTTCGACATAGGCTTCAGTTTCTGCGTCTGTGCCGTTGGGCTGATTCCCGGTGCGATTCTCTGCGCCTTCATCGCGGCCGACACCAAGGGCGCGCCTATCTACGCGCACGAGCGTGTGGGGCGCTTCGGCCGTCTCATCCACGTGCTCAAGTTCCGCTCCATGGTCGCCGACGCCGACAACGTGGAGAAGTACCTCACGCCGGCACAGATTGAGGAGTGGCACCGCGAGCGCAAGGTCACTGACGACCCGCGCATCACCAAGCTGGGTGCGTTGCTTCGCAAGACGAGTCTCGACGAGATGCCTCAGTTTATCAACGTGCTCGCGGGCCAGCTCTCCGTGATCGGGCCCCGGGCCATCACCTACGAGGAGCTCGGGCACTTCACGCACGAGCAGCAGGTGCAGGTGCTCGCCGTTCCCCAGGGCATCACCGGCGCGTGGCAGTCGGGCCCACGCAACCTCGCCACATTCGACAATGGCCTGCGTCAGAAGTTCGAGCTCGCCTACGCGCGCGGCGCGAACCTCAAGGTCGACTGGCGGGTCTTCTTCAAGACCTTCAGCGTCATGTTCGGCAAGAGGAAGACGGGGAGGTAGCGCATGAGTGCTGACAAGCCCCTCGTTTCGATTGTGGTGCCGACCTACAAGCGCGCCGACAGGATCCGTGTGGCCCTGGACTCGATTGCCGCGCAAGACTACGGCGCGGAGAACATCGATCTGATCGTGGTGAGCGACAACCGGCCGGAGTGGCCGGAAAGCGCCGAGACTGACGCGGCGGTTGCCCCCTATGCCGTGAGCCTGCCGCACTTCAGGCTGCTGCACACTGCCGGCCAGACCGGCGGGGGGGCGGCGCGCAACTACGCCTGCCGCCAGGCGACGGGCGAGTACCTCGCGTTCCTCGACGACGACGACGAGTTCCTGCCCGACAAGGTGTCGACCCAGGTCGCCTTCATGCAGGAAAACTCCCTCGACATGAGTTGGCAGGATGTCTCGTGGTATGACGAGCGTGGCCGGCTCGTGGAGCACCGCAGGCTCGATCACTGTGAGGACTTCTCCACCGAGGGCCTGCTGCGCGCGCACCTCCTAACGCCGATAAGCCCAACGGCCATCTATATGCTCAGACGCGACCTGTTCGACCGCACTGAGGGCTTCGGCGAGGTGGCGACCGGCCAAGACTGGTGGCTGATGCTGCGCTGCATAGAGGCTGGCGCCCGAATGGGTTACATGCCCGAGGTGCACGTGAGGCAGTATCAGCATTCCGGGGAGCGTCTCTCGCTGGGCCAGAACAAGATCGACGGCGAGGTGGCCCGCCACAAGAAGGTACGCGAGTACTACCCGCGCCTCTCGAAGCGCGACATCCGCTACATCGAGTTTCGCCACAACGCTGCGCTCGCGTTCGCGTGCAAGCGCAGCGGGCGCATGGCGGACGCCGCCAAGTATGCATTGAAGACCATAGCCGCCTCGCCCGCGGACTGCGTGCGCAAGGGTCTCGATTACTTCGGGAAGGGGAAGAGGGCGTGACGAAGAAGCTCCTCGTGTTCACGAAGCACTTTCCCTACAACATGGGCGAGACGGCCGCCGAGTCCTATCTCGAGACAGAGATTGGCTACCTGGCCGAGGCGTTCGACGAGGTGATGGTCATCGCCACCGAGGCGCCTGCGGACCGCTTGCCCGTGCAGCGCTTGCCCGAAAACGTTCGATCGGCCTCGCTCGGCTGTGTGCAGACCAAGGGGGAGAAGGCTGCGTGCCTGGTCGTGGGCCTCACGTCAGCCGACGCCCGTGCCCGCGAGGCCGTCGCCGCCGAGCCCATCCTCTCCGCGAGGGAGAGGGCCTTCCAGTGCTACTTCGCGGGCAAGGCCCTTCGCAAGTGGCGCAAGCTTGTGCCCGTCCTCGAGGGTGCTGGCTTCATCCCCACGTGGGTCTACAGCTTCTGGCTCTACGATACTGCCCTCATGGCTGTGTGGGCGAAACAAGCGTACCCGTGTGCCCGCGCTGTCGCGCGGGCACACCGCTACGATCTCTACCGAGATCGTAGCGGTGTGGGCTACCTCCCTTGCCGGGAGTTGCTGCTCGATAAGCTTGATGCTGTGCTGCCCTGCAGCGAGGACGGTGCTGAGACGCTCAGGCGCGAGTACCCTTCCTTCGCCGGTAAGGTGACGCGCGCGTACCTGGGGACCCGGGATCTGCCCGACCTGAGCGGCGAGCCCAAGGGCGACCCGTTCCGCGTTGTCAGCTGCTCGCGGGCGGTGCCCGTGAAGCGGTTGCCTCTGCTGCGCGACGCCATGGCATTGCTTGATGCGGAGGGCGCGCGCATTCTATGGACGCACTACGGCGACGGGCCCGATCTGGCCGCCGTCAGGGACGGGGTTGCCGGGTTCTCGTCCGTCAGGGCGGAGTTCCCCGGCAACGTGCCCAATGCGGAGCTGCTTGGTATCTACGCCTCCCGGCACATCGACCTCTTCGTCAACGCTTCGGTCTCCGAGGGGCTTCCCATCTCGATCATGGAGGCGAGCGGGCACGGCGTGCCCGTAGTGGCGACCGATGTTGGCGGCACCTCAGAGATCGTCCGCGACGGCGCGAGCGGCGCTCTCGTTCCCGAGGGCGTTGACGCCGCTGGGCTTGCGGTTGCGATCCGATACTTTTACGACATGGATTCGGAAGTCCTTGCCGGCTATCGCCGGGCGGCCCGGCGTTCCTGGGTCGAGAGCTTCCAAACAAAAGAAAACGTGGGCATCTTGCTGGATGCCCTTCGAGGCAAGGTGAACTGACCAGTGGGACAGCTTTCTCAGAAGACAACTATGCTGCGTCGCTGGGCGAAGATGCTCGGCGGCGGGACGGCGGTGGCCGTGGAGCAGGGCCGGGGCCGCGTTTGCGTGCCCGGCGAGCTTCGCGGCTACTGGAACGACCTCACCGGCAAGGTGTCGCCTGACACCCTGCTTGACGGGGGCGGCGTGCCGCTCTCGGTCATCGCCGGTGGTGAGCGCGTGCATTTCCCGATAGCAATCTTCCAGTATGCGCTCGGCTGCAATGACCTGTACCTGATCGATGGGGGTCGAGAGCATCTGGACGCCCTGGGCGCATGCGCCTCGTGGGCGGTGGCGGCCCAGCACCCCGACGGCTCGTGGGACGCGTTCGGCCCCATAGGCAGCGCTAAGTACACCGTATCTTCAATGGCGCAGGCTGAGGGGGCCTCAATGCTGCTCCGTGCCGCGCACCTTCTGGACGAGCCCTCCTACGAGGAGCGGGCAAAGGCAGCGGTTGACTTCATGCTGATACCGATCGCCGAGGGGGGCTGCTCCGTGCACATGGACGGGCAGCTTTTCCTCGAGGAGTACCCACAGGTCCCTCGCCGTTCTGTCATGAACGGGTGGGTGTTCTCGCTTTTCGGGCTCTACGACATGTCACTCGCCGATTGTTCATACGTCGAGGACTTCGAGTGCTCGACGCGCTCGCTCGCTGCGCACTTGGGTGACTACGACGCGGGCTTCTGGAGCTATTACGACCTGGAGCGCCGCATGGCGAGTCCGGCCTACCACAAGCTTCACATCGCGCAGATGGAGGAGCTCGCGGCCATCACTGGCATGAAGGAGTTCTCCGCTTTCTCCGAGAGACTCTCGCGATACCAGAACAGCGGTCTCAACCGTGCCCGTGCTATCGTCAGGAAGGTGGGCCAGAAGCTCACCGAGAAGTCGGATGCGGTGATCGTGCAATGAAGCCTATCGCAGATAGGGCGTTTTGTTATTCTGATTGGAGCTTGAGTGACTAGCAAGGTCTGGGTTGAGCTTTCGAACTACAACGGTGTGGTCACCGACGACTACATGAGGGCAATCGGCAAGGCATTCCAGCGCTTGGGTTGCAACGTGTGTTATGAATACGACATTGCAAACTGCGGGGGTGGAGAACAGGACATTTATGTCGTCTCTCTGGCATTAACCGCATTTAAGCTATTAATTTACGGTAGACCTAATGTGGTCTTTTGGAGTCAAGGTGTTTGGCCGGAGGAGTCGCTTCAGAAGCACGGGTCTCGCCTGCGTTTCACTGTTTGTAACTTCGTCGAGAATATGGCACTGAAAAAAGCAAGGCTTCTCTTCCTCGTCTCCCATGCTCAACTTAACTACTATGAGGGCAAATATAGTGTTTGTCTCTCAGATAAGACTTTCATAATGCCCTGTTCCAATGAGGTATTTCACGAGAATTCCTTCTTGTATCCGGGGAAATATGATGCGCCTGTTTTTGTCTATGCTGGCAGCTTGGCCAAATATCAATGCATAGGCGAGATGCTAAACGCCTTCAAACAAGTCCAGTCTGTTTGCCCCCTTGCCCAGCTTCTTTTCTATACCTCGCAGCAAGATGAGGCGCGCACCCTTATCGACGAAGCCCGTGTGGACAATGTCGTAATAGGGCATGCAGAACCCGACGAACTCGATGGGATTCTTGCCAAAGCGAAGTATGGTTTTGTGATTAGAGACGACAGCATCGTCAATAGGGTAGCCACCCCTTCGAAGATATCTAGCTATATTTCCAACGGGGTCATTCCTGTTTACAGCCCCACACTTCAGGCTTTTTCCGAGAGCTCGAAGAATATTGAGAGACTCGAGTACCGTGAAGAGACGTTTGCTGATGACTTTTCTGAGTTTGAAATGAAGAAGCTGGACCCTAATCAACTTTTATCCTCGTATAAGGCTTATTTTCTGAGTCAATTCGACTATGAAGCACAAGCAGATTCGATTGCCACTTTCGTTGGGAAGATCCTCGTTGAAGCGCATTGATGACCATCTCGTAACCACAAAGATGAGCTCTCTAGTTGACTCCGTCGCTGAAACGACTGGTATGCGTGCCGGGCAGGCAGTATACTACCTCGCCTTTTTTTTCTTTTGTCTGAACGAGGCGGTTTGTCGCACGGCCTTTGACAATGTGCTGGGCTTGGACATACCCACATTTACTAGTCTGTGCAACTATCTGGTCATCGCTTGCTTTGCTCTGAAAATCCTTTTTCAAAGAAGTACTTTCAGTCGGGGGATACTTGCTCTTTTTCTTGTCGCACTGTCTGTTGTTTGTTGGCGGGCCTCTGGGAACACCCTTGTTGTCTGGACTGTTTTATTTATTGTCTTCGGTAAGGACGTTGAGATACGACCACTTGCCGCTATCGCTTTCGTCGTCTACTCACTAACGGTCTTTTTGGCGGTAATTTGCTGTTTCTCTGGCATTGTCGAAGACATCACCTATCTTCGGGGGTCTTCCGTTGGAGCCCGCTCCTCCCTTGGGTTCAATCATCCCAATAGCTTTGGCAAATGCCTCCTTGAGGCGAATCTTGCTTATTTGACATTGCGATTTGGCAAAATCAACATGTATGACCTTATCGTTCCCTTGCTTTCTATTGGGGCTATGATCTTTCTCGTGGACACAAGGACTTCCGCCTTTGCTCTCTTAGTTGCCGCCTTCCTAATGTTCATTCTCCAGCACTCCTTTGCGAAGAGGATGGGTCCTTCGATTTCCCTGGGCATCTCCGTTGCGATAATTGTTGCTAGCTACTATTTCATGGCTGCCTACAATCCGGGCAACACCTTGCACGCGACACTCAACGAGGCCCTTTCCAATAGGCTTTACTATGCAAATTACTTTTTTACTGGCTGGCCGCTGACGCTGTTCGGTTACGATTTTGCTGATGCTCCTCTTCATCTTCGTGAGAACCAGGCAGCCATCCACCTTATCGTTGACAACACCTACAGCTTCACGCTTGTTCAGTTCGGGTTACTGACTGCGTTTTTACTCTGCGTTGCCGTTGTCCTCGTATTCCTGAAGGCTAAGAAGGAAGGGTGTTTTAACGCGGCCCTTTGCGGATTGGCCATCATGGTCGTTCTGGGCTTTTCTGAGACTTGGAGCGTCAGATTCGATGCCAACTATTTCCTTGTGGCTTTCTCTACCTTGCTTTACTCGACTCCTCTCAGCCAGCTCGACCCTTCGGCTACGCGATCAAACGCTAATCTGAGTCCCATCATACCGACCACTCAGGTTCGCGACGAATCCCTCTTCAACAGATTTGGACCTTCTTATGGCAAGGAAATCCGACTTGGCGGAGCATGGAAGCCTCGGGGGCAATTTGGGCTACGCGGTATTGGCGCAGGGCGTCTCCCTGCTGTCCAGCATCGCGATGTCTCTCTTGGTACCAAAAGCTTTAGGCGTTGAGGACTACGCTTACTGGCAACTTTTCATTCTTTATTCCAGTTATGTTGGGCTTGCGCTTTTTGGGATTCACGATGGGATATTTCTGCGAATTGGCGGAATCAAGGTTGACGATATCGATTGGCCACGCGTTAAGGGTGAGTTCTTTCTTGTTCTAATTGGTCAATTATTGCTTGCTGTTGCGGCGACCTTGGCGATTTTTGCGGGTGGGCTCGCAGATGAGCGCGCTTTTGTATTTCTCGCCGTGCTTATATTTGGCGTTGTCGTTAACCCAGCCGCTTTTCTATTCTATGTGCTCAGAGCGGCCAACCTGCCAAACATTTTTTCAACTGCCAACGTGTTGTCCGGATCGATTTGGGCCGCTGCTCTTGTTGCGCTGATTGTCGTGGGCCCTGAAAACTTTCAGCCCTACATTGTTGTTTACATTGTTTCCCAAGCTATTTCTTCCTGTTTTTGCTACCTCCACTTCCGCAAGGTATTTGCCTGCCGTCCCAGCTCCCCACGGCTTGTCATCCCCAATCTGAAAACTGATTGTGTTGCGGGCCTGAAGGTCACGATGGCCTACTATGCTGGCTCCCTTGTTGTCGGTTCTACCCGTATGCTGATTGACGGAAAATGGGGACTCGAAGCTTTCGGAATCTTCTCTTTCTCTGTGTCACTGGTTAACTTTCTCTTGACCTTTATGGCACAGGTGTCGATGGTCATATTTCCCGTTATCAGGAGAATGGGTAAGGACTCACAGTCTGATGTTTATCGTAAGCTTCGAAATGGCCTTGTTGGCATTCTCCCTTTGATGTACGTTCTCTACTTTCCAGGTTGCTATTTGCTGAAATTGTGGCTGCCCCAATACGAACAGAGTCTTCTCTATCTAGCAATCATCCTGCCGGTTTGTTTTTTTGATTGCAAGATGCAGCTCCTTGTTAATACCTATCTTAAAACATATAGGAAAGAGAACGCACTTTTTTGGCTCAACGCAGCCACACTGGTTTTATCTTTGCTTGCCTGCTTCATTAGCGCCTTTGTTGTATCTGACATACTTCTGACCGCAGTCGCTATGGTCGCCTCCATCGGATTCAGAAGTGTCGTCTCCGAGGTTTATTTAAATAGGCTTTTTTGCATAAAGGCTTTTCGCCCAATCGTCGGCGATGTGCTTTTGGCCGCTTGGTTCGTTGTCTCAGCCTTTTTCTTCGAATCGCTCCCTTTGACCATCATCGGAGTATTAATTTATTACTTCTACAACCGCCGTTCCCTGCTGGCCGTCTGTAGGATGGTTAGGGACGCGTTATATTTATTGACCACCGATAAGAATGTGAGTGATTGATTCATGACGGGAACTGACTTCGGCTTAAAAAAAGTGATGCTTGTTTTCGGGACACGTCCCGAGGCTATAAAGATGTGCCCCCTTGTTAACGAGCTGAAATCCCGGCCTGATGAATTCACCACTGTCGTTGCTGTGACAGGGCAGCATCGCGAAATGCTCGATCAGGTCCTTAAAGTTTTCGGCGTTGAACCCGACTATGATCTCGCCATCATGAAGCCTGACCAAACTCTCTTTGACGTCACCTGCGATGTGCTTCTTAAGTTGAGGGGCGTTCTGGAATCCGAGAGACCGGATGCCGTGCTTGTGCACGGGGACACCACTACAACCTTTGCCGCCGCTTTGGCATGTTTTTACCTGCAAATTCCAGTGGGGCATGTTGAAGCGGGTCTACGAACCTACGACCTTTACAGCCCTTGGCCCGAGGAGTTCAACCGCCAGGCCGTCGACATCGTGTCTAGATGGTACTTTGCTCCCACCGAAGCATCCAGGCAGAACTTGCTGAATGAGGGCAAACCTACCAACCGCATTTGGGTTACTGGAAACACCGGAATTGACGCCCTTCGCACAACGGTTCATGCGAGGTACTCGCATCCCGAGCTGGATTGGGCGGACGGCTCACGGCTTATTCTAATTACTGCGCATCGTCGAGAAAACCTTGGCGAACCTATGCACAGGATGTTTCGTTCCATCAGAAGAGTTATGAGCGAGCATCCTGATACTAAAGCGATTTACCCCATTCACATGAACCCGATCGTCCGAAAAGCCGCTCATGAGGAACTTGATGGCTTCGACCGCCTTCATATCATTGAACCTCTCGAAGTCCTTGACTTCCATAATTTCATGTCGAGAAGCTATCTTATCCTTACTGACTCTGGTGGCATACAGGAGGAAGCCCCCGCTCTTGGTAAGCCAGTTCTTGTCATGCGCGATACGACGGAGCGCCCCGAAGGCGTTGCGGCCGGTACTTTGAAACTTGTTGGAACTGATGAAGACGCAATCTATAATGAGTTCAGCAAACTCCTCTCTGATGAAAAGGAATATGCTTCCATGTCCCGCGCCTCCAACCCCTATGGAGACGGCCTTGCTTCGTCGCGTATTGCCGACGTGCTTAATGAGACCTGTGAGCGTCTTTGAATGCAATCAGATTACGACAGATTGTTTGTCCACATTCAGCAACGGTGATCGTATGTGGTGCTTGTATTAAGCATAGATGAGGACGGGGTTTTACGGGAATTCAGGGCGATGACCAGCTTAAGTTGCTCCGCAACGTCCTGGTGAGCGCGCACGTCAACGTGCTCTTGGGCGCCGCCTTCTCCCAAGAGAGGGTCCCCACGCTCGAACACCATGAGTCCTGGTTCTGCGCGTTCGAGCGGATGATACGCGAGGGGTCGGATGACGACGTTTGGGCAACCACTCTTGCCCTCCTCGGGGCGGAGTACTTCCTCTCGCTTATGGCGCCGCTGCGCGGGGCCAGGCCGACGGAGGGCAGGTTCGCCTCGTGGTGGCCCTCGTGCATCTCGTTTGGAGCTCCTCTTCTCGCAGTACGTCGCCTTCGTTCAGCGGGCGTGCATACCCGACTTCGGCGGTTCCGGGCGAAGGTCAGACTACCTCATGGTCGACGCGCGGGGCAACGTGGACGTGCTCGAGATCAAAAGACCCTTCGACAACGAGGTCATGCTCGCCAGCTCCACGTACCGCGACAACTACATCCCCGCTCTGGAGGCAAGGCTGACCGAGAGACTCGCCCGCGACGGGCTCATCCCGTCCGATCTTCCCCTGAGGTTCACTTCCCCGAAGGGGCTCGTGATCATGGGCAGGGACCCGGAAGGCGAGCGCCTGCGCGACTTCGACTTCGTTCGCCGGCAGTACGCCGGAACGGTCGACGTGATCACCTACGATGACCTCATTAGGCGCTTCTGGCGCATCGTTGAGGCCATGGGCCGTAAAACCGACGGCGGGCGCACCGATTCCGCCGACGTCCGATAGAAAGGAATGCTGAACATGAAGATTGCAGTCGCAGGCACCGGGTACGTGGGCCTCTCGCTGGCCGTGCTCTTGGCCCAGCACAACGATGTGCGCGCGTTGGACATCATTCCCGAGAAGGTCGAGAAACTGCGTAATTACAAGTCGCCCATTCGCGACGCGGAGATTGAGCGGTTCCTGGCCGAGGCGAAGGCCGGGGAGCGGAAGCTGAGCTTGACGGCCACGGTGGACGCGGCTGAGGCCTACGCCAGTGCTGACTACGTCGTGGTGGCTACGCCGACCAACTACGACTCGGAAAAGAACTTCTTTGATACGAGCTCGGTTGAGGCCGCCATCGACGCGGTGCGCTCGGTGAACCCCACCGCTTGGGTCGTGATCAAGTCAACCATCCCAGTGGGCTACACGGCATCGCTTCGCGAGGAGCGCGGCGACTCGCGAATCTTCTTTTCGCCCGAGTTTCTGCGCGAGGGGCATGCCCTCTACGACAACCTACACCCGAGCCGCATCGTGGTGGGTGCGCCGAAGGATGACACCGAGGCCGTGGGTGCGGCGGAGAACTTCGCCTCGCTTCTGGCCGAGGGCGCCGACCCTGCCGAGCGTGAGCGCGTGAACGAGGACGGCACCTCCGGCATACCCGAGCTCGTTCTGGGCACGACGGAGGCCGAGGCGGTGAAGCTCTTCGCCAACACCTATCTCGCTCTTCGCGTGGCGTACTTCAACGAGCTGGACACCTATTGCGAGAGCAGGGGGCTCAACACGGGAGATGTCATCCGTGGTGTGTGCCTCGAGCCGCGCGTCGGCTCTTTCTACAACAATCCATCCTTTGGCTACGGCGGGTATTGTCTGCCGAAGGACACGAAGCAGCTTCTCGCCAATTACCGCGATGTGCCGCAGAACCTCATCGAAGCCATCGTCGAAAGCAACCGCACGAGAAAGGACTTCATCGCCGACGATATCCTGAAGCGCGTGAACGAGCTGGTGTATTCCGAGGTTAGTGCACCCGTCGTGGGCGTCTACCGCCTCACCATGAAGACCGGCAGCGACAACTTCCGCGCTTCCAGCATTCAGGGAATCATGAAGCGTATCAAGGCGAAGGGCGTCCCCGTCCTCGTCTACGAGCCCGCCTTGGACGCTCCCGACTTCTTCGGCAGTGTGGTCACGCACGACCTTGAGACCTTCAAGCGCGAGTGCTCCATCATCGTGTCCAACCGCTGGAGCGACGAGCTTGCGGACGTGGCGGACAAGGTTTACACGCGCGACCTTTTCAAGCGCGACTAACGCCGCTTTCGCTGAGCAGAGAGGCTCCCCAGCGGCCAAGCCTGTGCCTGGGGAGCCTCTCTTGTTTAAAACGGGCCGTTGAGGCGTTGCGCGAGAGGCTCTTCGCGGCGCCTTGCCATTCGTCGGCACAACAGGGGTGGGGGCGCGGACAAATAGTTGGACCTAATCACGGGCCGGTTATTGGAGAGGGTATAGCTCTCTGGACACCAAGTTAAGGGCGAGAGGTGTTCGGAATGACCCAAAGAAGGAAGCGCTACGGCAAACAGTTCAAGGCCACTGCCGCTCGGGTGGTGCCGGGCGGAGAGACGAGGGTCGTCGACCTTGCTGTGTATTTGCGCGTTTCCGTACCGCGAATATGGGGGGGTACGGAGAAAGAAGATTACTCAACTTGCTCATTCCGACGCCCCCTCGTGGAGATCTGCCCATTCCGCCTTAATCCTCAAGCAGGTCCTCCATGCGGCAAGATAATGCGGATGCTAGACGTGCAACGCTGCGTGCCTGCGCACGGTTGATGTCCTTTTTCCTTTGCTCATATTGCTGGATAGAGCGTAAACCGACGCCGGACGCGTCGGCGAGCTGAACCTGTGTGAGCCCTGCAACCACGCGTAGTTCCCGAAGGTGAGTTGGGGCGATCTCCTGTGCCTGGGCGTAATCTCTTTCGATGATGGCGGCACCGGCCCTTGGGGTGGCCGTACGGTAGGTGGAGTAGATGCTGGACAGGTCTTCGCCGCCGAGGTATAGCGATATCGCGCGAAAACTGCGCCCCGTTTCCCATTGATGATATGCAAGGGCGCGTCCGCACCATCGGCCACGGTCCTGGAGATCGCGGGGGATGCGACGTTCGGAATACAGCAGTGTATCCAGGTCTCCATCAACTATGCCCTTGCAGGCCGCCATGACAAACTCGATGCCAGAGATTTCGATATTTGGGCGGGCGCCAGGCCCCCCAAAGCTATGGGAGAGCTCGGACGCGCAGAAGATATCGTAGAAACGTTCCATGCCGCCGGGGAGGCGCTTGTCGGCAAAGTCGAAGGCTTTCCCCAATGTATTCACGGCTTGTTCTAGGAGCTCTTCGCTGTACGGGTGCTGTTGCATCGTAGGTCCAATCGAATGTGTAGAAAATGTGTGTCAACGGTTACACGAGTAACCGCTGGCAGAAGTGCAGAAGTGCCTTTCGTATCCCGGTTTTAGGTCGAAGGTGGAGGTAATCCTTGTCCAAAAGAACTATCTCTACAGAGTCAGTGCAAACCTCATGTTAGCTGTTTTCACCGAGATGAGGCGCGGGCGCGAGTGACGTAACGTTAGTTTTTGAGGGCGTAACACAGGAACCGTTCACGGAGCATTGAAAGTAACCCTTCAAGGCGGGTGCTACATTGTCCGCCGACGCGCAGGAGGATCCAAAGGGGGTCCGCGCGAGCCCTGAGGGGCATGTTCAGAAGGGGAGGGAACCATGGCTACTTTGCAAGTTGCTCTGATTCTCGCGGTCTTTGTCGCGGGCGTAGCGCTCATGATGTCAAAGAAGATGCCGGCAATTCTCGCTTTGCCCGTCATGGGTGTTGCGATTGCCGCCATCGCTGGCGTGCCGTTTATGTCGACCGATCCTGAGGTTCAGTCAATCACCGGCTTTGTAATCTCTACTGGTGCGGGCAAGCTCGCCTCGACCATCACGGTCACCATTTTTGGTGCCATCTTTGCAAAGGTGATCCAGAAGAAGGGCATTTCCGACACAATCATCCGTAAGGCCGCTGAGCTTGCAGGTGATAAGCCGGTAGTCATTTCCGTGGCTCTTACGGCTGCAATCGCCCTTATTTTCACCGCAATGTCTGGCGCTGGCCCCGTGATCATGGTGTCGCAGATTGCCATCCCTTTGCTGCTCTCTGCCGGCGTGGCTCCTGTTGTTGCTGCAAGCCTCATCCTGTTCGGCCTTAACATCGGTCTTCTGTTCAACGTGTCTCAGTATCAGCTCTACGTCGATACCATCGGCATGAGCATGGACGTCATCAAGTCCACCTCTCTCGTCATGGGCGTTATCTGTGCCGTCGTGACGCTTGTCTACATCATTGTCAACACGCGCAAACTATCCGGTGCGGCCTGGGCTGCTTCTGCTGCCACCAACGCCAGCAAGGATGTCAGCGGCCTTGCTCTGTGCATGCCCATCGTACCTATTGTCCTTGTGTTCTTCCTTAAGTGGAACGCCGAGACGGCGCTCATCGTCACCATCATCATTACCGCTCTTATTTCCAAGCCCAAGCAAGCCGTGCAGGTCCTGTCCAGCTCCGTGGTTGAGGGCATCAAGGATGTCGCCGGCGTCATCGGCCTCATGATGGGTATCGGCATCCTGCTTAACGGCTTTGCAGCTCAGCAGACCTCTGCTCTCATGCAGCCCATCATCAAGATGATTCTGCCTTCCAACCCGATTGTCTATGTGGTGCTGTTCACGATCCTGTCTCCGTTGGCTCTGTACCGTGGCCCGCTCAACATGTACGGCATGGGTTCTGGCCTGGCGAATATCTTCGCAACCGCAGGCATTCTTTCTCCTGCAGCGGTTGGCATGGCCCTTCGCTCCACGAGCGTCGTCCAGTGCGTGTCCGACCCTACCAACACCCAAAACGTCATTGTGGCCGATTACGCCAACGTGGATGTAAACGACATTCTCAAGTCCACGCTCCCGTACACCATGATCATGGCTCTGGGCATCCTGATCTACACGGCAGCTGCCCTGTTCTAATTACTTGCTAGTCAATTGCGGGGCGCAGCGATCCGAAGAGCGCTGCGCCCCTTATTCATACGAGTGCCCAGGAGGAACGAATGACAGCTAAGGCCGCGCGACGCACCGTGAGAATCGGTATCGATGTAGGTGGTACGTTCACCGATGCCGTTGTCGTCGACAACGATACATACGAGGTCATCGCCAAGGAAAAGGTGCCCACAACGCACCATTCACAGCAGGGCGTAGCTGCCGGCATCGTGCAGGCTATCGATACTGTGCTGGAGAAGAACGATATCTCTCCCAACGATGTCGTATTCATTGCCCATGGTACTACCCAGGCCACGAACGCCTTACTCGAAGGTGATGTAGCCAAGGTGGGCATCATCGGAATGGGTAAGGGCGGTGAAGCGGGCCGTGCAAGGAAAGAGACGACGGTCGGCAGCATTGAGCTTGCACCAGGTAAGTATCTCGAGACGGAGCACGAGTTCATCGATAGCTCCCAGCTGACTGACGATACCATTCGCGCTGCCGTGGAGGCCCTCCGTTCTCGCGGTTGCGAGGTGATCGTGGCGTCCGAGAGCTACTCGGTCGACGACCCCACGAACGAGAAGCACGTGATTGAGGTCGCCTCGCAGATGGGGATGGTGGGAACCGGCGGCAACGAGATGTCGCAGCTTTATGGCCTGGGCGCACGCACCCGCACCGCTGCGGTCAACGCGGCGCTTATTCCCAAGATGATGGAGACGGCGAACATGACCGAGGCCGCCGTGCGCGACTCGGGCATCACGAGACCCCTGATGATCATGCGCTGCGACGGCGGCGTCATGTCGATCGACGAGGTACGTAAGCGGCCTATCCTCACCATGCTGTCCGGCCTGGCTGCCGGTGTGGCCGGCGCCTTGATGTATGAGAAGATTACTGACGGCATCTTCCTCGAGGCGGGTGGCACCTCCACCGACATCTCCGCCATCAAAGACGGTAAGGTCATGATTAAGAACGCTGCCGTGGGTGGCCACAAACTCTACCTCACGTCGCTCGACGTCCGTACGCTGGGCATCGCCGGCGGATCAATGATCGTGGTCGAGGGCGGGAAAATAGCCGCCGTGGGCCCGCGCTCTGCACATATTGCAGACTTGGGCTACGAGGTATTTGCATCTGAGGATGACATTGTGGACCCTGTCATCGAGCTCATCGCTCCCTGCAAGGACGATAAGCCCAATTATGCTGCCGTAGCGTGTGCAGACAACAAGACGGTTGCGCTTACGTTGGCGGGTGCGGCTAACATTTTGGGGTACGTGCCCGAGGGCGACTACGCCGCCGGTAACGTCGCCGCAGCGCGTAAGGCATGGGGGGCACTGGCGGCCAAGCTGGGAGATTCCGTCGACAACCTTTGCCGTCGGGCAGTGGATATCGCCATGGAGAAGGTGGCGCAGGTCGTGACCTCTCTAGTGGCCGACTACGATCTTAATCCTAATCTTATCTACCTTGTCGGAGGCGGCGGTTCGGCCTCCGTTGTGGCACCGGCGCTCGGAGACAAGATGGGTATCAGGCACCGCATCGCTCTCAATGCCCCCTACATTTCCACCATCGGCGTTTCGTTGGCTTTGGTGCGCGAGCAGATCGAGCGCAATGTGTCGAACCCTACTGACGAGGACATTCGTAAGATTCGCCACGATGTGACGGAAATCATCGTGCGCGCGGGTGCAGCTGCCGAGACGGTGGACATTGCCGTGGAGATTGACTCCCAGCGAAATATCTTGCGCGCCACCGCCACGGGTGCGACAGAGCTGCGAACCAAGGATCGAGCAAGCACATCGCTTACCCAAGAACAGCTGTCCCGAATCGTGGCCGAAGCCTGCGGTGTGGACGTTGGGGCGGTGAGCCAGATCGCGAGAGAGGGGCGCTGGCATGTTTTCGAGACCATCGTCGAAAAGAAGGCGTTGTTCGGGCTGATGAAATCTCGTAAGCAGTCTGTGCGTGTCGTGGACGATGAGGGTGTCATTCGCCTGCAGAAAAGCGATGCACGCGTCATGACGTTTACGAAGGGAGAGTTGGCCACGAGCTTTATCGAGTTCGTCGATTCGATGACACGCTATACCGATGCCGGTGCCACGCTTCCTAAGACTTACCTGTTCTTTGGCCAGAAGATGTGCGACTTGTCGGGCGTTTTGAACCAGGAGCAGTTGCTGAGTCTTGCCGAGATGGAGCTTGAGTTTGTCGGCGATGAACAGCCGATCGTTACCATAGCGGCACGGAGCTAGCGTCATGTTGGGCCGCCATTGCTGTTCGCCGTGGGCCTCGGATGTAATGCTCGACACGGCAGAGCTTCAAAGGGAAAGGGCTTTGGCCACGGCCGATGTCGATGACGTTCGTCGTGTAGCCGTGCAAGCCCATGACTTGGGCGTCTCCCGGGCTGCGCAATGGTGCGGCAAGGACCTTCTGGAATGCCTTGGCCATGCGGGCGTGGTGGTGAGCTCGCATAAGTGCTCACCTGATTGGTCCGTGTCGGGTGTAGAGATAGCGGCGTACACGACACGTGACGCATCCGGGCACGTATGCTTGATCGATCTGTTTGAAGATGTGATAGAGCGTAAAGTGCAGGGTCTGGCGGCGTTTGGCGTGGATGCCTCCATGGACTTGGTAAAAGACCTTCACCTCGCACATGAGTTCTATCACTATCTTGAGTTTTCTCAGCTGGGATTAACGTGCAACTCGATTGATGCTGTGCAGGTGAGGGGTCTCTTTGGACGAAAGCCCCACCATCCGTCGCGCGCGGGGGAAGTTGCCGCTCACGCCTTTGCTCGGGCGTGTATCGGGTTCCCCTTTCATCCCGTGCTTATTGATGAGATGTCCCGTATGGGAGCGCAGGGAGCCGATTTCCCTGTCTTGATAGACGACTTTGTTTCGAGAATGGAGAGGATCTGACCTATGACCGAGATACAGTCCCTGGGTACATGGGATACCGTGATCGTCGGCGGTGGCACGGCGGGGCATCCGCCGCTATCAGCGCGGCACGGGAAGGAAACCGCACGCTGCTGGTCGAGAGGTACGGATCGTTGGGCGGCACGCCTGTGCATGCACTCGTGTCACCCATGATGGACGCCCGCGCCCCTCATGAGGCGAACTTGCGTGAGGTCGAGCGTCGGTTGAATGAGAGGGGGTTGACCACGCGTGAAGACGGCGACAGGATGGGTTACATCTGGTTTGCCCCCGAGGACCTGTCCGAAGTGCTGGAGGATATGCTCTTGGACGTTGGCGGCGAGGTCTTGTTCGACACCACGCTGGTTGATGCCAATGTCGACGAAGGGGTTATCACCTCGATCGACTGCATGACCGTCGAAGGTGTCAAGCGGGTTCATGCAGCCCAGTTTGTAGATGCCACGGGAGACGCCGTGTTGTCTCGTATGGCAGGTGTTCCCTGCGTATCGGGCGACGACGCTGGAAACAACCAGATGACGTCGCTGCGTTTTGAGATGGCGGGCATAGATGTCGACAAGTTCCGCGATTACTGCCTATCTATTGGTGATGATTTCTCTCCCTTGGTCGACGGCTTTTTTTGGGAATCTGCCATGGTCGCCGGGCGAGGATTCAAGCTCGAACCCCTCTTTCAAAAGGGGCTTGAGGACGGCGTGCTGACCGAAGATGAGCTCGTGTACTTCCAGTGCTTCTCTCTGCCTGGGCGGCCTGGTTCCATGGCCTTTAACTGCCCGCATATTCCTAGCATGAAAAACAATACGTCCGCGCTCGCGCGCAGCGAGGCTTATATTATGGGTCGTCGCAGCATTCGTAGGCTAGTCAATTTCTTAGTGGGATACGTCCCGGGGTTTGAGGATGCGTATCTTATCCGTAGTGCAGATATGCTGGGCATACGCGAGAGCTGGCGTATCGAGGGATCCTATGTGCTCGATGTAGATGATTACATCGAGCGGGCCAGGTTCGATGACGCGGTGGCCAAGGGAACCTGGTATATCGATGTGCACTCGTCCACAAAGGGTCTGGTGCATATGGAGAAGTACCAACGCGGCGAGTACTACGAGATTCCATATCGCTGTCTTACGAACTGTGTCGTGGGCAACCTCCTCACCGTCGGTCGTTGTATCTCTACGAGCTTTTTGGTCCAGGCAAGCGTGCGCATCCAGCAGACAGCCATCGATATGGGCGACTCGGCGGGTAAAGCATGTGCCAGAGCATTGGCCGAAGGGGTAGAGCTGAACAAGTACGATGGAAAGGGCCTGACGGATTACTGAGCTTACTTTGACATTCTGATTATGTCTCGCAGCTCCAGGATCTTGCCGGCAATGAGATCTGCCGTGCGCTCAAATATCTCGTCTCTCCGCCTCGTTGGGTCCTCGAGCTCCAGTCCTCATAAAGCTTGCACGGTAGGGTAGGGCATTGGACGCCGCAGCCCATGTTGATAAGGATGTTGATCGTCGGCGGCTTGTCGGGCGTCTTGGGTTCCTGCGTGCGCGTGGTGGTACCGTCAATGATCTTTCGC
>CWGY01000028.1_pt2 | contig 117185 bp, 97 predicted proteins | sample 678861 | NCBI WGS metagenome assembly CWGY01 (sample SAMEA3735962, study PRJEB9488) | human gut metagenome | biome: ENVO:mammalia-associated habitat; material: ENVO:feces | place: Malawi | collected 2009-02-27
GTCGGCGGTGTTCTCCTTGGGCTCAAGCATCTCCCAATTGGGATGGCTCTCGACTGCCGCCTTGAGCGACTCGTAGTGCCCCTGGCCCCAGCCGCCATCATTCTTGGGCCCGCTGATGACGAGCGCCACCTTGTAGCTACCCTGGGTGGTGGAAGCATCGCCGGATGCGGCCGCGTCATTCGAGCTGCCGCCGCAGCCCACAAGCGACGCCATGGCCCCGGCGGTGCCAATAAACCCGAGCTTGAGTGCACAACGGCGTGAGATGGACTTGGTCATGGGAATCTCCTTCTGTCTTGGTTGATCAACAATTAATCGCTGGTTGCTCGCAAGCCTGACGCCAGCCGCCCGTCAGCCGCCCGCCAGCCACTCGCTAGCCACTCGTTAGTTCCAGTAGCCGGCATGCACCGCCGCGGCCTCTTCCACGAGCTCGGGGAAGGGACCCACAACCTCGATGTCCTTCTGGCTCGTGGCAAAGATGGAACGGCAAGGCGTGTCGAGCGTCGGGTTCTGCTCCGACGATCCCGTCTGCGCGAGGATGTCGCGCTCCGTCATCGCGTAGACGACGCGCCCGATGTTTGCCCAGTAGATGGCCCCGGTGCACATGGCGCAGGGCTCGCCGGTGGTGTAGAGCGTGCACTGCCACAGGTAGTCGTGGTCGAAGCGCTGGGAGGCCGCCTCGCACAGCTGCGTCTCGGCATGCCCCGTGCACTTGTGCGTGTCGATCTCGACGTTTTCCTGCGCAAGGGCCACCTCCTTGTGCTCGTTCACGAGGATGGCCCCAAACGGGGTGTTGCCGTGCTCACGCGAGTGGCGCGACACCTCGATCGCTTGGCGCAAGAACGCCACGTCCTCCTCGTGCGTATAACTCGCGCGCCGTGCAACCGCCCAAGAGGGCTCTTCTGCTGTCATGTCTCTTGCCTTTCGTCCGTGTCACGTCGCGACTGGACCCCACGCGCGGGGGTCGCGCCCGGCCCAGCCAACCCTCGTGACGCCAATAAAAAAACGGTAAAGCCCACAGACGATGGGGCGGCATCGTCTGTGGGCTTCCCTGTCATGCTCACGTGGCTACCTCGTGGCACGCGTGACCGGCAGACGCCGGAAGGCATGGTGGAACTTCGGTTGTGCGAGAACCCTCGCGGGTCTACCCTCGCGGTCCTCCTCAAGAGGCCCAGCGAGCCAAGTCACGGAGCCGCGACTCAGGCAAAGGATAACACCCGCCCACGTCACACGCCCCGCGGTGCGGGCGCCCGGAACAGACCGGGAACCCGCGCGCAGGATGGCCTACAGCCCAGACTCGATCGCGGAGACCTCATCGTCGGTGATGAAGGTGTCAGCCTTGATCTCGTCGAGATAGCCCTTGACCTTCTCCTGGACGTCAGCCGGGACCTTGTCGGAGAACTTGCCCAGCGAGATGCCGCCGTTACCCATGTTGGCCTCGAGCGAGTCACCGCCGCCGAAGGAGCCGTCCTCGACCTTGTCCATGGCCGAGCCAATCATCCAGTCGGTGATGGTGGAGACGATGACCGTGGGCTGGTCGGAGCCCACGATGTCGATGGGCTGGGCGATGTCGAAGTGCGTGTTGCCACCAGCGGCCTCGAGGGCCTGGCGCACGCCGTTGTCGACGGCCGAGGCGTCGCCCCACATGACGTCGACGTTGTTGGAGTTGATCCACTGCTCGGCCATCTTGGTGCCGAAGGAGGCATCGGTGAAGCCGGCCTCGAAGTTGTACTGGCCGGTGATGCTCGGCTCGATCTTCTGGGCCGCGGCGAGGAACGCCGAGTACTTCTTGGTGGAGGACGGCAGCTTCATGCCCGCGATGAAGCCGATGGACTTGGTCTTGGTCATGAGGCCAGCCACGACGCCCGCGCAGGCGCCGGTCTGCTTGAAGTTGGGCAGCACCGTCATCACGTGGTCGAGGCTCTGGAAATCGGAGAGCTCGTCGGCGTTGGTGTTGGTGATGAGGAAGTTGACGTCGGGGTTGGAGTCGGCCGCGTCGGAGGCAACCTCGGCCCACGTGGAGACGAACTGGTTGCCGTTGCCGATGATGAGGTTCACGCCCATGTCGACGTAGGACTGCGCCGCGGTGGCCGCGTCGGCATCGGCGGTGTTCTCCTTGGGCTCGAGCATCTCCCAGTTGGGATGGCTCTCGATGGCGCGCTTGAGCGACTCGTAGTGGCCCTGGTCCCAGCCGCCGTCGGTGACGGTGCCGCTCATGATCATGGCGACCTTGTACTTCTTGCCGCCGTCGCCCGTGGAGGCGGAGCCAGAGGCGGCAGCCGCGTCTCCGCTGCCAGACGAGCCACAGCCCGCGAGCGCCAGGCTCGCCGCCGCGCTCAGGCCAAGCCCGAGAACGCCGCGCCTGCTAATGGGGGTCGAGAGGAGGTTCTTCTTGCTCATGGTCGGATCCTTTCCTGTGATCGCTGGGGGCTCTGACGCGCCCCATCTGGTCCTACCTTGAGGGAGCCCGGCACAACCAGGCCCCCGTCGTGCCTGTTAGCGCTGCTCGCGCATGTAGGGCTTGCCGCTCGCCTTGGGGCCGGCGTTGCGCGAGCCAAAGAAGATGAGGGCGACGATGGTGAATATGTAGGGAATCATCTTGAAGAACATGACGGGCGCGGCCTGGAACTGCGCCTGCAGCGCCACGCTCGTGCCGTCGAAGAAGCCAAAGAGCAGGCTCGCGGCGAGCACGCCGTAGGCGTTCCAGCGGCCGAAGATGAGCGTGGCGAGTGCGATGAAGCCGCGGCCCATCACGATGCCGTCAGTGTAGATAGGCGTATAGCACAGCGTGAGGAAGGCACCGCCGGCAGCGGCCAGCGCGCCGCACAGCACGCACGCCACGTACTTGATGCCGATGACATTGATGCCCAGGGTCTCGGCCGCCTGCGGATTCTCGCCCACCGAGCGGAACGACAGACCCGCGCGGAAGCGCTTGAAGAACCATGCCACCACGGGCACGAGAAGAAACGCCAGATAGGCCACGGGCGTCTGGTTGAACAGGGCGTTGCCCACAAACGGGATGTCTGCCAGGCCGGGAATCGCGAGGCTTGCCATCTGCGAGCCCGTGGCGTTGGCGGTATTATTGCCCACGAAGAGGTTGTAGCCAAACAGCGCGATGGCGGGCGCGAGGATGTTGATGGCCATGCTCGTGACCACCTGGTCGGAGCGCAGCGTCACCGTGCAGAAGGCGTAGAGCATGTTGACAAGCACGCCGGCGACCATGGCCACCACGAGGCCCACCCAGAGGTTGCCGCTCATCTTGGCAACGGCGAAACCCACGAAGGCGCCCACGGCCATGATGCCCTCGAGGCCAATGTTCACCAGTCCGGCACGCTCGGAGAAGAGCTCGCCGAGCGAGGCGAGCAGGATGGGCACGGCGCCCATCGCCATCGCCTTGAGAATCGTAGGCAGAGCAGTGAGGAAGACGTCCATTACGCGCTCGCCTCGGCTTTCTTGGTCTTGGAGCCAGCAGATGCGAAGCGGGCCTTGATCGCGGGAAGCTTGATCATGGCCATGCCGGCCACGGCAAAGATGATGATCATGCCGCGGATGATCTCAATGATGGCGGTGGGGACGCCGATGACACTCTGCATCATGGTGCCGCCCGTGGACAGGACGCCGAAAAGGATTGCCACCACGATGGACGCGACAGGGTTGAGCTGCGCGATGAGCGCGATGGCGACGCCGTCGAAGCCAAAGCCCGAGCCGAAGCCATCGGCCAGGCGGTAGGGCGCGCGACCCAGCAGCTCAATGCCGCCGCCCAGGCCCGCGATGGCGCCCGAGATCACGAACGATAGCAGGACGAGCGAGCGCACCGGGAAGCCGTTGACGCGCGAGGCGATCTGGTTCATGCCGGTGGCGCGGATCTTGAAGCCAAACGACGTGCGGAACAGCACGTACCAGAGGAAGACGCCCAGGATGATGGCGATCAGGACGCCCAGGTGGGCGCCGGCGACGCTGGGCAGCCGCCCGCTTTGGGGAATGGCCACCGTCTTGGGCAGTCCCTGGTCGGAGAACACGTTCTTGAAGACGTACTCCATGAGGTAGAGGGCCACGTAGTTGAGCATGATCGTGGTGATCATCTCGTTAAGGCCGCGCGTGATCTTCATGATGCCCGGGAGCAAACCCCAGATGCCGCCCACGATGAGGCCGGCGATGAGGCCCGCCGCCATGGCGACGGGGCCCGTGAGCCCCAGTCCCAGGATGACCGTCGCGCAGGCGCAGGCACCCATGATGAACTGGCCCTCGCCGCCGAGGTTGAAGACGCCGCACTTATAGGCGAACACCGCCGCGAGGGCCGTGAAGATCAGCGGGCACGAGCGCTCGAGAGTCTTGACGACCTTGCCCACGTCGCCGAGCGACCCCTGCAGCAGCGCACCGTAGCCCTGCAGCGGGCTCTTGCCGAGGGCCAGGATGATGATGGCCCCCACGATGAGGGCGAGCAGCACGGAGATGATGGGCGTAAGGACCGAGAGGGCCTTCTCGCGCCGCTCCTCCACGCTAGGCGATTGCTTTGACTTGGACACCGTTGCCTCCTATTTACCCGCCATGGCAAGCGAGATCTCCTTGATGGGGGGATTCGCGCCGGGGTACGTTCCCATGATCTGCCCCTCGAACAGCACGACGATGCGGTCGGAGAGCTTCAGGACCTCGTCGAAGTCCGCCGAGATGAGCAGCACCGCGCAGCCCGCGTCGCGCTGGGCGACGATCTGGTTGTGGATGAACTCGGTGGCGCCGATGTCGAGGCCGCGCGTGGGATAGACGGCCACGAGCAGCGACGGCTCACCCTCGAGCTCACGCGCGAGGATGATCTTCTGCTGGTTGCCGCCCGAGAGGCTGCGGGCGGTCTGGTTGACCGAGGCGCAGCGGATGTCGTTCTCCTCGCGCTTCCGCTCGGCAAACTCAGCGATGGCGCCCATCTTGAGCCACGCGCCGTGCCCGACCGAGAAGCGGTCGGAGTTGGTCTGCTTGAGCACGAGGTTCTCGGCGACCGTCATCTCGCCCACGAGGCCCATCTTGTTGCGGTCCTCGGGAATGTTGCCCAGGCCTGCCTTGATGAATGACTCGGGCGAAAACACGGCGATCTTGCTGCCGTCGGGGCCCGAGACCTCGCCGGACTCGGGCGCGATGAGGCCCGTCACGAGCGCCGCGAGGGGCGACTGGCCGTTGCCGTCGATGCCGGCCACGCCGAGAATCTCGCCGCGATGGATCGTGAGCGAGACGTCCTTCAGCCCCCCGTGCTTGACGTCGGGGTGGTAGGAGACGTGCGAGATCGAAAGCTCAGGCGCCCCAACCTCGCTCACCTTCTCGTAGCTGTTCTCGGTGAACTTCTGGCCAATCATGAGGTCGGCAAGCTCCTGCTCGGTGGTGTCGGCCACGCGGACGGTCTCGACGGCCTCGCCGCGGCGCAGCACCGTGACGCGGTCGGAGATGTGCATGACCTCGCGCATCTTGTGCGAGATGAAGATAATCGACTTGCCCTCGGCAGTGAGCGACTCCATGATGTCGAAGAGACCTTGCACCTCGAGGTCGGTGAGGACGGCGGTGGGCTCGTCGAGAATGAGCAGCTCGGCGCCGCGGAACAGCACCTTCATGATCTCGACGCGCTGCTGCATGCCGATTGACATGTCAGCGACCTTGGAGTCGAGGTCGATCTCGAGGCCATAGCGCCCCATCAGCTCCTCGATGGCCTTGCGGTCCTCGGCCATCTTGAGCGTGAGCGACTTATGGCGCTTGTCTCCCAAGATGATGTTCTCGAGCCCTGTCATGTCCTCGACGAGCATGAAGTGCTGGTGCACCATGCCGATGCCGAGCGCCACGGCCTCTGCCGGGGAGGCAATCCTCGTCTCCTTGCCGTGCATGAAGATCTTGCCGGCAGAGGGCTGGTAGAGCCCTATGAGCACGTTCATGAGGGTGGACTTTCCCGCCCCGTTCTCGCCGAGCAGGGTATGGACCTCACCCTCTTCGATGGTCAGCGTGACGCCTTTGTTGGCATAGAATGAGCCAAAGCACTTGCTGACCCCCTCCATCCTGAGCATCTCGGCCACGACGGCCTCCTCTCCAACGCGGGCTCTCGACCCCGCTCCCCATCGCGATCATGCCCTATGATGACATGACAATTATTTCGTATCCCTTAACTTTTGTTTGCGCATTTTGTTCGATGTCCAGTCTAACGGCTCATATTGCGTCGAAGGCGGCGATATGGCGAAATTAGGAGAAACGGAAACGGCGCGTTGTAGCCTGAAATGCATATCGTCGCAGCTACAGGGCGCGTTTGGTTGGAAGGTACATCAGGGGGCACCCCGTTACGCCACACCCTCGGGACCCTCGGGGGCGTCTGCGGAGGCATCGAACTCACGGCGCAGGTCGGCATCGCGCTTATGGTCCTCGGGCGGCAAAACGTTGTTAAGGATGATGGCCATGATGGCACAGGGCGTGATGGCGCTCGTGCCAAAGATGGTGTTGACCCAGTCGGGCATGCCGGGGCCAGTGAGCGAACCGGTGACCTGTGCGATGCCCAGGCCAAACGCCACCGACACGCCAAACACGGTGCAGGCGCGCGGCGTGAGGCCGTCCTTCACCAGGATGCGGATGCCGTTGAGGGTGATGGTGCCAAAGACGCTGATGGTGGCTCCGCCGATGACCGGCTGCGGGATCATCGTGAGCACGGCGGAGAGCTTGGGCACGAGGCCCGCGGCGGCAAATACCACGGCGGCGCCCGCGAACACCCAGCGGTTGATGACGCGCGTGGACACGATGATGCCCACGTTCTGCCCGAAGGCCGAGGTGGGAAGGCCGCCCAGCACCGATGACACCATGCTCACGAGTCCCTGGGCCTTGAGCGCCCCGCCGATCTCGCGCGCGTTGGGCATGCGGTCCATGCTGCCCATCGTGGCCGCCGAGAGGTCGCCGATGAGCTGCACGTTCACCATCACGTAGACCACTGCGAGCGTGAGGCATGCTGCCGGGTTGAAGACGATCCCGAACGGCAGGAACCCAGGCAGAGCAAACCAGCCGGCGCTTGCCACACCCGAGGGGTCGACCATCCCAAGCGGCAGGGAGATGAGCACGCCCACGAGCATGCCAAAGAAGATGCCGCCGAGCTTGAGGATGCCCTTGCCAAAGTTGGAGAACCCAAAAACCGCGGCAAACGTGACGAGGCCCACGACCCAGTTCTGAACCCCACCGAAGCCCGGGGTTCCCACGCCGCCGGCGATGTACTTGATGGCCGTGGGATACAGGGACACGCCGATGGTGAAGATGACGGTGCCCGTAACCAGCGACGGGAACAGCCACTTCACCTTGGGGTAGAACGTGCCGAACAGGATGGCCACCGTCCCGCCCACGAGCTCGGCGCCGAGCAGCGTGGGGAACCCAAACTCGATGCCAACGGCCTGGAAGGCCGGGAGGAACGCGAACGAGACGCCCGTGAGGATGGGCAGGCCGCTCCCGATGCGCCCAAACAGCGGAAACTGCTGCAGGATGGTATCGATGGCCGACAGGATGAGCGCCACCTGGATGATGGCCGTCTCCTGCTCCTCGGAGAAGTTGCACACGCCGGCGATGATGATGGCCGGGGCGATGACGCCGGCAAACGATGACAGCACGTGCTGCAGGGTGATGGGGATGAGGTCCTTGACGGGAGGCATGCCGCCTCGCCTGAACAGCGCGGCCTTCTCCTCGACCTTGCTGGCGTGCACGTCCGTGCGCTTTTGCGTGCGCTCCTGCGAGACCTCACCGGCTCGGGTGGCCCGAGTGGCACGCTCCGATGACTCTCCCGCGCCCTCGCACGACACTCCCCCATTGGCTACAGATGTATCGGGCATCGGCACGTTCCCTTCGACAGTTCGGCGGCAGGGCCACGGCATGCAGCCCTCCCCTTGGTATCTGGACGCTCGTGGCGTAGCGGCTTGTCGCCCCATCTTGGGACCCGGGCCGAACCGAACAATACGCCCGCACAAGTCACCCGTGATGCTCATTCTCACCAATCTGACCAAGGGCGCTGACCTTCCCTTGACGAGCGGCATTGAACCAAACGGATAATCTTTCTACCTAACTAATTGTTAAAAATGCAGATTTCCTACGTGTGTCCAAACAAATGTCCGTCGTTCACGAATCGGCGAACGGCGGGCAAAGATATGACGATGAGACGCGGGGCCACAAGAAAGATGGGACCGGGACTTTCCGCGCTCGCAATCCACCGCCCAGCCGCGTCACGCATGACGCTCAGCTACGGCGGCGCACTCGTCTACCGCGCGCTCGACGGCGTTGACGATGTTCTGGTAGCCAGTACAGCGGCAGGGGGTGCCCCGAGATGAGCTTGCGGATCTCGTCGCGGCTGTAGTGCTTTCCCGAACCCACGATCTCGGTGGCACCCATGATGATGCCCGGCGTGCAGAAGCCACACTGGATGGCCGCTTCGTCAACAAAGGCCTGTTGGACGAGGGTAAGGCAGCCATCGGCACTCTGGAGCCCCTCGCAGTTGACAATCGCTGCGCCCTCGGACCACACCGTGAGGTACAGGCACGAGTCGATGGCAAGACCATTAAGCAGCACGGTGCACGCGCCGCACTCCCCCACCTCGCGGCCGCGCTTGACGCTCGTGAGCCCCAGACGGTCGCGCAGGGTGTCGAGCAGCATATCGCGCTCGTCGGCGCCGATCTCGGTCTCTCGCCCATTCACGGTGAACACTCGCCCACGGGCACGTCACGCCAGCCCGCGGCTCCTTTCGCACGCATCACGGCATCGTAGGCCACCACGCTCGAGGCCGTATCGGCCGAGGTGATGCCGTTGCAGACGTTGCCGCCGATGGTGCCCACGGCGCGCAGCTGGGGACCGCCCGGGGTATTGGCGGCCATGCACAGCGCAGGCAGGCAGCGCGCCACGATCTTGCTCTCATGCACCTCGCGAAACGTAGACGCGGCGCCTATCTCGATGGTTCCATCGTCGCACATCCGGATGCCCTTGAGCTCCTCCAGCTCGTGAACGCTCACGAGCGTACGGCCAGCGTGCCGGCCCTCGCGAATCTGCGCGAGCACGTCGGTGCCAGCCGAGATGATGATGGCTTCCGGATCGGCCACGAGGGCCGCCACCGCGTCGTCAACGCTGGTAGAGAGGTGGATGGACTCGAAGTCATACATGCTAGATCAACCCCTCTTCGGCAAACTTCTCGACCAGCCGCTGCTGGGTCATCGGAATCTGGTAGAGCGCGCAGCCCGTGGCGTCGAGGATGGCGTTGCGAATGGCGGGCGTGAACGGCATGAGCGGCAGCTCACCCAGGGCCTTGTTGCCGTAGGGGCCGCTCGGGTCGTCGGCCTCCACGAAGATGCAGCGAAGCTCGGGTCGTCCATCGAGGAGGGGATCTTGCAGTCGAGCAGGTTGTTGTTGCGCAGCCGGCCCGGCGCGGGGTCGACGAGCTGCTCCTCGTAGAGCGCGGCACCGATACCCTGTGCCATGCCGCCCTGAACCTGGCCCTCGGCCGTGGCCGGGTCGAGGATGCGGTCCGAGTCGTGCACGTTGAGGAAGTCGAGGTTGTTCTTGCGGAGCGTCGTGGCGGTCTTGCGCACGGCATGGCCGCTCACGTAGCTCTGGCACGAGGCATAGGCGCCCGTGTCGAACGGCGTGACGTCGGTGTATTGCTGCGAGACAAGGTGCACCCAGCTGCGCTATGCCTCGCCCGATCCCTTAGCCTCGTCGAGGTAGCTGTAGAGGGTGTACTTCGAGATGCCAAAGTACTTGCAGACCTTGGGACCGCTCTTGGTGATGAGGAAGGCGCCGGTGTCGTTGAGGTAGCGGATCGCGCGCACGCGGTCGTCCTTGTTCATGAGCGCCGCCGGCTTGCCCACGAGCTCGACGCTCTGCTCAATGAGGTCGTCGAGCAGGTCGGCCACGTTTCGCACGATGGGCTCGGGTTCTCCGGTGGGATCGTCGCCGGGGCCGGTGCCCGTAAGGCTGCTCAGGGCGTCGGCCGCAGCCGACAACATTGTGATGTCGTAGTTGATGCCAAATATGCCCGTCGTACGGCCCTCCGCATTGCGGATGAACACCGTGGTGGAACGCAGGATGCGCCCGTCCGAGGTCTTCGTGAGGTAGGCGAGGCGATCGGAGAGCTTGTGGACGCTTCCAGCCTTGATGGCCTCGAGCACCACGTGGCTCGGCCCGTCGCCCACGGCTCGGCCCGTCACGTGGCCGTTCTCGATGGCGATGATGGAGCGCGCGGGATCGCTGGTCTCGAGGTCGTGAACGACCGTCTCGCAGTTTGAGCCGAATTGCGCTGCGATGCCGTGAGCAAGACGCGTATAGAAGTCGATCTGGGAAGCATCCATAAGCGCCGTCTTTCGGTTGGGTGAGCGAGTGTCGGCTCTTTGACGCCGGCCTTCGATCGAGCGGACGAGAGCAGTCGTGTCAAACCCGTGGACCCAACTAAACACGTGGGCTTGGCATCAGGACTGATTGCCTAATTCTAACAGCGGATGTTGATACCCCTGATATAAAGTTAGCCCATCAGACCAGAAGTGCGGGATATGAAGGGACAACGTCGGGGGCGTCCTCTGTAGATAGGGGTCTCTAGCAGGAGCGTTGGGCCCAGCATGCACCGCCGTGGGCACCACGCCCCAAAGAATGCCGCACCATTCGCTTTTCCTCGCCTACCGCTCGCCGGCATGTGAGTGGTATGAGGCACATTTTCTCACCGCACGCCCAAACACCCGCGGGCGGCGGGCAGCGTGGCGCAGTACGAGGGGGCGGCAAGAATGGTGTACATGTTGATGTGTGTCCCCAGGTAAAAGACACTCCCCCGCCTACACCAAAGAGGGGCGTTTACCAAGCCGTAACATCAAAGTGGGGACGCGCCGAGTATCCTTATGAGACTTGCACGTCAGGCTCGCCGGACCGCTCCGGCTTGCACGTCAGGCTCGCCGGTCAGCGCCGACGAAGAAGGAGATGCCACATGGCTCGCGTGTTCAATTTCTCCGCAGGTCCCGCCGCACTTCCCGAGGAGGTGCTGCGCGAGTGTGCCGACGAGATGCTCGACTATAAGGGCCAGGGCATGAGCGTGCTTGAGATGAGTCACCGATCTGCCGCCTACCAGCAAATCTTCGATGACACCGTGGCAACCCTGCGCCGCGTGCTGGGCATCCCCGACACCTACAGGGTGCTGTTCCTCCAGGGGGGTGCCACGCTCGAGTTCGCGGGCATCCCCATGAACCTCATGCGAGGCGGCCACGCCGGCTACCTCGTCACGGGCAACTTCGCCAAGAAGGCCTGGAGGGAGGCCCAGAAGTATGGCGAGGCCGAGGTGCTCGCAACAAGCGCCGACACCAACTTCGACCGCATCCCCAACCTCGCGCCAGTTGCCGAGCGCGTGGCCAAAGGCGGGCTTGACTACGTCTACATCTGTCAGAACAACACGATCTTTGGCACGCAGTTCCACGAGCTGCCGGAGTGCGGCGAGACGCCGCTCGTTGCCGACGTCTCGAGCTGCTTCCTCTCCGAGCCGCTCGACGTGACCCGCTACGGCCTCGTCTACGCAGGCGCGCAGAAAAATGCGGGCCCGGCCGGCGTCACCGTCGTCATCGTGCGCGAGGACCTCATCGCAGGCGGCCCGGCGCTGCCCATCTGCCCCACCTACCTCGACTACAAGGTCGAGGCCGAGAAGGGCTCGATGCTCAACACGCCCAACACCTTCGGCATCTACCTGTGCGACAAGGTGTTCCACTGGGTCGAGCGCACCGGCGGCCTCACGGCCATGCGCGAGCGCAACCTTGAGAAGTCACGGCTGCTCTACGACTACCTCGACCACAGCACGCTCTTCCACGGACACGCCCAGCCATCCAGCCGCTCCATCGCCAACGTGACGTTCCGCACCGGCGACGAGGCCCTCGACGCCGAGTTCGTCGCCGGAGCCACCGAGCGGGGTCTCGCGGGCGTCAAGGGCCACCGCCTCGTGGGCGGCATGCGAGCCAGCGTCTACAACGCCGTCCCCCTCGAAGGCGTCCGTGCCCTACGATCGTACATGGAGGAGTTCGAGTCGAGTCATCCTGCCAAGTAGCCCAAGAAGCCAAGCACAAGAATTGACACTCAGGCACCTGGCGCCCGCGCTCGGCGCGAGCTCCGCACGAGTCCGGGGCCACTCCCCCGGACGAGCGGGACTGTCCGAGCGTTGAGCACGGAAGTCAGATGCCGACGGGAAGGGAAATCAAAGATGAGGCACATCAAGACCATCGACGACATCACCAAGGACGGCAGCGTCGAGTTCGGCGATGGCTACGACTTCGTGGACACCACCGAGGAGGCAGACGCCATCCTCATGCGCTCCACCGACCTGCACGGCTACGAGCTGCCCGCGGGCATCCGCGCCATCGCCCGCTGCGGCGCCGGCGTGAACAACATCCCCATCGACGAGTACGCCAAGAAGGGCGTCGTGGTCTTCAACTCCCCCGGTGCCAACGCCAACGCCGTAAAGGAGCTCGTCATCGCGATGCTCATCCTCTCCAGCCGCGGCGTGGTGCAGTCCATGGACTGGGTGCGCGCGCACGAGGAGGACCCCAACATCCAGGTCGACGCCGAGAAGGCCAAGAAGGCATTCGTGGGCCGCGAGCTCAAGGGCAAGCGCATCGGCGTGGTGGGCCTGGGCAATGTGGGCTCCAAGGTCGCCAACGCCTGCGTTGACCTTGGCATGGACGTCTACGGCTACGACCCGTTCATCTCCGTGGAGCACGCCTGGGCACTCAACCGCGAGATCCAGCGCGTGGGCACGCTCGAGGACCTCTGCCGCGGCTGCGACTACCTGACCGTGCACGTGCCCAGCAAGGCCGACACCATCCACATGATCGATGAGGACATGCTGGGCCTGCTCAAGCCGGGCGCCGTGCTCATCAACTACGCGCGCGAGACCATCGTGGACGAAGAGGCCGTGGACGCTGCCCTGCGCGGCGGTCGCCTCTCCTGGTTCTCCACGGACTTCGCCACGCCCGGCACCGTCAAGATGCCCAACACCTTCATCACCACGCACTCCGGCGCCGGCACCGGCGAGGCCGAGGCAAACTGCGCCGACATGGCCATCTCCGAGCTCAAGGACTACCTGGAGAACGGCAACATCGCGAACTCGGTGAACTACCCGGCGTGCTCCATGGGCAAGGCCCGCGCCGCGAGTCGCGTTGCGTGCCTGCACGCCAACGTGCCCAACATGATCGGCCAGATCACGGCAATCCTGGCAAAGGACAACGCCAACGTGCAGCGCATGGTCAACGAGAGCGCCGGCGAGAACGCCTACACCATGTTCGACACCGACGAGCACCTCGAGGACGCCACGATCGAGGCCCTGAAGCAGATTCCCGCCATCTATCGCGTGCGCGTGATCAAGTAGCATTCTTCTTGCGGCGCAGGGCCGCGCGGACTCCCAGCTGCGGGAGCTCGCGCGGCCTTTTGTTTGGCAGACGATGAGTCAGTCCAGCCGCCTTGCTGCCGTCTACTTTGACTCATTTTGCGCGCCGTCTCAGCCCAGCCGCCGCCTGGTCGCCATCCACCTTGACTCATTATTCGAGCTGCCTCATTCCAGAAGTCATAGAGGAGCGTTTCGCATGGACATCCAGCCCTTTTCCTGCACGCGGCCCAACCCGGACCGCATCACCGATGCCCTCGTGGCCGGCCCGGACGCGCTTGCAGACAGCAGCCTCTTCACGCTGGACGCCTCGCGAGCGCTCTACGTAATTGAGCATGCAGGCGTCGCCGGCGCCACAATGGGACTCGCTTGCTGCATCCCGGTGGACGAAATGGCGGGTCTCATGCCAACGGACGAGGCGGCCCCGAGAGATTCCGGCAAAGGGGCATCCTCTTCAGAGCAAGCCGTCGAGGCCGGCGTCAGTGAGGGCGCAACCAGAGATGACATCTCCAGCGACCAAGACGCGAGCGCCCTTCTTGATGAAATCAAGCGTCTAGGGGCTCAGGTGCATCCTGTCAGGCTTCTGCACGCCGGCAACTTCGCGCTCGACATCATCCTCGGGGCGGCAAAGACCGCAACGCCGCTCTACGCGCTCGACGGACCCAGCGGGCAACGCCTGACCGTCTGGCGAGTCAGTCGTCCCGAGGCTATCGACGCGCTTAAGGCCACATACGGCACGCTCGGGCTTTCCCTTGCCACAAGCGCAGATGCCCTGGTGGCCGAAGCGGACATAGCGCTTGCCCGGGAGCATCACGCAGCCGTCAAGACCCAGGGCATTCCCGCGCCAAGCGACATCGCGCTTGCGGTTCTCATTCCTCAAAATCAGGCCGGCGCCGACACCTTCAGCATCCCCGCAGGCCTTCTTATGCACCGCATTCGCTAAGGCCTTCGGCTCCCAACTCAAGCTGCGGCCTGCGAGCTGCGAGCTGCGAGCTGCGAGCTGCGAGTGGATTATGCTAATTAAGCCGACTTCGCTATCGTCCGCCAAACAGGCCGCCAAGCCCTCCAAAGAGGCCGCCCAGCCCTCCGCCAAGCAGCTTGCTGGCAATGGCGCCCATGTCCAGCTTGGACATGTCGACGTGCAGGGCGTCGGCAGCGCCCTGGAGCTGCGCAATATCGAGCTTGGAGACGTCGATCTCCGCGAGGTTCAACTGCGACAAATCAACGAACGAGAGGTCCATGCCCGTCTCCGCAAGCCTGGCAAGCGTTGCCTGCACGACCTCCGTGACATCAAAGCCGCCCGCGCCGGTGATGGCCTCAACCGCCTCACGTGGATGGGCAATGAGCTCCTGGGCTCGCTCGGGCGCCGCCTGAACGGCCTCGGCAACCGTGACGGCAATCGTCTGGACGTCCATGTTGTCTCCTCAAGCTCTTCGTTGTCTCCCACGCCGGAAACCCGGCAGGCACGTCACACCAGCCCAGGCGCGCCGACCGACTCCGCTACCCTGCCCAGCTAGCTCGTATGACGCCAGCGAGGGTCGGTGATGGAGCGTGCCACGCCCAGGCCCACCGGCAGGAAGGCCACGATGAGGACGGCGCGAATCATCCACCCCATCATGTTGAGCGTGTCGAACACGCACATATAGTAAATCGCGCGATACATATACAGGCCCGGCACCATGATCACGATGCTGGGCACCGTGAGCGAAATGCGCGGGAAGCTCGTATGCAGCCCCAGCACCGCCGCAAGGAGCCCCGAGCAGAGGGCGCCGATAAACGCCGCCGCCTCGGGCGGCACGCCCGCGGAGAGCCCAAGCCCCGGCAGAAGCGTTGGGAGGTCAACGAGCGACAGCCTCAGCGTATTGGAAATCATGCCGATGACTCCCGCCGTCGCGGCCATCTTCGCTGGGCTGTTGAACATGACCGAGAAGCCAAAGACGCCCACGAAGCTCATCGTGAGCCTCAACAGCGTCGTGAACCACGGCGCAAGCCCCAGCGGCTGGAAGTCGTCCGGGGCAAGCCCCACCACCTCGGCGACGAGCCAGCCCACGAGCGTTGCCAGGACGATGACGGACACCGCGAAGGTGAGGCGCTCGATGCCGCTGCGCATGTCGAGCTTGGCGATGTCGAGCCCGCTCGTGATGAGCGGGAACCCGGGAATAACGAACAGCATGGCGCCGATGTAGCCCGCCTGGTGGGACATGGCGCCCGGCACCGCCATTCCCAGGAGCATCAGGATGACGAGGTACGCCACGCACGCAACGGCGACGCCACAGGCGATGCCGCTGTACTGCCCGATCTTGCGCCTGCCCATGCGTGCGCGCACGAAGTTGCCAAGGCCCGCGCCCACCGTAGCGCAGAACATCTCGATGGGGCCGCCGCCCAGCAGAAACACGAAGGCGCCGCAGGCAAAGCCCGACGCCAGCCCCAGCTGCCAGGGCGTGTAATCCGGCTTGGACTTCTCCACCAAGTCGAGCAGCTCGTGGTAGCCGTGCACCGTGATCTCGCGGCCGAGGGTCTCCACCTCGCGCAGGTAGTTCTCCATGAGCCAGATCCTGTGCGTGTTGACGCCCGTGGTGGCAAGGCTCACCACCTCGCTGAAACTCTCGTGACCCTCGATGCAGGTGCACTCGATCGAGAGCAGCGAGATGTCCACGTGGATGGTGACGCCCAACACGCTCGCGACGCGGTTCATCGTGTCGCGCACCCGCCAGGCGCCCGTGCCGCTCGCGAGGGCCAGCAGACCCGTGCGACAGATGATGGTTGACTTGTCGGGCAGGGGCGCCTGCACCGCCGGCATGTCGCCCGCGGCAACGACCTCGTGCCAGGCGGCCTGCATGTGATGGGGGCGCATCCTCACCCCATGGCCCGAATTCTGATGATGGTGATGCATCCCAATCCTGCCAACGGTCACCGGACCCATGAGCCAACCTTCCGTAGAGCTGAGGCCCGCGCGTCGCCGCCCGTACCGAGGCGGCAAGGACGAGCGGTAGTTAAACGTTTCGATCGAGCATACTACTTCGCCGCGAACGCCCCGCGCGAGCCAAGGTGGGTATGATGAGCAGATACCACCGATGACAAACGAAGGCGAAGGAGAGGTCATGGATTCTGGCAAGTGGGCGCTGGCGGCATTTGCGCTGGGAGCCGCCATGGCCTTTACGATCACCGTCGTCGTGCGCCTGTGCATCGCCGAGCGGGAATCCGAGCGCAAGGACGCCGAGGGGGCACGAGAGGAGGCCGCACACGCTGCCGAGGGCTCGGAAGCCGCAAACCCGCAGCCCACGCTCAGAAAGTCCGAGGTTAATGGCACCTCTTCAGCTGCCGGAGCCCAGGATGGCAACAAGGCCGTTGCCAAGGCGGATGGAGCCAAGGATAGCAAGGAGGCCACTACCAAGGCGGCCAGCCCCCGAGATGGCAAGGGGGCCATCGCCGTGGCGGCAGGCCCCTCCGTAACGGCAGAGGCATCCGCACTCGCTGCCGACTCGAGTGCCGCCGAATTCGTCGCAACGCCCGAGGCCACCGAACTTGCGACTGCCTCGCACGGCGCGCCCGCCGCACCAGAGCCCGACGCCGCACCAGAGCCCGCCGCACCTGAGCACGCCGCCCCGCTCGACATGGAGGAGCTCACCGCCACGCTCCTGCGCAGCGCAGACCCCATCTCAGACCTCAAGCACGAGGCTGGCCGCATACGCACCGCCGAAGCCCATGCGGCAGACGACGGGGGCATCGAGCCCTCGAGCCTCGACTCCTACCTCGCCCGCGCGCTCGACGAGGCGGGCCTCTTCTCCAAGGACGCCGGCACGCCCGACGTCACCGTCGTGCTCCCCAGCCGCAGCAAGACGTTCTACCTGCGCGTCAACGATTCCTCGATCGCTTGGCCGGACATGGTGCGCGTGCTCGCCGTCGAAAGCGCCCTCAACCGCACCCTGTTTGCCTGGGAGCACCTTGTGCGGGACGCCCAGGCAGACGACGGAGACGTTGCCGGTGGCGTGGCCGAGACCGGCGCCCCGCGGCGCCACAAACCCAGCGAGGCGGAGCCGCACGCGTCGGACACCGCCCTTCAGAACGCATCCCGCACCGCCAGCCCATCGCCTTCGCTCGAGGACTGCTACCGCTTCAACCAGGCCCTCGCCTCCTCCATCACCGCGCAGCTCGGGTCCTCGCCCATCCGCCGCGCCAGCATGTCAGACGTGCTGGGCGAGTGGGGCGCCCGCCAGGCCATCGCGGCCGGCATAGAGACGTTCCGTCTTCCCGTGCGGCTCAGCGCAAGCTTCCGCGTAAACCTGATGGGCGGAGACGCCGCCATCGCGATCAAGCACGTGCCGTGGAACGTGTTCCCCGCCTCGGTGTGGTCCGAGGAGCTGGGCCGCGTCATTCCCGCCACGCGCCAGATGCGCGAGCAGGCGGCGAGCGCCTACGCCATGCGGACGGCCCTGCTGCTGGCCAGCCACGCCTTCCGCTGCTCGAGGCGCCTCTGCCACGTCTTCGTAGCCGTCTCGGAGGACTCGCCCACGCGCCACGCGTGCCTACTCTCGGGCGACGTCGAGCGCGAGCGCCTCGGCGAGTTCGACCTCTCCGCGCCGTTCAACCCCGAGTCCGTCTGTCGCATGCTCGGCTTTCGCATGCGGCTCGAGGGCGGCGTGCTACAGGAGGTGGAACAGGGCTTTTCGCTCGACTCCGAGCGCTTCTGCCCGCGCACGCGCTACGAGTCCGTAGACCTTTCCAACCGCATCCTGCCGCGCTTTGAGTCGCGGCTCCTCGGCGTCACGCGCGTGAGCGACCTCGCCATCAACGAGAATGCGCACCGTGCCGAGATGGCCCAGGTCTTGGCCCGCACGCTGGGAACCTCCACCGAGCACAACGTGCGCGAGATCCTCGACCTCACGCAGGGCGACAAGGACCCCTCGGTTCGCGAGGCGGGCGAGCGTACGGCCGAGCGCCTCATCGACGGAAGCCTTCCAGACAGCGACGCCCTCGCCTTCTCGGACGAGTTCATCTTTGGCGACGACCTCTCGCGCGCCTGCGAGCGCGCGGCGAGCCTCCTCAGGGCCGGCCGCGCCAGCGAGGCGGTGGACGTGCTCACGGAGGCCCTTGCCCCCGTCGACGCGCTCGACACCTACACGGACACGGACGCCGTGGCCTGGCGCGAGTTCATGGGCTACGTGGAGCGCACGCTCTACAACCGCCTGCTCGCGACGGACGGCCAGCAGGTCTGCCTCGTGCCGGATGCCTACTACAACGCCCAACTCCTGATGGCCACGGCGCTTTTGGCCAGCAACCGCCCCGGCCAGGCACTCGGCTTTGCCCGACGCGCCCAGGACCTGGACCCGTTCTGCATTGCCGGAACGCTCCGCGTGGTGCGCTGCCTGGAGGTACTGGAGCGCCGCGACGAGGCAGCCGAGGAGCTGGTTCGCCAGCTCGGGCGTGCCTATGATCCCGAGGGTCTGGGCGTCGTCTACTACCGGCTCGCCTTCATGTACTGGCGCCTTGGCAAGACCGAGCTCGCGGACGCCTGCTACCAGAAGGCGGCCGTGAGCCGCGCAAGCTGCTCGGGCGCGGCGATGGTGGAGCTCAAGACCATGCGCGCCGTCACGGGCACGGGCGGCGTGGAGCCCAAGGACGTCGAGGACGTGCTCGAGCGCGCCGACATCCCCCTCGCGCCAACCGACGAAATCCTTACCGTGCTATTCGAGGCGGCCCAGGGCGCCACGGACGCCGAGGTCTTTCCCGTGGCCAGGAGCTTCGCGGCGTTGCTTGGCGCCCTCTCCGGCGACGACGTCATGCACGGCGTCACCAACTCCATCGAGCTCGACCCAGACTGGTAACGGCTGCAAACACGGGCAGGCCGCCTCGCCTGCGCCAGCCCCCTCAATTCGAGCGTGCAAACAAAAGAAGCGCCCCGACACCATCAGGTGCCGAGGCGCTTCTCTGTGATAGTTCAGCCGCGGGAGCGCAGCCAAAGGTCAGGTTCGATGGACCAATGCAGGTGACGCTACAGCTCAAGCTCCATGAGCTGCGCAATCGCGTAGATGTAGATCTTCAGGGCGAGGCGCAGCTGCTCCTCGTTCACGCCCTCATCCGGCCCATGCATCTGACCCACCCACTCGGGCGTCTCGGCCTCGGGCTCCTCGGGGCCAAAGCTCGCGGCGTTGGCGAAGTGACGAGCGTACGTGCCGCCGCCAATCGTAAACGGCTGGGTGTCGCGGCTCGTGTACTCGTTGTAGCTGCGCACGAGCGTCTGGATCTCGGGCGAGGAGGGGTCAACATAGAACGGCGGCACCGTGTTGCCCAGCACAAACTCGCAGCCGTGCGAGGCCGAGACGTCGGCCAGGCGCTCGGCGATGGCCTCGGAGGTCGTGGACTTGGGGTAGCGGCAGTCCACCGTCTGCTCGAAGCGGCCGTCGGCCGTGGTGCGAACGGTGCCGCCGATGCAGGTGAGCGGCTCAAAGATGTCGTCGGTGGCGTCAATCCCCAAGGTGGAGCCGTCCGTGGAGCCCATGACCTGCGCCTCGAGCTCGAGGAACGGGCGCTGTGCCTCGGAGAACACGCCGTTCTCGAGCAGGTAGTCGCACAGCATGCCGATGGCGTTCTTGGTGCCCGCCGGCAGCGATGCGTGGCCACCGATGCCGTGCGCCGTGAGGTGCACGAGTCCGTCACAGGCGGCCTCGATGACGATGCCCTCGGCCTCGGGAAGCTTGGCGGCGTCGGCACGCACGTACGCCTGGGCCTCGCGCGGGATGGCATTGGTCACCGTGCCGCCGTCGAGCGAGACGATGGCAGCCGGCTCGTTCTCAGCGGCACCCCCCGCCACCTCAGGAGAGCGGAACGTGGCCGAGAGCTGGCCCTTCTCGCCGCAGCACACCGGGAACTCGGCGTCGGGCGTGAACAGGAAGGCCGGCTGCTCATAGTTCTCGAGGTACCAGTCCACGTCTCCCATGCCGGTCTCCTCGTTGGCGCCAAGCATGACGCGCAGCGTGTACGGGAGCCTCTCGCCCGTCTCCTCGACCCGCTCGGCAAAGAAGCGTGCGGCGTGGAGCGAGAGCACGGCGGGGCCCTTGTCGTCGATGACGCCGCGACCAAGCAGCCAGCCGTCGCGGACCTCCATCTTGTAGGGGTCGGTGTGCCAGCCCGGGCCCTCGGGAACCACGTCTACATGGGCGATGGTGGCAATCTGCTTCTCCGAGACGCCGGGAAGGTCGGCATAGCCGAGGTAGCCGTCGCAGTCGTGGGCGTTGAGGCCCATGCGGTCCGCGATGCAGAGTGCCTCGTCCAGGGCCTCGCGCGGGCCGGGACCCCAGGGGGCGCCCTCCTCGGCACGGTCGAGCTCCTCCACACTGCGGTGGCTCACGAGCTCCGCGATATCCTCGAGCACCTCGGGCCACACGCGGTCCACAAAGGCGTCAATATCATGCTTGAGCTGGTCGTTATTGGCCATGGGGCCTCCTTAGTCTCCATGCGCGGCGCGCGCTGCCGGCGAGCGGCGCAGATAGGTTCAGTCCAAACCAGTGTAGCGCGTAGAGCGCCGGAGGCGGCGCCCCATCGGCACCCGTTACGGCTTTGGCGTCGCCGGCACGGCGCGCCTCGAGCAGGCCTCCCGTCGACACCCGTCGTGGCCTCGGGACCGACGGCGCAAAGCGAGCCGTGCGTCATCGCCGCTGACGACCCCAGTGCTTCGGGCTACCCGTCGCGGAGCGCCCCGCACGGACCCGATCCTGTGCCCTCCAGATGCCGAATACAACAAGCGACGCCACCAGGTACCCGGCAAGGTCGAACGGGAGGTCCTTGACGTCGAAGTGCCTCCCGGGCACGAAGATCTTGTGGGTCTGGTCCACGAGCGAGCACAGGGCGCAGAAGCAGACCGTAGCCGCGAACAGCGCGCAAGCCGAGGGCCCGCGCCCGGTGGCCGACGCGCGGCCGGCGGTGCGCCCTGGGCCATGGGTGTCCCCACGCCGAGAAGCGCCGGGCCCGGCCCCAAGGACGCCTCGCCAAAAGATCGCGGTAAGCGAGGCGAAGAGGCCCACCGCGGCAAACTCGACGGCATGCGCCACGCGACGCACGCGCTGGAGCCAGAACGCGGCAACCCTCGGCAGCTTCGAGAGGTCGGGGGCTTGCGAGGAATCGGATGCGCCCTCGGACGCCTGCGTGGAGTCAATCGCGCCCTGGGTCGCCTCGCTCGGGTCCGAGTCATCGGCTTTAGAGGAGGCACTGCCGACAGCAGGTGCCTCTCCCCCGTCCGTCGCGGTGGCAGCCTCCCCGTGGCCGGCGCTCACCTCTCCGCCAGAGGCCGCCCCTGCGGCCGAGGCCACGACCTCGCTCGCCACGCGCTCGGCAGAAGCCGAGAGCCGCGAGGTGCCCTCGGCGGATTGCTCGGTTAGCGCCCATATGGCCACGAGCGAGAGCACGAGGCACACCAGCGAGACGACGCGTAGGAGCCAGAGCCCGCGGCTCCGCAAGCGCTCGCCCCCACGCACGCGCCCGCGTCCCAGGGCGGCAGCGTCGTCCCGCGAGCGCCCAGGGCCCTTGTGCTCACAACCCGCCGACGGCCCATCAGACAGCTCGCCGCGCCCGTCAATCTGTATACGTTCATCGGTCATGCGGCGTAGTGTACAACGCCCGCCGCCGCGCGCATGAGAATGCCACGGATTGGAGATGCCTGCGGCGATGCGGGCATGATGCGGCCCCGGGATCGCCGCGGGCCGTCCGCCCCATCGACATCAACGTCAAGAGCGCGCTGAACGGCTGCCAGGCCGCGGTTCGCGTGTTCGAGGCCCCGGCACGCATGGCGTCATCATCAACACAAGCTCCATGGACTCGGCGAGACAAGCGGGGCGGCAATCCCTGCTGCATGCGCCAGGAGCTGCCGCCCCTTGTGAACTCAGCGTTTGAACGGGGCCTCCGCCCGGACGCCCTCGCCTACCTGCCATGCTTGCCCGAGATCACGAAGCGCACGAACAGCGTGAGCGACGTCACCACGGCGCCGATGCCAAAGCCCATGTAGAGCAGCTCGAACGCATCGGTGCCGTGGATGAGCTGGCCCAGGAAGTAGACGCCCATCACCACGACGATGACACCCACGAGCTTCTCCTTGAGGTCGTCGAGGTCGCGGATCTCGAGCCACTCGGGCATGTGGACGTCCGGGTCAATGAAGAGCGAGTAGAGGCCCACCGCCATGATGTACATGACGATGGAGAGCAGAAAGAAGTCCGCGCACTCGATGTACTCAACGAGCATCGTCTGCATGTCGAGCTCGCCGCGCAGCACGCCCGTGGTAATGACGCCCACGTCCATCAGCGTGCGGATGGTGAGCGTGAGCGCCGCCACGAGCAGCCCCACGCTGGGGATGGCAGCCATGAATCTCGTGCCGGCAATGATGCCCTGCTGCACGCTGTGCCCGCCGATGCCCTTGCCCGGATCCTGGGGACTCTCCGGGCCACATTCTGCGAGCGCTGGGCGAGGGGGCATCTGGGTGTTGGCGTCTTCTCGGCTGGCCATGTGTCTCCTGACTCGCGGGTTCGGTTACCTCCATTGTGCGGTACGCGGCGCCCGTACACTGTCCTTGCGCTGTGCTGGCCACCAAAGGGGGCCCAGCTGCCACCGAGCGGACTGTGCTGGCCACCGCACGAGCCAAAACACGCCAGCCGCACAGCCACGCCCGCAACATCGGCCGCCGCGTTGTGCCAAACTGGAGCGCCGACATGACCATGGCCGCGTCCGCTCGTCAGCACCCGGGGCGCGACACTCCCGAAAGGGGATCCCATGCTCAGAATCGGGCTGCTCACCAGCGGCGGAGACTGCCAGGCGCTCAACGCCACCATGCGTGGCGTCGTGAAGACCATCCTCAACAAGTCCAAGGAGCCCGTCGAGATCTGGGGCATCGAGGACGGCTACCAGGGCCTCATCTACGGCCGCTGGCACAAGCTCGAGTGGCAGAACCTCTCTGGCGTCCTCACCCAGGGCGGCACCATCCTCGGCACGAGCCGCACTCCCTTCAAGCGCCTCGACACGCCCGAGGCCGACGGCGTGGACAAGGTGCCTGCCATGAAGCGCAACTACAACAAGCTCAAGCTCGACTGCCTCTTCATGCTGGGCGGCAACGGCTCCACCAAGACCGCCAACCGCCTGGCGCAGGAGGGCTTGAACATCATCGCCCTGCCCAAGACCATCGACAACGACACCTGGGGCACCGACATCACCTTTGGCTTCACGAGCGCCATCGACGTGGCCACGCGCTGCATCGACGACATCCACACCACGGCAAGCAGCCACGGGCGCGTCTTCGTGATCGAGATCATGGGCCACAAGGTGGGCTGGATTCCGCTGCATGCGGGCATCGCGGGCGGTGCGGACGTCATCCTCATCCCCGAGATCCCCTACGAGATGGAGAACGTGGTCAAGGCCATCGAGCAGCGCGAGAAGGACGGCGGTCGCTTCGCCATCGTGGTGGTAGCCGAGGGCGCCATCACCAAGGAGGAGGCCGCCATGCCCAAAAAGGCCTACAAGAAGAAGGTGGCCGCCCGCGTGAAGCCCTCCGTGGCCTACGACATCGCCGAGGAGATTGCCCAGCGCACGGGACGCGAGGTGCGCGTGGCGGTGCCGGGCCACACCCAGCGCGGCGGCGCGCCCGATTCCCAGGACCGCATCTTTGCCACGCAGTGTGGCGTCGAGGGTGCGCTCGCCTGCCTGCGCGGCGAGTTTGGCATCATGGTGGCCAAGCGCAACAACAAGATGTGCTGCGTGCCGCTCACCGAGGTTGCCGGGAAGCTCAAGTACGTGGACCCGGAGAGCGACCTGGTCCGAGAGGCCAAGGCGCTCGGCATCTCGTTCGGCGACTAGCGCCCCCCACATAAGGTCCCGCCGGTCGGGGCCGCCGGCATCCGTGCGCTCGGGTCACTTGCTGCGCAAGTCCCTTAGCCCTCGCGAACGGATGCCGGCGGCCCCGACCTGCGTTGTCTCGCTTAGGGGCGCTAGGCGACGAACGGATGCGGTACGCCGGGCCGAACCAGGGAGCTCGCCTAACTTGATGGGGACGAGGGAGGCCGCTCGTGCCTTTGGCGCGAGCGGCCTTTTGGTTAGCCCAGGATGGTGGCGAGGTCAGCCTCGGGGGTGGAGGTGGGGTGGATGTCGTAGCCTTCGACGAGGGTGTTGAGCACGTTCGGACTCACGAAAGCCGGTAGGGTCGGACCCAGGTAGATGCCCTTGAGGCCCAGGTCGAGCAGGGTGAGCAGAATCGCGACGGCCTTCTGCTCGTACCAGGAGAGCACGAGCGTGAGCGGGAGGTCGTTCACGCCGCAGCCAAATGCCTCGGCAAGTGCCGTGGCCACCACGAGGGCGCTGTAGGCGTCGTTGCACTGGCCCATGTCGAGCAGGCGCGGCAGCCCGCCGACGGTGCCCAGGTCAAGGTCGTTGAAGCGGTACTTGCCGCAGGCCAGCGTAAGCACGAGCGTGTCCGCGGGCGTCTGCTTCACGAACTCCGTATAGTAGTTGCGGCCCGGGCGCGCGCCGTCACAGCCGCCCACGAGGAAGATGTGCCTCACCACGCCACTCTTCACGGCCTCGATGACCTTGTCGGCCACGCCGAGCACCGCATCGTGCCCAAATCCCGTAGTCACCTTCGTGCCGCCGTTGATACCCGTGAGCTCCTGCCGCTCCGCGTAGCCGCCCAGCTCGATGGCCCGCTCGATGAGGGCGGAGAAGTGCTTCGTGCCGTCCTCAGCCACATCAATGTGGACGGCACCCGGGAACTCCACCACGCCCGTGGTGAACACGCGGTCCTCATAGCTCGCCTTGGGGCGCATGAGGCAGTTCGTAGTGAAGAGCACCGGCGCGGGCAGGCCGTCAAACTCGTGGCGCTGGTTCTGCCAGGCCGTGCCGAAGTTGCCCTTGAGCTGCGGGTGCTTGGCAAGCTCGGGATAGGCGTGGGCGGGCAGCATCTCGCCATGGGTGTAGATGTTCACGCCACGGCCATCGGTCTGCTCGAGGAGTTGCTTCAGGTCCTTGAGGTCATGACCGGTGACAACGATGAAGGGACCGGGCTCCACGGCGAGCGACACCTCGGCGGGCGCAGGCATGCCAAAGGTCTCGGTGTTTGCCTGGTCGAGCAGGCGCATGCAGGCGAAGTTGGCCTTGCCCACCGAGAGGGCAACGGGCAGCAGGTCCGCCACACCAGCCTCGGACCCCAGGGCGCGCAGGCACCGATAGAAGTCCGCGGCAAGCGCCTCGTCCGTGTAGCCGAGCACGAAGCCGTGGTGCGCGTAGGCGGCCATGCCGCGCAGGCCAAAGAGGATAAGGGACTTCACGGAGCGGATGTCTTCGTTGGCCGCGTTCCACAGCTGGTCGAGGTCGTACTCCTCGGGTGCCACGCCGCCGTTGAGCCCTGCCGCAAACTCGCGCACGCGCCCGGTGAGCGCCCGGACGGCGCCCGCGTCAAAGTCCACGTTCGTGACGCAGGCGAACAGGGCCTCGAGCATGAGCTCGTCGGTCTTCGCATCCGTTGGGTTGCCCTCGACGGCGCGAGCAAGACCCACGAGCGCCCCGGTAAGCTCGTCCTGATCGTGGGCCGTGACCGCGTCCTTTCCACACACGCCCGCCGAGCCGGCGCATCCCGAGCAGCCGGCCGTCTGTTCGCACTGGAAGCAGAACATGGATGCGAGCTTGCTGGTATCGATGTCGACCATGCGATGTCCTCTCCTTGGTGATCGTCAGCTCCGGAAGTGGCGCCACGGGCTCACGCGCCGTCACGCCTATCCCTGGCTTCTCGGCACCAGCGCCGCGCGCGAGACAAAGCGGCGCCAGGACTTCGCGCAGGCCATGGCGCAAGCGCCTCGCCCGGGCGCTCTTGGCAACAGTGCCACACACGAGACTCGTTACGTCGACGCCTCGCGAGCATCTCGAGCTGTGCCCCTTCCGGCAAGGAAGGACTATACGGTGGTGACTACGACGTGTATGTTGTTTACACAACACAATGCGTCATTCGGACACAAAGAAGCGTCCACGTCCCGGCAGCATCAGCCGAAAGGTGCCGGTCCCCCGCGAAAGACCGCCGCTCAAACCCCAAGTCGTCAACGCTCAAGCAAAAGGAGCCACCCATGGACGAAACCCACCTCGCACGACTCGCCACCACGCCGCTCTTCCGCGGCATCAGGGACGAGGAGCTTCCCACGCTCCTCGGCTGCCTGGACGCGCACCGCCGCACGTACGACGCGGAGGAGGCCATCTTACGGATGGGCGACACGGTTCGCTCGCTCGGCATCGTGCTCGCAGGCGGTGTTCGCATAGAGCGGGCAGACCCGTGGGGAAACACCGCCGTCCTCGGCTTTGCCGGTGCGGGCGACGTCTTTGCCGAGAGCTACGCCTGCGCGCCCGACATGCCCCTGCTCGTGAACGTCGTTGCGGCGGAGCCGACGGAGGCGCTGTTCCTCGACGTTCGGCGCATCGCCACCATGTGCCCCGGCGCCTGCGCCTACCACGGCAAGTTGCTCGCCAACCTGCTCGCCATCTCTGCACGCAAGAACATCGAGCTCTCGCGCCGCGCCTTCCACACAAGCCCCAAGACGATGCGCGGCAAGCTGCTCTCGTACCTCTCTGCGGAGGCCACGCGCACAGGATCGCGACGGTTCACAATTCCCTTCAACCGCCAACAGCTCGCAAACTACCTCGGGGTGGATCGCAGCGCGCTCTCGAGCGAGCTAAGCCGCATGCAGCGCGACGGCCTCATCAAGACGAGGCGAAGCGACTTCGAGCTATTGTGTGACACGCACGAGTAGCCGCCGCGCGGACCGGCGGCCGCCACGCTTGCAGGCGGCCGCCACGCGTGCGGGCGCCACCGCGTGCGCAGGCAGTCACTGCACGCGCAGTCGGCCGTCGCGCGCAAGCGATCGACACACACCGAACATATAAGCCCCGAAAGAAGGAGCCTCATGAGCGAACCCCTAAACGTTCTCGTCCTGCTGCCCCTGAGCGAGGAGCAGCGCGCCCGGCTCGAGTCCGGCGCCCCCTTCGCGAGCTTCACCTACGCAAGCTACGAGGACGCCACGCCCGAGCAGGTTGGCGCGGCCGAAGTCATCGTTGGCAACCTCGCGCCAAGCCGTCTGGAAGAGGCAACGAGCCTCCGCCTGCTGCAGCTCAACTCCGCCGGCTACGACAACTACCTCGCCTCGATCGGGCTCTCGCCCAAGGCAGCGCTCTGCTCGGCAAGCGGCGCCTACGGGCAGGCAGTCTCCGAGCACCTGCTCGTCATGCTGCTCTCGCTCATGAAGAACCTGCCTGCCTACCGCGACGACCAGCGCGCCCACGTCTGGGGAGACCGCGGGCCCTCTGTCACCATCACCGGGGCGAGCGTCCTCGTGCTGGGCGCAGGTGACATCGGGGGTCACTTCGCCCGGCTCGCCTCGGCGCTCGGGGCGCACGTCACGGGCGTGAGACGCCACGCTGCGGAACCGGGACCGGGCTTCGAGTCCATGGGCACGATGGACGAGCTGCCCAGCCTCCTTGGGCAGGCGGACGTCGTGGCGTCGTTTCTCCCAAGCACGACCAAGACGCGCGGCGTCGCGAACGCCAGCTTCTTCGCGGCCATGAGGCCCGGCGCCTACTTCGCAAACGGCGGCCGCGGGGACCTCGTGGACACCCAGGCCCTCATCGACACGCTTAAGCGCGGGCACCTGGCGGGAGCCGCCCTCGACGTCACGAACCCGGAGCCGCTACCGGCGGACCACCCGCTCTGGGACGCCCCGAACGCCCTCGTCACCCCGCACGTCTCGGGCGGCTTCCACCTGCCCGTCGTGCTCGACAACATCGTCGACATCGCCATCGAGAACCTGGGACACCTCCAGGAAGGCACCGAGCTCAGGAACCTCGTCCGCCGCTAGCGGCCCTGGGGCGCGCGCCACCCCGTTGTCCTACTTGCCGCCAAACAGGTCGCGCACGCGGTCGCGCAGGTGGGCGCGGTCGATGGCGTCGTCATAGCGCGTGAAGCGAATCTGCGGGAACGCCTCGAAGAAGCGCAGGTCCCTGCGGCCAAGCTGCGACACGGCCGCATCCGTGGCGGCAGAGAGCCACTCGGGTAGCTCCGGCAGCTCGAGCTTGGAGGGCATGCGCTCGGCAAGACGGTTGAGTGCACCCGCCGAGGCGTCCCTCGTGCGCTCGTACGCCTCCCCCACGCGCTCGACCGCCTCGGGCGGGAGCCGCTCGATCATGCGCTCGGAGACCTCACCCAACTGATTGTTGAGCCTGAGCGAGATCTCGCAGCGCAGCTGCTCGAGGCGGGACGAGAGCCTACGCCAGCTCGCCATGGCAAACACGAGGTCGACCGCGAGCAGAACCGCGCATGCCGCGGCCACGAGCGCGAGCACGGCGGCCGGCACGTGGCCGAGCACCAAGTTCAGCGCCGGCTGGGTCACCTTACACACCAGCGTGGCGCCCGCCCCAAAGAGCAGAAAGCCATAGAGGCAGACGCGCCCCTTGATGTTGAACGGCTGGTCCTCGTAGTTCCAGAACCGCGCGCCCGTGATGTGCTCGAGCATGAGCCCCACCACGTACTCGATGCCGCAGCACACCACGCCCGCAGCCAGGAACTGGGCCAGCACGGCGTCGATGCCGCGCAAAAGAAGCCAGCAGACGAGCGCGCCCACGCCGTAGATGGGGCAGACCGGGCCGAGTAGAAAGCCGCTGTTGACGAACCTCCCCCGGTTCATGAGGCCGCAGGCAGTGGACTCCCAGGCCCAGCCCACGAAGCTGTAGACGAGAAACGAGAGGAAGAGCGCGGCAAGCGGCGCCTGGGGCACGAAGGCCGTGCCGAGGTCGTAGGCGCTCATGCCCCGGCCCTCCTCAGCCACGCGGGCAAGAGGCGCGACGGGACGCGAGGGACAAGCGTCTCACGCAGGGCCACCAGCTTGTCGGCACAGCACACGATCCAGGCCTCGCGGCAGCAGGGAGGGATCGGCACGAGCGGAAACATGTGACGAACGATGATGTTGCGCTCGCGGGCGCCGAGCCGGAAGTCCGCCTCGGCGTTGCGCAAGGCCGTGAAGGGATGCCGAAAGCCGTGGAGCCGGTGCGAGGGGTCGGGAACATGCCAATCGTAGAGGAAGTAGTCGTGCAGCAGCGCCCCACGCAGGAGCGACGCGCGGTCGACGCGGATGCCACGGCGCCCGAGGGCATCGGCCATGCGCAGGCTCTGGAGCGCCACGGAGCAGACGTGGGCGTACACCGAGACGTCGCCGTGCTGCACGAAGCCTCGGCACTCCCCCAGCCTTCCTTCGTATTCGAGCCGGGCCGCCTCGCGGCGCACCTCGGCCGCACGGCGTGCCTCTTCCGCGGGGCGCGCCCCATCTCCATGTCGCGTCCTGTCAGACAGATTCAATGCTCGCTCCTGACCACAGCCCTGCCCTCAGTGCCATCCTACGGACGCGGCCCCCTTCTTCACGCAGCCCGCTACCAGCGCGCAGGAACCACCCCGTACGCCAACGCCGCAAAACCGCTCCCCGGTCTTGCGTCGCCCCTGGATAGAGCCGTTCGCCCGGTACCTTAGTTGCTTATCCACAACTCATATACCCAAGTGTGCAACACTAGAAGTTCTCGAAAGCCGATGATGGAAGGAATGGGTCGCATGTATCTCGAGGGCATACACACACCCGAGGACCTGCGCGCCCTCCCGGCGTCCGCCATGTCCGCGCTCTGCGAGGAGATTCGCTCCGCCATCATAGCGAGCTCCGCCGCCGTGGGTGGCCACGTTGGCCCCAACCTCGGCATCGTCGAGCTCACGGTTGCCCTCCACCGCGTCTTCCGCTCGCCGGTGGACAAGCTCGTCTTTGATGTCTCCCACCAGACCTACGCCCACAAGATGCTCACCGGGCGCGCCCAGGCGTTCCTGGACCCCTCCCGTTACGGCGAGGTCTCCGGGTTCACGAGCCCCGCGGAAAGTGAGCACGACCTCTTTGCCATGGGCCATACCTCCACCTCCATAAGCCTCGCCTGCGGCCTCGCCAAGGCGCGCGACCTCAGGGGCGAGCACCACGACGTCGTGGCCGTCATCGGCGACGGCTCGCTTTCGGGCGGGCTCGCGTTCGAGGGCCTCGACAACGCCGCCGAGCTCGGCGGTGGCCTCATCATCGTGGTGAACGACAACGAGTGGTCCATTGCCGAGGATCACGGTGGTATCTACCAGGGGCTCGCCCACCTGCGGGAGACGCGCGGCACGGCCCGTGACAACCTCTTCCGCGCGATGGGCCTCGAGTACCGCTACCTCGAGGAAGGCAACGACGAGGCAGCCTGCGAAGCAGCGCTCGAGAGCCTGCGCGGGAGCGAGAGACCCGTCGTGCTCCATGTGCACACGCGCAAGGGCCTCGGCTTTGCCCCGGCCCTCGCAGACGAGGAGTCCTGGCACCACGTGGGCCCATTCGACCCCGTCACCGGCGAGAAAAGGCACCCCTTCGCGCACGACCAGCATGGCGGCATCGTGGCCACGCCGCCCGAGACCTATGCGGACATCACGGGCTCCTTCCTGCTCGACCGCATGCGCCGCGACCGCTCGCTCGTTGCCATCTCGTCGGCCACGCCCTACATGATGGGTTTTACGCCCGACCGCCGCGCGGCTGCGGGCAGCCAGTTCGTGGACGTGGGAATCGCCGAGGAGCACGCGGCCACCTTTGCCACCGGCCTCGCCCAGGCGGGCGCCACGCCAGTCTGGGGCGTCTATGGGACGTTCCTCCAGCGCACCTACGACCAGCTCTGGCATGACGTCTGCCTCAACGCGGCGCCTGTGGTGATCCTCGTTTTCGGATCCTCCGTCTATGGGACCACCGATGCCACCCACCTTGGGTTTTATGACATCGCGATGCTCGGGGACATGCCCGGGCTCGCCTACCTGGCCCCCACCTGCCGCGAGGAGTACCTCTCCATGCTCGAGTGGGCGCTCGACGGCCGCAGGGGACCCGTGGCCATTCGTGTGCCGGGCAAGGCCGTCGTCTCGAGGCCAAGGGTCCAGCTGTGCGCGAACGGCTATGACAACGCGCCGTTCGAGATGGTACGCGAGGGCGACGAGATGGCGATTCTCGCACTTGGAGCTACGCTGCCGCTGGGCTGTTGCGTGAGCGACGCGCTGGCAGACCGCGGCGTGGGCGCGCGCGTCGTGAATCCGCGCAGGGCCACCTGCCTGGACAAGGGCGCCATCCGAGATGCGGCGCGCGGGGCCAGGCTCGTCATGACCTTGGAGGACGGAGTGCTCGAGGGCGGCTTTGGCGAGCACGTCGCCCGTATCCTGGGTGACTCAGACGCGCACGTGCGCTGCTACGGCCTGCCGCACGGCTTCCCAGACCGCTATGTGCCCGAGGAGCTGCTCAAGAGCTGCGGCATGACCGAGGCCCAGATTGTCGCCGATGCCCTCTCGGACCTGGGCCACGAGTAACGAAGCGTTTGATTGCTCGCGTGGGCCCGGGTTCCGCGGGGCAGGAACGAATCGGGTCCGCACGGGGCCTGCCACCACAAGTTGGATGCCCCATGCAATCGCGAGCTTTTGCGTGACGGCCTCTTGCAGCCATGAACCCCGTGCACTCCCAAAGGCGGAGCCATGGGTCGCCACAAACCGCACTCCGCCCACGAATACGGTCGGTTGCGCTGCCGACATAGAGTTGAGCCCGAGTTGGTCCAAGAAATCGTCCGCACCCCAGCCCTAACCGCACGGCCTGTCCACGAATACGGCCGGTTGCGTTCTTGAGGCAAAGCGACAGGGTAGTTTGTCCAGAAACTCGGCTGATTGCGCAATTGAGGCTTCGGCGACCGAGGCTCAAACGCAACGGGCGCCCCGGCCTTCTCGGCCAAGACGCATCACGGCAGTCGCAACAAGCTATCTACCTGCAGTTTTCTAAACTATCAATAAGAAGCTGTCTATTCAATGCATCCTGCACGGCCCACGTCGCGCACCCGATTCGGCTTTCTCGGCCCTCTTCTCGTGCCTCAACTACGCAATCGCGCGAATCCGTGGACAAACAGGCCCTCTCCACTGCCGCACTACGCAAGCGGCCGGATTCCTGGACAGGAAGGAACCGGAACCTGCTTTTCCCAGGAACCAGAATGCGGAAGCCCGTCACAAGTCTGTCTGGGTTCGCAAACGGCCAGATTCCCGGACAACTGGGACCCGTGCGGAAGAGCGCCAGCCGCCAGCCCCAACGAGCGGTTTCGGAAAGCAACCCAGACGCCCACGATTCACACGCCTCGCAGCAACGGCAGCCGCGCCAGTCAGCGACACCCAACGGCCAGATTCCCGGACAACCGGGAAGGCACGCGGGAGCACGCACAAGCGCCAGCCCCAACGAACGGCTACGTCATGAGCGCGCCGCGGGCGGCCTCGCTCGCGGCGGAGAGGGCCCGAACGGCCACGACACTCCGCTACATCGTCAGCGCGATGCGGGCGGCCTCGCTCGTGGCGGCGAGGGCGGCGTGCAGCTCGGAAGCCCCAGCCTCGCCATTGCCGAGCGCCGCGAGGCCGCGCGCAAGGACAACGTCCACGTCATCGCTCATGACCCCAAGCTCCATGGCGCGCATGGCGTGCGGGGCAATGCCCTGCAACGATACGAGCAGCTGGGCCCTCATGGCCGCGAGCCTGTCCTGAGAGCCGAGCGCGGAGCGCACGTCCACGACCTTGCCCTGGGGAACACCGCGATGGTCGGAGACATGCTCGCTGCGGGCACGCACCGCCTCGGTGAGCTGGCGGATATAGGCGGGGTCGAAGTGGCCGGCGGAGGCATTCAGGCCCTCGATGACCACACCAAAGGCATGGCCGCACGGTACGAAGCCCGGCAGGGCGTCCATGGCGGCGCTCATGGTGGCTCCCAGGCCAACAAGCTCGGCGACGAGCTCGTCCTGGCAGCGGGCGACCTCCTCGATCTGCGCGCGAAGATTGGCGTCATCGGTTCCGGCGACGGCGCCGTGCTGGATGTTCTCGGACATGGGGGCTCCCCTCACTCAAATTGACACCGTAATGGTAGCAGAGTCCGTCAAAGCAAACTGTTGTGCAGACAACAAAAGAGCCTGCCCCGGAAAAACCGGAGGCGGGCCCAACCAGACCGACTTGATGCAGGCACAAGCGTTCTTGGCACCCAGAGCGCCCTCATCCCAACAGACGATCGAGCGTCTAATCCCTGCGCCCAAAGATGGACAGCACGCGTACGAACACGTTGATGATGTCCAGGAACAGGTTGGAAGCGTTGTGCACGGCATTCACGAGCGTGGGCTCGTCCTGCATGGCGCGGTAGAAGTCATAGCCGATGAACCCGCAGAAGACCACGATGACAAGCAGGTCGATGCCCGTCTGGCTTACTCCCATGAGGCCCATCACAACCTGCACCACGATAAGGGCCAAAAGCGACATGCCCAGGATGCCCTGGATCTTCGCGAACGCCCTGGGGAAGGCGATGCCCAGGCACGCAAACGTGGCCGTGAGCCCCGCCGTGGCCAAGAACGCCGTGCTGATGGTCTGAGCGGAGTACATGAGCAGAATCGTCGACGTGGTGAAGCCAAACGAGAGCACGAAGAGCGCGTATCCGGCAAGCGAGAGGCCCACGGACTGCGAGCTTCTCGCGCGGCCCATCATGACAATGCCCGCGATGCTCGCCACCAGGCTCACGATCGTCACCGTGAGGTAGTGGTCGAGCAACAGGAGCAGCACGCGTGTGTCACCAAAGAGGCTCGCGCACGCGCCCATCACAAGAAAGCCCACGAACACGAGCCCCGTGAGCGCGAGGGTGTATCCGCGGAGCGACAGCGGCTTGCCGCTGCCAGCCGAACGCTCCTCCACTACGAAGGGCGAATACGGCTCGATGCCACCCTGGGCATCGAAGGGGTTGCGATTCTCTGCCATATCAGTCCAATCTTCAGGCGCCACCGCTGAGGCGGCTGACGCTCCAAACGTCCTTGAGATGTCTGTACCCACTCCCGCCACACCAGAGTCCGGGCGCCAGCCCTCCATCTGCTCGGCACGGCCGCTGCGCATGCCTGCGTACAAACTAAACCGTCACGTATGCGCTTTGCTCGGCGTGTGCTTGCACGCAAGCTAGACTGGGCCGCCGCGCCCTATGGACCCGGAGCAAACGAGGAGCGTAGCGAAACTCAGGGGGCAGCCCCAACGTGCCCAGCGCAACACCCACATGCGTCCAACAGCCACACACCCAAGCGCCCGGAAGGGAACCCCGCACATGCGCGCTCACCATAGGCAGACCCTCACGGCAGCCAGTCAAAGCACCACTGAACTACGCGTTTGGCTCCAGGTCCTTTCCCACAACGAGGTTCTGAAAGCGGTCTGCTATGAACTCGTCGGAGAAGTGCTGGTCTACATACACGTCAGCCGCATTGGCGGGCGGAATCCCCACGTCGCGCTGCGCCTTGCGGTAGAAGCAGTACACCGTGGCAAGCATGTCCACCACGAGAAACACCGTCATGAAGGTCACGATGACCACCTGGGCACGCGTCGTGGGCTCGCCTATGCGGTAGATGACCTCCGGCATCACGACACGGCACCAAACGAGGCCGATGACGCCCCACGCAAAGAGGAAGCGCCAGGCTATCCACTGCGTGATAGCGTCGGGAAGTCCCAAATAGGTCCATGATTGCGCGTGGAAGAGGTCCTCCATGAGCATGCCCGTGGTCTGCTCGAGGCCGCCGCCCAACGCCGCCGACACCAAAAACACGTGAATCGACGGGGCGGTGCGGAAGTTCCACAGGCAGATGGTGAGCAGCACCGCGCCAAAGCCGTACAGCGGCGAGAAGGGACCCCAGACGAGCCCCACGCGCAGCTCCGTCCGCCCGGAGCTCACGAGCATCCACGTCATCTCGAGGATGAGCCCCGCCACGCTCGCAACCATGAAGATGATCACGTAGTGGTAGAAGCCGGGATGCATGTGGTCGAGCCAGTCGTCCCGGACCGACCTGCGCGCCGCCTTGAGCGCCTTGACCTGCTCTGCCGAGAGGCGCGGTTTGGGCCTCGTGCGCATCTGGGCGTAGGCGGGGTCGCGGCGACGCTTGGCAGCCCTGCGCTCCTGCCTGTCGAGAATGACCTCGTCTGCCACCTCGCGCATGTCCTCTGGCACGCGCCCGCGCCGGGCAAGCTTCCGGAAGCTTTGCCCGCTCGCCCGGCGATACCCCACCGTGCGTGCGATCCAGAGGAACAGCACATAGGCAGCACCCACGAGCATGAGTATGAGCAGAACGCTGACCACGGGCCCATGGCTCCCATCATCGGGTCTTCAGGACGGTTCGGCTCTCCGCTGACACGAGGGCCTTCTGTGCGGAGCACGAGGTGCCCGCCGTCTTCAGGGCCCGCCGCCAACACGACGCCAGCAGCAAGCCACCCGAAGAAGGCTTACAGCACGCACACACCCATGGTACCCAATAAAAAGGACCCCAGCACAGCCGAGGTCCTTGCACATACTTGGAGGCGACGCCCAGATTCGAACTGGGGGTAGGGGCTTTGCAGGCCCATGCCTTACCACTTGGCCACGTCGCCACTGAAAAGGGCCGGCAGCTCGGCCGGCCGCTCATTATCATGGAGCGGACAACGGGGTTCGAACCCGCGACCCCCACCTTGGCAAGGTGGTGCTCTACCAACTGAGCCATGTCCGCGTGCAAGAAAATACTCTACGAAAACCCAGGCATTCGCGCAAGCACTTTTTTGCGAATTTCAGCAAAGGGTTGAGCCTCGTCCGAGGAGCACGCTCCCGAAGGGGCAGAGCCGCGACCGAGAGGTGCGTTCGAGAAGGGGCAGAGCCGCGACCGAGAGGTGTGCTCGCGGTCGCACGCTCCCGCGCCCGCTGCGACTCGAGCCGCCCCACATCCGCGAGGCGAGGCACCGCCCGGCATCCACCGTCGCCACAGAGCGCCTACTCGCCCTCCACCAGGGACAGCGAGATCTTGCCCCGCTCCACGTCCACCGCAAGCACCCAGACGTCCACCACGTCGCCAACCGTCACGACCTCGCTCGGATGCCGCACGAAGCGTCGCGCTAACTTGGAGATGTGCACGAGACCGTCCTGGTGAACGCCCACGTCCACGAAGGCGCCAAAGTCAACGACGTTGCGCACGGTGCCCTTGAGCTTCATGCCGGGCTTGAGGTCCTCGAGGCTACGCACCGAGTGGCTCCAGACCACCTCGGGCGCCTCGTCTCGCGGGTCCCGGCCGGGCTTCTCGAGCTCCCCCACGATGTCTCGCAGCGTGGGTGCGCCACAGCCGAGCTCATCTGCCAGCGCGTCCACGTCGCCCAGGCGTTTGCCGATACCCGGGACGCCACCGGCAGCAAGCGCTTTGGGCCCCACCCCGGCACGCCTGAGCACCTCAAGCGCCACGTCATAGCTCTCCGGGTGGACGCTCGTGGCGTCCAGCGGGTTGTCGCCCCCGGATATACGAAGGAAGCCTGCGCAATTGAGGAAGGCCCTGGGGCCGAGCTTGGGCACATTCTTGAGCTGCCGGCGGTTCGTGAAGGCACCGCGCTCCTCCCGGTAGGACACGATGTTCTTGGCGACGGTTGGCGAGATGCCGCTCACATATCCCAGCAGGCTCGCGCTGGCAGTGTTGACGTCAACGCCCACGCGGTTCACCACGTCCTCCACCACGGCCGCCAGGGCACGCCCCAGCTCCTTCTGGTCGAGGTCGTGCTGATATTGGCCCACGCCAATGGACTGAGGCGGAATCTTCACGAGCTCCGCGAGCGGGTCTTGGAGACGCCGGCCCAGGCTCATGGCGCCGCGCGTGGTGACGTCAAGGTCTGGGTACTCCTTGCTCGCGAGCTCGGAGGCGGAGTACACGGAGGCCCCCGCCTCGTTCACGATGGTGTAGCGAAGGCCATGCCCATACTCCGAGATCCAGCCCGCCACGACCTCCTCCGTCTCCCGGCTTGCCGTACCGTTGCCAATGACCACGGTGTTGGTCGCATGTCGGCTGGCAAGGCGGGTCAGCTCTCGCCTGCTGCCGGCAACGTCTGAGCGCGGCGGCGTGGGATAGATGGTCGTGTGGTCGAGCAGGCCGCCGAACTCGTCCAGCACGGCGACCTTGCAGCCCGTCCTGAAGCCGGGGTCGATGGCGATGACGCGCGCCCCCCTTACCGGACGCTGGGACAGCAGGACCTCGAGGTTCTTGGCAAACACGCGGATGGCGTCCTGCTGCGCGCGCTTCGTGAGCTCGCCGCGCAGCTCGCGCTCGAGCGAGGGCGCCATGAGGCGCTTGTAGCCGTCCGCCACGGCGGCGTCGAGCGCATCGGCAAAGACCCCACGCCGGCGCGGCACGTGCCTGCCAAGGCGAGCGACGGCAACGTCCTTGTCAACGTCGAGGCGAACGCGCAGCTTGCCCTCACGCTCGCCACGGTTCGCGGCCAGCACGCGATGGTTGGGCATCGAGCGGGCAGGCTCCGAGTGTCCGTAGTATTGCTCATAAGGCGTTTTGGCACCCTCGTCCACGGCCTCGGTGACGAGCAGCCCCTCGCGAGCGGTGAAACCGCGCAGGTCCTCCACGCTCTCGGGATCCTCGGCAATGGCCTCGGCGGCGATGTCGCAGGCGCCCGCAAGCGCCTCCTCGGGCGTGGCATAGCCTCCGGCCGCGTTCGCGTAGGAGGCGGCGGCCTCGAGTGCCGAGGAGGCTCCCGCGGCCTGGGAGAGCACGAGCTCGGCAAGAGGCCCCAGTCCGGCATCGCGCGCCTTGGAGGCACGAGTGGTGCGCTTCTTCCTGAAGGGCTTGTAGAGGTCCTCCACGCGCCTCATGACCGTGGCCTCCGTGATCTGGCGCCTCAGCTCAGGCGTCAGCTTGCCCTGCCCGTCGATGGCCCGCAGCACCTCCGCCTTGCGAGCCTCGAGGTTGCGCAGGTAGGCGAGGCGCTCCTCGAGTGCGCGCAGGGCAACGTCGTCGAGCCCGCCCGTGACCTCCTTGCGGTAGCGAGCGACGAACGGGATTGTGTTGCCCGCATCGATGAGCTCCACGACGGCACGTACCTGTCGGGCATCCACGCCCAGCTCGCTCGCAAGCGTCTCGATGATATCCATGGGACTCCTCCTCATGAGCTCCGTCTGGTCGCGCTGGCCATTGCCAACGGGCGGTATGACGCAGCAGGCCTGCAGCCGGGCAGAGTGGGACGAACGGCCCGCTGTCGGCCGCGTCAGCCAGGTAGGCCCAGATTGCCAACTCTCTCGCACAAGCTTCGCAAACAAACCGGACAAAAAAAGCCGACCCGAAGGCCGGCTTGCAAATTCATGGAGCGGACAACGGGGCTCGAACCCGCGACCCCCACCTTGGCAAGGTGGTGCTCTACCAACTGAGCCATGTCCGCGTGCGTGATAGTAAGTTACGGGAACGCGCCAAATAATGCAAGCCCTAAATTAAAAAAACCGCGAGCACATTGCCCGCACAGGGCAAACCGAGTGACTCGTAATTGCCATTTGGGGACATCACGCCCCTGCCAAGCCCCTGGAAGACGAATTCCGAACGCAGCGTCGACGGCCACCCGTCAGTCCTTTGCCACCGCGCGCGCCGCAGGGGGCGTGAAGAGCTTCACGAGCTGCACCATCGTCCCGCAGCCCGTCGTCTTGCGCCGGATGTCCACCGCATCGGCCAGCATGCGCATGAGCTTGATGCCACGGCCACGCTCAATCTCGCCAGGCGCCCCCTCGGAAGACCCGCAGGGAGGTTCCTCGCCTGCCGGCAGCTCAAACCCGTCGCCGCAGTCGGTCACCTCGATGACGACGCGGTCCGGATATGCGGCGATCGTCAGCAGCACGCCCTCGGCACACGTGTGGTCGACGGCATTCCCAAGGGCCTCTCCCCCGGCAAGCGTGAGGTCGAACGCCTCGTCGGGCGTGAGGTCTGTGCGCGCGAGCAGCTCCTCGAGGCGCCGGCGCGCAGCCTGTAGCTGCTCGGCGGGCACGCGCATCGTGCTCTTCCACACGGGCAGCACCATGGGGTCGAGCGCGGGAATCGCGGGCTTGGGGGCGTTTCTACGCACGGGGATGAAGTCGACGAGACGGCAGATGCACAGCATGCGGTACACATCGTCGCTCACGCAGATAAGGGAGAGCTGACCGCCACGGTCTGCCAGCCGCCTCGCCGTAGCAAGGATGAGGCCCATCCCAAGGCTGTCCACATACTCCGTGCACGCGAGGTTGAGGATGACACGCGTGCAGCCCTCCGCGATACGCTGCTCGAGATAGCTGCGCACCCTTGGGACGGAGGCGACGTCCAGGTCGCCCTCGAGGGGAATCACGAGTATGTCGGATGCAGTAGCCATGTGGCCATTTTGCCCAGCATCCCCGCCCACTAACCTTGCAAGCTTGATTTAGGTGCCAGCGGCGCACATTCCCTGGCAAGTGACGCCAAGCGGGCGGAGCCCGGCGCCAGGGATCGACGCCCACCACCCGACGTCCAACGAGTGGAGGCCGACGCCGGGCACCGGTACACGACACCCTACGCCCTAGGTCCTACGCCCTAGGCCCTACGCGCAGCCTATCCCTTCGAGCGCGAGGAACGGCGAGCGTGGCCAAGCGTATCGAAGCGCAGCGCAACCATGGCAACGTCGTCGTCCAGGTTGCGCTCGGTAAACACGTCGAGCCTACCGAGCAACCTTGCCAGCAGCCCGTCAAAGTCAGCCGAGGCTTCGTCCATAACGGCGTCGCGCAGACCCGCCTCGCCAAAGAAGGCACCCGAGGGGCTCCGCGCCTCCGTCACGCCGTCCGTGTAGAGCAGGAGCCTGTCCCCCTCCAAGAGCCGCACGTGACCGTCGCGGTAAATCATGCCCTTGAAGGCACCCACCACGCTGGACTGCTCGTCGAGCGTCTCCATCTCGTTGGTGGAGGCGCGCAGCAGAAGCGCTGGCGGGTGGCCCGCCGAGCAGTAGGTGAGCGTGGCGTGCCTGAGGTCGATCATGCCCACGAACAACGTGGCGAAGGTCTCGAGCCGGGAGAAACCCAGCAGGAAGTCATTGAGCAGCCGCACCATGCGCGCCGGGGGCTGCCCTTCCCACGCGTAGGCCCCAAGCGCCGTCTTGACGGCAGCGGAGACGCTCGCAGCCTCGATGCCCTTGCCCGAGACGTCTCCCAGAATCACGCAGGCGCGCCGATTGGGCAGGCGAATGAGGTCATAGAAGTCACCGCCCACCAGAGCGGTCTTGGTGGCCGAGGAATAGAGGTCGTGGCCCGTGATGCCATCGACGTGCTGGAGCTCGTTTCTCATGCCGTTCTGGAGTGCCTGGGAGATGTGCGTGTCCTTCGTCCGTCGCTCGCCCGCCTCGGCCGTAAGGCGTACGTCGAGCGCCACGCGCCTGAGGAGGTCGAGCTCGCCGTCTTCCAGAGGCTCCTTGTCGAGCGACCGCAGCACGAGGGCCGCCCTGCGCTCGCCTGCGATCGCACCAAGGTCGAGCAGGGCACCCGTGGAGGGACAGCCGCTCCGCGCCAGCCAGGCGGCCAGCTCGGAGCCCCGCGTCATGGGAACCACGGCGATGTCCGCGTCCTGGAAGCCGCAGACCAGCTTGTCGATGGCAAAGGGGAACTCCGTGATGCCACATTCCGGCAGGTCAACCATGCATCTACCCTGGTGCGCACCCACATTGATGGGGACGAGACGCACGTCCATCTCCTCGCAAAGGGTGCGCGCGGCCTCGGAGAGGTCACCATCGAGAATCTGCTCCGGATGGGCGTCGATATGGTCATGGAGGCGGGCGGCAGCGGCATCCAGGCGCTGGCTGCGCTCGGCGTGCATGGCAGAGATGGCGGCGGCGAGCTCCACGGAGAGGTACTGGGCCACCGAGTCCAGCAGGCGCGCGTCGTCCCTGCGGACGGCGCGAGCCTCGGCCCAGCCCACCTCTATGATGGCGATGACATGCCCGCCAAACCACACGGGCACGCAGATGAGGCTCGAGAACGGCGGCACCCGGCGCGCCGGGATGCGGCGACGCACGCCAGCGTCCTCGTCAAGCAGCTCGCGCGTCTGGAGGGCTCCGGAGCGCAGGCTCTCCTCGCTCGGCGGCATGAGGCGCAGGCGCAGCGCCACGCCGGCCTTCGTCACCATCGTCTCGAGTCCCTCGCCATAGGCCATGAACTGCGGAACCGTTCGACCGGAGAGCGAACGCGTGCGGCCACGAAGCCTAAAGCCGTCCGCCTCCGAGAGGAAGATGAGCACGCCGGAGGCGTCGAGGGTGTCGGAGATCTGCTCCAGTACCTCGTTGAAGAGGATGTCCAGGTTCTGGGCGTCGATGGTCTCGAGCACGATGCGCAGGGTGCCCGAGAGGCGTCGGTTCGCGAGGGATAGCTCGTCCACCAGGCGGTCGTGCTCGCGCCTCGCCTCCACGGAGCGGTCTTGCGAACGCATCACGAGCAGGTACGTCTCCCCCGGCGCGCTCACACGGTCGCAGCGGGCGCCAACGATGGTAGCGCCGCCGGAGGCAAGCCGCAGGGAGAGCTCAACGCGCGAGCCATCCGTGGGAAGGGGAATCGTGCTCGCATCTTCCCCATGAACCCGGTTGGCGTCAAACAGAAGGTCGCCCGCACTCGTGCCGATAAGTTCGTGGAGCGCGAGCCCCGTGAGAGCCTCCGCCTGGGGGTTGCCCCCAATGATGCGGCCGTCACCGTCGAAGACGAGCACGGCATCGGAGGTGAGCGACATGAGCGTGGAGAGAACGCCGGGAACTGCCTGGCGGCCAACGCTGCCGATCTTTGCGAGCGCCTTCTGGTCTGACATGGGCCCTCCCCATAGGCTGACGGGAACACGACCGGATTGGCGTCCATGCCTTGGCCGGCGGCACCTTAGGATGGCAGGAGCACTCTGCCTAAATAGCAAAAACGGGCCCGAAGGCCCGTACTTTTGCTGGTGTCGGAGGCGGGACTTGAACCCGCACGACCTTTTAGTCAGTCACTAGCACCTCAAGCTAGCGCGTCTGCCAATTCCGCCACTCCGACTTTCAAGTGCTTAACGATTACCGGATTTCCAGCTCCCGTTGCGCGAGATGTAATATACATGCCCCTCTACCCCCGCGCAAGCCCCATTTTCAAAAATGATTGCCCAGCGATCCTGGTGCCAGCGAAAACGACGCATGTAAGGCCAATCGGCAATCGGCAATCGGTAATCGGTAATCGGTAATCGGTAATCGCAGAATACCGAAGGAAAGGTCATGCAATGCACGCTCGATTGACTTCTTGACAAGACCACATAGCTTCCCAAAAGTCTCTAATCAAACTTGCGTATAACCAAAAAGCCCCACGTCATGAAGACGCGGGGCCCAGAAAGATCGCACGCAAACATGCCGCGCAATAAACCCGATTGACGCAAAGCCAATTGGAAAAAACGAGCTACCCTAACCGATGGTGCCCAGCGGGTAGGTGAGCATGAAGACAACGATCGTGCCGATGAAGACGAGGGCGGCGATGACCGTGAGACGGTCGAGATTGCGCTCCCAGATACCGCTGCCGGCATTGGAGTTGTACATGGACGCCGCAATCATGTCGGAGACGCCCGTGCCCTTGCCGGAGTGCATGAGCACCAGAATGATGAGCGCCACGGCCGAGATGGCCCACGCAACCAGCAGAATCGTATTCATCGGAACCAAGATATTGCTCCTTCAAGCAGGAATCAGCCAAAACAGTTTCTAACAATACCACAAGCCGACGCCCACAAGCCCCAGCTCCAACGAATGCCCAGGGCCCACCCAAGCAAGCTAGAGCCCTTGCGCTCAAGGCCGACTCCTCAGCAGCAGGCCAAACCGGCTTTACCGCAGCGACCCCGATAACAGCAAGAGGCCCGACACACTCCCAAGCGTGAGACTAAGGGACTTGCGAAGCAAGTGACCTCACGCGTGGAGTGTGCCGGGCCTCCCTCAGGTTGACCTAGTCGCTGCTACGCGATCGCGTTCAGGACCATCTCGGAGAACGAGTCGGCCTTGAGCGAGGCGCCACCCACCAGGGCGCCGTCCACATCGGGCTTGGCAACGAGCTCGGCTATGTTGCCGGGCTTGGCGGAGCCACCGTAGAGCACGCGAACCTGGTTCGCGGTCTCCTGGCCAAAGAGCTCGGCGAGGGTGGCGCGGATGGCGCCGCAGACCTCCTGGGCGTCATCGGCCGTGGCGGTCTTGCCGGTGCCGATGGCCCAGATGGGCTCGTAGGCAATGACGTACTTGGAAGGATCGGAGAGGTCGAGGCCCTCGGTGTCCTTCTTGATCTGGTCAACGACGAACTCGACGTGCTTGCCGGCCTCGCGGACCTCAAGCGGCTCGCCGCAGCAGCTGATCGGCACGATGTTGTGCGCCATCAGGGCCTTGGCCTTCTTGTTGACGTCCTCGTCGGTCTCGCCAAAGTAGCCGCGACGCTCGGAGTGGCCGATGATGCAGTACGTGGCGTTGACGGCCGTGAGCATGTCCGGGGCGGTCTCTCCGGTGTAGGCGCCGGACTCCTCCCAGTACACGTTCTGCGCGCCAAGGGCAAACGGGGCGTTGTTCTGGTCGATGACCTCGGAGACGCCCTTGAGGTCGACCGTCGGCGGGCAGACCACGACGTCAACGCCGTTGAGGTCCTTGCCCGCGAGGGCGTCGGCAAGACCCTGGGCGAGGGTGACGCCCTCGGTGTAGGTCTTGTTCATCTTCCAGTTGCCAGCAATCATGAGGTTACGCATCGAGCAGCGCCTCCACTCCAGGAAGGGCCTTGCCCTCGACGAGCTCCATGGACGCGCCACCGCCGGTGGAGATCCAGCTCATCTTGTCGGCAAGGTCAAACTTGTTGATGGCGGCCACGGAGTCGCCACCGCCGATGATCGAGGTGCAGTCAGAGTCGGCAACGGCACGGGCGACGGCCTCGGTGCCCTTGGCGAACTGATCCATCTCGAAGACGCCCATCGGACCGTTCCAGAAGACGGTCTTGGCGCCCTTGATGGCCTCGTCGAAGAGGGCAACGGTCTTGGGGCCGATGTCCATGCCCATGCGGTCGTCGGGGATGTTGTCGGAGTCGACGACCTCGCCCGTGGCGTCCTCGCCAAAGTGATCGGCAACGACGTTGTCGATCGGGAGCAGGATCTTGACGCCCTTGTCCTCGGCCTTCTTGAGCATCTCGCCAGCGCGTTCGACCCAGTCCTCCTCCTTGAGGGAGGTACCAACGGTGTAGCCCTTGGCCAGGAAGAAGGTGTAGGCCATGCCACCGCCGATGATCAGCGTGTCAGCGGAGTCGATGAGGTGATCGAGCACGCCGATCTTGCTGGAGACCTTGGAGCCTCCGACAATGGCGACGAACGGACGCTCGGGGTCGGCGAAGATGCCCGTGAGGGTGTCGACCTCCTTCTCGAGCAGGAAGCCGGCGACAGCCGGGATGTAGGCAGCCGGGCCCACGACGGAGCCCTGGGCACGGTGGGCGGTGCCAAAGGCGTCGAGGACGAAGACGTCACCATAGGAGGCGAGGGTCTTGGCGATCTCGGGGTCGTTCTTCTTCTCGCGCTTGTCAAAGCGGACATTCTCGAGGACGAGGATGTGACCCGGCTCGACGGCGTCAACGGCAGCCTTGGCCTCGGCGCCATAGGTGTCGGCGACGAAGGAAACGGGAAGGCCGCTCATCTCGGCGAGCTTCTCGGCGACCGGCTTGAGGGAGAGCTCGGGCTCGGGGCCGTCGCCCTTGGGGCGGCCGAGGTGGCTCATGAGGATGACGCGGGCGTTGTGCTCGACGAGGTACTTGATCGTGGGCAGTGCGGCCTTGATGCGCGTGGTGTCTCCCACGACGCCATCCTTGATGGGCACGTTGAAGTCGACGCGGCACAGGACGCGCTTGCCGTCGACGTCGATCTCTCGAACAGTCTTCTTGGTAAAGGCCATGCTGTGGTCCTTTCTCTCACAAGTGGGCGGGACTTTCGCCTCCCCCCACTCCAAACAAAAGGGGCGCGGCCGCGGCGGAAATGCTGCGACCGCGCCCCTGCTGTGCTACGTGAGGCTCACGCCAGGTTCGCGAATCGCGAGTTAGGCGACGAACTTCTCGAAGTACTTGATGGTGCGGACCATCTGGGAGGTGTAGGAGTTCTCGTTGTCGTACCAAGAGGTGACCTGAACGAGGCTCTGGCCATTGCCGAGGTCCTGGACCATGGTCTGGGTGGCGTCGAAGATGGAACCGTGGGTCTCGCCGACGATGTCGCGGGACACGATGTCGTCCTCGTTGTAGCCGAAGGTCTCGGGGATGGTCTCGGCGTAGGCCTTCATGGCAGCGTTGACCTCGTCGACGGTAACGGTCTTGTCAACGACGGCGTAGAGGTTGGTGAGCGAGCCGGTCGGCGTCGGGACGCGCTGGGCGGCACCGATGAGCTTGCCGTTGAGCTCCGGGAGGACCAGGCCGATGGCCTTGGCGGCACCCGTGCTGTTCGGGACGATGTTCTCGGAGCAGGCGCGGCTACGACGCTTGTTGCCCTTGCGCTGCGGGCCGTCGAGCGGCATCTGGTCGCCGGTGAAGGCGTGGATGGTGGTCATGATGCCGGAGACGATGGGGGCAAAGTCGTTCAGGCCCTTGGCCATCGGGGCGAGGCAGTTGGTGGTGCAGGAGGCAGCGGAGATGATGTTGTCATCAGCGGTGAGCTGCTCGTGGTTGACGTTGTAGACGATGGTCGGGAGGTCATTGCCGGCAGGAGCGGAGATGACGACCTTCTTGGCGCCAGCGTTGATGTGAGCCTGGGCCTTGGCCTTGGAGGTGTAGAAGCCGGTGCACTCGAGGACGACGTCGACGCCGAGCTCGCCCCACGGGAGGTTGTTGGCGTCGGCCTCCTTGTAGATGGTGATCTTCTTGCCGTCGACGATGATGGCATCCTCGGTGGCCTCGACCTTATGGTCACGAGAGTAGTTGCCCTGCGTGGAGTCATACTTCAGCAGGTAAGCGAGCATGTCCGGGGAGGTGAGGTCGTTGATGGCGACGATCTCGGAGCCCTCGTGACCGAACATCTGACGGAACGCCAGACGGCCAATGCGACCGAAGCCGTTGATAGCAACCTTAACTGCCATGCTTTCTCCTTTCGAAGGCCCTCTGGACGCCCCTTGCGCCCTGTGGGCCACACGTTGGAACACCGTTGGTTATAGTACCGCTTCTTTTGCGATTCGAGTCACTCAACGCGTAATGAGATTGAAAAAAAATGCTGCTTGAGCTGCGAAATGTCTACTGATTTCTGGACACCTCGATAAGTTGTACAGCCCTCGATATACAGGCTGGGAACAGTTTTCAGACCATTTCTCAATGTGACGCAACGGTCGGGTTGCCGCATGTCCGGAATCGGGGGACCAGCAAGCCACAACCTCAGTCGACCGATGGGGAGGCAAGGCAGCGGGAATGCGGCTCGAGGCCATCTCAACAGACGCACGATTGCCTCAACGGTCGCCCGATTGTCTCGGCAGCCATTAGATTGCCCCAGCAGCCAGTCAATTACTTCAGCAGCTGCTCGAGGCGGAGCACACGATGGTAGAGGGCGCTCTTGCTCATGGGCGGGTCCATAGCCTGGCCAAGATCGCGGAGCGACAGGTCCGGATACGCGCGCCGAGCGCGGCAGAAATCCGCGAGCGCGGGCGGTAGCGTGTCCAGGCCCACCTCGCGCTCGACTCGGTCGATGAGCTCGATCTGGCTCGCCGCAGCGCCGGTGCTCCGCGCCTGGTTGGCCATCTCGGCGTTGACGCGGCGGTTCACGTCGTTCTTCACGGACTTCATGACGCGAACGTTCTCCACGGCCAGGGCCGTGCGGCTCGCGCCGATGATGGCGAGCAGACGCACGATGTCATCAAAGCTCTTGAGGTAGATGGCGTAGGCCCCGCGTCGCTTGTTGACGCGGGCGGTCACGCCCTCGTCGTCCAGGAGCTCCACGAGGTCTGCGGCAAGCTCCTCGCCCGTGACGGCGATCTCCAGGTGGAAGTCTCCGCGTGGGTCCGCGATGAAGCCACCCGCCATGAAGGCCCCGCGCAGGTAGGATGCACGACAGCAGGGACGCGCCACCACGCGCGCCGCCACGCCGGAGGCAAGCCCCTGTCCCAGCACGAGCACGCCCATCTTGATGAGCGCCTGCTCGAGGCCCTTCTGCTCGGGAATCTCGATGAGGTAGTTGCGCGTCTTGTGCAGGTTGGAGCGGCGCACGGTGAGCGTGGTCTCCAGGTCAAAGATCGTGTGGGCAAGCCGGATGACCGTGCGCGCCACGGCACCCGTCTCGGTGGAGACGCGGATGGCGTAGTTGCCCGACCCGCGAAACGACAGCGCGCCGCAGACGCGCACCATCGCCGCGAGCTCGGCCACGTCACACTCGGGACACGTGCCCTCCACGCGGGAGAGCTCGTCTTTTACCTCGGCCGTGAACGACACGCTACTGCCTCTCCGCGCGTGGCAGGTCGCGGTGCGCCACGTCCACGCGATAGCCCTGGGCCGCGAGGTAGCTCGCCGTGGAGTTGGCGAGCGTCACGGAGCGGTGCTGGCCACCCGTGCAGCCGATGGCGATGGAGAGCTGGCTCTTGCCCTCGGCCACGTAGCCCGGCATCACGGCGTCGAGCAGGTCATACCAGGCCTTGAGGAAGTGCTTGGTCTCGGGCCTGCCCAGGACATAGCTGTAGACCTTCTCGTCCATGCCCGTGAGCGCGCGCATCTCGGGGTCGTAGTAGGGGTTGGGCAGGAAGCGCACGTCCATCACGAGGTCGGCCTCCACGGGCATGCCGTACTTGAAGCCAAAGGAGAAGACGTGAACCTCGAGCAACTGCTGGTCGGAGAGCTCGCTAAAGAGCCCCTGGATGCGCCGGCGCAGCTGGATGGGACGGTAGCCCGTGGTGTCAATGACGTAGTCCGCGCGCTCGCGCACGTCGGTGAGCTCGAGGCGCTCGCGGCGGATGGCCTCGGCGTTGCTCTCCCCCTCGCGCGCGAGGGGATGGCGGCGGCGCACGGAGCTGTAGCGGCGGCGGAGCACCTCGTCAGAGGCGTCCAGGTAGAGGATCTTGTAGGAGATGTCATGGTCTGCGAGGGCGTCCAGCGCGTCCATGAGCTCGTCGAAAAGGCCCTGGCTGCGCAGGTCGCACACAATGGCGAGGTGGCGGCCCACGCCCGAGTTGATGCCCACCACCTGCGCGAGCGTGAGCAAGAGGCGCGGCGGCAGGTTGTCGATGACGTAGTAGCCGAGGTCCTCGAAGGTGTGCATGGCCTCGGTGCGGCCAGCGCCGCTCATGCCGGTGATGACCACGACGTCTGGGATCGAGTCGGTCTTGGCGGGGCCGTCAGCCACGCGCGTGGTCTCGGGGCGCGCGTCGGCCGTCCTGCTCTCGTTCGTCATATGGCATCCCCCATCGTCATGAAAAAATGCCGCCGGGACGAATCCCGTCGGCCTTCCAGTATACCTGCGAGCCAGTCCCACCTAGCGGGTCCAGCGCTCAGGTGGCAGCTCCTGCATATCAGCAACGCCGCCCGGGCGTGGCAAACCCTACTTCTCGAGGCCAGACTCCTCTGGCGGAAGCGGCTTCTTCCAGAAGGAGAGGATGAGGCACGCCACCACAGAACCGATGATGCAGGCAACGAGCCACATGAGCCAGTTGCCGATGACCGGGGTCACCCAGGCGCCACCGTGGGGAGCGGGGCTCGTGCAGCCAAAGGCCGCGGAGAGCGCGCCGGCGACGGCGGAGCCGACGATGCAGCTCGGCAGGACGTGCAGCGGGTCGGCAGCCGCGAACGGAATGGCGCCCTCAGAGATGAAGGACAGGCCCATGATGTAGTTCACGAAGCCGGCGTTGCGATCGGACTTGGTCCAGCGATCCTTGAAGAACGTGGTGGACAGGGCGATGGCGATGGGCGGAACCATGCCACCGACCATGACGGAGGCCATGATGACCTGACCGGTGGTGCCAAGGCCGGAGCTCGGGTCGAGGGCGGCGGTGCCGAAGACGTAGGCAGCCTTGTTGAAGGGGCCACCCATGTCGATGGACATCATGCCACCGAGCACGAGGCCGAGCACGACGATGTTACCGGTGCCGAGGCCCTTGAGGAAGCCGTTCAGGCCGGTGTTGATGAGCGCGAACAGCGGGTTGAGCGCGAGCATCACGAGACCGATGGCAAGCACGCCGAGCACAGGGTAGATGAGCATCGGCTTGATGCCCTCGAGCGAGGCGGGCAGCTTGTCGCACGCCTTCTCGATGGCGAGGGTCAGGTAGCCAGCGGCAAAGCCGGCGAACAGGGCCGCGATGAAGCCGCCGGAGATGAGCGTGGCCTGGGCAGCGTCACCGGAAAGCTCGGGCGCGAAGGCCAGGTAGCCAAAGCTGTAGCCGGCCTTAGCGAACACGCCGCCAACGAAGCCGGGCGCAAGGCCGGGACGGTCGGCAATGGACATGGAGATGTAGGCCGCGAGAATCGGGAGCATGAAGCCGAAGGCCTCGCCGCCGATGGTCTTGAACAGGGCCGCGAGCGGCGTGGAGGAGCCGTAGGCGGCGGTGCCCAGGCCAGGCTGGTCGAGCAGGAACGCGATGGCGGTGAGGATGCCGCCGCCAATCACGAACGGCAGCATGTGGGAGACGCCGTTCATGAGGTCCTTGTAGACCTTGCGGCCCACAGACTCCTTCTCGCCCGCGGCGGGAGCGGCATCAGCGCCGGCACCGGAGCCGTGGTGGATGGGGGCCTCGCCGTTCAGGATGATGTTGACGAGCTTCTCGGGGGCATTGAAGCCCTGGGAGACGGGGCAGCTATAGACCGGCTTGCCGTCGAAGCGATCGAGGTTGACGTTCTTGTCGGCCGCGATGATGACGCCCTTGGCGCCGGCGATGTCTTCGGCGGTGAGCACGTTCTTGGCGCCACCCGAGCCCTGGGTCTCGACCTTGATGCGGACGCCCATCTTCTTGGCCTGCTGCTCGAGGCCCTCGGCAGCCATGTAGGTGTGGGCGATGCCCGTGGGGCAAGCGGTAATGGCCACGACGTCATAGCCGGTCTTGGTCTCGTCGGCGGCGACAAGCGCCGCCTGGGCGGCATGCTTGGCCTCCTCGGCGGCAATCTTGGCACCCTCGGCCTTGTCGATGACGGCGCGGAACTCCTCCGACGTCCTGGCGGCGCGCAGGTCGTCGCGGAACTGCTCGTCCATGAGCAGCATGGACAGGCGGGCCAACACCTCAAGGTGAACGTCGGCCTTGGTGTCCGGCGCGGCGATGAGGAACATCAGGTTGGTGGGCCGGCCGTCCGGGGAGTCGTAGTCGACGCCGTCGGGCAGGGTCATCGCGGCCAGGCCGGGCGCGGAAATCGCGGCGGTCTTGGCGTGCGGGATGGCGATGCCCTCGCCAAGCGCCGTGGTGCTCTCGGCCTCGCGGGCGCGGACGGCAGCCTTATAGCCCTCGACGTCGACGACGTTGCCCTCGTTGCACATGAGCGCGACGAGTTTGTCGATGGCATCCTCCTTGCTGGCTGCGGCACCTCCGATCTTGATGGCCTCAGGCTTGAGCAGGTCGTTGATTCTCATGCTTCCTACCTTTCTCTCACGGGGACGACCCCATGTTTGACACGCTTCGTACCTGTGACCCCCAAGCCTCGCCGGAGGCTTGGGACTACGGTACCGATTGGTTTGACCTGGGTGACTCCGGTTGCTTGTCGGAGGCACGCTCACGCCGTAGGGCCCTGCATGGCTCAGAAAAACTAGTTGGCGGCCATGAGGGCTTCGACCTCGTCGCGGCGGGCGAGATGGTCGGAGAAGGCGCTGGCGCTACCGGCGGCGAGGCCCATCTTGAAGGCGGTCTCGTAGGAGCCGGTCTCGATGAGGCCAGCCAGGAAGCCCGCCACGGAGGAGTCGCCGGCGCCCACGGAGTTCACCACGGTGCCCTTGGCGGCCGGGCTCTGGAAGACCGAGCCGTCGTCGCCCACGAAGACGCCGCCCTCGCCCGCCATGGAGACGAGCACGTTCTGGGCACCCCTCTCCTGGAGCTTCTTGGCGTACGGAATGACTTCGTCGCGCGTCTTGAGCTCGACGCCAAAGATCTCGCCCAGCTCGAAGTTGTTGGGCTTGACGAGGAACGGGCGCAGCGGCAGCACCTTTGTGAGCAGGTCGCGCTCGGCGTCGACCACGATGCGGACGCCACGGCCGGCCAGGCGCTCCATGATTCGCTCGTACATGTCGCCGGGCAGCGTGTTGGGCACCGAGCCCGAGATGACGAGCGTGTCACCCTCGCCGAGGGCATCGAGCTTGGCGTAGAGCTCCTTGATGTTGGCCTCGGTGATCTTGGGACCCTGACCGTTGAGCTCGGTCTCCTCGTTGGACTTGATCTTGGCGTTGATGCGGCTCATGCCCTCGTCCACCTGGATGAAGTCCGCGTCAACGCCGCCCTCGGAGACGAGGCGGGCAATCTCGGCGCCGGTGAAGCCGGCAAGGAAGCCCAGCGCGCGGCTCTTGTGGCCCAGGTTGCCGAGAACGATGGACACGTTGATGCCCTTGCCGCCCGGCAGCGCCTGCTCGTAGGTGGTGCGGTTGATGACGCCGAGGCGCATGTCGTCAACGCGCACGATGTAGTCGATTGACGGGTTGAACGTGACGGTGCAGATCATTTCCCTACCTCCATGATGTTCTCGAAGGCCTCGAAGGCGCGCGGCCTGTAATCAGTGAGGATGGTGGCATCGGTGAAGTCGGCGAAGGTGACCGGCGCTATGCGATCGAACTTGCTGGCGTCGGCGAGGACGAAGCGACGGTCGCAGCGCGCCATGGAGAGGCGCTTGACCATGGCCTCGCTGCGATCCGGGGTGGTGAGGCCCCGCTCGGCGGAGATACCGTTGGTGCCCCAGAAGCCGATGGTGAAGTTCATGCGCTCAAGACACTCAAGCGCCTCGGGGCCTACGAGCGCCTCGGTGACGCCCTTGAGCTCGCCCCCGATGACCACAACCCGCATGCCGCGAGAGACGAGCTTCAACGCGTGGGAGACGGAGCCGGTGACGTAGGAGGCGCGAACCTCGCCGAGGCAGTCGATGAGCCCGTCGGTGGTGGAGCCGGCGTCGATGTAGACGAAGTCGTCCGGCGAGATGAGCGAGGCGGCATACTCGGCGATAAGGCGCTTCTCGGAGATGTTGAGCGAGTAGCGCTCGGCCACGTCCACGTCTCGCGTGACGTGGACCTTCTCGACGCTCGTGGCGCCTCCGTGCACCTTCACGAGCTTGCGCGCGGCGTCGAGCTTCTCGAGGTCACGGCGAATCGTGGATTCGGAGATGCCCAGGGTCTCGGCAAGGTCCGGCACGGTGGCGCTGCCGTTTTCCGAGACCATCTCGACGATCTTTGCATGGCGGTCCTCAGCGAGCACGTGTGCCTCCTCAATGATGCTCGGTCCTTTCGCTGCGAGCGTGAGTATCGCGCAAATTTGCGCGTTCGTGCGCGTCTTTGCGTACTCTTGAACGTAAGTGGTGGATTTCGCCCGGTGAACGGTAGGGGCCGTGCGCGATTCTGCGCAAAATGGGGCGAGGGATGACTCCCCCGCCCCTTCGGACGAAACCACGAGCGCAATCACGATGCCCGCGCGCGCAGTGGCTCCCTGCCCCTTTGGACGAAACGCGCCTGCGTCTGCCACAAAGATGCGGGCCGCCGAACAGGGAGCCTCTGCCGCGCACCTCGCCCGCAAGAAAGCCACGGTCTCGCGGGGCAGCGTCTGCCGCAGATGACTGCAGCAGGTGGCTGCCGCAGGCGGCTTGCGCCTCTCCTAGCGGCGAGCCAGACGCAGCCCAAGCTTGGCGAGCTCGGCGAGCGCCACCACCGAGGCCGCGAGCGCAAAGAGGCGCGCCCAGAGCTCGGCCGGGAGCGGCACCGTGCCAAAGAAGGCGCCGGCGCACTGCACCATCACCACCTGCAGCACAAAGGTGAGGCCCAGCACGACGGACACGAACACCACGATGACGCTCGCCACGTTGACCGTGAGCTGAAAGCTGATGAAGCGCTTGAAGTTCTCGTAGACGCCGCGACCCCAGCGGATGGCCTTGAGGGTGGTGGAGAAGGAGTCGTCCAGCAAAACGATGTCGCGGGCTTCCACGGCAACATGAGTCTCGTCAATGATGTCCAGCTCGACGGCGATGGCCGTGGCCGTAACGATGTTGTCTCCCGTGAGTATCTTGAGCGAGATGCCGGCGCAGCGGCACTCGGAGATGGCGTCGAGGACGTCCGCACGCAGGGGGTCTGCGATGGCAACGAAGCCGTCGAGGGTCATCGCAGTCTCGAGCGCGTCGTGGGAGAGCCCCTCCGGCGTGCCACCCTCCACGTACTTGTGGGCAAAGCCGAGCGCGCGATAGGCGTGGGCCTGGGCGTCGGCGATGGCAGCCTCGGTCTTGGCGCGAAGCTCGGGCTTCATGGCGCACATCTCCAGCACGCATTCGGGCGAGCCCTTCACGAGCGCCAGCGCCTCCACACCCTCCCGCACGAGCGTGGTCATGTGCTTCTCGTCAGACGAGAACAGCCACACCCGCTCGACAGCGGCGGCGTTGCGCTCGAGACCGTACTCGACGCCGGTCTGGGAGACAGCGGCGAGCAGACGACCGTCGGCAGGCACGTGGTCGCCGCTCGCGAGCTCCACGACGTCGCCCACGACGAGCTCCGTCTGGGAGATGACCTGCGCCTTACCCTCGCGGAGCACCCTCACCGTGACGTTGTCGTTGATGCGGCTCAGGCTTCTCGCGCGTGAGCTCGTTGGCCCCGTGAAGCTTGGCGGAGGCGCGCACCTCGCCGGGCGCGAGGCCCCGGGTGGCGTCGCAGCCAAGCTCGCGCAGCGCGTCATCGGCACTTGTCAGGTAGAACTTCATGGCACCCCTACTCCATCGCTGCGTGCGCGGCGCCGCGGGTGCGACGACGGCGGACGAGGGACGTGCCGCGACGTAACGGCACGCCCTGCCTGTCCGCGGCCCAGACGCGGTGCACGCCGCGACGGGCCGTGCGGGGACGGCCGCGCAAACCGCCCCCGCACAACGAAAGACCCCCACGCGGCACAAGCCACGCAGGGGTCTCGAACGCAAGCAAGACTCCATGCGCGGCACGGGGCCTCCCAAAGCGGGAGGCCCCGGTGGGCTCCACAACCTTGATCCGAGCGCATAGTTCGCGCGCTCGGCCTGGCTGCAGGCGCCCAAGCCACACATGAGTCTCGTATATTTAGGCATGCCAGACGCTCGCAGAGTTTCAATGCTCCGCAGGTCAGTATGTTGACAGGCCGCACCATAGGGTGCCAACTACTCCCTCAAGGGTATGTCAATCGGACGGCCGCTCTACACGAATCCCATCAGCGATGCAACAAGAAAAAACGAGTTGCAGGCCTCAAGCTGCGCGCCACTGAAAGGCCTCCGCCCGCATCGCTCCAACAAAGCAAGCGCCCCACCCCGACCTTGAACACGCGAGATTCCGCACGAGCCGAAGGTGACTAACTGTCACCTTCGCGCGAGTTCAGGTTTGCCTGAGCGCGTTCAAGGTCGAAGTGGGGCGCCCTCGGGATACGCCAGCGCGACAGACCGGCTACTCGTCCTTCAGCGTTGCGTACATGACCGCCTTGATGCTGTGCATGCGGTTCTCGGCCTCATCGAAGACCACCGAGCGCTCAGACTCGAAGACCTCGTCGGTGACCTCCATCTCGGCGAGGCCAAACTTCTCGTGCACGTCCTGGGCCGTGGTGGTGTTGAGGTCGTGAAAGCTCGGCAGGCAGTGCATGAAGACGGCGTCGTCAGCGGCCTTGGCCATGGCGGCGGCATTCACCTGGTACGGGGAGAGCAGCTTGATGCGCTCGGCCCAGAGGTCTGCGCTCTCGCCCATGGAGACCCAGATGTCGGTGTAGACCACGTTGGCGCCGGCGAGGCCTTCGTCCACGTCCTCGGTGAGCAGGATGCTCGAGCCGTTCTCCGCCGCAATCTCCCGGCACTGCTCCACCAGCTCGGCGTGCGGCATCTGGGCGACCGGCCCGCAGGCGCAGAAGTCCATGCCGAGCTTGGCGCAGACCACCATGAGCGAGTCGCCCACGTTGTTGCCCGCGTCGCCCATGAAGGTGAGCTTGAGGCCCTTGAGGTGGCCGAAGCGCTCGAGCACGGTGAGCATGTCGGCAATCATCTGCGTGGGGTGAAACTCGGTGGTGAGGCCGTTCCAGACGGGCACGCCCGCCTTGTCGGCGATCTGCTCGACGATGGCCTGGCCAAAGCCGCGGTACTCAATGCCGTCGTACATGCGGCCAAGCACGCGGGCCGTGTCCTCGATGGACTCCTTCTTGCCCATCTGCGAGCTCTTGGGGTCCAGGTACGTGACGCCCATGCCCAGGTCCATGGCGCCCACCTCGAAGCTGCAGCGCGTGCGCGTGGAGGTCTTCTCAAAGAGCAGCACCACGTTCTTGCCGTGCAGCCAGTCATGGGCCTGCTTGGCCTTCTTCATGGCCTTGAGCTCAGCTGCGAGGTCAATGAGGTAGCGGATCTCGTCCGGTGTGAAGTCCAGGAGCTTGAGGAAGTTCCTGCCGGAGAGGTTGATGCCCTTGGCCGCGGCGGCCTCGTCTGCCTTCGTGTGGTTCATGGTGTGACCCTTCTCGCATGTCTACCGGGCCGCGCGGCACCCCGCTTGGGCTCAGCTTGTTTCACCCGTATGCGTACTATTGTCGGTTCTATTCATGTTCTTGCATAATATGCCGTAAGAACAACATCTTCGCGATTATAGCGACGTCAAGATGCCGATTCAAGCACCTTCAGGCCCAGCGCAATACCTGACGCGCTGCACGACGCGCCGCCCAGTGCAATGCCCAGCCGGCCCTACAGCCGGTCGCGGACGAAGGGCATGGACATGCAGCGCGGGCCGCCGCGTCCGCGCGAGAGCTCGGAGCTCGGAAGCACCACGAGCTCCAGGCCTGCGCGGGCGAGCGCCTCGTTGGTGGCGGTGTTGCGCTGGTAGACGCAGATGCGGCCTGGGGCGATCGCCAGCGTGTTCGAGCCGTCGTTCCACTGCTCGCGTGCGGCGGCGATTGGGTCTCCCCCGCCGCAGCGGATGAGCCGCACGCCATCGAGGCCCAAGATGCGCGCCAGCACGCGCGCGAGCGACACGTCGACCTCCTCCACCGCAAGCTCGCCCTCGTGGGCGCCACGTGAGATGCGAAAGACCTGGAGCGTGCCGAGGACGCCCGGGTGGACGGTGAACTTGTCCACGTCAATCTGCGTAAGCACCGTGTCGAGGTGCATGAACGCCCGGCTCTCCGGAATGCGGAACGCCCAGACCTCCTCCACCGGGCACGCCTCGTCCCAGATGAGCCGCGCGGCGAGCGTGTCGATGGCGGCCGCCTCCGTGCGCTGGGACAGGCCCACCGCAACGGCGCGCTCGCCCAGCACGAGGACGTCACCACCCTCCACATGGTAGGTGAGGTCTCGGTCATACCAGAGTGGCACCTGACGGTACGCGGGATGGCACGCAAACAGGAAGCGGCCGTAGATGGTCTCGCGCCGGCGCGTGCGCTGATACATGCGGTTCAGACACACACCCGGGCCCACCACGCAGAACGGGTCCCGCGTGAAGTAGAGGTTGGGCATGGGGTCCACGATGAGCTCGGTGTCGGGCTCGGCCGCCTCGCCCACGAGCGAGGCCAGGGTCGTCGCGCCGGGCCGCCCCCAGAGCGCCCCGCCCCTGCCCTCGAGCGGCAGTTCCAGCTCGCGCTTGGAGATGCCCGCCATCGTCTTGAGCACGAGGTCATAGGGACTGGCGATGCCATCCAGGAGCTCGCGGATAGCGGCTAGGGCATAGCGGTCGTGCACGCCGCACTCGGCCAGAAACTGGCTCGTGAACTCCTGGCGCGCGCCCGGAACCGCCTCGAGGGCCTCTGCCACGAGGCGCTCGAGGTACAGCACCTCGACGCCCTCGCGACGCAGGAGCTCGGCAAAGCGGTCGTGCTCGGCCTGCGCCACCTCGAGGAAGGGGATGTCGTCGAACAGCAGGCGGCTGAGGTCGGACGGCACGAGGTTCAGAAGCTCCGCGCCCGGCCGGTGCAGGCACACACGACGCAGCCGTCCTATCTCGTTGGGAACGTCAAGCGGGAGGGCCCGGGAGCGGACGCTCCCGCCAGGGCGGCCGGCCTCGGGCACGGAGCCGAGCCCGTCATCCCCGGGCGCAGCGCCAAGCCCTCCGCCGTCGGGCGCAGCTCCGCCCCCGTCACCCCCTCGCGTGGAGCCCGGAATCACCATCCCCCGCCCATCGGGACGCACCGCGGGCGCGGCGGGGCCAACGGATTCTCGTGTGTCAGACATGGCGCTCCCCACTCGACGGCTCTCGGACGACGGCAACAACCAGGCCATCTGCCCAACGACCCTCGGGCGGCCACGACCCGCATGGCCGCCCACCCAGCTGCTCCCGGGCAACCACGACCGCGCGGCAGCCCTACATATATGTAGTTAGTCTACGCCGCTATGCACTTCCTTACCGAACCGTTACAACATTGGAACGTGGACACCCTTCATACTGCCGATACTTATGGTTGGTACCATCGCACTACGTTTGGAAGAGACGAAAGAGGACGCACCCACATGGGCAAGGACAAGATCGAGAGCGATGCGAAGGAATCCACGGACAAGGTGCTCGGCCGCAAGGCTGCCGAGTTCGCCGACGAAGCTCAGCTCGCCGGCGACCCCGAGGCCGCCGCAAAGACCCACAAGGCCAAGCGCGACTTCTCCTACACGCAGAATCGCGAGGTGAGCTGGTTGCGCTTCGATGACCGCGTGCTCGATGAGGCCTTCGACGAGAGCGTGCCGCTCTACGAGCGCATCAAGTTCTGCGCCATCTTCCAGTCCAACATGGACGAGTGGTTCATGATTCGCGTCGGCGGCCTGTCCGACCTCGCCGAGCTCAAGCACCAGCCGGCGGACAACAAGTCCAACGAGACGCCGTCGGAGCAGCTCGCCACACTCTTTGACCTGCTACCCGGCATGTACCGCCGTCGCGAGGGATGCCTCAAGGACCTCGAGGCGCAGCTTGCCGCCAAGGGCGTCGAGCGCGTGAAGCCTGCGGACTACACCGAGGCCGACCGTCTCGCCACCGTTCGGCGCTTCGCCACCTCGCTAGCCCCGATTCTCTCGCCCATGATCGTGGACCCTCGCCACCCCTTCCCCAACCTGCGCAACGACGTGCTCTACGTGGCGTGCTCGCTCGACGGCGAGAGCGAGCAGGGCATGCTCGGCGTGGTTGAGGTGCCGCCCGCGGCGCAGCGCGTCGTGTGGCTGCCGGCGCCCGAGGGCCACGTTCGCTACACACTCGTTGAGGACGTGGTGCGCGCAAACCTCGACCAGTGCTTCGGCACCTACGTGCCCACGAGCTCTGCCGTGGTGCGCGTCACCCGCAACGCCGACATCGACCCTGACGGCGAGGGCGTCGAGGAGGAGGAGGACTACCGCCAGCACATGAAGAAGGTGCTGAAGCTGCGCAGCCGCCTCCAGCCCGTCCGCATGGAGCTCGAGGGCGACCTTCCCGAGGACCTCGTGACCTTCGTGCGCAAGGAGCTCGAGCTCGAGAAGCGCCGCGTGTTCCGCCTCACCACCCCGGCCGACCTCTCCTATGTGTTCGCCATCGAGGGTAAGCTGCCGCCCGCCCGCAAGAGCTCGCTCACCTTCTCGCCGTTCGAGCCGCAGGAGTCGCCGATGGTCAAGCCCGGGGTGCCGATGCGCCCGCAGGTGGAGGACCACGACGTGCTGCTGTGCTACCCGTACGAGGGCATGGGCCCGCTGCTGCGCCTGCTGCACGAGGCCGCCAACGACGACGACTGCATCTCCATCAAGATCACGCTCTACCGCGTGGCGCGCCACAGCCGCCTGTGTGAGAGCCTCGTGACCGCCGTCGAGAACGGCAAGGAGGTCACGGTCCTCATGGAGCTGCGCGCCCGCTTTGACGAGCAGAACAACATCGAGTGGGCCGAGCGCCTCGAGGAGGCGGGCTGCACCGTCATCTACGGCTCCGAGGGCTTCAAGTGCCACTCGAAGATCTGCCAGATCACCTACCACGACTCCAAGGGCATCAGTCGCATCACCTGCCTCGGCACCGGCAACTTCAACGAGAAGACGGCGCGCCTCTACAGCGACTTCATGTTGCTCACGGCACACCCCGGCATCGCCGAGGACGGCAATGCCTTCTTCCGTAACCTCTCGCTCGGCAACCTCCGCGGCTCCTACCGCTACCTGGGCGTGGCGCCCGTAGGCCTGAAGCCGCTCGTCATGCGCGGCATCGACCGCGAGATCAGCCGCGCCCGCGCCGGCCAACCCGCGCAGGTGTTCCTCAAGATGAACTCGCTCACGGACCGCGACGTCATCGATCGCCTCGCCGAGGCGAGCCAGGCGGGCGTCAAGGTGATCATGATCGTGCGCGGCATCTGCTGCATGCTCCCCGGCGTAAAGGGGCGCACCGGGGGCATCGAGATTCGCCAGATTGTGGGACGGCTGCTGGAGCACGCGCGTGTCTACGCGTTTGGCGTGGAGACCGACACCATCTACCTCTCCAGCGCCGACATGATGACGCGCAACACCGAACGCCGCGTGGAGATTGCCTACCCGGTGCTCGACCCCACCTGCCGCGACATGGTCATCCAGTACATGGACCTGCAGCTGGCCGACAACGTAAAGGCGCGCAGGCTCACGAGCGAGGGCACCTGGGAGCGCGTGCCGCGCGAGGAGGGCGCAACCGAGATCAACTGCCAGGAGGTGCTGATCGCCGTTGCCCACACCAGGGCCCGCATCGCGCGCGGCCAGGAGGTTGACGCGGCGACCCTGTCCCCCGTGCTCGCGTCGCTGCCGGCGCGCGTGGTGGACGCGGTGCTTGCCCGCGCAGGCTCGACGGGCCTGCCCACGAGCCTGCGCGGCAGGAGCGGCGCCGCCGGCGAGCAGAACAACCTCGTCTCGAGCGTGGCGGCTGAGCCCACGTGGACGTCTGGCGAGGTTGCAACGGAGGCGCCCGACACCAAAGCCGAGGCCGAGCAGGCTGTGACCGAGACCGTTCCCACCGCCGAGCAGCCAGCGGGCGAGAGGCCCGAGACCGCCGCCACGGCTGAGACGCCGAAGGCGGAGGAGTCCAAGGAGCCGCAGCCGGCAACCAGCGTCAAGGCGCACGTCATCGAGGAGCCCACGCCCCAGAGGGAGCCGGTGGCAAGCTATCCCACCACGGTGGTGGCTAAGATTGCGCGCCAGCCCCACGGACGCGTGTCCACGGCGCTCGCCCTCTTTGGCCTGGGCTTCAAGACGCTCTTTGGGGGCACGCCGAAGCGCAGGTAGCAGGGACCAGGCGCCCGCAGCCGTCACCGAGTTCGAACCGTTTGCGCCTGCGTAGGCGGTTCGCCCACACGTAGTCGGCGCCCGTGTCGCTCGCGCACGCGGCCTCGCGCCGAAGCGCAAGTAGCGCCCGTGCGCGGATACGCGCCCGCAAACTGGTACGGGCCGAGCGAGGCGCGCAACACTAGAAACTCAAAATATAATAACGGGGCACTTTTAAGCTCCGCAGCCTCCCGAAGAGCCGCACATTGGCCTTCGGGAGGCTCCTTTTTGCGGCATTTTCCTGCTCGACCGCACCGCAACGGGCAGAAAGTGCCGCAAACGCCGCATAATGAGTGGCCGCAAACGCACGGAGGCGGCCCGCCGGCAGGCACATGACCTTGCAGGAACTCAAAACTGCCCCCTATTTCCATTTTGAGATTTCACTTTCGCCGAGAACCGGAACGAGGAGCCCATGAGACTCAAGATCGAGCGCATGACCTACGGCGCAGACGCAATCGCCCACACTGAAGAGGGCAAGACGGTCTTCGTCTCGGGCGCCGTTGCCGGAGACGTCGTGGAAGCCGAGCTTGTGAGCGACGGCAAGTCCTTCTCACGCGTGAAGGTCACGGAGGTCATCGAGGCCTCCCCGGACCGCGTCGCACCTGCCTGGCCGTTTGCGAGCATCCTCGGCTGCACCCCCTGGGCGGCCATGGCCTATCCCGCCCAGCTCACCGCCAAGCGGACCAACGTGGTCGACGCCCTGACCCGCGTGGGCCACCTCGCCGATGCCGAGGACCTCGTGACCCCCTGCGACGCCCCCGGCAAGCCCTGGGGCTACCGCAACAAGGCCGAGCTCGCCTTTATGCGCGAGGGCCGTAAAGCCACGCTCGGCATGTACGCCCAAGACGGCACGACGGTGGTGCGCGTGGAGGAATTCCCCCTGCTCGACCTCCCCAAGAAGGGGCGCGACGCCAAGCTCATCAAGAACGTATCCGGCGCCCTCTCCTACCTCGCCGGCTCCCACGAGCTCGAGATCGAGCGCGTGGGCATCCGCCGCTCGAGCCGCACCGGCGACCTGGAGGTTGCCATCTGGACGCCCACCGGCGCCTTCCCGCGCGCCCAGGCGCGTCGCGTGCTCGACGCCGTGCATGCGAGCTCGATCGTACGCGTGATGACCAAGGGTCCCGCCAAGGCGCGCAAGGTTGCCGGCGTGGAACGGCTCACGGGCGCCGGCAGCTGGTCTGAGAAGATTGCCGGCGGCACCATGCGCCTCTCAGCCCCGAGCTTCTTCCAGGTGAACACCGCAGGGGCGGAGCGCCTCGTGGAACTCGTTCTCGAGGCGCTGGAGCCGCGCGAGGAAGACGTCGCCATGGACCTCTACTCCGGCGCCGGCACCTTCACGCTGCCGCTCGCCCGCCGCTGCGACTTCGTGGACGCTGTGGAGTCCTACGGCCCCGCCGTGCGCGACCTGCGCCGAAACCTCGAAGAGGCCCGCCTGGACAACGTGGATGCCGTGGGCGGCGATGCCGGCCGCGAGTTCCCGGACGACGAGGCGGACATCATCGTGGTGGACCCGCCGCGTGCCGGCCTTGCCGAGGACGTGGTGCGTCAGCTCTCCGAGCAACCAGCGCGCACCATCGCCTACGTGAGCTGCGACCCAGCCACGCTCGCCCGTGACCTCGCCCGCTTCCGCGAGATAGGCGCCTTCGACCCGGTGTCGGTGACGCCCGTGGACCTCTTCCCCCAGACCTTCCACGTGGAGACGGTCACGAAGCTGCAGCGCCGCTAGCCCCAATAATCCCCTGCTCCAAGCCATAGGGTGCCCCACACGGGTACCATAGGGACCGACCCTGTGCAACGCGCCCCCGGGCGCGGCAAGACCAAGGAGGACCCTATGGCAAAGGTAGCCATTCTTCTGGCAGACGGATTCGAGACAATCGAGGCCCTGGCCCCCGCCGACGTCCTGCGGCGCGGCGGCGAGGACGTATCGCTCGTCACCATCAACGACACCCCGCACGTCACCACCGCCCACAAGATCGGCATCGACGCAGACGCCACGCTCGCAACCTATGACTTCTCAGACTGCGACCTCGTGGTGCTGCCCGGCGGCATGCCCGGAACCACCAACCTGCGCGCCAACGAGCGCGTCTGCGAGCTTGCCCGCGAGTTCATGGCGAGCCGCGAGCTGGGCGCCATCTGCGCCGCGCCTTCCATCCTCGCGGAGCTCGGCCTGCTCGAGGGACGCGTCGCTACGTGCTACCCGGGCTGCGAGGGCGCCTTCCCCGAGGACGTTCGCCCCGAGGAGCTGGGCGTCTACACGGACGGTAACCTCGTGACGGCCTCCGGCCCCGCGTTCGCGGTGGACTTTGGCCTGGAGCTCCTCGCCCTGCTCGAGGGTGACGAGGCCGCCGAGCGCGTCGCTGACGGCATGCTTGTCATCGACTAGGGGCGTGCGATGAGCCTGTTCGACCTACCCGCCCTCCTTTCCGCGCGCGAGGGGCGCCTGCTGCTCGCGAGCGGCTCGCCCCGCCGCTCCGAGCTCCTACGCGAGGCGGGCTTCGTGCCCATCGTCGTGCCGCAGGACGTTGACGAGACGCCGCAGCCCGACGAAACCCCCAAGGCGCTCGTCGAGCGCCTGGCGCGTCTCAAGGCCACCTCGGCGCTCGACGACGCTCGCAACGGCGACGTGGTCGTTGCGGCAGACACCACCGTTGCCATCGGCAACGAGGACCTCGGCAAGCCTGCGAGCGATGAGGACGCCAGAAGGATGCTCCGCATGCTCTCGGGCGCCACGCACCACGTCTCCACCGGCGTGTGCCTGGCCGTTGCCGGCAGCACCCCCAGCACCCGTCAGGCCATCTCGTTCGTGGAGACCACGGAGGTCACGTTCTATGACCTCACCGAGCCCGACATCGACGCCTACGTGGCCACCGGCGAGCCGGCGGACAAGGCGGGCGCTTATGGCATCCAGGGCCTGGGGCGCGCGCTCGTGAGTGGCATCGAGGGCGACTACTACAACGTAGTGGGCCTGCCCGTGGCGCGCGTCCTGCGCGAGCTCTCCGGCCTGCTTGCCAAGGAGAGGGAGTAACCATGACCAAGTCGATAGACGGAAACCCCATGCCAGACGGCACGAGGCAGATTGGCGGCAGCACCGCGATGGACAAGGCCGCCAGGGCACAGGCACCCGCGAAGGCCATCTCCGACGTGTCGCAGATTCCCGGCGTGCGCATCGCCCACTACACGGACGAGGAGAACGGCACGGGCTGCACGGTCATCGTGTGCCCCGCCGGCGCAACTGGTGGCGTGGACGTGCGCGGCGGCGCGCCCGCCACACGCGAGACGGACCTCCTGCGCCCCGAGGAGACGGTGGACGTGCTCCACGCCATCGTGCTCTCCGGCGGCAGCGCCTTTGGCCTCGCGGCGTCCTGTGGTGTGGCGGAGGAGCTCGAGCGTCGCGACATCGGCCTCGATGTGCAGGTTGGCAAGGTGCCCATCGTCTCCGCTGCCTGCCTGTTCGACCTCGCCTATGCCAACCCCGCCGTGCGCCCCACGGCCAAGAACGGCGCACATGCGGCCGCGCTCGCCCTGGACGACGCCCCCAGCCCCCTTCCCCGCGGCAACGTGGGCGCCGGCACCGGCTGCACGGTGGGCAAGCTCGGCAGCCCGACCCTTGCCATGAAGGGCGGCCTGGGCACCGACGTGGAGCAGGCGGGTCCGCTCACCTGCGGCGCCATCTCTGCCGTGAACGCCTGCGGCAACGTCTATGACCCGGACACGGGCGAGGCCATCGCCGGTATGCGAGCCCAGGACGGCTCGGGCATCGTGGACGAGTGCGCCCTGGCACTTGGAATGGTGGCCCACATGCCGCTCGACGCCGGCACGCCCGGCGCCGCCCAGCCGCCGGCGCGCACCAACACGACCATTTCGTGCGTCATCACCAACGCCAAGCTCACCAAGGCCCAGGCCACCAAGGTAGCCCAGATGGCGGCGGACGCCTACGCCCACGCCATTCGCCCCACGCACACCACCAACGACGGCGACACCGTCTTCGTGATGGCCACGGGCGAGGTGGAAATGCCGCTCGACGTTGTGGGCATCCTCGCCACCCGCGCCCTCGAGCGCGCCATCGCCGACGGCTGCCGCAGCGCCAAGACCCTCCACGGTGTCCCTGGCGCCGCCTCCCTCTAAGGTGCCATTGGGGACAGACCCTTTCACTAGCTTTCTGAAGGGCTAGGGACATGAGACCGCCATTGGTGGTGGGGCCTCTTGCGAGCTTCCTGAAAGGGTTGGGGACATGAGACCGCCATTGGTGGTGGGGCCTCTTGCGAGCTTCCTGAAAGGGTTGGGGACATGAGACCGCCATTGGTGGCGGAACCTCTTGCAATCCCCCGAAAGGCTCACGTGGCAGGACAAATCGGAGCCGGATAACGGGCGCCAGCGAGGTTTAGCCATCCCAAGATTGGCCATTCAGATGCGCGGCACCTGTAGCAAAATAGGAGCGGTGTTAACGTGCGACATACCGACAGGAGCCACATGTACAAGCTCATAGCCTCGGACATGGACGAGACCTTCCTGGACAAGACCCACCGCATCCCAGCCGCCAACCTCGAGGCGCTTGCCACGCTCAAGCAGCTTGGCGTCCTCTTCGTGCCGAGCTCGGGCCGTGGCTATGACTCGATCATGGACAACTTTGCCGAGATAGACCCGGCGCTCATGGAGGGCTCCTACGTCATCTCCTACAACGGCGGCACCATCAATCGCTTTGGTGACCCCACGCCGCTCACGCGGCATGCCCTCGGCCACGAGATCGCCGATGCCATGTGGCGCCTTGGCGTGGAGCATGGCGTGTGCATGCACGCCTACACGCCGGACGGCCGCGTCCTCGTGCGCGACTGCCCGCCTTCCGAGATGGCCTACCTCTCCAGCCTCAAGCGCGTGGAGACCTATGACGAGCCGACCCTCTCCGCCCTGCCCGAGGTCTCAAAGATGCTCTTCATGAGCGACGACTTCGACTGGGTCCAGACCGGCTGGGCTGACGTCGTGGGCACCCGACTCGAGGAGCTCGGCATGTCAGGCGCCGCGGACATAACGTTCTCCTCCAGACGCTACCTCGAGGTTATTCCCGCGGGCGTCAACAAGGGCACGGGCCTCGTGGAGCTCGCCGGCATACTCGGCGTTCCCGCGGCCGAGACCATCGGCATGGGAGACTCGGCCAATGACCGCGAGATGATCGAGGTGGCGGGCCTGGGCCTGGGCGTGGCCAACGTGACACCCGACGTTCGTCCGAGCTGCGACGCCGTACTCGAGACCACCGGCATGGCAGGCGCGCTTCCCGAGGTCATATCCCACTTCGTGGAGCCTGCGCGGTAACAGTCGCCGCATACGAGCCGGGGCGCCCTAGAAGTGCGGCGCCCCGGCTTACCTGTCGTCTTAGTTGAACTTCACGAGCTTCGACGCTACGCGATAGATGCCCAGCGTGAACTTCTTGCCCACCTTCGTGGGCATGTTGGTGGCAATGCCCACCACGCCCATACGTGCGCGGCGATACATGCGCTTGTCATACGCCTTGAGGTGACGCCACAGCTCCTCGCAGTTGTCCATGGCGTCCGGCGCGTCGCTCATGCGCGAGAAGATGGAGCATGCAGCCATCATGAGGGTAAAGTAGCCCACCATGTAGCTACGCAGCTTGGGGCTCTCGATGTCATCATAGAGGTGGTACGCGTCCATCATGATGCGCGTGATGCGCAGCTGCTGGTCGATGCGACCCACCATGACCTTCTCGTTGACGCTCTGGTCCTCACGCCCAATGAAGTAGCGGTAGAGGTCCACATCGAGGTAGTAAAGGGTCTTGCAGCGCGGCAGCGGCACGTAGGCGTAGATGTTGTCCACGTAGAATGTGTGTGCCGGCATAGGCACGCCGCCGTCGCGAAGGACGTCCGTGCGGTAGCTCAGCGAGTGCATCAGCAGGTTCTGGGCCATGCTGAAGTGGCCGATCTTGTCCCACGTGATGATCTTGTTGCGACGCAGTACGTAGCGGTAGTCGATGACGTTGTGCGTGTTGTCCTCGACGTGCTCGTATACATAGTTGGTAATCACGAGGTCGACGCGCAGGTCGCGATAGAGGAAGCCGCGCAGCGTATCGAGCAGCTTGCGCAGGGCCTCGCCATCGAGCCAGTCATCGGAGTCGACGACCTTGAAGTACGTGCCCTCGGCATTCTCGAGTGCCTTGAGCACCGCCATGCCATGGCCGCCGTTCTCCTGGTGCACGGCCTTGACGATGTTAGGGTAGCGATTCTGCCACTCCAGTGCCTTGGCGAGCGTGTTGTCCTTCGTGGAGCCATCGTCGACGATGACAACCTGGACGTCGTCCGCATAGTAGCTGCCCTCGAGGATCGAGGAGATGCAGTGGTCCATGTAGGCGGCAGAGTTGTAGCACGGAATGCCAAACGTAATGGTCTTGCCCATTGTCACCTTTCCTCCGCGAGGCGCTAGTTGTGTGCCTGAACGAGCTCGTCAGACAGGTCAAGCGCACTCGCCACGACGCCGTCCATGTCGTAGTAGCGATACTCCGCGAGCCTTCCCACCGGGTGGAAGTTGGTGACGCGGCTCACGCGGTCGAGGTAGCGCTGGTAAAGCGCCTTGTTGTCGTCCTCGAGGATCGCGTAGTAGGGAGTCTCCCCGCTCTCGGGCGTATAGGCCTTTGAGTACTCCTTCATGATGGTGGTCTTGCCCGGCACCACCTGGCCGGTCATGTTCTTGAACTCCGTGATGCGCGTGAAGTCCTCGCTCGTGGTGTAGTTCACGGTGCCCACGGGCTGGAACTGGTCCTCATCCAACGTCTCGAAGACCATGTCGAGCGTGCGATACGGCAGCGCGCCCAAATCCAGGCCAAAGAGCTCGTCGAGCGGGCCCGTGTAGACGATCTCGCCGCCGTAGGGCTTGCCGTTGACCTTCGCGTAGTCGCCGTCGATGGTGAGGAAGTCGCGCACGTCAACGTCGAGGAACACGTCGATGAGGTCGTGGTTAAGCAGGCGCTCGAAGAGCTTCGTGTAGCCCTCCGTCGGCATGCCCTGGTGCGCAACACGCGGGAAGTAGCGATCGTCGTCGCCCACGAAGACTGGCACGCGGCCGGTCACGGACGGATCGATCTGGTCGGGTGTCTTGCCCCACTGCTTCATGGTGTAGTGAAGGAAGACGTTCTCGTACACGTAGTCCGCGACCTCCTGGAGGTCCGGGTCGTTCTTCTCGCGCAGCTCGAGGATGGGCACTTTCTTGTTCTCGCCAAAGGTCTCCACGAGCTTCTGGTAGAGGGCCTCGCCGCGTTCCTCGCCAAAGGCAAGACGCAGGCTCTTGTGGTTGAAGGGCACCGGCATGAGCGTGCCGTGGATATTGGCGAGCACCTTGTGCTGGTAGTCCGTCCACTCCGTGAAGCGCGAGAGGAACTGGTGCACGCGGTCGCTCTGGGTGTGGTAGATGTGCGGGCCGTACTTGTGAACGAGAACCCCGGCGTCGTCGGTGTAGTCGTAGGCGTTACCAGCGATGTGGTCGCGACGCTCGAAGACGGCGACGCGAAACCCGCAGGCCTCGGCAAGGCGACGGGCGCAGACCGACCCCGCGTATCCCGCGCCGACGACGAGCATGTCATACGAATCGGCGTTGAAGCCAGCGGGGAGCCCACTTGCGATACCCATACGGATCCTCTCGAATCGCCTGCAGAAGCACACAGAAGGCGCGCACCCACCACTACGTACACAGCGAGGACACGCGCCAGACAAATCTTTTAGGTGATTCTATATCAGCCGAACCTATAATGGCCACAGGGTGAACATAAGCCCTGAAAACGCCAGAAAAGGAGCGAAATGAGCGATTTTTTGCAGCGCATGAAGGACGCCGCCAAGCGCGACGTCAAGACGATCGTCCTTCCCGAGGGCGAGGATCCGCGCACCATCGAGGCCGCTAAGAAGATCGTGGCCGAGGGCCTGGCCAAGCTCGTTATCCTGGGCAACCCGGACGAGATTGACGTCGAGGGCGTCGAGGTCATCGACCCCAGGACCTCCGACAAGCACGAGGCCTACGCGGCCAAGTTCGCCGAGCTCCGCGCCAAGAAGGGCGTCACCATCGAGCAGGCCCGCGAGCAGATGAACGACAACACCTACTTCGGCACCATGATGGTCAAGATGGGCGACGCCGACGGCCTGGTCTCCGGCGCCTGCCACTCCACGGCCAACACTCTCCGTCCGGCCCTGCAGATCCTCAAGACCGCCCCGGGCACCAAGCTGGTCTCCGCCTTCTTCGTCATGTGCACCAAGACGCCGGAGTTTGGCGCGAATGGAACGCTGATCTTTGCCGACAGCGGCCTCAACATCAACCCGACCGCCGAGGAGATGAGCGAGATCGCGCTGTCCTCCGCCGACTCGTTCCGCAACCTTGTGGGCGCCGAGCCCAAGATCGCCATGCTCTCCTACTCGACGAAGGGCTCTGCGGGCGGCGACTCCGCGGCCAAGTCCAAGGAGGCGGCCGAGCTCACCAAGCAGAAGGCCCCCGAGCTCGCCGTCGACGGCGAGCTGCAGCTCGACGCCGCCATCGTTGACACCGTCGCGGCCTCCAAGGCCCCGGGCTCCGACGTTGCCGGCCACGCCAACGTCCTGATGTTCCCCGATCTTGCCGCCGGCAACATCGGCTACAAGCTCGTGCAGCGCTTCGGCGGCGCCGATGCCTACGGCCCGCTGCTCCAGGGCATCGCCCGCCCGGTCAACGACCTGTCGCGCGGCTGCTCTGCCGACGACATCGTGGGCGTCGTCGCCATCACCTGCGCCCAGGCCCAGCAGATGAGCGCGTAGGCCGTCTGCTGTTCTGAGATGCGCCTAGGGCTGTCCGCAGGGTAGCCACAACGGGCGCCCCCACAATACGGGAGCTTCTAACTTCTGACGTAAGCGCCGCCGCCCAACGAGCACAGGGCGGCGGCGCTTCTGGTTTGAGCCCTAGACCGACAAGCTGCGAGGCCATGCGCCTGAATTGGGTGCCTATAGCCATGGCTTAAGCAGTTTTTCGAGGCTATGCCTCGAAATGAACTCCGCGTGTGAAAGCTGGAGTCAGTCCATCCCTTACATAGGGGCAGACTCCGGTATTCGCACGCGGAGTTGTTGCGGAATCGGCCACACTGCCGTCAGCAGCAATTCGAAGAGATCGAGCTCAGGAGCTCGAAGACATCCGACACACCGATGCCGCGCTCGTTGACGTCGGGGCGCCTGATCACGACGACGCCACAGTCAGCCTCGTGGGCCGCCGTGAGCTTCTCGGGAAGACCGCCCGCCGCGCCGGTGTCCTTAGTGAGCAGCCAACGCGCGTCGACCTGACGCAGCATGGCCACGTTGAGGGAGCGCGAGAACGGCCCCTGCATGCAGATGATGTGCTTCGCGGGATACCCGAGCGCAAGCGCGCGCTCCAGACCGGACGCGACGGGTAGGATGCGCACAAACAGGCGCTCCTCATAGTCGCGTACCTGCGTGTATATGGAGAGGTCCTTGCTTCCCGTCGTGAGCAGTACGCCGCCTTCGAGCCCAGAGAGCCGCTCGGCGGCCTCCTGCGCGTCGGCCACCTCGATGACGCGCGGGGCGTCTGCGTCCGCGAGCTCCTCGTCAAGCAAGCTGGGGCGTAGCAGGCGGATGTAGCGCGTGTCCGTGAGTCGGGCCGCGTCGCGCAGGTTGGCGCTCACGATCGTGGCATAGGGATGCGTCGCGTCGACCACCACTTCGAAGTCGGCAAGCGCCACGCGCATCTCGTCGGCGTCGAGCCGACCCTGTCGGACCTCGATGCCCGGCAGGTCGCAGATAAGCTCAGCACCATACTCGGTCGCCACGAACGCCGTTGCCGGCATGCCATGGCGCGAAAGAAGCGCGAGCAGCTCATGCCCCTCCGTTGTCCCTGCAAACACCGCTAGGCGCATCATGCCCGCGTGACCTTGTAGAGCATGGCGTTCATGATGGCCGCCGCGATCGTGGAGCCGCCCTTGCGACCATGGGCGAGGATCGAGGGCATGCCGCTCGCGGCAATCTCGTCCTTGGCCTCGACCACGTTGACGAAGCCCACGGGAACGCCCACCACGAGCAGCGGGTCAAGCTTGCCGGCCTCCACGAGCTCGCGAATGCGCAGCAGCGCCGTGGGGGCGTTGCCGATGGCGAATATGACGGGTCCTTCGAGCTCGCAGGCCTTGTCCATGCTCGCCACGGCGCGCGTGGTCCCGTTGGCCTTCGCGGCCGCGGCCACGTCGGGGTCTGCCATGTAGCACAGGGCGGCGTCGCCAAGCTTCTTGAGCGCCGGCTTCGAGATACCGGCGAGCGCCATGTTCGTGTCCGTGACGATTGTGACGCCGCCTGTGGCCAGCGCCTCCGTCGTCTTGGCCACCACCTCGACACCCGGTCTGAACTCGAGCGTGTCGGCAAAGCTGAAGTCGGCCGTCGTGTGGATGACGCGCTTCACCACGTGCGCGACGGCGGGGTCTACGCTCTTGCCCATCTCGGCGAGCTCCCGCGTGATGGTCTCGAAGCTGCGCGACTCGATGTCGGAAGGGCGTCCGGCAACGTCGCTTGCAAGGCTCTCGTGTGCCATTAGTACTCAACTCCCTCTCGCGCCACGACGCCATGCTCAAACGGATGGCGGACACAGCGCATCTCAGTGATGTAATCGGCCGCGTCGAGCACGAACTCGGGCGGATTTCGACCGGTGATGACCAGCTCGGGCCCCTCCTCGACGCCCGCGGCCAGGGCGAGGGCCTCGCGCGCAAGCTCGGGGCTCGCAAGGTCGGCTCGCAGCGCGGCACAAAGCTCGTCGAGCACGGCCAGCCGCGCGTGGCCGTCCCGCATGAGGCCGATGGCCTCGCGCAGGTTGGCATCGTGCTCCCGACGCGCGGCCTCGCGCTCGGCCGCGCTCATGCGGCTCGTGAACTTGGCGGGCGGCGTCACGTGGAACACGCGCGCGCCCTCACGCTCGAGCATCCCCACCTCGCCGCTCGTGCCATCCTTGAGAAACTGGCAGATTGCAACGGGCCAGTGCCGCCCGAGGGCCCTCAGGGCCAGCCCCATGGCCGAGGTGGTCTTACCCTTGCCGTCGCCACAGTAGACGTGGATCATACGCCCTCCTCCAGGATGCGATAGACCGCCTCCATGTCAAGCGCGCTGCGCAGGCCGTCGGCCAGAAGGTCGAACTGCCGCTCGCGATAGGCCTCGTAGGGCTCGCTCATGGCCGCGACGCCCGGCAGGCCGCGACGGGCGAGCATGAGGTTGACAAGCGCGTCGGCCACCCCATCGGCGTCGAAGAAGCCGTGCAGGTAGGTGCCGAGCACGTTCTGCGAGACGTACCCCACGCAGCGCTGGTCGCCCACCCGCACACGCCCGTCCGTCTCGGCGCCCGGCACGAGGCTCGTGCGGCCCATGTGAATCTCGTAACCCGTGAGGGCGAGGGCGCCAAGCGACGAAAACGCACTCGAGGCCGCGAGGTCGAGGTGGCCGACGCCGTGCGTGAGCGACTTGTCGCCGGCAAACGTGGTCTCGCAGGGAAGCAGGCCCAGACCCTCGGCCTCGCCGCCGCCCTCCACGCCCCGCGGGTCGAGCAGGCGCTGGCCGAGCATCTGATAGCCCCCGCAAACGCCGATGATCAGCGTGCCCGTCTCGGCGAGCGCGCGTACGCAGGTGTCGAGGCCCCGCTCGCGCAGACTCGAGAGATCGGCCATGGTGCTCTTGGTGCCCGGTAGGATTACGAGGTCAGGCCGCCCAAGCTCCCTAGCCTCCTGAACGTAGCGCAGGTTGATGAGGGGGTGGCGCTGAAGCTGGTTGAAGTCCGTGAAGTTAGAGAGCCTCGGCAGGCGCAGCACCGCGACGTCGAGCAGGCCCGAGCCGCCCCGCGAGGCCTCGAGGCGCTGTGAGAGGCTGTCCTCGTCATCGAGGTCGAGCGGCATCACGGGCACGACGCCCAGCACGGGAACGCCGCACAGACGCTCGAGGTCGACGAGGCCAGGCTTGAGGATGCCCACGTCGCCACGGAACTTGTTGACCACGAACCCCTTCACGAGCGAGCGGTCGGCCTCGTCAAGCAGCTCGTAGGTCCCATAGATCTGGGCGAACACACCGCCCGGGTCGATGTTTCCGGCAAGCAGCACGGGAGACTTAACCATGTGGGCAAGACCCATGTTGACGAAGTCGTCCTGGCGCAGGTTGATCTCCGCCGGACTGCCGGCGCCCTCGATGCAGACGATGTCGAACCTCTCCGCGAGGTCGTCATAGGCGTGCTGGATGCCGGCCTTGAGGCGGCCCTTGTAACGGTAGTACTCGGTTGCCTGCATCGTGGCAACGGGCTTGCCCTCGACGATGACCTGGCTGCCGCGGTCGCTCTCGGGCTTGAGCAGCACCGGGTTCATGCCCACCTCGGGCTCGATGCCACATGCCTGGGCCTGCATGACCTGGGCGCGCCCCATCTCGAGGCCGTCTGCGGTGACGCCGGAGTTGAGGGCCATGTTCTGGCTCTTGAACGGGGCGACGGAATAGCCGTCCTGCTTAAAGATGCGACACAGGCCGGCAACGAGCACGCTCTTGCCGGCGTTGGACATGGTCCCCTGGACCATGATCGACCTTGCCCTAGGCATGTGGCGATCCCTCCTCAGGTGACGGGTCTTGGTTGCGTGACGGGTCAGGAGTGCGTGACGATTCCCGGTTGCGCGGCGGGCCTGACTTGCATGATGATTCCCAGTTGCGTGGCAGGTCTTGGTTGGCCCTCAGAGCCCCGAGCGCGTCGCGCAGGATGCGCACGAGTCGGTCGTTGGCGTCGGGCAGGCGAACCGCGACGCGATAGTCACCCTCGTCGAGCCCCTCGTAGGCACGGCAGTCCCGGATGATGACACCGCGCTGGGCCATGGCCTCGTACAGGCCGGCGGGCCCGGAAAAGCAGAGGTAGTTGGCCTCGCCCGGAAGCACGGCAAGGCCAAGCCCCGCAAGCTCCGCCCGCAAGCGCGCGCGCTCCCGGGACACGGCCGAGCGCGTGCGCCTAACCCACGCACCCTCCCCAAGCGCCGCCACGCCGGCGGCCTGTGCCACATTGGAGACGGGCCAGGCCTGGCCGGCGGCACGTACGAGCGCAAGCAGGCGCTCGTTTGAGCTCAGCAGGTAGCCGAGGCGAAGGCCGGGCATGCCGTAGAGCTTCGTGAACGCCGAGAGCACGGCAAGGTTGTCGAGCTCACCGAGGAGGGGCCGCAGCGTGTGAGCGCCCGGGTCGTCCAGAAAACCGTTGAAGCACTCGTCCACAACGAGCACGCACCCCACGTCACGGCAGCGTCGCACGAGGCGCTCAAGTAGTTCCGTGGGAGCTGTCACGCCCGTGGGGTTGTTCGGGTTGCACACAAAGGCCACGTCACACCCTGCAACCGCCTCAAGCAAGCCCGCATCGGGCACGAAGCCCGCCTCACGTGAGAGCGCATAGTGGCGGATGTCACCACAACCCGAGCCACGCAGCGCAAGCTCGTACTCCGAGAACGTGGGCGCAAGCACGAGCGCGCGCCGGGGGCGCAAGGCGGCCGCGAGGCGCCAGATGAGGTCGGCCGCGCCGTTGCCGGGCAGCACCCAGGACGCCTCGAGCGCAAAGTGAGCGCCAAGGGCACGCCTGAGTTCCCGGCTCTCCGGGTCGGGATAGGCCGTCGCCTGCGAGAGCGCCTCGCGAGCGGCGCGCAGGGCTGCGGGGGCCATGCCATAAGGGTTCACGTTGGCAGAGAAGTCGAGAGGGTGCGTTCCAAAGCGCTCCTCGTACTCCGCCACGGCGCCACCGTGGGCCGTGAGCGGCATCGAGGGACGCAAGGTGTCCGGAGCACCGAACCCGCTCGCACACACGTGCCCAAGCTCCCCGGGGACCACCTCGGCGCCGCCAAGCGCACCGGAGGCGTGAAGCGCCTCCAGCACGCGCGCGTCGGGGGAGCCTATGACTGATCCTGTTGTCACGTCACACCTCACATGCGTCCGAGGGCAAGGAGCACGGCCATGCGCGCGCAGGCGCAGGCCACGAGGGCGAGCGCGCAGGCCACGTACATGAGCCGGGCGGCGCGCCTGATGTCATCGGGCTCGATGGGCCGCGTGTCCGTGCCCAGCTGTGGCTTGTGGACAACCTTGCCAAAGTAGGTGGCGTCGCCGTTGAGGTGGATGCCCAGGGCACCCGCCATGGCCGACTCGGTCTGGGCGGCGTTGGGGCTCTCCGACTTGTGGCGGTCGGAGCGCCACACCCTGAGGGCCCCCGCGCCGTCGAGGCCCGCGAGGGGCGCGGCGGCAACGATGCAGACGCCGGCGAAGCGCGCGGGCAGCCAGTTCACCACGTCGTCGGTGAGGGCGGCTGCGCGGCCAAAGTCAAGGTAGCGCTCGTTCTTGTAGCCGATCATGGAGTCCATGGTGTTCACGGCCTTGTAGGCGAGGCCCAGCGGCGCCCCGCCCACGGCGAGGAATACGAGGGGTGCAATGACGCCGTCGCTCGCATTCTCCGCGACCGTCTCGACGGCCGCGCGGGCCACGCCCGCCTCGTCAAGGCGGGCGGTCTCGCGCCCGACCACCATCGAGACCGCCTTGCGGGCGGCTGGCAGGTCGCCGCGCAGCAGCTCGGCACGCACGGCCATGGTCTGGCGCCTGAGCTCGCACGCGGCAAGCGCCTGGTACGACAGCCAGCTCTCCACGGCAAGCCGCAGCCAGGGACTCACGAGCCCGCAGAGCCACAGCACGGCGCTCGTGAGCACGAACGTCGAGATGACGAGAATGGCGACCAGCACCTTGCCAGCCGCGCGCAGGCCGCGCTGCGTGGACGGGAAGGCTGCGCGCAGCCTCGGCTCGAGGGCGCTGATCGCACGCCCCATGAGCACCACCGGGTGCGGCAGCCAGCGCGGGTCGCCGAGCACGGCGTCGAGCACAAAGCCGGTGACGAGGGCGAGTATCGTCGTCATGCCGCCCCACCGCCCCGGCGCTCCTGCCAGAGCGCTGCCGCCCGCACGAGGCGCTCGGCCGGCGCCGTGTCTGCCGGCCAGAAGAGATGCGGATAGCCCGCATAGAGCGTGGCCGTGCTCACGGCCGCGTCCCAGCGCCGGGCGCGCCCGGGCTTCGAGGCCACGAAGGAGTCGCCCTCATGCGTCGAGTGCCAGTAGTGGAACTCGTGGGCGCGCAGGCGCTCGCCCGCCCGCGCGATGAGGCCGTCGCCGCGAGGCTCGAGGTCGATGTAGCCAAAGTGGCGCAGCTTGCCCTCATTGGCGCAGGTCCCCGGCAGGGCACCCACCATGTCCCAGGCCGCGCCGCCGGCATCCTCGAGCGACTCCTGCAGGTACATGAAGCCGCCGCACTCGGCAACGGTCGGGAGCCCCGAGGCAATGGCCTCGCGCAGGGCCGTGCGCATCGCCGCGTTGCCGCTTAGGCGTGCGGCATGGAGCTCGGGGTAGCCGCCGCCCAGGTAGAGCGCGCACGTGCCCTCGGGGAGCGCCTCGTCGGCAAGTGGGCTGAACGCCACGACGCGCGCGCCGAGGTCCTCGAGCAGTCGGAGGTTCTCGGTGTAGTAGAACGAGAATGCGGCGTCGCGCGCGACGGCCACCACGGGCGAGCGGTCCGTCACGGGCTCCACCACAAACGGGGGCTCGGCCATGGCCGGAGCCTCGGTCGCGAGCGCGAGCAGGCGCCCTACGTCGAGCGTCTCGGCAAGCGTGTCGGCCAGGGCGTCCACGCGCGCGGCGAGGTCTGCCACCTCATCGGCGTCGACGAGCCCCAGGTGGCGGCTCTCGAGGGCAAAGCGCTCGTCTGAGGGCACGTAGCCCACGCAGGCCACGCCGCACTCGGCCTCGATCATGGGGGCGAGCACATCGTAGACCGCCTTCGTGCAGCGGTTCAGGATGACGCCCGCCACCTGTGAGGGGGTGCGAAACGTTGCAAACCCCTTCACCTGTGCCGCGAGCGAGACCGAGGCGCCACGGGCGTCGAGCACCAGGACGCACGGCGTGGAGGTGGCGCGCGCCACGTCGTAGCTGCTCGCGCGCGCCCCCTCGCCCAGGATGCCGTCGTAGTAGCCCATGACGCCCTCGAGCACCGCTATGTCGCAACCCTCTGCGTCGCGCGCGATCAGGGAGCGCACGCGTGACTCGTCGCAGAAGAACAGGTCGAGGTTGCCCGTCTGGGCACCGGCCATGCGTCGGTGGAACGTCGGGTCGAGGTAGTCTGGCCCGCACTTGAGCGCAGCCACCGAGAGGCCGCGACGCGCAATCAGCCGCACGAGCCCGCACGTGAGCGTCGTCTTGCCCGAGCCCGATGCGGCGGCGGCGAGCATGAGCCTCGCACAGCTCGTGCTCATGCGCACACCCCCTCTGGGGACCCTTGGCCCTCGAAAGGAACAGCCGAGGCGGCACCCCGCGCTTCCTCGCCAGCCTCAGGCGCGCCCGCGACGCCCTGGGCGCTCACGAGAAACACCGGGTTCTGCGCTCGCATGAGGTGGTAGGGCCCGATCTTGTCGGCGCGCGAGGCCTGGACCTGCGCGGCGTCGAAGCCCTCCCACTCCGCACCCGCGAGCAGCTCGGTGGCATGGGCCAGCGTCTCGAGCGTGATGGCCGAGACGCACACACGCACGCGCGGGTTGGCCGCACGGGCGGCCGCGAGCACCTCGGCGAGCGTGCCGGCCGAGCCGCCCACGAAGACAGCGTCGGGCGCGGGCAGGCCCTCGAGCGCCCGGGGCGCCCTGCCCTCAACCACGTGCAGGTTCGACAGGCCAAAGCGGCGGGCGTTCTCACGCACGAGCTCTGTGGCCTCGGCCTTGCGCTCGACGGCCCAGATGTCGCCGGTGCGCGAGAGCAGCGCGCACTCCACGGAGACCGAGCCTGTGCCGGCGCCCACGTCCCACACGGTGTCGCCGCGCGCGACGCGCAGCTTCGCGACGGCGGCAGCACGCACCTCCTGCTTGGTCATGGGTACCTTGGCGCGCACGAAGAGCTCGTCGGGGATACCCGGCGTGGCCCAGGGCCACCCGGCCTCCACGGCGCCGGTACCGGGGCTCGCAGCCTCCACGAGCATGACCGAGAGGGTGTCGAAAGGCTCTCCCGCGAGCTCTGACGCCGTGGAGCACACCACACGCTGCTCTGGATAGCCCAGTCGCTCCCCCACGCTCACGCGAGCGTCGCCCAGGCCGGCGTCCACGAGCCGCGCGCACAGCTCGCCGACGGACGTGCGCGCGCCGCCCGTCACGAGGAAGAGCTCGCCGCCCTCTCGGGCCTCCGCAGCCACGTCGAGCTCCACGCCGTGTGCGGAGCGGAAGCGCCATCCCTGCCACGGACGCTCGAGAGCCGCGGCGAGGCACTGCATTGAGCTGATGCCCGGGACCGCGCGCACCTCGACGTCGACAAGCGCGTCGCGCAGGCGCGCAGCCAGCCCGCGGGCGCCCGAGAACATGCCCACATCGCCGCTCATAGCCACGACGGCGCGCCGCCAGCTGCCCTCGGACAGCGCCGCCACGATGTCGGCCGAGAGCACGGCCGGCACGCGCCGGGCATGCTCGGCCACCTCAAGCCCCTCGATGAGCCTCGGAGCACCTACTACGATGTCGGCCTCGGCCACCACACGGGCGGCCTCGGCCGTCATGAGCGAAGAGGTGCCCGGGCCCATTCCTGCAATGCACACACGGTGCTCGGGCGCAATCGTCTCGGCCTGCTCCATGGCTTCCTCCTACTCGGCGATCTGACGGTAGCCGCGCGGCGTCACCATCTTGCCGCGGACCACACGTGTGCGGTCGTTGCCAACGTAGACTGTCGTGAACATGTCGGCGTCGAGCGTCTTGAGGCCCTCCAGGGTCGTGAGACCGCTCTCTTGCCCCTCGCGGCCGATGTTGCGAACCCAGCCGCACACGCATGAGGCAGGCTTGCCGGCGTCGATGAGGATCTGCGCCGCGCGGGCGAGGTGGCCTGCGCGCTTCTTGCTGCGCGGGTTGTACAGCGCGAGGCAGAAGTCTGCCTGCGCCACGGCAACGAGCCGGCGCTCGATGAGCTCCCAGGGCGTGAGCAGGTCTGAGAGCGAGACGCATGCGAAGTCGTGCGAGAGGGCGGCGCCGAGTACGGCACTGCCGCTCTGCGCGGCGGTCACGCCGGCAACGACCTCGATGTCGACCTCGGGATACTCCTCAGCGAGCTCGAGCATGGGGCTCGCCATGCCGTAGACGCCCGCGTCACCTGAGCACACCATGCACACGCTCTGGCCCTCCTGAGCCCGGTCGAGTGCCATGCGGCAGCGCTCGACCTCGCGCATCATGGGCGTAGCCAGCGTGGGCTTGCCGGGAAACAGCGGCTCCACGAGGCGGATGTACTCGGTGTAGCCCACGATGAGTTCGCAAGCGTCGAGCGCCTCACGAGCCTCGAACGTCATGCCCTCGGCACCGCCGGCCCCGATGCCCACCACGCGTACCAGCTTCATAGTGTCCGTCCTCTCGTCAGTCAATCTCGTCAGTCAAGTTAGTGGGTGCATATCCCCCGCGGGCCCCTCCCGCCCCGAAGAACCGAGGGGAGGCGACCCCGGGAGCGCTAGTCGAAGGAATAGCACACGGGGCGCTGCGCGAGCGCGAAGGTGGTGCCCCCGCCGGCGCGCTTAGGCACCACGAGCCTGCCGCCGCCCACAAGCGCCGCACGCTCGCATACGTTATCGACGCCCGTGACGCTCGACACGAAGGTGCTCGCGGTAAACGATCCCGGCACCTGGCGCAGCCGCTCGGCAGGCCAGGTCTCAAGCGTCCAGCCACGGCGTGCGCAGAACTCCAGCAACCCCGGCTCGTGCGCCTTGAGGTCGATGGAGCCCATGGACACGACGGCGCGCTCGTCGAGCGTGCGCCCGTCAAGCTGCGCCGCACCGACCCAGCCGCGCTCGAGCGCGGCCTCGGGGATGTTCCTCCGGCAGCCGACGCCCACCGACACGCACCGCGGCACGAGGCGAAGCGCCCACTGGGGCGCCGCAGGCACCGCCCAGGGCGACACCACGACGTCAGCCTCGCGGGCGTCGTGCGTGAGCTCGACGCCCGTGGGCGGCGCGCCGTCAAGCCGCACGCCCTCGTCCGCCCACACGCGCACGGTGCCGCCTGCCAGGAGCTTGCCACTCACGGCCTTGATGGCGTGGGGGTTGGGGATGGAGAGGCCGGCCCGTGTGGCCCAGGTGTCGACGGCCCACAGGCCGCGGTTGTCGGTGGCGGTGGTGATCACGGGCGTGGCACCGGCGGCGGCCGCAACGAGGGTAGCCAGGCGGTTGGCCCCGCCGATGTGGCCCGAGAGCAAGGAGACCACCCAGTGGCCGCCCTCGTCCATAACGAGCACTGCCGGGTCGGAGGTCTTGGCATGCACGTGGGCGGCAATGGCGCGCACGGCGATCCCCGTCGAGCCGACGAACAGCAGGGCGTCGTCGGAGGAGAAGTGCGAGGCAGTCCAGGCGGAGAGCGACTCGTGCCCCTCGCCGTAGCACCCCGTGACGCTGTGGCACCAGGGCTCGTCGAGGTCTGCCGCGAGCGCGCCGCTCATGAGCGTCGCCATGACGTCGTTGACGAGGCGCTCGCCGGCCCGCGTGAACGCGATGCAGGCGATGCGCTTCGCTCGCGCGCTCACGGCCGCACCACGAGTGTGGTGAAGTACCCACCGCGCTCCGGGGCGTCATCGAGGCTCTCGGCAACGACCTCGCTCGGCATGCCGCAGTCCTGCACGAGACTCGTTCGCTCGTAGACCCCGGCACTGCGGAGCTCGTCGCGCAGGCGCGGCAGGCTTTTGCCGGCCTTCATGATCACCTTGGTGCCCGGCAGCGCCAGCGCCTCGGCGAGCTCGCCATAGCCCGAGGGGACGATGGTGAGCGGGCTCGTCATCGAGGGCGTGAGCGTGGTGTCGAGACGCGCCGCGATGGCGCAGAAGCTCGGCACGCCGCTCACCATGCTCACCGCGTAGCCCTCAGGCTCCAGCAGCTCCTTCATGTAGTTGAAGGTGGAGTAGATGGAGACGTCGCCGAGGTTGGGCATGGCAACGTTGTGACCGGCGTCAAGCTCGACGGCAATGGCGGCGGCCGCGCGCTCGTGGCTCGCGTGCAGCACGGCCGCATCGCGGCTCATCTCGAAGCGCAGCTCGAGCACGCGCTTGTCGCTGAGGTCCACGGCGCGCCGTGCGATGTCGAGGGCGCAGGTGCCCCCGCCCGAGGTCTGCGGCGCCACCAGCACGTCTGCCTCGCGCAGCACGCGCACGGCCTTGAGGGTGAGCAACTCCGGGTCGCCAGGTCCCACGCCCACGCCCCAAAACGTTCCCTTGGCGCCACCCTGCGGATCGGCGGGCGCAGCAGCTTCCGCGCGGCTCGCGAGCGGGGTCTCAACCATATCCATAGCGTATCCTTTCGCGAATGTGTGGAGCGGGCTGCCGGCGGCCTACTGTGCGGCCGCGGCAGGCGACGCGGGGTGCGTGGGGCCAACGGGCGGCAGGCCGGCCGAGGCGCGCATGGCGGCTATGAGCTCGTTGCAGCCGCGCGTGCGGCCGAACTCCCCGTAGCGTTTCGAGAACATGATCGCGCCCGTCTCGAAGGCGCCTGCGGCCCTGTGGTCGATGTGCTCGCCGATGGCGTCCATGAGCGAGCGGCATACGGCCTCGAGCAGGCCCTCGTCGGCCAGAATCCCCATGCAGGCATCGGTGGTGGCCGCCGACATGATCGCACGGCAGCAGGCCGTCGAGGCGCCGGCGATCGCCGCGTGCGCGCAGACGATCTCGCAGCGGCAGTCGGCCACGCGCGAATGCGTGTTCATGACGCCGCCGGCAACCTTGGCGAGTTTGCCGGAGTGCCCCACCACGAGCACACGCTGAAAGCCGTGGTTGGCCGCGGCGTCGAGCGCCTCGCCGAGGAAGTTGGAGAACGAGACTTCTGCGAGGCCGTCGAGCTCGGCGAGCTCGCGCACATGGTCGGCCCCGTAGTTGCCGGGAACGAGCACGAGGTCGCGTGCGCCCTCTGCGGCCTTCTGGCGGATCTCGAGCTCGATGCTGGCGACGAGCGCCCGCTCGCTCATGGGCCGCACGATGCCCGAGGTGCCCAGGATCGAGATGCCGCCCTCGACGCCCATGTGTGGGTTGAAGGTCTTTGCCCCCACCTCGGCGCCCGTGGGGGCGTAGATGACGACGTCGATGCCCCCGTCGTAGCCGAGCTCGTCGCAGGCGCGCACCACCTCCTCGGCGATCATGCGCCGCGGCGTGGAGTTGATGGCTGCCGCACCCACGGGCTGGTCGAGGCCCGGCTTGCGCACGATGCCTATCCCCCGCCCGCCCTCGATGCGCACCCGAGGCTCGCCCTCCGCGCGCGCGGCGCGCCCGACGCGAGCGTAGACGAGCATCCCGTCGGTGGAGTCGGCGTCGTCTCCCCCGTCCTTGCGGATGGCCGCACGGGCGGCCGAGCCGCCCTCGGCAACGTCCGCGTCAAGCACGTCGGCGTCGACGCGAAGCCCGCTCGGGGTCACGAGGCCCACACGCGCAGGAACGGAGCCGCTCAGCAGGCCCCGCGTTGCCGCCTGCGCGGCCATGGCCGCGCAGCTGCCCGTCGTGTAGCCGCAGCGCAGGCGCTTCGTGCCGTTGAAGATGTAGTGGCTGCCGGCGGCGTCTGCCTGCGAGGTCCCGGCCGCATGCGTCTCGGCGAGCGCGTCGTCGGCGGCAGACGGCGCGGGGCCCAGGGGCCTCGGCGCCCCGGCCACCGACCCCGGCTCGTCACTAGGCCGCATGGCGCACCCCTCGCCTGAGCTCGCGCGGCGCGGCAACCGTGAGCTGCTCGGCGTCACGGGCATGCTCGGCGTACATGGCGCGTATGTCGGGGAGCTGGCCCAGGCCCTCGAGGTTGCAGGTCACCTCGTAGCCCGCGGCGCGCAGGCGGCTCGCCCACGAGTCCTCGCCGTCTCCGGCCATGTCGTTCTTCGAGTGGTCGCCGGCGACGAGCATCAGGGGCGCAAGCGTCACGCGGGAGTAGTCGCGCTCGCGCAGAAGGCCCATGACGCAGTCGAGGTCGGGCTGCGCCTCGACGGTGCCCACGTAGAGGTCGGTGCGGCCCAGCAGCATGGCGTGGAAGTTCATGGCCGCGTACACCACGTTGGAGAAGCGGTCGGTGCCATGTCCCATGAGCACGACGGCACGCCCTTGTTCGGTCTGGTAGTGCCCGGCCATCACGCGCATCACGCGCTCGGCGGCGGCGGTGCCCGACAGCAGGGGCTCGCCCACGCAGACGCGGTCGAACAGGGCCGCGCAATCGACGACCTGGCTGCGCAGCTTGTCGAACTCCTCGCCGGGCATGAGGTGGCCCGGCTGCACAGTCACGTCGTCCACGCCGGCGGCGGCCATACGCACGAGTGCCTGCCGCACGTCGGGGACGTCCTGGCCGCGCCCGCGCAGCACGCGGCGTATGATCGAGCTCGTGTAGGCCTGGCCGAGCAGGGCGTCAGGCTCGGCCTCTAAGAGCGCGTTGGCCACCGCGTCCAGGCAGCTCGCCTGGGCGTCGGCGTGACTCGTGCCAAAGCTCGCAAACAGGATGCCGCGCATGGTCTCCTCCTAGTTGTCGTCGTCCGCCACGCCCGCGTCCCCGGGGGCCTCGCCCTGCGCCGGAGCAGCGTGGCTCGCCTTGCGGAACAGGGTGGTGAAGGTGGGGTCGTACAGCCTGCTGCGGTCGTGGGGCCCCGCGAGCACGCCGCCCACCACCACGAGCGCCGTGAGACGGATGCCGTTGTCGGCGCCGGTCTGGGCGAGCGTGCCCACGGTGCAGCGTAGCACCCGCTCGTCGGGCCAGGTGGCCTTGTAGACGATGGCCGCCGGCGTGCCGGGCGTGTATGCCCCGCCCGCCAAAAGCTCTGCCTGGAGCTTGTCGAGCATACTCGCCGAGAGGAAGACGACCATCGTGGCGCCGTGGGCCGCGAGGTCGCGCGTGGCCTCACCGGCGGGCTTGGGCGTGCGGCCCTCGAGGCGCGTGAGGATGACGCTCTGGCTCACGCCCGGGAGCGTGAACTCGGCGCGCAGCGCCGCTGCCGCCCCGCAGAAGCTCGAGACGCCCGGGCACACGTCATAGGAGATGCCAAGGCGGTCGAGCTCGTCCATCTGCTCGCGGTGGGCGCCGTAGATCGAGGGGTCGCCCGTGTGAAGACGCACCACCTCCTTGCCCTCGGCATCAGCCGCCGCCATGACCTCGATGACCTGCTCGAGCGTCATGCGCGCGCTGTCATGGATGGCGCAGGAGGGCTTGCAGGCCTCGAGCAGCTGTGGGTTCACGAGGCTTCCGGCCCAGATCACGACGTCGGCCTCGGAGAGCAGGTGCTGTCCGCGCACGGTAATGAGGTCGGGGGCGCCAGAGCCGGCGCCAACGAAGTGGATCATGCGTTCCTCGCTTCCTCGCCCGCCGCATGCGGGCGCTCGGTCATGCTGTGATGTTTCCCCACCCGGCGGCTGTCTGTATACTGGGCGGCATGAAACTCTTCCCCTTTACATGCCTGCGACCAACCGCCGTCTCCGCGCCAGCGCTCATGACGCTGCCCTACGAGGACCTCGCGCTCGCGCCGGCCGCAGAGCACGAGCGGCACGAGGCGGGCATCGATTGGCCACACGGCTCGGGCGCCGGCGAGCGGCGCGAGCTCGCGCGCCGCCTCGCGAATGGCGAGCTCGTGGCCGACGAGCGCCCCTGCCTGTACGTCTATCGCATCGACGCGGCCGAGGGAGGCGCCCTCACCGGGGTCGTCGGGTGCTGCGACGTCAACGAGTACCTGGGCGGCGTCATACGCCGCCACGAGCAGACGCGCACCGCGGTGGAGCAGACGCGCGCGGCGCACATCGAGGCCCTGGGCGCGCAGACCGGGCCGGTGCTGCTCGCCCACCGCCCCAGCGCCCACGTGGGCGCCGCGGTGGGCCGCGTGATTGCCCAGGGTGCGCCAGAGCTCGACCTCACCGATGCCCTCGGAGCGCGCAACCGTGTCTGGCGTCTCGAGGAGCCGAGCGACCAGGCGCCGGTGCTGCGGGCGTTTGCGCACGTCGCCCGTGCCTACATCGCCGACGGCCACCACCGCATGGCAGCAAGCGCCTCCGTCGCCCGCGCGCGCCGCGCACGAGGCGAGGCCGGCGGCGCGGGGGCGTTCCTCGCGGCGCTGTTCGACGCGCACGACTTCACGCTGCTCTCCTGCAACCGCATCGTGCGCGGCGCAGCCGACGGCCTCGTAGGCAAGCTCCGCGCGGCGAGGCTCGGCGTCACGGAACTCCCCGGCAGGCCTGCCACACAGCGCAGGGGCCATGCGAGCGTCCTGTGCGAGGGCGCGTGGTTTGACGTGTGCCTTGGGCCCGCGCCGGCAGGAGGCGCGCTCGCCGCGCTGGACGCCACGCTCCTCCAAGACCGCGTCCTCAAGCCCGTCCTCGGCGTGGACGACCCGCGCCGCGACGCGCGCATGGCGTTCGTGGGAGGCATCTTTGGCCTCACAGGCCTCGAGCGGGCCTGCGGCACGCATGACGTTGCCTTTGCGCTGCGACCCCCCAACATCGACGAGGTGCTCTGCGTGTCCGACGCGGGCCTCGTCATGCCGCCCAAGTCCACCTGGTTCGAGCCCAAGCCCAGAGGGGGCCTGTTCGCCCGCCTCATATAGCCACCTGCGCGAACCCATGGGGCTTCCTAGGGCCTCTCGGGGGTCACGGGTCCACGCAGCTCGCGCCAGCGCGCAACCACAGCCTCAATGAGGCTGTCGATCGTGGCCCGCGCCGACACCTCGCATGAGAACCCATGGGCGCGCGCCGCGGCGGCGCACATGGGACCTATGCAGACGGCGGGAAGCACCGCCGCATCGAGCTCGGGGAACGCCTTGGTGAAACCGTCGGCGGTGCTCGCGCTTGTGAAGGTCACGAGCGAGGCCTCGCCTGCCTCGATACGAGCGCGTTCGTGCTCGTCAACGGCGTCGCCGACGAGCACCGTCTCATAACAGGCAACGTCGTCGACAACAAGACCAGCCTGGACAAGTCCCTCGGATAGCTCGGGAGAGCCGATGGCGGAGCGGAACAGCAAGACTCGTTCGCCGGCCCTGCTGCGCGCCGCGATGTCGACGGCGAGGTGCGCCCCGTCGAAGACGTCGGGCACGAGGTCGGGCTCGATCTGGTGGCGCCTGAGCTCGTCGGCCGTGGCGGATCCGATGGCGGCAACGCCCACACCGGCGAGCCAGCGAGCGTCCCGGCCGGCGCAGCGCAGCGCGTCGAAGAGGCACCGCACGCCCACCGTGCTCGTGAGGACCACCCAAGCATGCTCACGCAGGCCCTCGATGGCGCCCACAAGCGTCTCGCTCGGCACGGGCCGCGTCTCGATGCAGGGAGCCTCGATGACGTCGGCACCCAGCTCGCGCAAGCGCCTCGTAAGCGTTCCCAAGCGATCGGCCGGCCTCGTCACGGCCACGGTGAGGCCGCGCAACGGAAGCTTGTCATACCAGTCGAGGGTCTCGGCGAACGCACAGACCTCGCCCACCACGAGGATGGCCGGACTCGTAACGCCGGCGTCGCGGGAGGCGTCGGCAACGGTGGCAAGGGTGGCGTCGACGCGGCGCTGGCGCGCCGTCGTGCCGCGCTCGACCATGGCCGCCGGCGTCGAGGGGTCCATGCCCGCGGCGAGCAGGCCGCGGGCGATCTCGGGCGTGGTCGAGACGGCCATCATGAACACGAGCGTGCCGCCAACGCGCGCGAGCGCGTCAAAGTCCATGCCAAGCTCGCCGTTCTCGCGCCGGTGCCCCGTCACGAGGTGGACCGAGGCGGCGCAGGTTCGGTCGGTTGCCGGGATGCCCGCGTATGACAGCGCGGAAACGGCGCTCGTGACGCCCGGGACCACCTCGAAGGGCACGCCGGCGGCGGCGAGCTCGCGCGCTTCCTCGCCCCCGCGACCGAAGATGTAGGGGTCCCCGCCCTTGAGACGCACGACGCGCCTGCCCGCCAGCCCCTCGCGCACGAGGATCTGGTTGATCTCGTGCTGGGGAACGGGGTGGCAGGCGACCCGCTTGCCAACGTAGATGCGCTTCGCCTGCGGGCACAGGCCCAGCAGCTCGTCGTTGATGAGGCGGTCGTAGACCACCACGTCGCAGCGGCCTAGCAGCTCGGCCGCGCGGCGTGTGAGCAGTCCGAGGTCGCCGGGGCCCGCACCCACGAGCGCGACCATGCCCAGCGTTCTCTCAGCAAGCCTAGCCTCTGTTGGCATCGCTTCTCACCTCCACAGCGAGCGCCGCAGCGGCGCTCTCGATGTCGTCGGCACCCAGCTCCCGCGCGCCGTAGGCGACGGAGGTCGCGTCATCGCTCGCATACATCCCCGTGAGGGCTACGCCCCCGGTCGACGCGTCGTAGGTGGCATAGGCGGCGCAGGGCTTGGTGCAGCCGCCGTCAAGCGCCCGCACGAAGGCGCGTTCTGCCAGGGCGCAGGCGCGCGACGAGAGGCAGTCGAAGGGCTGCGCCCACGAGACGTCAGAGCAAGCACGAGCCTGCGCGACGATGATGCCCTGGCCTGCCGCGGGCAGCATCTCGCTCACGGAGAGGCAGCGGGCGATGCGCTCGGCAAGGCCGAGGCGCTCGAGGCCCGCAGCGGCGAGCAACAGGGCGCTGTACTCTCCAGCGTCAAGTTTGGCGAGGCGCGTGTTGACGTTGCCGCGCACGCTCTCCACCCGCACGCCGCCAAACACGCCGGCAAGCTGCACCTGGCGCCGCTGGCTCGAGCAGCCCACGGGAGCCTCGCTCTCGCGCAGGTATGCCTCGAGGTCGAAGCCAGGTGCCGTGGCGTCGACGCCAGCCGGGAGCACCACGGCGTCGCGTGGGTCCTCGCGAGCGGAGAAGGCAACGAGCGGCAGCTCGGAGGGTGTATCCATGGGGAGGTCCTTGCAGCTGTGAACCGTCACGTCGACCTCGCCGGCGGCCAGGGCACGGTCGAGCTCGCGGACGAAGAGGCCCTTGCCGCCCACCTCGGTGAGTGGTCGGTCGAGGATGCGGTCGCCCGTCGTGGTGATGGGCACGAGCCGACACGTGATGCTCGGGTCGGCCGTGACGACCGAGCGCGCAAACAGCTGAGCCTGGGCGAGCGCGAGGGTGCTCGCCCGGGTTCCGATGCGTAGGGTCGTCACCGCTCGCCCACCCCCTCGGCCGGTGCGGCGGACACGGCGCAGGCGCGTGGCATGCGAATCTTAGTCGCGCTCACGAAGTCCTCCAAATACCTCACGTGCAGCGTTGATCGTCGCGTCGATGTCGGCGTCGGTGTGGGCGGCGCTGACGAACAAGGCTTCGAACTGCGAGGGGGCAAGGTAGACGCCGCGGTCGAGCATGCCCGCAAAGTAGGCGGAGAAGGCGTCCGTGTCGCAGGCAAGAGCGTCGGCGTAGCAGCGCACGGGCTCTCCCGCGCTGAAGTACACGCAGGCCAGCGAGCCCACGCCCTGCACGACGGCGGCGCGCGCGCATGCCTGGGCAAGCCCCTGCGTCAGCCGCGCGGCGCGCTCGTCGAGCCGGTCGTAGAAGCCGGCGTCGGAGGAGATGATCTCGAGCTGCGCGGCGCCCGCAGCCATGGCCACGGGGTTGCCCGAGAGGGTGCCGGCCTGGTAGACCGGGCCGGCCGGCGCCACGAGCTCCATGAGCTTGCGCGAGCCGCCGTAGGCACCCACGGGCATACCGGCGCCGATGACCTTGCCGTAGGTCACCAGGTCGGCATGCACGCCGAAGCGCTCCTGGGCGCCGCCCGCAGCCAGGCGGAACCCCGTGATGACCTCGTCGAAGATGAGCAGCGCGCCAGACGCGTCGCACAGCTTGCGCAGGCCCTCGAGAAAGCCCGCCTCGGGCGGTACGACACCCATGTTCGCGGCCACGGGCTCGACGATGACGCAGGCCACCTCGCCGGTGTTCTCGGCAAGCAGGCGCTCGACGCTCTCGAGGTCGTTATAGGTGGCGAGCAGGGTGTCGGCCGTCACGGCCGCGGGCACGCCCGGCGAGTTGGGCACGCCACCGGTGAGGGCGCCCGAGCCGGCCTTGACGAGCATGCTGTCGACGTGGCCGTGGTAGCAGCCCTCGAACTTGATGACCTTGTCCCTGCGCGTCGCCGCGCGCGCGAGGCGCAGGGCGCTCATGACGGCCTCGGTGCCGGAGTTCACGAAGCGCACCATCTCCAGGCCCGGCACCATGCGGCACATGAGCCTGGCGAGGTCAGCCTCACCAGCCACGGACGCCCCGAAGGACAGTCCGCGCGAGGCGGCCGAGATCACGGCCTCGCGAATCGCGGGGTGGTTGTGCCCCAGGATGAGCGGGCCCCACGAGTCGACGTAGTCCACGTAGTCGTTGCCGTCGACGTCGATGATGTGCGACCCCTCGCCACGAGCGATGAACGGCGGCTCAAGACCCACGCTTTGGTAGGCGCGAACCGGGCTGTCGACGCCCCCGGGAAGCACCTGGCGAGCCTCGGCGAACAGGCGATGCGATGTCTCGTAGGTGAGGCTCATTATCCGATCCTTCCCTCGGCGATGGCGCCAGCGATGCGCTTGGCGTAGTAGGTGATGAGGATGTCAGCGCCGGCGCGGAAGATCGACACGGCGCTCTCGGAGACGATTGTGTCCTCGTCCACGAGGCCGGCCACGGCAGCGGCCTTCACCATCGCGTACTCGCCGCTCACCGAGTAGGCGGCAAGCGGCAGGTCGGTGGCCTCCTTGACGCGGCTGATGACGTCGAGGTAGGCAAGCGCGGGCTTGACCATGAGGATGTCGGCGCCCTGCTCGGCGTCGATGAGGCTCTCCTTGACGGCCTCGCGCACGTTGTGCGGGTCCATCTGGTAGCCCTTGCGATCGCCGTGCGCCGGCGCGGAGTCCGCGGCGCCTCGGAAGGGACCGTAGAAGGCCGAGGCGTACTTGGCCGAGTAGCTCATGATCGGGGCCTGGTCGTAGCCCGCCTCGTCAAGAGCGGAGCGAATGGCCGCCACCTGGTCGTCCATCATGGCCGAGGGAGCCACCATGTCGGCGCCGGCCGCCACCTGGGAGACGGCGGTCTGTGCAAGCAGCGGCAGAGTCTGGTCGTTGTCGGGGGCATCCCCCACGAGCACGCCGCAGTGGCCGTGGCTCGTGTACTCGCACAGGCACACGTCGCCGATGAGCATGACCTCGGGATAGCGCTCGCGGATGGCGCGCAGGCCCTGCTGCACGACACCGTTCTCGTCGTAGGCGCCGCGGCCGAGGGGATCCTTGTGGGCCGGCAGGCCAAAGAGGATGAACTTGTCGACGCCGGCCGCCAGGTGCTCCTCGACGGCCTCGCACACGCGGTCGGGCGAGTAGTGGTACTGGCCCGGGAGCGTGGTGATCTCGCTCTTGACGTTGGTGTCCTCCACGACGAAGAGCGGGTAGATGAGGCTCGCGCTCGACAGGCGCGTCTCGCGCGTCAGGGCGCGAAGGGCGGGGGTACGGCGTAGGCGGCGCGGGCGAATGGGCTCTATCACAAAATCCTTCTTTCAGCCGAGGGGTCCTGGGATGTCGCGGGCCCCGGGTGGACGGGACGACTGGTGCCTCAGGCTGAGATGGCCTGGGCCTGCCCAAGGCGGCGGGCACGCTCGCTGCACCAGGTCTCGAAGTCTGTCAGATGCTCCTTGATGAGGTCATGGGCGGCATTGCGCGCGGAGGCGTTAAGGTCGGCCTCGGAGCCGTCGCGCATGTCGTCGAGGTTGAACAGGCGCACGCCCTCCACCTCGCCGCAGGCGAGCTCGATGTCCCTGGGCATGGCGAGGTCAACGAGGGCACGGGGGCGCGTCGCGAGCGCCTCGAACGCCGCGCGCGACACAGTGATGTGCTGGCTTCTGGTGGCGCTCACAACAAGGTCGCAGCCCTCCATGAACGACATGCGGTCGTCGTAGGAGATGGTCTTGCAGCCGCGGGGAACCAGGGTGATGCCATGGCGGTAGGTGCGCAGGGTGATCGCGGTGTCGGCACCGCGCGCCACGAGCAGCTCGGCGGCAAGCCGTCCCATCTCGCCGTTGCCAATCACGAGCGCGCGCAGGCCGCGCAGGCCCGAGAGCTCGCGCTCGGCGAGGTCGATGGCGGTGCGGGCGCACGATGTGCCCTCCTGGTGGAACTGCACCTGCGTTCGTACGGCCTTGCCGCAGGTCACGGCGAGGCGGAAGAGGGTCTCGAGCTCGGGCGTTATGCAGCCGGCCTCGCGCGCCGCCGTCTGGGCGCGGCGCACCTGAGAGATGATCTGGTCCTCCCCCAGCACCTGGGAGCGCAGGCCGCAGGAGATGGTCATGAGCCGCCTGCAGGCCTCGGCGCCTGCGAGGGCGAACAGCTTGGGCACCATCGGCCGCTGCGTCTCGCCGTGGAGCGAGAGGGCCAGGTCGCGCACGGCGGTAGTGGCCCTGACGAGAAATGCTTCGTCGGTGAAGTCCTGACCTGCAGGCATGTCGAAGTAGGTCTCGAACCGGTTGCACGTCTTGAGCAGCACGCATCCGCGCGCGCCGAGACGAGCGATGGCCGCCTCCATGAAGGTAGTCTCGGCCGACTTGGGGATGGCGAACAGCTCGCGCACCTCCATGGAGGCCGACTCCCAGTCGATGCCAACAGCCACAACCACCGCACTACCTCGCTTTCTCGGACCCTTGGCCCGCCAGACGACCTAGAGTCAAGACAAGACCGAGGCGCGGCACCAGACGCGCCGACACCTCGGGCTACTAGGTTCACAATCTTCGAAAACTATATTCTACCGGGTACCAGAGCACGATATTCCCCCGAGAGGGCGACATATTATTACCCGCACACGTCTCATTTTGACGGATTAACGCAAAAGCAGTCACAATCGGCCGGCGCATTGGGCGCAATGCGACGGCCGGCCGTGGCTGCTCTGGTGCGGGCGCCGCCGGGCACGCACGGCCCGGCGGCGGTGATCGCCTAGATGATGTACGGAGTCGTGGTGCTCTCGAGCGGCTCGGAGGGCTCCATGGCGCCCAGCACCTGCCTGCCGACCTCGCGGGCGGCGACGATGGCCTGCTTGACGGCGCCCGAGTCGCCGGAGAAGGTCGTGATGACCTCGTTGGAGAAGCTCGTGCCGTGGGCGGGGCTGGAGACCGAGACCACGTCGACCGTGGCCGCCTTGACGGCGGTGTCGCCGAGCAGCACGCCGATGGCCGCCGGGGCGCCCACCGTGATGCCGAAGGCCTTGCCCTCCGGGGCGCCGAAGGCCTTGGCCAGGGCGTGGGAGGCGCGGGCGGTGTACTGGAACTCCAGGTGGCCGGCGGAGTTGCCGTAGACATCGCCCATGGTGCGCTCGACGTCGGCCAGCGTCACCTCGACGGCGCGGCGGGCGTCGGAGACGTCCTCGGCGCCGAAGACGATGAGCGAGCCGTGGCCGGCGCCGCCCTCGGTGTCGCGGGGCAGCTCGATCTTGAGCACCTCGACGTTGGTGGCCTTGACGGCCTCGTCGGCCGCGAAGATCTGCGGGCCGGCGCCGGTGCGGTCGCCGACGATGCCGATGGAGCGGTACTTCGGGTCCAGGCCGAACTTCTCGTGGACCTGGCGGTCGACGTTGGCGATCACGAGGCCGATGGTGTGGCCGATGGCGGTGCCCACGAACTCGGTGAGGTTGCAGGCGCCGGCCGGCTTCGGGGCGCCCTTGGCGACCGTGGAGCTGCTGGCGGTGTTGGGGGCGGCGGAGCCAAGCTGCTTGGCGACCTCGGCCATGACCTTGTTTACAAGCTCTTCGTTCATTGCATTCCCTTCTTAAGAAAGGCGATAAGCCATGTGCTAGGCCTGGACCTCAGGGTGCGGAAGGATCTTCTCGACGTCAGTGTGCGGGCGCGGGATGACGTGCGTCGACACGACCTGACCAACCTTCTCGGCCGAGGCCGAGCCGGCGTCGACGGCAGCCTTGACCGCGCCCACGTCGCCGCGGACCATGACGGTCACCAGGCCGCTGCCGATCTTCTCGTAGCCGACCAGCGAGACGTTGGCGGACTTGACCATGGAATCGGCGGCCTCGATGGCGCCGACGAGACCCTTGGTCTCGACCATGCCCAGAGCTTCACTCTGCATATAGAACCTCCTTGTGACATGCACCAATACCTACCCGCGCCCTCCGTCGCTCTCGCGTCCCCAAGGCACAGGTCCCTTCACCAATAAGTTTGCATCTGTAACCACTTGGAAAATTTGTCGCCACAGGGCAACTTCTGGCGCATAAGAGTGTCATTTTGTGCCATGAAAGTACCCCTTGTCATCCCGCTCCCTCGAAAGGGCAAGGGGAGACGGTATAAAACCCACGGCTCCAGGGGTTGACGGGGCACAGGCGCCAGCAGATGGCGTATGACCGACACGTGGTCTCCAGTGGATAAGGTATGGCATCCGGTAGATGGCGGGCGGCTGCCGTCAGACGGCACGTGGTCGTCGACGGACGCCGCGAGCGGGCGCCAATGCAAAAAACCCGTGGCTATGCGGGCGAACGCATGGCCACGGGCAAAGGGCCCTGAATAGCAGAGAAACACGCAAGGACCGTCTAGGTCGTGAGGTACGATAGCAGGAGAGGGACTATCGGACCAACAGCTTCTCGAGCAAAGCAGAAGCCTGATTCTCGTTTACATCACGAGGATTGGTAGCCGTGGTGGGGTCTGCCACGGCAAGCTTCGCCAACTCGGGAAGCTGTGCCTTTGCCTCGGCAACGTCGACACCGCACTGCTTAAGGGTCGCAGGCTCGCCAACGGAACGACACAGCCTGTCCACCTCGCGGGCAAGGCTACTCGCGCCCAGACGGACGGTTGCCGCGCTAAACCCAAGAATCTTCGCAAGGTGGGCATATTTGATGGCCGCACGGCTGTACTGCCCATTGCGTGCGCCCTCAAGATCGGCATTGAACGCAATAACATGGGGCAGAAGCAGTTGACAGCAGCGACCGTGAGGCAGATGGAAGCGAGCGCCAATGGCGTGGGCGGCGCCGTGGTTGACGCCGAGGCCCGCGCGGTTGAACGCAAGGCCCGCCAGGCAGGCGGCGTTGCTCATCTTCTCGCGCGCCTCGAGGTCGCTGCCGTCCTTGTGGCAGCGCGGGAGGTACTCGAAGATGAGCTGGGCGGCCTTCTCGGCCCAAGCGTCAGTGAAGTCGCTCGCGTCGGTCGAGACGTAGGCCTCGATGGCGTGCGTAAGCGCGTCGAGCCCCGTGTCGGCGGTGATCGCCGGCGGGACCGACTCGGTGAGTTCGGGGTCGAGGATGGCCTCGGTGGCCGCGAGGTCGGGGTTGGCCAGCGGGTACTTGACGCCCTGGGCAGGGTTGGTGATGACCGCGTAGTCGGTCACCTCAGAGCCCGTGCCGCTCGTGGTGGGAATAGCGATGAGGGGCAGCTGCTCCGCGGCGCCGGAGGCATCGCGGTAGATGGCGCGGATGGCCTTCGCGGCGTCGATCGACGAGCCGCCACCAAGCGCAACGATAACCTCGGCGTCGAGCTCCTCGAGCGCCTTGACGCCCTGGGCGACAACGTCGATGGGAGGCTCGGGCACAACCTTGTCATAAACCTTGGTGGTGCAGTTGGTGAGGTGGGACGCAACCTTGTCCGCCGTTCCAGAGCTCGCCATGAAGCCGTCCGTGACGATGAGCACCCGCTTGTCACTGATATCGGCAAGCCTGCCGAGCGCACCCGAACCAAAGTAGACGCTCGTCTTGACGCTGCAATCCTGCATTCTGTCCCCTCTCGAGCCTGGCTGCGTCGCAGCCGATGTCTAATCCAAGGACAATCTCTTGTGCGTGCCGTTCTGCTCTCGATACTCGCTCGGCGTGATGCCCAGGTGCTTCTTGAACACCTTGCTGAAGTAGTTGGCCCCGTTGTAGGAGAGCTCGCGCGCAATGACCGTGACCGAGGCGTCGCTCTCGCTCAGCATGAGCTTTGCGTACTCGAGCTTGTTCTCGGTCATATAGTTCACGAAGCTCACGCCGGTCTCACGCTTGAAGTACTTGCTGAAGTAGCTCGGAGACATGCTCGCGTAGCGTGCAGCCTCCACAAGCGTGAAGTCGACATGGACGCTGCGGTCGAGCTTCGTGACGATCCGCTGCATCGGGCTCACGCCCGAAAGCCCCTCCTTCTCCACAAGGTCGAACAACCTGCCGATGAGTTTCTCGAACACCGCGTACGCATCGTAGCGATATCCCATCTGTACCTGCTCGAAGCGGAAGGTCGCGCGCCCGAGGTAGGTCTTTGCGTCGTAGGCGCACGTAGGCCCATATTCACCCGCGAGTCCCACGACACCTGCCGCGAAGGCAAGCATGCTATCCGCTATTTCTTGAGCATTCTCCAAGCTGTCGTAGAGCGAATCAACGTACTCTCTTGTGGCTTGAAAGCACTTTTTGTACTTATACGCTCGCAAATTTTCGCCTATCCAGCGAACGCTGCGCTCGCGGCGCCAGTCCATGCGCGACTCCTGGATGTCGCTGCCGGGCTTGGAGAGGATGACGTGCACGGCCGCGACGAGCCAGTCGGGCCGGTAGGGCTTGAGCAGGTAGTCGGTGGCGCCCAGGCGCCAAACGCTGCTCGAGACCTCCTTGTTGGCGGCCGCTGAGGTGACGAGCACCGCCATGCCAGGGCAGAGCTTGAGGCACTTCGAGAGGAACGTGCAGTACGCATAGGTGAAGCAGGGCACATCGGCAACGAGCAGATCGGCCCCGTTGAGCTTGAGACGTGCGTAGGCATGGTCGAAGGTGTCCGCACACGCGGGCGCGTTGTCTTCAAGCGACGGCGTCAGGGTGTTCTTCATCAAGCGAAGCTCGCGCGGGTTCTCGGCAAACAGCAGGACGCTACTCATCGAAGCCACCTCACTCCCCGCTCGAAAGCGGCAACTTGAAGCTCACGACACACCCGCGCTCATCGTCATTGGCGCTCGGAGAGACGACGAAGCCTGAGGCCCCGAGCCCGAGGTCACGCAGGTGCCGGTCGGCGTCGACGAGCGTGAAACTGAGGTTGAGACCCTCGAGCCTGCCGTCGATGGCCTGGCGCATGGCTGAGACGCCCATGCGGTTCTGGGCGACGCGCACCTCGACGCACTTGTCGCCCTCGGTGCAGTCAACGAGCACGATACAAGGGTTCTCGGCCGTGGCGTCCCAAGGGTCGTCGAGGGCGGTTAGGATGATGGGGCGCAAGACCATGAAGGGGCACGGCACGAGCGACAGGCGCTCGGGAGAGCGCACGGCATAGTCAATGGGGGTCGGCAGGCGCGTCGACAGCAGGTGCAACAGCATCTTGACGTGCGCCGTCTCCTCCCCCAGCGTCACGAGCGAGCACTCGGTCTCGAGCACGTAGCGCGAGGCGTCGACGAAGTCGAGCAGCAAGGAGTCGGTGGACGCGGCCTGCTCCTCGATGGCCATGGCGTGCAGCTCGCTTAGAACGGGGAAGAAGCAGCGGAAGACCTCCTCGAGCCTCCGTGCGCCCTCGACCCTGCTGCGCAGCCTCCGCTGGGCGTCGCCAAGCTGGGCATGGAGGCTCATAAGCTCCTGGTCCTTGTCGCGCACGACCTCGTCGAGCTCGGCCGCGGTCTTCGCGAGCTCACCGCCGACGATGGAGGAGATGATGTTGCGCACGGTCTCGGCGATGGCAACGAGCCGGTCGAACTCGATGGGCTGAATCTGGTCCCTGGCCGCGAGCAGCTCGACGGAGCTGTAGACCTCGCGGTCCTCCGGGACGACGCTCTGAATGCCGCCGTCGGGTTCATCGATGACCTTGACCTGGCCGGCAAGCACCGCGCCGAGATAGGTGTCGCCCGCCACGATGGGCACCGCGAAGTCGACGAGCCCTGCGTGGCAGCGATAGATGCAGGGCTCCGACGACATCGCAGAGCGAATGCCGCCGAAGGCGTCGCAGCGCTCGCACATGGCACAGAACTCGGGGTTGCTGCGTCCTATGCGGCAGTGCTCGGTAAAGCCGCTCCTGCGCGTGATAGGCGTGCCGTGATAGTCAACGGCAACCAGGGCGACGCCAAAAGCCTTGGAACAGGCGTCCATAACCTTCTGGAGATGTTCAGTATCGACGTAGTCGGTGATGCCCCCGGCTTTCGTCCCGGCCATGTGGAGGTTCCCTTCGCGTGAGATGTAAACCTGGTTTCAAGTGTTAACGAACGCACAGAAAACCATTACTCAAAAGTATGGTACGGGTAAATATTTGCTGTCAATAAAAAAATGCCACGTTAGACCAATACAACTAAGGGACCCTTCCTGGTGGTAACCCACAATGTATGAACACTATAGGTCGATTAGACGCGCTATATAGAGGTTTCTACGAAAAAAGGACGGCTGCACGACGCATGCCGCACAGCCGTCCTCGCCCAAGGTGGGCAAAAAAGTGCTACTTCGTGGGATGCGGGCCGGCCGCAAGCACGTTCTCGTCAACGGTGGCGAAGCGCTCGGCGGCGTGGTTGGCGAACATCTCGGCCAGCTTCTCGGCGGCCTCGTCGTAGGCCTCGCCACTCGTCCAGCTGTTACGCGGGTTGAGGACCTTGGCGTCCAGGCCCGGGCAGGCAACGGGGATGTCAAGGTTGAGGCGGTCGTCGTGCGTGTAGCCCTCGGCATCGAGCTCGCCGGAGAGCGCCGCGGAGACGAGCGCGCGGGTCGCGGGCAGGCTGAAGCGGGCGCCCACGCCATAGCCGCCACCCTGCCAGCCGGTGTTCACGAGGTACACGCGGCAGTGCGTGGAGTCGATGCGCTTGCCAAGCATGTCGGCATAGACCATCGGGTCAAGCGGCATGAACGGCTCGCCAAAAAGCGCGGAGAACGTGGGCGTGGGCTCCTTGATGCCCTCCTCCGTGCCGGCCACCTTGGAGGTGAAGCCGGTGATGAAGTGGTACATCGCGCCCTCGCGGGAGAGTTTAGAGATCGGCGGGAGCACGCCAAAGGCGTCGCAGGTGAGGAACAGCACGACGCTCGGCACGCCGCCGCGGCCGTCGAGGCGCACGGAGCTGATGTGCTCGACCGGATACGCCACGCGCGTGTTCTCGGTCTTGGAGCCGTCGGAGTAGTCCGGCTCGCGGGTCTCCTTGTCCAGGACCACGTTCTCGCACACGGCACCGAAGCGGATGGCATTGTAGATGTCGGGCTCGGTGATCGGAGAGAGGTCGATGGTCTTGGCGTAGCAGCCGCCCTCGATGTTGAAGACGCCGTGCTTGGACCAGCCGTGCTCGTCGTCGCCGATGAGCTGACGCGTCGGGTCGGCGGAGAGGGTCGTCTTGCCCGTGCCGGAGAGGCCAAAGAGCACGGCCGTCTCACCCGTCTGCGGGTCCACGTTGGCGGAGCAGTGCATCGAAAGCACGTCGTCCTCGACCGGCAGCAGGTAGTTCATGAAGGAGAAGACGCCCTTCTTGATCTCGCCGGAGTAGCCGGTGCCGGCAACCACGATGCAGCCGCCCGCGAGGTCGAGCATGACCGCCGCGTCGGAGTTGACGTGGTCGTCCTCGGGGTCGGGGTGGTAGCCGGGGGCAGCGAGGATGCAGATGTCGGGCTCGCCAAAGTTCGCGAGCTCCTCGGCTGTGGGACGGATGAGCATCTGGCGGATGAACAGCGCCTGGCTGGCGCGCTCGCACACGACGCAGACCCTGCGGGTGTGGTTGCGGTTGGCGCCGGCAAGACCGTGGACGACGTAGAGGTCGCGGCCGTAAAGGTAGCCGGAGACGCCATGGACGATGCTCTCGTAGACCTCGCGGTCGATGGGGACGTTCGTCTTGCCCCAACAGACGTTGTCATGAATGGCGGGGTCATCCACGACGAAGCGGTCGTTGGGCGAGCGACCCGTGCGCTCGCCCGTGTCAATTACCAGCGAGCCATTAGACGCCAAAACGCCCTCGCCATTGGCAAGGGCGGCCTCGACGAGCTTGGCAGGTGCAAGATCTTCGTAGATCTGCGGGCCGCCGGTCACATTCTCACGTGCGAGGAGCTTCTTCGTAAACGCGTGACGCATGATGGACCTCCTGTCGTGGTTCTTCCAATCTCCGACAAGAAGGTCATACCGCAAGCCCACCGCCCGGAGCCCGCACTTCCGTGAATGGTGCGGACAATAATCGGCGGACGGTGGGCCTGAGCGTGTGGGTGGAGCGTGCAGGCAAAATGCAGCAAAACGTGGTAGGGCACCTTTTGAGCTCCCCTCATGGGGAGGCTCTGCTGCCATCTGCCTTTACCCAACAACCCCGGTGGCCCAGGCAAACGGCAGCTCCACCGCCGGAGCCCCGCTACCAAACGAGGGGGCTGAGCGCTAGTCGTCCATGCGCAGCGAGCAAATCTTGGGCTGCTTGTCCTTTGCGATGGTACCGTTGCTGTCCGTGGGCTCGGCGGAGTTGCAGATGGCGTCCACCACGTCCATGCCGTCCGTCACGTGGCCAAAGGCGGCGTAGTTGCCATTGAGATTGACGGAGTCCTCCTGCATGATGAAAAACTGCGAGCTGGCGGAGTTAGGAGCGCTCGAGCGGGCCATGGAGATGGTTCCCCGCGTGTGCGAGATGGGGTTGGGATGCCCGTTGGAGGAGAACTCGCCCTCGACCGTCTCGCCGGACCCGCCCGTGCCGTCGCCGTTGGGGTCGCCGCCCTGCATCATGAAGCCCTTGATGATGCGGTGGAAGGTAAGGCCGTCGTAGAAGCCCTCATTGACGAGCTTGGCGAAGTTGGCCACGGTCTTGGGCGCGTTGGTGGCAAAGAGCTCGAGCTTGACGGTGCCATAGTCGGCAATCTCGAGGGTGGCGTGGTGCGTGCCACGGGAGTAGTCGACGCCGGTCTCGGCCGAGGTGGCGGCATCGGCGTCCGTGGTGGCAGAAGCGGAGGCCGAGGCAGCGCTCGTGGCAGCGGCGGTCGACGCGGACTTGTCGGAATGAGCGCTGCCGCATGCGGCGAGGCCAAGCGAGCCGGCGGCACCGAGGGCGGCGGCGAGGAACGTGCGACGGGACATGGGAGCGAGCTTCATGGAAGTGCCTTCCGGTTGGTCGTGTGATGAGTCTGGCACCGAGCACCCGGCGCTCAAGTGCCCACATGATAGACCGCGGCGCCCAGCAGCCCGGCATCGCGAGCGTCATGCGTGGCAATCACTAGGGAACGGCCACGGAGCTCGGAGCGCACCAGGGAGCACACGGCCGCGTGGGCCCCATCGTCCAGGCCGGCAAAGGGCTCGTCGAGGATGATGCAGTCCCCCGGCGCGAGCAGGGCACGCACGAGCTCGACACGCCGGCGCTGCCCACCGGAGAGCTCGCTAACAGACACGCAAGGGTCGATGCCCGGGATGGCCCGCTCGAGCAGGCGGCGAATCTCCGCGTCTGACCTGTCCGGGGCCGCGACAAGTGCGCAGTTCGCGAACGCGGAGGCACCCTCGATGAGCCTGGCATCCTGAAACTCGACCGAGATGCGGGCGGGAACCTCGAGGCGCTCGGAGGAGATTGGCGTCTCCAATCCCTCGAGCACGCGGAGCAGCGTGGTCTTACCCACGCCCGAGGGCCCCATGAGGCAGAGGCGGCCGCCCGGCACAACCGAGAGCAAGACCGGCCAACCCCCTGCCGCACCATGCGGCAACACGAGGCCGTCTGCGACAATGGCACCCCTCGAGGCGTCGGCCCCAGGTTCGGGCACTCCCCCTGGGAGGTCGTCCCCGGCTTCGACCGCGCCCCCGGTTCCGCCAGGGCAAAAGCCGGACCGGGCCGCGACGCCGAACCCTAACTCAGCCTCGTCCCTCGGACGCAGCCGCACGGCAAGGCGAATGGCCGCGGGCCCGCTCGCCCGAAGCAGCCAGAGGCACGCACGCTCCCACACGGTGGCAAGGGCAATCACCACAAGCGTCCAGGCAAAGAGGCTTGGCGTGTCCAGCAGGAGCTTGGCCTGGTAGATGCGCTCGCCGATGCTGCCGAGCGGCATGCCGATGAGCTCGGCCGCCACGCCGGACTTCCAGCTCATGCCCAAGACCGTCTTGCTGGCGGCCAGGAGGAACGGCAGAGCCTCGGGCCAGGTGAGCGCCAGGAGGCGGCGCGCGCCCCGGACCCCGTGGACGCGCAACATCTCCAAGCGGCCCGCGTCGACGCCGGTCAGCCCCTCGAGCGCGGGAAAGTACACGCCAGGCAGCGCCATGAGGGACACCGCCGCCATGCTCACGTTGGACGCGCCAAGCCACATGAGCAGCAGCACCACGAAGCACGCCACCGGCGTGGACTTGATGGCCACGAGCGGCGGGCGCACGAGCACCTCGAACGCGCCCGAGGCACGCGAGGCGGCCGCAAGCAGCAGCGCCGCCGCATACGCGAGGGCGCAGCCGCCCGTGATGCGGGCGGCCGAGAAGCCCACCTTGCCCCAGAACGCCGGCTCCGTGGCAAGCGCGACGAGCGCCCGCGCGACCTCCACCGGCCCGGGGAGCAGCAGCGGCTGGGCCACAGCCCAGCTCGCGAGCTGCCACACGGCGAGCCAGAGGGCCGCGGCGGCAAAGGAAAGTACCTTTCCCCGGCGAGGCGAGGCCGAGCGCGGGGGCGCCGCCGGATGCGGGGGCACAGCGGGATGCGCAGCCTCCCCGCCACTCACGCCGCGCTCCCCCGCACCCGTCGAATCCGGGTACCCATCCGAGCACTCGGCCAAGCCGCACCCCCTATACGGACACCACCCCAAGCCTAGGCGCCCTGCCGCACGTAGTAGAAGTCGTCTGCGGGCAGCGCCCCGCCCACGGAGCTCGCGTCGGCGTCAAAGAGCACCTTCAGGTAGCCGGAGAGGGCCTTCTTCATGTCGTCGCCCGTGGTGCAGACGATGTGGCAGCCCGGAATGGCCTTCCCGGCAACCGCGGCGCTGTCGACGATGCCCGCGTCCACCACGGCCTGGGCCCACGTGGCGGGGTCGGCGTTCACGGCCTCGACGCTTGCGGCGTGACCCGAGAGGAACTCCAGCACCGCCTGAGGGTTCTGCTCGGCGAATTCCTTGCGCACCACCGTCACGCCCGTGATGAGCTTGGAGCCAGACTCGCCGGCAAACTCGTCCCAGACGTCCGTGAGGTCGACGGGCGAGGCTAGCGCGGAGTTCTTGGCGAGGGCGGCCGTCTTGAAGGGCTCGGGCAAGATGCCCACCGCAGTGGGGTCGCTTGCCAGCACGGAGACCACCTCGGTGGCCTCGCTCTTGAACTCGAGCGTCACCTGGTCCTTGATGCCGGCCTGCCCAAGCAGGTAGTTCATGGAGTACTCGGGCGTGGCGCCCTTGCCCGTGAGGTAGATGGTCTTGCCGGCGAGGTCGTCGAAGGTCTTGACCGTGGCGTCGCCGGTGACCACGTTGAGCACGCCGAGCGTGTTGATGTCGATGACCTCGACCGCGCCCTTGGTCTTGTTGTAGAGCACGCTCGCCGCGTTGGATGGCACGAGCGCGATGTCGGCGTCGCCGGAGATGAGCTTGGGCGTGACCTCATCCGGGGAACCGGAGATGGAGAACTCGTAGGAGTTCTCGGTCTTGCCCGAGTTGGCCTGGTCCATGAACTGGACGAGCCCGATGGACGTGGGGCCCTTGAGCGAGGCGACACGGACGCTCACGGCCTCAGGCGTGGCCGCCGTGGTGGCAGACGACTCGCCCGAGGCGACCGGCTGCGAGCCGCCGCAACCCACGAGCCCCAGGCCGAGCAGGGCCACGAGCGAGCCGCCGAGGAAGGCCCGTCGGGAGATGGGACGATGCATGTTTCCGTTCATGTGATACCTCCATCATGACGATTGACAGACTGATAGTAGCCCCGCCGGGCCGCTCCGCCGCCCACGTTGACGCCCGATTTCCGTGCGCAGCCTCCAGCCCGGGCCAGGCACCAAATCGCACGGCCAGACCCGCCGCGCGCGAGCAGGACCGAACAGAAAGGGCCCCGCGGGCGGCAAGCCCACGAGGCCCAACGCGCGACGACAACCGGCCCTGCGCCTACGCCCGCGCAACCTCCCCCGGCACCTGCCAGGCGTGCTGGTCCGTATGGAGCAGCTCCTCCGCAAGCTCGCCCAAAGGCTCGCCCAGAAACTCCTCGTAGCAGGCCTTGACGCTCGGGTTCTCGTAGGAGGCGCGCAGCTTGGCGCCGCGGTCGAGCGACCAGAGCACCTCGCCGCGGGCCTCTGCCAGCTCCTGGCCGTCGTGGATGGGCTGGCCACCGCCGCCCGCGCAGCCGCCGGGGCAGGCCATGACCTCCACGAAGTCATAGGAGACCTCGCCTGCCTCGAGCGCCTGGATGAGTCGCTCGGCGTTGGCAAGGCCGTGAGCCACCGCCACGTGCAGCGGCGTGCCGTCCAGGTCGAAGGTAGCCTCCTTCCAGCCGTCCTGGCCACGGGCGTCGGTGAACCCCTCGGGGTCTGGCGCCTTGCCGGTGACGAGGTAGTAGGCCGTGCGCACGGCTGCCTCCATCACGCCACCGGTGGCGCCAAAGATCACGCCGGCGCCGGTGCCAAAGCCCAGCGGCGTGTCGAGCGGCTCGGGCTCCACGCTCGCCACGTCGATGTGCGAGGCGCGGATCATGCGCACCACCTCGCGCACGGTGAGCGCCACGTCCACGTCGGGCTCGCCCGTCTCCCCCACCATCGTGGGCAGTGCGGCCTCTGCCTTCTTGGCCAGGCACGGCATGGCGGAGACGGAGTAGATGCGCTCGGGCTCTACGCCCAGGGCATCGGCGTACCAGGTCTTGGCCACCGCTCCGAACATCTGCTGCGGGCTCTTGGAGGTGGACACCTGGTCCACGAGCTCGGGGTGATGCGCCTTCACGTAGCGCACCCAGCCCGGGCAGCAGGAAGTGAACATGGGGCCGTGCGGCGCGCCAGGCACGGCCTCGCCTGCAGCCTCCGCCACCTTTGCCTCGGCAACCTTGCCCAGGCGCTCGAGCAGCTCGGAGCCCTCCTCCATGATGGTAAGGTCAGCCGAGAAGTCCGTGTCGAACACGTAGTCGAAGCCGATGCGCCTCAGCACCGCCGCCAGGCGCTCCACCGTAGCCACCTCGGGAGGCAGCCCAAACTCCTCGCCCCAGGCGGCGCGCACGGCCGGTGCCACCTGGATGAGGGTTATCTTCTCGGGGTTGGCGATGGCGTCAAAGACGCGCTCCGTGTCGTCGCGCTCGCGAAGCGCTCCCACCGGGCAGTGGGTGATGCACTGGCCGCAGAGGGCACAGTCGGTCTCGGCGATGGGCCGCATGCCGGCCACGTTCACCGCCGAGTGGCTCGAGCGGCTCACGAGGTCCCACACGCCCGTGGCCTGCATCTTGTCGCACACCTGGATGCAGCGCATGCACTTGATGCACTTGTCGTTGTCGCGAATGAGGGGGAAGTTGCGGTCCCACTCGTCGTGCGGCAGGCGCTTCTCGTAGGGCAAATAGTAGATGTTGAGGTCGTTGGCGAGGCTCTGGAGCGAGCAGTTCTGCGAGCGCACGCAGCTCGTGCACTGTGAGTCGTGCTGCGAGAGGATGAGCTCCACGTTGATTCGCCGAGTGGCGCGGACCTTGGCACTGTTGGTGTGCACCACCATGCCGTCCAGCACGTAGTTGTTGCAGGCAGCCACCAGCTGGTCGATGCCCTCCACCTCCACCACGCAGACGCGACACGAGCCAACCTCGTTGAGGCCGCGCAGGTAGCACAGGGTGGGAATCTGAACGCCAGCCATGCGGGCGGCGTCCAGGATGGTGGTGTGCTCGGGCACGTCCACCTTGTGGTCGTCGATGATGAGGCGCACGACCCCGGGGATGGCGGCGGAGACGGACTCCCCCACGATTGTCACGACGCGGCTGCCGCCGCCCTCGGCGATGAGCTCGTCTACCATTGCGTGATCCTTCCCCCGCGAAACGCCCCCAGGCCAAAGTGGTCGCAGCGCAGGCAGCGCGACGCCTCCTGCTTCGCCTCCTGCTCGGTGAGGCCCTGCTCAACGAGCGTCCAGTCGTGGATGCGCTCGCCCGCCTCGCGCTCGCCCAGCTCACAGCGGCCACAGGGGCGCTTGCCCTTGAACTTCACGGGCGGCAGCTCCACCTCGAGCGAGACCTTGTGGTCGAAGCCGAGGTAGTGGTCGATGTTTGCCGCTGCCACCTTGCCGGCGTTGATGGCGCGGATGACGGTGGCGGGGCCGGTCTGGCAGTCGCCGCCCGAGAACAGGCCGTCGAAGCCGGGCACGGAGCCGTCGGCGGCCGTCTGGATCTGCCCCCACTTGCAGGCGATGCCCATCGCCTCGAAGGGCGCGGAGTCGATGTCCTGGCCAATGGCCACGAACACGCGGTCGCACTCGATGACGTGCTCGGGCTCATCTGCCGCGCGGGGTGCGGGGCGCCCGCGGCGCGGGCCGCCGATGATCTGCGGCTGCACGCGCACGCCGTGCACGCGGCCGTCCTCGCCCACCTCGATGCCCATGGGCGCCGTGAGCTCAAGGACCTCGCAACCCTCGGCCTGGGCGCCGGCAATCTCGGCATCCTGGGCCGTCATGTCCGCGGTGCGGCGGCGGTAGACGATCGAGACCTTCTCCGCCCCCAGGCGCACACTCGAGCGCGCCACGTCCATGGCCACGTTGCCGCCGCCGATGACCACCACGCGCTGGCCCGTGAGATCCGGGGGCTCCTCGTCGCCGATGGCACGGAGCATCCTGACGGCGCTCTCCACGCCGGGCGCGCCCTCGTTCTCCAGGCCGAGCTTCTTGTCGTTGTGGGCGCCGATGGCGAGGTAGACCGCATCGTACTCCCCGCGCAGGCGCTCGAGTCCGGGCCCGTCCACGCAGCGTTCGAGCTCGACGTCGATGCCGCAGTCCAAGATCCAGTCGATCTCCTCCTGGAGCCTCTCGCGCGGCAGGCGATAGCTGGGGATGCCGTAGCGCAGCATGCCGCCGAGGTGCTTGCGCGCCTCGAAAACCTTGACCTTGTGCCCCATGAGGGCAAGGTAGTAGGCGCAGCAGATGCCGGCGGGGCCACCACCGATGATCGCGACGCGCTTGCCCGTCTCCTCGGCGATCCAGGGACGGTACTCGCGCTCCATGTGCTCGGTTGCGTAGCGCTTGAGCGCGAGGATGTTCATCGGGTCGTCCACCATGCCGCGGCGGCAGTGCATCTCGCAGGGATGCTCGCACACCAGGCCGCAGACCACGGGCAGCGGGTTGTCCTTGCGGATGACGCGTACGGCGTCCGTGTAGCGCCCCGCCTCGACGAGCGAGATGTAGCCGGGGATGTCCACGCCCGCGGGGCAACCGCTGACGCAGGGCACGAGCTCGGCGCGGTCGAAGCCGCAGCTGTGCTTGTGGATGTGGTGCTCGAAGTCGTCGCGAAAGCCCCGGATGGCCATGAGTGCCATGGAGCCCGCCTCGTAGCCAATGGCGCAGTCGCTCGACAGGAAGATCGTCTCGGCCGTGCGCTCGATGAGGTCGAGCGTCGAGTCCTCGGCGCGGTTCTCGAGCACGTCCTCGAGCAGGCCCGAGAGCGCCTTGAGCCCCACGCGGCAGGGCGTGCACTTGCCACAGCTCTGCGTGGCGCAGAGGTTGACGAGGGCCGCCGCGAACTCCACCGGGCAGGGTGCGAGCGAGCTCACCGCCAGACGCCGCCCCAGCGCATCGTGCAGGTCGTCCATGACGGCCTGGGCATGGCTGCGCTCCATCACATGCAGTCGTGCCATGGGTCACCACCTTCTGGTTTTGGCCGGCGCCATGCGCGCGACCCCTCTCCGATCCGACGACGTCCTCCCCGGAACGCCGAAGGCCAGCTTCAAATGCCTACTAATTTGTAGTCAACTTTTCAAGCTGCCATAGAGTGCGACCATCTGTAAACCTCTTTCCGGCCAAAGGGCCAAAGTGTCGCGCGACGACACGTAAACGTTACCCGCAGGGCCACGGCAAGGCAGCGACTAGAATCGTTGCCAGGTGACGTTCTCACACGAAGGAGTAGCCATGGCAGACGTACAGGCCATCAAGGCCGGCAAGCTCACCGCAGCGATAGACCCCCACGGGGCCCAGCTCAGGAGCCTTGCGCTTAACGGGCGCGAGTACCTGTGGCAGGCAGACGCGCGCTGGTGGGGCAAGTCTGCCCCGGTGCTCTTCCCAATGGTGGGGTCGCTGCGCGCGGAAACCGCCACATGCGCGGCGGGCACCTGCCACATGGGACGCCACGGCCTCGCGCGCGACTACGACCACGAGCCGGTGGAGAACACCGGCGCCTCGGTCACCTTCCGGCTGGACAGCACAGACGAGACGCTCGCCAAGTTCCCCTACCGCTTCCGCCTCGAGATGACCTATGCGCTCGAGGGCGAGGCAACCCTCGCCCAGACCTTCGCCGTCACGAACACAGGTGAGGCGCCGATGCCGTTTGGCCTGGGCGGCCACCCTGCCTTCAACGCGCCGCTTGTCGAGGGCGAGGCGTTCGAGGACTACGCGCTCGCGTTCGAGCGCCCCTGGACGGCCACGAGCCCCGTCATCGCCGAGGGCGGCCTTCTGGACTACGGATCGCCCGTGACGCTGCTTGAGGACGCAGACCGCCTGCCACTCACCCACGAGCTCTTCGCCAGCGACGCCCTAGTGCTCGAGGGCGTGCCGGGCGGCACGCTCACGATGGCGGGCCCCGCCGGCCACGGCGTGCGCGTGGACTTTGCCGAGTTCGACCACATCGGCGTGTGGAGCGCGGCTCCCGACGCAGAGGGCGTCCCCGCGCCGTTCGTGGCCCTGGAGCCCTGGTGCGGCACGGCCACGCGCACCGACGAGGACGACGTCTTCGAACACAAGCAGAACTGCCTGACGGCCGCCCCCGGCGAGACCGTGACGCGCACGTTCCGTGTGACGCTGCTGTAGGCGAGGTGACGGCTGCCTCGGCTCACGACGCGAGCGCAATCTCGTGAATTGCCGAGACGGCTGCCTCAACCTCCTGTTTTGTAGTGAAAAAACCCGTGCTCAGACGCACGATGCCCTGTTTGCGCGTCCCCAGGGCATCGTGCATGAGCGGCGCGCAGTGTGCGCCCGGCCTCGTTGCTATGCCCCAGCCGTCCATGAGGGCGTCCGAGACCTCGGAGGAGCCGAGATCCCCTATGTTAAGCGCGACGACACCCGTGCGCCGAACACCCTCGCGCCAGTCCCCGTAGACGCGCACGCCGGGAAGCGAGCGAACGCCCTCGTAGAGACGCCGTGCGAGGGCGAGCTCACGGGAACCGACCCGCTCGACCCCGCCCTCGTGCCCGATGAAGTCAATGCCGGCGGCAAGGCCCGCAATGCCGTGCCCGTTGAGCGTGCCGGCCTCGAGCCTCGTGGGCCACTCCTCGGGCTGGAGGGGGTCGAAGCTGTGGACGCCGGTGCCACCCACGTTCCAGGGGCGCACGTCGATCCCCGCTGCCACGGCGAGACCGCCCGTGCCTTGGGGGCCCATGAGCCCCTTGTGACCCGTGAAGCACACGACGTCCAGGCCCATGGCCCCCATGTCGATGGGGATGGCACCGGCAGTCTGCGAGGCGTCGACGATGCAGAGGGCGTCTGCCTCGTGGGCTATGCGGGCCACTGCCGCCACGTCCACGACGTTGCCCGTAACGTTAGAGGCGTGCGTCACCACCACGGCGCGGGCGCCATGCTCGAGAAGGCGGGCGAGACTATCCATGTCGAGGTTGCCGAGCTCGTCGCAACCCGCATGCTCCACGCGGACGCCCCGCTCGGCCGCCAGGCGATTGAGGGGGCGCAGGACCGAGTTGTGCTCGAGCACCGTCGTCACGACACGGTCGCCAGGACGCACGAACCCGTTGATGGCCGTGTTGAGAGCGGCCGTCGAGTTGGGCGCGAAGGCGACGTGGTCGGGATCTGGACATCCGAGGAGTCCTGCCACGAGCTCGCGACAACCGTGGACGACGCGGGCCGCGCCCATGGCGCCGGCGCCCGCTCCCCTGCCCGCGTTGCCCAACGACCCCATGGCCCCCACGACGGCGTCGATGACTTCCTGCGGCTTGCGCATCGTGGTGGCGGCGTTGTCCAGATAGATCATAGGGTCCCTACCTCACGAACTCGATCATGTCGATGACGGTCATGGCCTCCACCGGCACGTGGTCTGCCTCGAGACCGGATGAGAGCGCGTCTCGATCGGCAGGCGAGACCTTCCACGCCAACCCGCAGCCGGCAGAGATCTCGCCGGGGACGGGAATCATGCGACCGGGAAGTCCGAGCTTGGAGCAGGTCTCCTCGCACGCCATGGCCGCGCTCGTCGTCGGAAAGGTGATGACGAGCGCCGGCCTCCGCTCGCGCCTCATGGCGTGTCTCCCCGCCGCCGCGCTTGGAAACTGTGACAAACGATACGGTTACTTGTCACGCTAGGGCCTCACGACGACAGAGGCACCGGTGAGCTTCTGGGCGATCACGTAGATGTTGGTGACCTCGCCCACGGCCAGCTTGTCGGTGAGGCCGTAGTGGTCGAGGCAGGTGCCGCAGGTGAGGATCTCCACGCCGACGTCGGCCAGGTTTCTGAGGTCCTCGAGCGAGGCAGAGCCCTCGCAGGTCACGCGGGCGCCGCTGTTGTAGAAGAGCATTGTGGCGGGCAGCTGGTCGAGCTGCGTGAGCGAGTAGATGAAGCCCTTGAGCAGCTTGTGGCCCAGCTCGTCGTCGCCGATGCCCATGGCATCCGAGGCCACCTGCACGACCACCCGGCGCGGGCCGGCAGGCACGTCACAGGTGACGGCCTCGGGCTCGCCCTCGGCAACCCCGACGGCCTTGTCCGTGCTCGCGGTGACGTGCCACTCCTTCTCGGCCGTCTGGTCCGCCGCGACCGTGCACCCCTTGTTCTCGCCCATGCGGGTGAGGTTCTCGACGGCGATCTTGTTGTCGACGATCGTCTCGACCTCGCCGGCGCCCTCGAGCGCGCCGAGGGCCTTGAGCGTCTTCACGACGGGGATGGGGCACGCATCGCCGCGCGCATCGACGACAAGCTTGTTCTCGGACATGGAAAGCTCCCTCCGGTTGGATGCGGTACTCCCAGCCTAATACCCCACGATGACAGATGCTGTGCCACGCGGGCGAACCGTGCCGACGCGGGCGGCAGGATGGCCCGCGTCGCGCAACCTCGCCACATACGCCTCGGCATCCGCCTCGGACAGGGCCACGAGCAGGCCTCCCGAGGTCTGCGGGTCGAACAGCACATCGGCGAGGTCGAGCGGCAGCCCGGGTGCCAGGCTCACGCGCGGGCCGAAGAAGTCGCGGTTGCGGTAGGCGCCCGCCGGGATGAGACCGAGCCGCGCCATCTCGCGGGCGCGCGCCATGACGGGGACGACCGTCGCGTCCACCTCGAGCGTGACACCGCTCGCCTCGGCCATCTCGCAGCCGTGCCCCATGAGCGAGAAGCCCGTGACGTCCGTTGCCGCGTGGGCGTCGAGGTCGCGCAGGGCTTCGGCCGCCGCCTTGTTGAGCGTGGTCATGGAGTCGGTCGCCACCCTCACGCCGGCATCGTCGAGCAGCTCGGCCTTGTGCGCCGTGGTGAGGATGCCCGTGCCCAGGGCCTTGGTGAGCACGAGGGCGTCACCCACGTGCGCGCCACCGCTGGCAAGCAGGCGATCGAGCTCGACGAAGCCCGTGACGGCAAGGCCGTACTTGGGCTCGTGGCCGTTGATGGAATGGCCGCCCGCGACGATGCAGCCCGCCTCCCGGCACTTGTCCGCGCCGCCGGCGAGGATCTCGCCCGCCACCTCTATGCCGAGGCAATTGGGAAAGCACAGCAGGTTGAGCGCGAGCGTAGGCGCACCTCCCATGGCCCAGACGTCGGAAAGGGCGTTGGCGGCGGCCACCTGGCCGAACAGGAACGGGTCGTCCACCATCGGTGGGAAGAAGTCCGTGGTCTCCACGAGGCCGCGGCCGTCACCCAGGTCGTAGACGCAGGCGTCGTCGGAGGCGTCGAAGCCCACGACGAGCCGCTCGTCCTCGAGCCTGGGCAGGTCCGCGAGCACCTTGGCGAGAGATTCTGGCGGCAGCTTGGCCGCGCATCCCGCCGCCTCGACAAGCTCTGTGAGTCGCACGCCCGTCATGTCCATATCCCCTTAGCCCCCCTAGAGTTCCGACGCCATGAGCGCCGCTCCGAACGCACCCGCATAGCGCGCCTCGGGACAGGTCGCAACCTGCGATCCCAGCGCCGCGAACAGCCGCTCCACGACATAGGCATTGTCGCAGAGCCCGCCCGTGAGAAAGCACGGCTCCGCCACACGCCCGTAGCCGGTAGCCACCTCGTGCACGCCTTCGGCCTTGGGGTCAGCTGTGGACTCACCAGCCGCCGCCTGAGCGCTGCGCTCCTCGTAGAGCTTCTCGAAGATGCGCTGAAGGCACCCCTTACCAGCCCCTATCTCAGGCGCCAGCTTTTCGGCCATTGTCTCTCCCTCGCCTCTCCGCGCCGACGTCCTCGCGGCCCACCAACTCCGACCTCGAGGGGCATTTCATCAACCATAGCATTTGGTTTGACATACTTATTTTTTGTTTGGTACTCGTTATGCCCGGAGGCATACAACAACCTGCAAACGGTAAAGAGACGGCAGCCCCTTGTTCGCCACTCAGATAACGGGTAGCCGCCTCGCAACGGGAAACCAATCATGATCGAACGCATAGCAGGCGCCATCGTCGGACCCAGAGGCCAAAGCGAGCGTATGCGCGACGACACACGAATCGAAGCTGGACAGGAGAGATTCGGTGTCCTATCGTCACACGATGTGGCTTGTGCCCACGTTGACAAAAAAGCGCCAGGCACTCATGTCTGGTGCATCACTAGGCTTTGCAGGGGTGTCCCCACATGGGGGCTGAGAGGGCAGACGCCCAACCCTTTGAACCTGTCAGTTCACGCTGTCGTAGGAAGCAAGCAAACCCTCAGGCGGGGGCACGGTTGCGCATGCGGCTGTGCCCCCGTTTTGCGTTCGGGGCAAAGCAGAGCGCCGAGGGTCCGGAGAGGAGACCGGATGCACGTCAAGCTCAACGGAAAGGACCATTCGCTTGAGGGAGTCCACACCGTGGCGAGCCTGCTCGCAAACGCGGGCGTGGACGCCAAGACCGTGGTGGTGGAGCTCAACGGTACGATCCTGCGCGAGCCCGAGTTCGCGGGCGCGGCGATTGCCGAGGGCGACGAGGTTGAGGTGGTGCACTTCGTGGGCGGCGGCTCGGGCGCCGCGGCCGCCAATGACGACGCCCTCGTCATTGGCGGCAAGCGCCTGGGCAGCCGCATGTTCCTCGGCACCGGCAAGTTTGGAAACGACGCCCTCATCCCGTGCTGCGTCAAGGCCGCCGGCGTTGACGTGGTGACCGTGGCCATGCGCCGCGTGGACTTTGGCGCCCCGCAGGGCAACATCGTCCAGCAGATTCCCAAGTCCTGCACCCTCATGCCCAACACCTCGGGCGCCCGCAACGCCGAGGAGGCCATCCGCATCGCCCGCCTGGGCCGCGCTGCGGGCTGCGGCGACTGGGTGAAGATCGAGGTGGTGAGCGACTCGGCCAACCTCCTGCCCGACAACGACGAGACGCTCAAGGCCGTCGACGCACTCGTGCGCGAGGGCTTCACCGTGCTCCCCTACATGCTGCCCGACCCCTATGCCGCGCGCCGCATGGCAGAGGCGGGCGCGGCCGCCGTCATGCCGCTGGGCGCGCCCATCGGCACCAACCGCGGCTTCCGCACGCGCGAGCTCGTGCAGATCATGATCGACGAGCTGGAGGGTGTGCCCATCGTGGTGGACGCCGGCATCGGCAAGCCCAGCGAGGCCGCCGAGTGCATGGAGGCAGGTGCCTCCGCGGTGCTCGTGAACACGGCCGTTGCCACGGCAGCGGACCCGGTGCGCATGGCCGCCGCGTTCGCGAAGGCCATCGAGGCCGGGCGAGAGGCCTACCTTGCCGGTCCCGGCGCCGTGAGCGGGCACGCAAGCGCAAGCTCCCCGCTCACCGGCTTCCTTCGCAAGGAGGCGTAGCCACCGTGGCATCCGAGACCTACGCAGACCAGCTTCGCCAGATGGAGGCCCGCTGGCAGGCAACGGCGCCCGTGCAGGCGGCCGATGGCACCTGGCACGACCCCTCATCCACGGCGCCCACGAGCTTCTACGACGTCTACCGGCAGTGGAAGGGCTTCGACTTCGACGGCTTTCTCGCGAGCCGCACGGCGGCAGACGTCGCGCGCTCCCGTGCCGCGCGCGCCAAGGGCCCGCTTGACTTCCTGACGCTCATCTCCCCCGCCGCGGCCACGCCGGAGCAGCTCGAGGCCACGGCGTGGGAGGCCCACGCGCTCACGGAACGCAACTTTGGCCGCACCATCTCGCTGTTCACGCCCCTCTACCTCGCCAACGTGTGCGACAACGGCTGCGTGTACTGCGGGTTCAACAAGGACAACAAGGTGCCGCGCGCCATCCTTCGCCCAGACGAGGTCGCGCGCGAGGGCAAGGCCATAGCGGCCGAGGGCTTCCACCACATCATCATCCTCACGGGCGAGAGCCGCCGCGCCACGCCGCCCGCCTACATCGCCGAGGCGGCGGGCATCCTCAAGGAGACCATCGACTCCATCTGCGTGGAGGTGTACTCGCTCACCGAGGACGAGTACCGCATGATGGGGCGCGCCGGCGTTGACGGGTTCACGATGTTCCAAGAGACGTACAACGAGGACATCTACCCCGACCTGCACCCCATTGGCCCTAAGCACGACTACCGCTGGCGCCTGGACACGCCCGAGCGCGCGGCGCGGGCCGGCATGCACTCCGTGGGCATCGGAGCCCTGCTTGGGCTGGACGACTGGCACCACGACGCGTTCTTCACGATGATGCACGCGCGCTACCTCATCGAGAACTACCCGGGCTGTGACGTGGCCGTGTCGCTGCCGCGCATACGACCGTGCGCGGGGCAGGTGAACTTCCACATCCACCATCCCGTCGACGACCCGTCCATCGTGCAGGCGATGGTGGCGCTGAGGCTGTGCCTGCCACACCTGGGCATCACCGTGTCCACGCGCGAGACGCCGGAGTTCAGGAGCAACATCATCGGCTTGGGCGTCACGAAGATGAGCGCCGGTTCCGTCACCGAGGTGGGCGGGCACGCAGATGCGGCCAAGACCGAGGGGCAGTTCGAGACGAGCGACCCGCGCGAGATCGACGAGTTTGCCGCCGCCGTGAGCGCCCGCGGCTACCAGCCGGTCTACAAGGACTGGGAGTCGCTGGCGAGGAGGGCGTCGTGAGCTGGGGTGATATGGCTCGCTCCCGCATGCCGCGCACCCAGGCACTTGAGGTGCTGCGCTCCTGCGACGTTCTACGGCATCACGGACCGCTGGCTCTCCCGCTCGCACGACACCGTGGCCGACGTGCGAGCCATGATGGCAGCAGGCATTCGCGTGGTGCAGTACCGCGACAAGCCGCGTCCCAACGAGACCGAGCAGACCGAGCGCGAGCGCTGGAAGACCGCGTTGGAGCTGCGGCGCATCACGGCCGAGGCGAATGCTTTGCTCATCGTGGACGATGACGCGGCACTCGCCGTGGCCGTGGACGCGGACGGCGTGCACGTGGGGCAGGACGATCTGCCCGTTGGCGCCGTACGCCATGTTGTAGGAGACCGCATCGTGGGCGTGTCCACGCACGCACCCGAGCAAGGCCTGGCGGCCATGGCCGACGGCGCGGACTACGCCGGCGTGGGGCCGCTCTTTGCCACGCACACGAAGGCCAATGTCTGCGCGCCGGTGGGCCTCGAATACCTCGACTGGGCCGTCGCCCACCTCACGATTCCCTTCGTGGCCATCGGCGGCGTCAAGGAGCACAACGTGGCCGAGGTGGCGGCCCACGGCGCCCGCTGCGTCTGCCTCGTTTCCGACGTCGTCGGTACCGAGGACATCCCCGCCAAGGTAGCCGCCATCCGCGAACAGCTTGCGGCAGGCCAGCGCTAACGCTTTTGGCCCCGTCGCGCCCTCAAATGAAAGGCGCGACGGGGCCAAAATCTAGGTCATCCGACGTTACGAGGAGCTGGCAGGCGGGCCGTGCCTGTCGCGTCGCGCGCGAGATTCCGCACGAGCCGGAGGCGGCTAAACGTCGCCTCCGTGCGAGCCCAGGGCTGCCCGAACGCAAAAAGCAGGAGTGCGGCCCGCCGTCCTTCAGGACCGAAGTTACGCCCAGGAGCACATGAGGGTCATGTCGCCCTCGAACTTGAGGTCTCCACTCTCGGCCGGTGCCACAAAGTGCGAGCCCTTGTGCAGCTCGTGGCCATTCACGGAGCCCTCGCCCTCGATGATGCTCACACACATGAAGTCGTGGTCTTGCGCAAGGACTTTGCCGCCCTCGATGCGCACGCGCTCCACGGTATAGCGGTCGTTGGAGTTGAGCAGTGTGGCGCCGTCGACCTCAGGTGCGGTCACGGCGCCGCTCTCGGGCGCCTTCATGGTGTAGTCGATGCAGTCCATGCTCTGCTCAAGGTGCAGCTCGCGAGGCTTGCCGTCGGCGCCCTTGCGGTCGTAGTCGTAGACGCGGTAGGTCACGTCGCTGGACTGCTGGGTCTCCAACACAAGCGTGCCGGCCTTGATGGCGTGGAGCGTGCCGGGGTTGATCTGGAAGAAGTCGCCCTTGTGGATGGGCACCTCGTTCAGCAGGTCTCCCCAATCACCTGCCTCGACCAGCTTGGCAAACTCCTCGCGGCTCTTCGCCTTCTGGCCCACGATGATGGTGGCGTCCGGGTCGCAGTCGAGCACGTACCAGCACTCCTTCTTGCCCAGGCTGCCGTTCTCGTGCACGCGCGCGTACTCGTCGTCGGGGTGAACCTGGATGGACAGGTCTCCGTCGGCGTCGAGGATCTTGATCAGCAGCGGGAAGCGGTCGCCCTTGGCATTGCCGAAGAGCTCATGGTGCTCGTCCCACAGCTGGGAGAGCGTGGAGCCGGCGTAGGGGCCCTCCTCGATCTGGCAGTCGCCGTGCGGGTGAGCGCTGATGGCCCAGCACTCGCCAATCTTGCCCTCGGGAATGTCGTAGTGAAAGGCGGTCTCCAGCCTGCGACCGCCCCAGATCTTGTCATGGAAGATGGGCTTGGTGAAGATGAGGTCCTGAGCCATGGGATGTCCTCTCGTCTGGGCCGCGAGAGATCCGCGGCCCACGCTGCCTCCGGCGACCGCAGCCGCCGGCCTTTTCCAACGCCCAGTGTAGCCGTTGCACAGCAAACAGTCGTATAAACCGGTTTGGTTCCACAGCTACCAGAAGCATCACCGGCGAGCCGCCGGCCGAAAGCGGTGCGGGCCACCAGACGCAGGAAGCCCCCCCTAGCAGGCGGCGACGAATTCGCGCCAAAGGCCCATGTCGCTGTCGAGGTAGCTCCAGGTGTACTCCGGGTGCCACTGCACGCCCAGGACGAAGCGCTTGCCCGGCACCTCGATGGCCTCGGGCACGCCGTCGGTGGCATGGGCCACGAGCCGCACGCCCTCGCCCAGCTTGTCCACGCAGCAGTGATGGCTCGTGTTCACCTGAATCTGTGTGCGGCCGCCCACGCACTTGGAGAGCAGCGTGCCCGGCTCCACGTCCACCGGATGGCCAGGCCTCGTAATGATGCCAGTGTGGCGCCACTGCACCATGCCCTCGCAAGCCCCCAGGCTCGGCACGTCCATGCAGAGGGTGCCGCCCATGGCCACATTCATCACCTGGGCGCCGCGACAGGTGCCAAAGAGCGGCTTGTCGGCCGCAAGCACGCGCTTGATGAGGGCGAGCTCAAAGGCGTCGCGCTCATGGCATAGCAGGCCCTCGTCATAGCCCTCAACGCCCCACAAGGCCGGGTCCACGTCCTTGCCGCCGGGAATGGCAAAGCCATCGAAGCGCTCGACCATCTCGTCAATGACGGACTCGTCATCAGCGAGCGGCATGGTGACAGGGATGCCACCCGCCGCGATGATGGCCTGGTCGAACACGCTCGCGATGGCCCACTCGGGTGCCAGCTGCTCGGGCACCTCGATGGACCTGGGGTGCACGCGCAGGCGGGGCGAGACGCCGATGAGCGGACGGTGGGGCGCGGCAGTGCTATGGGACATGAAATGCCTCCGGTCGAGAGTGAACAGGCAGGTAAGGCACCTACACCCCGCGCGGCGGCGCATACGACGCCGGCAAGGAACGAGGCGCCACTCGTGCGCCTCGCGTCGGTACTCACGGAACGAGATTCTAGCCTAGTGCCCCTTGATAGAGTCGAGGAACTCCTTGGCACGCGCCGTCTTGGGGTGGTCGAAGAACTCGTACGGCGAGCCCTCCTCCACGATCTGGCCGTCGGCCATGAACACCACGCGGTTGGCGACGCGGCGCGCGAAGTTCATCTCGTGCGTCACCACCACCATCGTCATGCCGCCACGCGCGAGCTCAACCATGACGTCGAGGACCTCGTTGATCATCTCCGGGTCAAGGGCACTCGTGGGCTCGTCGAAGAGCATGGCCTTGGGATGCATGGCAAGCGAGCGGGCGATGGCCACGCGCTGCTGCTGGCCGCCGGAGAGCTGCGCCGGCACCTTCTCGGCCTGGGCCTCCACGCCAACGCGCCCGAGCAGCTCGAGCGCGCGCTTCTTGGCCTCATCCTTGCTCATGCCCAACACCTCGACGGGCCCCAGCATGACGTTCTCCAGAATCGTCATGTGCGCGAAGAGGTTGAAGCTCTGGAACACCATGCCCAGCTCGGCGCGCATCGAGGCAAGCTCCTTGCCCTCCTGCGGCAGCGGCTTGCCCTCGATGAGAATCTGGCCGGAGTCGATGGCCTCGAGACGGTTGATGGTACGGCAGAGCGTGGACTTGCCCGAGCCGGAGGGGCCGAT
>CWGY01000008.1_pt1 | contig 111472 bp, 111 predicted proteins | sample 678861 | NCBI WGS metagenome assembly CWGY01 (sample SAMEA3735962, study PRJEB9488) | human gut metagenome | biome: ENVO:mammalia-associated habitat; material: ENVO:feces | place: Malawi | collected 2009-02-27
GCCCGGAAGCCGTGAGGCTTCCGGGCCCGTCGCGCTCGGCTGCGGGGACCGGGCGCCATGCCGAAGTGGCAGTGATAATCGGAGCCACTCGTCCGGGGCGCCGCGCGCACGGCGCCCCGGACACCTTACGGCTGCCGTTTGGCGGGCCCCGCCAGGCGAGCTCGCTACTTGGCGAGGCCGCTCTTTGCGTAGAGCTGCGCGGCATCGTCGGCCGAGAGTGCCTTGCCGTAGATGCGTGCGAAGGCGATGGCCGTGTTGCGGGCGGCCGGGTACTCCGGGCCGCCGTTGTTCCTGGACTCCCCGGCGCCGATGTAGATGGTGTTGGACTTCTCCTGGCTGCCGACGGCCTGGGCGTCGGGGCTGTTGATGCTCTGCGTGCCGTTCACGTACAGCGTCATCCGAGCCTCGCCAGAGACGGTCCCCGCGTTGTCGTTCACGGCGACGACGTGGTACCAGGTGTTGGCCTGGACACCGCTCACGCTCACGGTCTTAGATGAGCTCGCGCCCTGCTTCACCTCGAAGGTGAGCTTCGCGCCGTTGTCCTTGTCAAGGTAAAGGCCCATGCCATCGTTCTGCACGTTGTCAAACAGGCCGCGCTGGTTCTTGCCGTCGGCCTTGGCGCTCGGCACCTTGAAGAGCAGCTCCATTGTGAAGCCATTCTGCATCGCCGAGTAGTCGTCCTCGGTGAGCTTGTAGCCCAGGCCGCCCTTGCCGTCCATCATCGCGACGGGCTGGCGCAGCGTCTTGTCCATGCGCGTGCCACCGCGGTAGCGCGAGCGGTCTGGGGCGTGCTTGCCCGTCCAGTCCTGCGCGGAGCGGCGGCGGAAGTCGACGTTGAGGATGTCGGCGCCGGCGACCTCGGCTGCGACGACGGTGACGGCGACGCTCGCCGTGGTGCCGTTGACCATCGCGCTGATGTTGGCGGTGCCGAGCGTGACGGCGGTCACGAGGCCGCTCTGTGCGTCAACAGTCGCGACGGACTCGTTGTCGGAGCTCCACTTGCCGTCGTAGGCGGCGTAGGTCTGCGGGGCGTTGCTCTGGTAGGTGGCGGTGAGCTGGAGCGTCTTGCCGAGCTGCAGCTTGGCGGCGTTCTCGCTCACGCTGTCGCCAGAGATCACGACCTCGCCGGTCAGCGCACCCGTGCCCACGGTGAAGCCGAAGTGGTGGTCGCCCTGGTTCTCGAGGCCGGCCGAGGGGTCGACCTTCGAGGCGTCGGGCTCGGTGCCGCTCTCGGCGTCATCGCCCGGCTTGGCGGTGTTGTCGTCCTCGGTGAGGGTGTAGAGGATTGGCATCACAAACGTGCGCAGCGCCGGGATGTCGGGGATGGCCATGCCGGGGGTGCTGTCCGAGCCGGCGAGGGCGGAGACGAGCTTGTCGGCGGTGCCGTAGTTGCTCGAGAGCAGTTTCTTGATGATGCTGGTGAAGACCGCGCCGGCATCGATGCTCGCGAGCTTGGTCGCGTCGGTGTGGATCGCGGCGAGGATGAGCATGAGGTCGGCGGCCTTGGCCTGTCCGGCGTCGTCGGCATTGCCGTCCACGGCCTTGCGGATGAACGAGATGAGCGAGCCGTCGTTCTCGACCTTGTTGCCGTCGGCGTCCACGCCCGTGTTCGTGTTCATCGCGTCGAGGGCGGTCTGCACCCAGGCGTCGCGCTTCTCGTCGCCCTTGAGGTGGTCGGCGTAGGCGTAGTTGATGATGCCAAGCAGGTTCTCGCTGGGGTTCGCCGGAATCGGGGCGTCGCAGGCGTCGACGAGGATGCGCTGGACCGTGTCGAGCAGCTTGGCGCCCTCGACGCCGTTGTTCGTGATGATCGCGTCGAGGTCGGCGAACACCGCGTTGAGGAAAGTGTCGAGCGAGACGTCGCCCGTGGCGGAGATGGTGGCGTTGAGGTTCACCACGGCGGCGGGCATGACGCCGCCGTTCTCGGCCACGGTGTCGTACACGATCTGCGCAGCGCGCGCGTCCTGCTCGGGCGTGGTCGCAAGGGTGATGGCCGCGGTGCTTGCGTTGTCGGTGTTGTTGATGGTGATGAGGCTGTTCGCGGTGTTGTACCAGATGCTGATGGCCTTGCCGAGCACCGTCTGGTACGTCATGCCGAGTGCAAGGTCCTTGTTCGGTACGGCAATCTTCAGCCCCGCGTCCACACTCGTGTATCCGGCGTCCGTCAGGTACTTCGCCAGGAACTTGAAGACGGCGCCGTTGAGCTGGTCGGCCGTGAGCTCCTCGGTCGCGTCCGGCGCGAGCGTTGAGCTCAGCATGCTTGCGAGCAGTGCCTTGATGCCGCCACCGGGGATCTTCAGGCTCTCGATGAAGTGCGGGCCGTCCGTGGCCTCGATGTACTTGAGCGCCATGGCGCCGTACACGCCCACGACGTTGGTGAGCAGCGCCTTGGAGATGAGGCGCTCGTGGCCGAACTCCGTGATGTCGGCAATCTCGGCCTGAGCGGGCGTGCCGGCGTCGTCCCAGTTGGCGAGCGAGCCGTCCTCGTTCTTCAGCGTATAGGTCACCGCGCCCAGCTTGTGCGAGGCGAAGGCGAGGGTCGCGCCCGTGGCGCCGTCCGCGTCCTTTCCGAAGTTCAGCGTGAGGTAGCGGATGTCGGACGGGTAAGTGATGGTGGCGCAGGTCTCGATGTCGTAGATGGCGGGTACGGCGGTGGGGTGGTTCGACGTGTCCCGGAACTCGGGGAACTGGTGCACCGCCACGTCGTTGGCGTGCATGTGGCCGGTGAGCACGCAGCTGATACCCGCCCACGCGTAGTACCGGGCCACCACGTCGTAGTCCTCGACGAGGTAGTCGGCGAAGATAGTCGGCTCCTGGCCGAAGTGCGCCACGATGCCGTGGTGCTGCATGGCGAAGACGACGTCGCCGTTGTTCTTGGCGTCCTGCGCCTTCTTGAGGATCCAGGGCAGCAGGCCCGTCGTGCCGAGTTGGCTCGGGTCGAACACGGCGTTGCCGTCGGCGTCCTTGGGCACGCCGGTGATGCGGCCGTGGGTCTCGTGCTCGTCGGTGCCGGTGTCGGTGGTGTCGTAGGAGTAGCGGCAGGAGTCGACGCAGATCATCGTGACCTTGGTGCCGTCCGTGCCGTCGAAGTGCGTGACGTAGGAGGCGGCACCGGCCGTGGCGTCGTGGCCGGGCTCGGGCTGCGGGTAGTACGAGCTGTTGACGTAGAGCTCGTCCGCGTCGTTGTAGCCGCATTTGCCGTAGTAGGTGTCGCTGCGGAACTCGGAGGGCTTGACGGTGCCGGCCGGGGCGGCCTCGCCGTTGGCGGCGATCTCCTTGAAGTTGCGGCCGTCGACGTTGTTGTTGATGTCGTGGTTGCCGTTGATGATGCGGACGACGCAGCCCTCGGCGCTGTCGCCGGCGGCCTGGAGCAGCTTGGTGCGCACCTCGTTGTGGCAGACTTGCTCGCCGTCCTTGGTGAGGTCGCCGGAGACGAAGATGGCGTTCGGCTTGTAGGCGCGTACGTCCTGGAGCGCCTTGTCGAGGATGTCGGCGCTCTGGCGGAAGAGCTTGCGGTCGGAGTTCTCCGCGGAGTGGAACGCGTCGTTCTCGGCGAAGAGCGTGTGCGACATGTAGTGGATGTCGGAGAGAATCGCGACCTTCACGGTGTTGGCGTAGGGCGCGGCGGCAGAGGCCTCCTCCGCCGCGTAGGCGGCCTCGGGGTCCTGGGCGAAGGCCCAGGCGAATGCGGCGGCGCCGGCTCCGGCGAGCGCCAGGCGCATGAAGCCGCGACGCGAGATATTCGGGTTGAGTTGGGCCATGAACGTCCTTCTTTCTCGTTTTGGGGTGGGCGCGCCCCAGCCAATCGGCATAGGCCTGCAGAAAGGCCAGACGGGCCTAGCATGGACGCTCGCGTGCATAAAAGTGAAACAGGCTTGTATGAAATCTGTAATGCTGACGTAAAGGTGGAAAATCTGTTTCGCGTTTCCCGAAATACGAACCTGACAATCAATCAAAAAAATGGGAAATAGGTAAACAAGCTGGTAAATAAACATTTCTCAATTAAAGATGGAAGAAGTTGACCAGAAGGCGGTAGCCCTTACGCAAGCGTTACAGAAACGGGGGAGGGCCACCTTTTGGAATTGCCTACACTGTGGTCTGTCTTTTTCCTGAATGCATATTCGGTGGTTTCAGATGCGCCATCACAGGGGCGGCGCACCGTTGACGAGGGGAGCAAGAGGGACATGAAGAAGAGTGCTTGGGGTGGGGTGACTCCTCGTATCACGCGCGCCGCAAGTGCCGTGATCCTCGGTCTCGCCCTCACGGCAACGCCCGTGTTCGCGGTTGCCGCCGAGCAGCCCGCGACCACTGCCGCGGCCACCACGCAGGACGCCGCGACCACCAAGGCTGCCCAGTCCGAGACCACGGCTGCAACTACGGCCACGGCCACCACGCAGGCGGCCACGACCGCCTCGGACACCCAGCAGGCCACGGCTACCGCTGACAACGGCGCGGCCGATACCGTCCAGCCCGCGGCTGGTGCGGTCGATACCGTCCAGGTAACCCGCGGTGGCCAGCAGTTCATCGATGCTGTCAAAAGCGGGGCTTCCACCATTGAGCTCACCGGTAACGGCGAGGATGGCAATGGCCTGTTCAACTTTTTCCATACCAGCATTTTTGGTAAGCCCTCTTATAGCGCAACGTTTGGCACCACCCCCGAGTCCGTCAACATCGACCACGACGTGACCATCGTCAACAAGACCGGCAACCCGGATGCGTACCTCTACGGCATCGAGTTCAACGTTGCCGATCGTGCCAAGCTCACGTTCCAGGACGTCAATATCAACGACGCCCGCAACGAGGGTTCGCCCCTTGGTGCGGTCAAGCCCATTACGGTTCAGCCCGGCGGCTCTTTCGAGACCAAGGGCACCGGCGACATCGTGTCCGATAACGGTAGGGGTGAAGCCTACACCATCAAGCTTGTCTCGAGCAGCGATGCCAGCAAGCCTGCGACGGCAGTGCTCGGTGCTGCCCCGTCGGGCTTTATGGGCCAGGTCGAGGGTGGGACCGGCTGGACGGAAGACAACAAGGGCAACTACGGCGGAACCTATTGCGTAACCGCCGGGAACAACAGCAAGCTGACCATCACCGACGGTCGCTTCACGGCCGAGAATGCCAAGTATCAGGCAATCCAGTCGTACGGCACCGTCGTGATCAACCCGACCGACGATGCAAGCTTTAACGCGAATGGCAACGGTGACGACCTCGGCACCGTCCGTATCGACGGTACGAATAACGGCCAGCCGACGGGTGCGAAGCTCGTTGCGCATGACACCCAGTTCGGCTACATCGCGCCGGGCGGGCGTGCCAAGATCGGAGATGTGAATATCAAAGCGACGCTTCAGCTCGAGGGTGCCGCAAAGGCGTATCTGACGGACAGCGTCGTGTCCGACATCCCCGCCGATAGCCAGGTCGGCGAGCTTCCGGCTGTCTATCTGGATACGGCCGCTAATTTGTACGAGCAGGAGACAACCGAATCTAACGGCCCGGTTACCTTCAGCACGAGCTCCGACACCCCGAGCTTCGGCGGCTTCAAGTCCGAGTACGTCGGCGATCACCTCACGTCCGGCCAGTACAAGGCGTCCGCGCGCTTCGACAGCCAGAACGCGGTATCCGAGAGTGTGACGGATGCGAGCAAGAGCCGTGGTCTGTGGAAGCTCGCTGGCCAGGCGAGCGTTGATGACCTGGAGAAGCTGGTCGCTGCGAAGGCGGACAAGCTGACCGACGGGGCCACGGAGTCTGCGACCGATCCCAGCGATGCCGCTCAGGGCGCCACGGTGACGGCGAACCTCCCGCTTGGCAAGCCCCAGGTGTACGGCAAGTACGAGATTGCCAAGAATGCTGACACGAGCATCGAGGGCGATGGCCACGCGTATGCCTACAGCCCGGTCCATGACCTCCAGGCCGGCTGGGACGTGAGCGCCTACCGTGCCAATGGCACCTACACCGCGCCTAAGGCCGGCGCCACCTCCGGCATCGAGGGAGACACCGCCCCCGACGGCTACGTCTTCGCCGGTTGGTACACCCGTGGCGGCGACCTTCGTACGGGTACGGCCAATAACGGCTACGTCTCCGACGTTCTCCCGAAGGAGCTGCAGTTGAAGGAGGGCGCTGCCGACCAGGCTGCGCTCGTAAAGGATGCTACCGCCGGCTACGCATACGCAAAGTTCGTCCCGGCCTCTCTGCTTGATGTCAAGAGCGAGGGTCCCACGACCAAGCCGACCGGCGGCTCCACGTGGATTGCACGCTTCATGATTGCGAAGGAAAGCTACAACTACAACGGTGCCACCTTCAAGATTGAGGAGCTTGACAACACGGGCGCGGCGACCGGTCGTAAGGCGGTCATCAATACCCTTAACAACTGGGATTACGTTACGGCCAATGGTGCCAAGACTTATGCGAGCGATGTGTATGCCAAGCAGCTGCCTGAGGGCTTTAGCTCTCCGCTTCTGTGGTGCAGGGCCTACCTCAAAGGCATAGCGGCAGACTTCGATGGCTCCTTCAAGGTGACCCCCTCGTGGACCACGATGGACGGCACGGTTGTCACTGGTCCGTCTGAGACCATTGGCGCCGTGAAACTACTTGAGGGTGCCAAGTAAAGCAAATGGTGCGCTAGCGCGCGAAGACAAGAGAGGATTTGATAATGAAGCTGTATGACGATCCCGAGATGAAGGTCATTATTATCGGCGCCGATGATATTCGTACTGACAACGGTGGTACGAGCGGCGAGGATGGCGGCAGCCTCTCGAGCGCTGACGATGGTCTTGGCCTGGAGTAGCAGTAGCGTAACAGCAGAGCTGCAAAATGATGTGGGTCGGTCGGGATCTTCTGCCCGTCCAGCCTATCTTGGTGCTAGGGGGCGGCATGGGTCGCGAGCGTTTCAAAGGGCCGGGGAATCTCGTGTCGGGAGGCTCAAGGCATGTTCGGTATGCGAAGCCGGCCGTGACGGGTAGACCTTCCCCCCGGCGCAGAGACGTTGTCGTTGGCATCGGTATCGCGGTTGCGGTTTGCGTAGTATTGGGCGTGCTGGTTGCCAGGGGGTCACGGTCGGGTTCCGGAATCGGCTCGGCGAGTTCTACGAGCGCCGGTTTGTCTGCGATTGTGAATGACTCGACGTCGTCTACGGGAGACTCGAACTCGTCTTCCGCAGCGTCGGATACCGCGTTCGTGCAAGAAGCGGTGAGCGGCGATGCTGGCGCTTCAGCCGAGGCCGTGCTGCCCTCCGAGGGGGTTGGCTCCTTCGACGATGGTGTCGACACGCAAGCTGACGGGGAACCGGATGGCGGGGCGGTGAATTCTGGCGTCTCCTCGGTTAAACAGGGTGGCTCCGAATCAGATTGCCAGAAGGACTCCACGGGTGGCTCTGTCACGCAGGGCGCCAACGGCTCGTCTGCCGATAAATCCGATTCGGCTCAAGACACCGCAGGCGGTGGGTCCGGTGATGGCTCGTCCTCGAATCAGGGCGGGCAATCAAAGGGCGACGACACACCCGGCTTTGGCGCAATCATCGATTAGGGAACACGGCATGGTGACAAATAGCGCGCATGAGGAGTTTAGGGGCGTGTGTGGGAAGTCGTTTGACGCTTGCGTAGTTCCTGCCGCTGCTTACGAGGAGCCTCGTCTGATTCTCGTGCGCACGCCGGGCGATATAATCAGAACGAGCGGCGGTAAGGGTGACGACCAAGACATGGGCCCAATTATCCACGGGCTGGGTCCTGACTCCGAGCTGTAGTAATAGATTCCCGACGTAAGCCATGCCCCATGGCCGCCTCCAGGTTGTGTAGTATGGCGTGCGCCGAGATGCTCTCAAAAGATGGTTGGATGCGGTGGGTACACGGGCTGAACTGCCAGTTTCGGTGGGTGGGTTTTCTCAGGTCGCAATAGCGCGGTATGTTGAGGCCTTCGAGGCCTTCGAGTCATTTGCGATTCAGTCATCCAATTGCCCCGGGTTGCGTGACGCGAGCCATGCTCTCGAGATTGATTCCATCCCGGCTGCGTTGGACTGGGAGCGCAGCAATCCGTCTGGCAATCGAGTGCTTGCCGATATGGACGGCCTTTACAAGGCGTTTGGCGACATGTTGCCCCTGCGTCATCGCATCATCTTCCACGGCGTCGCGATGAAGTATCGCAGTGCTGGCTATGTCTTCACGGCTTCGAGTGGAACGGGCAAGAGCACGCATGCGTTCCTCTGGCAACGCTATCTCGGCCGCGCCGCGCATATCCTGAGCGGCGACAAGCCGGTTGTCTCCGGGGGCGGAGAGTGCGCTTCCGACGTTACCGTGTGGGGATCGCCGTGGGGCGGCAAGGAGCGAATCTTTGAGAACGACTCGGCGCCGCTGCGGGGTGTCTGCCTCATCAGGCGTGGGCGCACGTGTTCCATTCGTCGCGTGGAGCCGTTCGAGTTCCTGGACACTATGCTCCGCCAGACCTTTATGCCCTTCGACGAGCCTGCCGCCTCGCGAGCGCTCGAGGTCATCGATGCCGTCTTGACCAACGTGCCCCTTTGGGAGCTCACCTGCAATATATCGGAGGATGCCGTCCGCACAAGCTTCGAGGCGCTGACCGGGCTGAGTTACGAGGCACATCGTATCTAAGGGCTTTCGCGCGGAAATGAAGCCCACAAGAATCCTGGCAGGTGAAGCGCGCCTCGCCAACGGCATGGGGCGGGCCATGCGTTAGGCAGAGAAGCTGCTGGCAAGCGGCATTTCGCTCCAAAGTGATTCTCCCATGTCGAGGAGCGTATGAGGCGTGCCTAAAGATACGCCGCCACGGCAGCGATGACCACGGCCGGCAGCATGTTCGCCGGCTTGAAGGTGTGCGGCCAGATGAGGTTCACGCCAACGCAGAAAATCAGCACCGAACCTACGAGTGAGAGGTTCGCGAGGGCGGCGTTTGTGATGATGGGCTGCAGCAGCGTGGCGAGGGCGGTCATGAGGCCCTGGAAGACGCCCACGGGCAGGGCGGCGAAGACGCATCCCCTGCCCATGCTCGCTGTCATGGCGCAGACGATGATCGCATCCATCACGCCCTTGAGCGCGAGCATCGACCAATCGCCGGTGAGCCCGTCTTGAATCGAGCCAACGATGGCCATGGCGCCGATGCACACGGTGAGCGAGGCCGTGACAAACCCGTCCACAAAGCTGGAGTCGCCTTGGCTACCGGTTCGGTCGCGCAGCCAGGTGCCAAGGCCCTCGAAGCGACCATCGATGTCGAGCGCCTCGCCGATGGCCGCGCCCACGGCCATGCTTCCCACGAGCACCATGCTGCCGGTGCTTCCGAGCGTAATGCTGCCGTCTGCCGTCGCGCTCGCAGTTAGCATCTTCTCGAGCGCTCCGGCCATGCCCACGAACATCACGCAGGCACCGCAGGATTTCATGAGGGCGTCTTGCAGGCGCTTCGTCACGAAGGAGCTTGCGACGAGGCCCACGAGGCCGCCGCCGATGATGCAGGCTACGTTGATGAGCGTTCCGAGTCCTGGCATGGAGGGCTCCAAGGTCGGTTGTGGCCGCCAAGGCGGCTTGAGGCTATTGCGGGGCTGTCCGGCGAGCGTGCCGCGGACAGGGTTGATGGTGTCTGCGAATGTCGCCTATACGAGCGCGAGGTTCACGAGCACCATGTAGAGCGCCGTGCCGGCAAAAATGCTGAGGAGCATGTTGCGGCGCCACAGGTAGGCGGCAACCACCAGCGCGATGCTGATGGCCTCGGGCGTCTCATGGGTGCCCGCGAGCGGGTTCACATCCTTGAGGCAGTAGACCACGAGCAGTGCAAAGACCGCTCCGGGAAGGGCCTTGCCGAGGTGGGTGATGTAGGCCGACGTGGGCTTGCCGGGCGGAAAGGCCCAGAACGGCACGAAGCGCGTGAGGAAAATGAGCACGAGGGCCGGCACCGCACGTGGGCGTCCACCAGGGGAGGCCCATGGAGGTTGCGTAGATGCCGCAGGTGGCTCCCGTGAGCAGGAAGCCCGCAAGGATGGGAACCGTAAGCGGGAAGGCGGCGCGCAGGGCCGAACCCTGGTGCCCCGCCTGGTGCTGCTCCACGTTTCCTCCTCTGGTCGCTCGCGACGTGGTCAGAAATCCTATATATCCGCTGGGAAAGAGTCAAATTAGCGCCCCGCTCCCCTTGTCACATTCCCCTCCGCATGATTCGTCACATTTTCACGGTGCGGGCACGGTGGGGCCCGCCCGCAGCGGCGGGGAGGCCGTGATTTGTTGTGCAACAAATTGTCCGGCCGTGAGGTTGCGCTTGGCAGGACGACACGCGAATCGTGACATGCCTCGGAAGGGGAGGTCTCCATGTGCTGCGCGCGATGCGGCGCGCAGCTCGAGGATGGCGTCAAGTTCTGCACCCACTGCGGCGCCAGGGTCAAGCCGCTCGCGGCGATGGCCCCCGCATCCGGCGACGGCACCACGATGGGCGCCGAGCTTGGCAGCCTGCGCATCTCGGGCAGCTACGACCCCTTAGGCGAGGCGGGCAAGGCGGCCGTCGCGGCCAAGAGGGGCGAGGCGTCCGGCGGAGACTTCACGCGGAGCATACCGACCAGGGCTGCAAGGTGACCTGGCCACCAAGAACGCCTGGCTCGGCTACGCGAACGCCTACCTGCGCGCGGTGGGCAGGTAGGCGTCCTGGTTCGTGATATGACGAATCATACGGATGAAAGCGCGACAGGATGGGCGAGTGGCCGGCGAGCCCAAAATGCGACATATCATCCGGAAGGAAATGTGACAGCGGGGGGGGTTAGGACGTGGGCGTGAGGGCGCAGGAGGCGTCCTTCCTCCCGTCGTTGGCGTACCGGTGCACGCCCATCAAGACGCTGTCAACGGTGGCGGGGTCGGTGATCTGCGAGAGCGAGAGGATTATGCACTCGTCGTCACCCTCGTCCCATCTGTAGGAGGTGTAGTAGTTGGTCTCGCTCGTTGCTCCGGAGTCGTAGTCGTGGTCGAGGACTGTCTGGGTCGTGCCGTCGGCATGGCTGAGCTGGAGCAGGTCCATGCTGTGCTCACCCTGCGCATTGGAAAAACTGGCCTTGAGGCTGAGCGGGGAGAGGCTGACGACGGTCCCCGATTCGTCGGAGAACTCCCGCGTGCCCACGACCCTGCTGGGCGTGAAAGTGCCGGTGACGGCATCTCCACCTGGCGTGCCGCCAAGGACCCAGGCAACCCCGCTCGCAAAGGCGTCCGTCCCCTTCGAGGTGAAGTACATGGTGCCGTGGAGCTCGGTGTCGGTCGAGGCCGAGGCGTCGTAGTAGCAGCGGGTATCCGGGAAGTCCCCGCCGGGGAACTCCATAGAGACGAGCCCCAGGTCAGAATCGCCGTCAAACACCAGCTCGCCGGGCACGGCGTCGGGAAGCAGCCTGAAGCCGTGGTCGCTCGCGAGCGTGAACGTGGCGACGCCCGCGCCGTTGGCGTCGAGGACCATCGACTCGACCGTGAGCGTGTAGCCGTTCGCGGTCGTCGTGAGGTTGACCGGCTCGGTGGCGTCCGCGATGGTCTGGGCCACGTCCTCGCCGGCGGCGGGGGTGAGGCTCTGGGAGAAGTTGTAGACGCTCTTCCCGTCGTCTCCCCTGATGCTCCAGGCTGCGGTGTCGCCGAGCCCGTGTCCGCTATAGGCGCGGGCAAGAAGGTCGCTGTTCACGATGGCGTAGGCGGTGCCGCCCAGGGTCAGGGTCAGGGCGATTGCGAGGGCAAGGACGGTGGCGACCCGTGGTGCATGGCCGCGGCGCCTCGCGGAGCCGCGGGCCGCCGCGAGGGCGCGGTCGGCCAGGTCGTCTGCGGCATGCAGGCTGTCGAGGGCCTCGCCCATCAGTGATTCGGGCGTGTTGCCATGGAGTGGGGCTCCCATGATTCCTCCTCGTTCAGATAGGTGCGAAGCTGGGTGCGGGCACGTGTCAGGCGGGTTCGTACGGTCGCGGGCGGCACGCGTAGCAGCCGGGCGATCTCGTCTGTGGGGTAGTTGCCCCAGTAGTAGAGCACGAGCGGCACGCGGTACTTCTCGGAAAGCCTCATGACCTGCGTGAACAGGTCCACGTGCTCCTCGCTGGGCATTGCGAGCGTCTCGGCGTAGGACTCGATGGACTCGATGCGGCGCCAGGGCCGTCGAAACAGGGACTTGCACGTGTTGATGGTGACGCGCACGAGCCAGTTCCTGAGATGCCCGTCGGACATGAATGCGTCATCGTGGCGAAGCAGCTTCACGAACACGTCCTGCGCCACGTCGTCGGCGTCAGCCGCGTCGCGCATGTAGGTGTAGGCGAGGCGGAACACCATGTCGCGATGGCGCTCGACCGCCTGTCTGAACTCGTCGTTCTGCACGTACCCACCTCCTACTCCTCTGGTTGCGCACGCGGGGGTGCTCCGCCGCGTGTGGTGGCTTGTGGGTCTGAAGGCCTTCACGAGAAGTACGCGGGAGGGGAGGGATTTGTTTCAAGGGGAATGGCGATGCGTGGAAAAACGGGACCCAGGCGTGCGCCTGGGTCCCGAAATGTGTCAGATCGAACGGAAGGAAATATGACAGGGTGGTTAGGCGAAGTAGGCCACGCCACTCTCAAAGATTGGCATGAACTTCTCGCCCGGTACGTTGGCGTAGAGGCCCTCGCCGCGACGCTCCACGTGACCCATCTTGCCAAACACGCGGCCGTCGGGGCTCGTGATGCCCTCGATGCAGCCGAGCGAGCCGTTGGGGTTCACGGCAAGGTCCATGCTCGGCTTGCCGTCCTCGCCCACGTACTGCGTGGCGATCTGCCCGCCGGCGCGCAGCTGGTCGAGCACGGCGTCGCTCGCCACGAAGCGACCCTCGCCGTGGCTGATGGCCACGGTGTAGACGTCGCCCGGCTTGCAGGCACTCATCCACGGGGAGAGGTCGCTGGCCACGCGCGTGCGCACCAGGCGGCTCTGGTGGCGGCCGATGGTGTTGAACGTGAGCGTGGGTGCGACGGCCGTGGCGTCGACGATGTCGCCGTAGGGCACGAGGCCGAGCTTGATGAGGGCCTGGAAGCCGTTGCAGATGCCCAGCATGAGGCCGTCTCGGGCCTTGAGCAGGTCACGCACTGCCTCGGTGACCTCGGGCGCGCGGAAGAAGGCCGTGATGAACTTCGCGGAGCCGTCGGGCTCGTCGCCGCCGGAGAAGCCACCCGGAATCATCACGATCTGGCTCTCGCGGATGCGGCGCGCAAGCTCGGCCGTGCTCCCGGCAACGGCCTCGGGCGTGAGGTTGTTGATGACGAAGACGTCGGCCTCGGCGCCGGCGGCCTCGAAGGCGCGCGCGGAGTCGTACTCGCAGTTGTTGCCTGGGAACACGGGGATGATGACGCGCGGGCGCGCGATCTTGACGCCGGTGAAGACGGCGGGCGCGGTGCCATGGTCGGCCGCGAGCCAGGTCTCGGCGGGCACCTCGGGCAGCTTGGCGCCGGCGGCGGTACGGTAGGGGAAGACGCCCTCGATGCTGTGCTCCCAGGCCTCCTGCAGGCTGGCGAGATCAACATGCTCGCCCTCGGCCACGAGCTCGTAGGACTCGGTGGTCTCGCCGATGACGGAGATTGCCACCGCGTCCGTGTGCTCGGGAAGCTTGGCGCCGTCGGCCAGCTCAACGATGAAGCTGCCGTAGGCGGGGGCAAAGAGGCTGTCTGCCGGGACGTTCGGGTCCAGCGTCACGCCAATGCCGTTGCCCACGCACATCTTGAAGAGGGCCTCGGCGTCTCCGCCGTAGCCCGGGGTGGAGATGGCCAGGGCCTCGCCGCGCTCCACGAGCCCCTCCACCAGCTCGAAGGCCTCGAGCAGGCCCGTGACCTCCGGGCGCCAGTCGTCGCCGTACTCGGCCGGGTCGATGCAGATGACGCGGTGGCCGGCTCCCTTGAACTCGGGGGAGGTGACGCGGGCGGCCTTGCCCACGGCCACGGCGAAGCTGATGAGGGTGGGCGGCACGTTGAGCTCGGCCCCCTGCTCCTCAAAGCTGCCGCTCATGGAGTCCTTGCCACCGATGGCGCCGGCGCCCAGGTCAATCTGCGCCATGAGGGCGCCCAGCACGGCCGCGGCCGGCTTGCCCCAGCGCTCGGGCACGTCACGCAGGCGCTCGAAGTACTCCTGGAAGGAGAGGTAGGCGTCCTCGTGGCGGAATCCGGCAGCCACCAGGCGCGCGATGCTCTCGACTACGGAGAGGTAGGCGCCGGCGAACTGGTTCTGCTCCATGAGGTAGGGGTTGAAGCCCCAGGCCATGGCGGAGGCCGTGGTGGTCTCGCCCGTCACCGGGAACTTGGCGACCATGGCCATGCTCGGCGTGAGCTGGTGCTTGCCGCCAAACGGCATGAGCACGGTGGCTGCGCCGATGGTGGAGTCGAAGCGCTCGGAGAGGCCCTTGTTGGAGGCAACGTTGAGGTCGGTGACCAGCGAGTTCATGCGCTCGCCAAAGCTTGCGCCCTCCCAGCTGGGCTCCCACTTGCCCTGCTCCTCCACGTGCACGTCCATGTGCTTGGGGGCGCCGTTGCTGGCAAGGAACTCGCGAGAGAGGTCGACGATCGTGTCGCCGTTCCACTCGATGCGGACGCGCGGCTCCTCGGTGACGGTGGCGATGACCGTGGCCTCGAGGTTCTCCTCGCGGGCGTAGCCGAGGAACTCGTCAACGTCGCTGGCTGCCAGGGCCACGGCCATGCGCTCCTGACTCTCGGAGATGGCGAGCTCGGTGCCATCGAGGCCCTCGTACTTCTTGGTGACCTTGTTGAGGTCGATGTGCAGTCCGTCGGCCAGCTCGCCCACGGCCACGCTCACGCCGCCGGCGCCAAAGTCGTTGCAGCGCTTGATGAGACGGCAGGCGTCGCCGCGGCGGAAGAGGCGCTGGAGCTTGCGCTCGATGGGGGCATTGCCCTTCTGCACCTCGGCGCCGCACTCCTCGAGGCTCTCGACGTTCTGCGTCTTGGACGAGCCGGTGGCGCCGCCGATGCCGTCGCGGCCGGTGCGGCCGCCCAACAGCACGATCTTGTCGCCGGGGGCGGGGCACTCGCGGCGCACGTGGTTGGCCGGCGTGGCTCCCACGACGGCGCCCACCTCCATGCGCTTGGCCATGTAGCCGGGGTGGTAGAGCTCGGAAACCTGGCCGGTGGCGAGGCCAATCTGGTTGCCGTAGCTGGAGTAGCCGGCAGCAGCGGTGGTCACGAGCTTGCGCTGCGGGAGCTTGCCGGGAAGCGTCTCGGAGACGGGGCGCGTGGGGTCGGCCGCGCCGGTGACGCGCATGGCCTGGTAGACGTAACTGCGGCCGGAGAGCGGGTCGCGGATGGCGCCGCCGATGCAGGTGGCCGCGCCGCCGAACGGCTCAATCTCGGTGGGGTGGTTGTGCGTTTCGTTCTTGAAGAGGAAGAGCCAGTCCTGGTCCTCGCCGTCAACGTCCACGGTGACCTTCACGGTGCAGGCGTTGATCTCCTCGGACTCGTCCAGGTTCTTGAGCTGGCCGGTGTGCTTGAGCCACTTGGCGCCGATGGTGCCCATGTCCATGAGGCAGACCGGCTTAGCGTCGCGGCCAAGCTCGTGACGCACCTCGAGGTACTTCTCGAAGGCGGCCTTCACCGCGGCGTCATCGATTTGGACGTTCTCGAGCTGCGTGCCAAAGGTGGTGTGGCGGCAGTGGTCAGACCAGTAGGTGTCGATGACGCGAATCTCGGTGATGGAGGGGTCGCGTTGCTCGGCCGCGAAGTACTCCTGGCAGAACTTGGTGTCCGCGAGGTCCATGGCCAGGCCGCGGTTGGCGATGAGCTGCTTGAGGCCGGCCTCGTCCAGCTTACGGAAGCCGTCGAGCACCTCGACCTTCTCGGGAACGGTAACGTCCATCTTGAGCGTGGCCTTGGGGGCAAGCGATGCCTCGCGGGCCTCGACCGGGTTGATGACGTAGTGCTTGATGGCGGCGACGTCCTCGTCGGAGAGGTCACCGGTGAGCACGTAGACCTTGGCGGAGCGAACATCCGGGCGCTCGCCGGCGCTGATGAGCTGCACGCACTCGCTGGCGGAGTCTGCGCGCTGGTCGAACTGGCCGGGCAGGTACTCCACGGCGAAGACGGCCGTGCCCTCTGGCGCCTCGGTGACGAAGCCGTCCTCGCCGAGCTTGAGGGAGGGGACGGGGAGCTCTGCGGTGGCCGTGTCTACCTGCGGCTCGCTGAACACGACGGGGATGAAGCGCTGGAACAGCTCCTCATCGATGCCCTCGACGTCGTAGCGGTTGACGAGGCGTAGGCCCTCGAGGCCCTTGACGCCCAGGATGGTGCGCAGCTCGGAGCGGAGCTGCTGCGCCTCCACGTCGAAGCCCGGCTTCTTCTCTACGTAGATGCGTGAGACCATTGGTCCTGCCCTTCTTGGGTTGTCCGCGTGTGTTGTGCAGCTGCCAGCCAAGGCACAGCTGGGCGGCCTGGCTTGCAACGTTCCATTATGAGCGATGTGGGGGTTGCTGGTCGATGCGGAGAAGGGGATTCCGCCGCGCGAATCCGATGCCGGGTGGCCTGCCTGCAATCCGCATGCTGTGGACGGAATCCACAGGTTAGTGTTTGGTGACCCAGCAGGCAGCCCGCACATCGCGAACGATGCCTCGAAGCAAGAACCTGGAGCCGGGCACCTCCGTAGATGGTCTGAATGCTGCGAGTGGAATCTCGACATCCGAATTCGCCGCGAGACGTCTCGCCTGCGATTTGCGTGCCGCGGAGGAATACTGAAGCCCGACTCTGGCACCAGGCGACTTGGCAATAAGCTGCACATTGAGGTGGAGTTTCGGCGTGCGGGCTCGACTGGATGTGGGTCTCTTGTTTAATTTTTTCGAGTGTGAAGTGGTTTTTTGCGGTGCTCTGAGTAGCGCCTCCTTTTACTCCGCGAAAAGATGCAGGTCAATGGCTTGCCGCATGGAGCCGATACTCCAGGGGTCGGGAATAGTAGCTTCACAAACGAAAAAAATAAACACGGGACAGTCGCGCGAGGCTATGAAGTCCCGGAAGAGGGATGGGCCACGGGGCGAAGGGGCAGAGGCGCCGGCCGCCAATGCGGTCCGGCACCTCTTTGTCTGGCTGCCTCGCGAGGCGGCTTATCTTTCGTCTGGCCTTGCCCGTGTGGGGCGAACCGAATGGGCGGCCCGCCTTTCTCGCTTCTACAGGCTGGTCTTTGCCCACGTGGGGCGAACTCGCCGTTGGCGAGCAGCAGCACGTCAGAATGGGGCTGGTCCTTGCCCGCGTGGGGCGAATGCTAAATGCGCGCAATGCGCGCCATCTTCGCTCCCGTCAAGCGGCTAGTCCTTGTCGGCGTAGAACGAGCCCATGTAGCGGATGTACTCGTCCTCGGTGTGGTTGGCCTTCCAGTCGTGGACACTCTTCTTGTTGCGCTCGCCTGCAATGACCGAGAGCTCCTTGCCGAGCTTCTCGAAGGCCTCGTCCACGCACTCCTCCGGCGTGAGGGCAATCTTCATGACCGCCTCGCCCTGGGACCCCCCGGAAGGTTGCGCAGCAGGCTCGGGGTGAGCGTGGTGCCCAGCGTGATGACCTCAACGTCCACGCCGGTCTTCTCGCACTCGCAGGCTACGGCCTCGGTCATCTTGAGAATGAATGCCTTGCCAGCGCCGTACTGACCGTTCCACGGCGAGCTCGAGATGCCCGTCATGCTGGAGACATTGATGACGGCACCGCGGTCCTGCGCGGCGAAGATCTGCATGTAGTGGTGGAAGCACTTGAGGAACGTCGCCACGTTCACGTTGATCATGGCCTCGTGCTTCTCCCAGGGGGTGTCCTGGATCTTGCCAAACGAGTGCAGGCAGGCAACATAGCTCATGAAGCCCATGTCGAGCCCCTCGGTGGCGGCGAAGACCGTCTCGGCGGCATCGGGCTGGGAGAAGTCGGCGCGCACGACCTTGGTCTGGACGCCGTACGTGGCCTCGATCTCCTTGGCGAGCTCGTGGAGCTTCTCCTCGCGGCGGCCCACCATCACGACGCTCATACCACCCTTGGCGATCTTCTCGCAGAAGGCCTTGCCAACGCCCTCGGTGGCGCCCAGGATAACGCCCCACTCGCCGTACTTCTCGCGCAGATTCATAATGCTCTCCCTTGCTGGTTGCGGCCGGGTTGTGCCCGTGCGGCACGTCGGTTCCGGGACGCAATGATGGGAGCCTTGCGGGGCGGTTCAAGCGCCTTTCGGTGAGTGGCCGCCGTATTGACTTTCGCTAGACTGGTGTTCTTGTGAATCGAGGGAGAGGCATGATGGCAAAGAAGCCCGAGCTATTGGCGCCCGCACGTGACCGTGAAGCATTCCTGGCGGCCATTGCGGCGGGTGCCGACGCCATCTATTGCGGCATTGCGGGCGGACTCAATGCCCGACGCAAGGCGGCTGGCATCGCCGAGGATGAGCTCCCAGACCTCTGCGCCTTTGCCCATGCGCGCAGAGCCCGTGTGTATGTGACGGCCAACATCGTCGTGAAGCAGGGCGAGCTTGCCGGTGCCATCGAGGCGCTCGGGCGCTACGCGGCCGCTAGCGTCGACGCCTTCATCATTCAGGACTGGGGCCTGCTGGCCGAGGTTCGCCGCGCGCTCCCCGGGGCAGAGGTTCACGTTTCCACGCAGGCCAATGTGCACGATGCGCGGGGCGTCGCGCTCTGCGCGAGGCTGGGTGCCGCGCGCGTGACGCTTTCGCGCGAGCTGTCCCTTGCCGAGATCGGGGCGATCGCACGGGCCGAGCGTGAGCGTGCGGCGCGCGAGGGTGGCACCCCCTGCGAGCTTGAGGTCTTTGCGCATGGGGCCATCTGCCCCAGCTACTCGGGCGTCTGCATGCTCTCGAGCTTTCTGCGTGAGGGGCGCTCCCCCAACCGTGGTCTCTGCGCGCAGCCGTGCCGACTCCCGTTTGACCTTGTGGGCGAGGAAGGTACGCGCCTGCAGCCTCTGGAGCGGGAGCGGCCGCTCTGCACGCATGACAACTGCGCAATCGTTGACATCCCGGGGCTTGCGGCCGCGGGTGTGGCATCGCTCAAGCTCGAGGGCCGCATGAAGCCGGCGACCTATGTGCACGCGGTTGTCGCCGCCTGGCGCTCGGGGCTTGATGGCGCGGGCTTGCGCCGTCGAGACCTCAAACGTAGCTTCAATCGTGGCCTCACGGACGCCTACCTGCGCGGGACTTCGGGCAATGAGCTTATGAGCTATGAGCGGTCTGGCAACCGTGGCGAGCTTGTGGGCGAGGTTGTTGGCTTTGAGCCGGAACCGGGCTTCGTGCCCCGCGACGGTCAGCAGGTGCGCGGCGAGGCGCTTGTGAGCCTGACGGCGTCCGTTTCCCGGGGTGATTCCCTCGAGCTGCGCCATCCCGTCGAACCGACGCGCTTTCTTGTGGTGGAGGTGCCGGGCGAAGCCGGGCCGGGCAAGGAGCTGAGGGTTCGCGTTCCGCGGCCCATGCCGCCGGGCTGCGAGGCACGCGTTACCAAGAGCGTGGCGCTCGAGCGTGCGGCGGCTGAGGTCGTTGCGGCTATGGAGGCCGAGCTCTGCCGGGGCGACTGGCGCGACTGTGGCGAGGGAGGCGGCAGCGAGGGTGCTTTAGCGGAGCGGGCTCGGTGTGCGGGGACGGTGGGTTCCGAGATGCTGCCGGGCGCGACCTCTTGGGCTGCCGGGGCAGACGACTCCGGGGCGCTCTCCGTTGCCACCACCCAGGGTGCCGTGTCGCATAATTCCGGGGCGCTCATCGGCGCCTCCTTGCAGGGTGCCGATGCGGGAGATGCGAGGCGAAGGGCTGCCGAGGCCAAGCCGGGGGTTTCGTCCCTTCCTCTCGCGCGCGCCTCCGACGGCGTGGAGATCTGCGCCCTTGTTAGCAACGCGGATGAAGCCCGGGTGCTTCGGAGTGCGGGTGCCACGCGGGTGTACCTCGACGTCTCTGGCATCGAGGCCTCGGCGGGGCAGGTTGAGATGGCGCACGAGCTGAATCTTGTGCCCGTGCTGGACGAGGTATGCCGGGAGCCGGACCACACGCGGCTCGATCCCTGGGTCGCGGCCGGGGTGGAGGGGGTGGTGGGGAATGTGTCCGAGCTTGCCCTTGCGCGCGAGCTTGGCGTGGCGGCGGAGACAAGGAGCTGCATTCCCGTGCACAACGTGGAGGCCCTGGCGCAGCTGGGCCGCCTTGGCGCCCGTGGCGTGTGGCTGTCTCCCGAGCTTTCCCTTGCCGAAATTGGCGAGCTGGCGAGCGCTGCCGACGCCATGGGCCTGGACGTGGCGCTTGGCATCTCCGTGTTCGGACGCCCGCGTCTCATGACCTGCGAGCACTGCGTGCTGCAGGTTGCCTACGGCTGCAATCGCAACCATGCCAGCTGTCGTCGCCGTCTCCAGAAGCATTGGCTGGTCAACGTCGATGACCGGCGCCTCCCCACGGTGACTGACGGGCGGGGGCGCTCCCGCGTCTACCTCGATGAGCCGGTCGACCTTGTCTCGCGTGCGGGAGGGCTTGTTGCCGCTGGTGTGACGCGGTTGCTGGTCGATGCCGTCTCCACGGATGTCGATGTTGCCGAGGGGGTCGTGAGCCGTCTTGCGCGTGGAAAGGCGGACGGCTTCTCTGTGACGGAGAGTTCTTGCCCGGGTGCCTGCGAGGCGGGATTCTCTGGCCTTATTGATGGCGGGGTCGCTTAGTTATGCATTGCTGATACGCAGAAATTGAAGAGGTTTTTGTAACCTTCATCTGCAAATATACAATGTTGAGCGACTTTTTTACGAATACTGACGGAGCTTAGTGTTACTTTGTTAGCATCAAAGTAGGTGCGAACACACGGTTCGCGCATATGAGAAAGCAGGTATACCGCCATGTCTTCCAGCCTATCTGAACTTGCCGATGCCTACGGCATCACAAAGATCACCGCAAAGAACCGCCTCGTGAGTCTTGGCCTTTTCGACGGGCACGTTGTAAAGGAAGGGCGTGCCTTTGTCATTGACGACTATGCGGTCGAAGAGTTTGGCAATCACTTCGAGAAGGGCGGCGCCAAGCGAGGTCGCCCCGCAGGCTCTAAGAACATTGCCAGGCCTGAGGCCATTCCCGCGGCAACCGAGGAGCTTGTCGCCGAGCTTCGCGAGACGGTGGAGTTCCTGAAGGAGCAGCTTGCCCAGAAGGACGACCTGTGCTCCAAGCAGCTTGCCGAGAAGGACGAGCAGATCGCACGCAGGGACGATCAGATCTCCCAGCTCATCGCAAAGTAGCGCTGATGTAATCCCCGGGCTGCTGCTGGGTGCTCTGCCGGACTTGGCTTGGGCTCAGCTGGAGCGAAGGGCGCTCCAGAAATCGCCCAACGCCAAGTTCCACCGGGCGCTCGGCGGCCGCCTCCGGTGACTCCGCGGTGCCGCTCTGCGGCTTCGGCGCTGGGGCTTGTTTGAGTAAAGGAGCGGGCGGCCACGGTGGTGGTCGCCCGCTTTGCGTTAGCACGCCTGGCAGCTATGTGATGCGAGGGCTGTTGACGTGCGCCTCGGTGCTTTTTGTTGCCCACTGGAAGCTGGCCGCTTCGGCCCTTGGTGATGACCGGCGGGTGTCGCGCGCCTCGGCCTGCTTCGGCGCTTGGCCTCCGTATGGCGCCCAGAGCCCGGCGTACGTCTCGGCTCCGCGTGCCGCCTGGTCTAATCGCGCCGTTAGGCCCTTAGTTGTCGAAGACGCCCTCGGTCCAGCGGGCGATGTTCTCGATGCGGATGACGTTGGCCACCTTGCACACGCCTGGCAGGGCCTCCAGGGCGGTGGTGGCGTTCTCCATGGCGGCCTCACTGGCCTCGTGGGTGATGAAGACCACGGAGCAGGCGCCGTCGGTCTCGGTCTCCAGCTGGTTGATCTGCGAGATGGAGATGCCCGCCTCGGCAAAGGCGGCAACCACGGGGGCAAGCACGCCCACCTCGTCGGCGATGCGCAGGCGCACGTAGAAGCTGTTGGAAAGCTTCTCGATGGGCAGCACCGGCAGCACGTGCTCGTAGGGCTTGACCTCGGCGAGCGGCTTCTCGCCGCGGCTGATGGGCTCGGCCAGGGCAAAGATGTCGCCCACGACGGCGCTCGCGGTGGGGAAGGAGCCGGCGCCAGCACCGTAGAACATTGTCTCGCCCACGGCGTCGCCTACCACGTACACGGCGTTCATGGCGCCGGAGACGGCGGCGAGCTGGTGGGTGGACGGGATCATCGTGGGGTGCACGCGAGCCTCGACGCCCTCGGGGGTGTTGCGCGCGATGCCCAGAAGCTTGATGGTGTAGCCCAGGTCCTTGGCCACCGCGATGTCCTCGGCAGAGATCTTGCGGATGCCCTGCTGGTAGACGTCGTCGGTGGTGACGCGGGTGTGGAAGCTGATGCTCGCGAGGATGGCCGTCTTGCTGGCGGCGTCAAAGCCGTCGACATCGGCTGTGGGATCGGCCTCGGCATAGCCCAGGCGCTGGGCGTCGGCGAGGACGTCGGCAAAGTTGGAGCCCTCGGTCGTCATGCGCGAGAGGATGTAGTTGGTGGTGCCGTTCATGATGCCGGCGATGGTGAGGATGTGGTTGCCCATGAAGCTGTGCTCGAGGGCCTCCACCACCGGGATGCCGCCGGCGGCCGCAGCCTCGCAGCGAAGCTGCACTCCCGCCTCGCGTGCCAGGCCAGCAAGACGCTCGACGTGGCGTCCGAGCAAGGCCTTGTTGGCGGTGACGACGTGCTTGCCGGCGGCAAAGGCAGCCTCGTAGATCTCGGTGGCGGGGTGCTCTCCGCCGATGAGCTCCACCACGATGTCGATATCCGGGTCGTTCACGACGTCGTGCCAGTCGCTGGTGAAGGCGTCGCCGGTGATGCCGCAGGCGGCAGCGGCGGCCTCGTTGAGCGCGCAGCCGCGCTTGACGTTGAGGTCGATGCCGTAGCTGGCAACGTAGTCGTCGTGGTGGGAGAGGATGAGTCGGGCGACGCCGCCGCCCACGGTGCCAAGGCCGATGATGCCGACGTTCACGGTGCGCATGAAGTCTCCTGTCTGCGGCGACGCTGTCGCCGCGGCCCTCTTGTGCTGGTGTGTTCGATTGATTGTAGCCGAGGTGCCTGCGAGTGGTGCGTGCCCGCGCCCGGCCTTACCCGCGCTCCATGCGATGCTCGCGCTCGGCGGCGATCTCGGCGTTTATCTCGCTGATTTCCTTGAGGCCGTCCACGTAGGGCCGGTAGATGGCATAGGGGTCGCCCGAGCCCAGGCGGCACGAGCCACAGTTCTCGCAACTTCCCTCGCCGCACCACGAGAGCGATTTGTGGATGATCTCGATGCGCTCCTCGCGCGTGGTGTCCTTGATGAGACGGCTCTTCCCAAGCCCAAGCGCCGCAAGCGCCTCGGCAACTGCCTGGCTGGACATACTGTGCTCCTCTCCTCGGGCTTCCCCAAGCCCGTCCGATCGCAGTATGCCCGAGTGAGGGTGCCGGCAATCTTGCGTATTGGCGGTTGGTGTGGACGGCGAGGCGCTATCGCGCCACCCGCACGTGGCGGCTTGCCCTGCATGAAGCGAGCCTGCGATGGCGGCAGGTGCCTCGCCATTCGCGCGTGTTGCCTCGGCACGTCGCGAAGCGCCCGCTAGGCGTGCGCAGCGATCTTTGCCAGGAACGTCTCGCCGTAGCGCTCGGCCTTTTTGGCGCCGACGCCGGGGACGTCGAGGAGCTCCTCCGCCGTGGCGGGACGGATGCGGCACAGGGCCTGCAGCGTTGCGTTGGAGAAGATGAAGTAGGGTGGCACCTGCTGCTCGCGGGCGAGTTCGCTTCTGAGTTCGCGAAGCTCGGCGAAGAGCGCCTCGTCGTCGGGCGAGGGTTCGAAGGTCTCGGCCGCCTGCGCCGTGTCACGGGCAGATGCGCCGCCCTCGGCCCACTCGCTGCGCTTCTTGCGCGGCTTGCCCTTGGCCACCTTCACCATAAACGGGGCGTCCTCGCGCAAGAACGGCATGCTTGCTGCCGTGAGCGAGATGGTTGGGTACTTGCCGGCGGAGCGCGCGAGCACGCCGCGAAAGACGAGCTCGTCGATGAGGGTGCGGATGTGCGTCACGGGCACGTCGGACATGATGCCGTAGGTGGAGAGGGTGTCCCAGCCGCGGTCGAGCATCTTTTGCGCGCGCGAACCCCGCAGGATGTCAACGATGGTGCCCGCCCCCACCGTGTCTGAGTAAGCGCCCGTCTCCCGGCAGCGGATGGCCACGCGGGCCACGCAGCTTACGATTTTGAGCGCGTTGGTGCGCTCGTCTCGCTCCTCGAAGTCTGCGAGGCAGTTTGAGCAATTGCCGCAGTAGGCTGGCGCCTCCTCGCCAAAGTAGCGCAGGATGAAGGCGCGCAGACAGTCTGTGGTGGTGGCGTAGAAGACCATCTGGCGCAGGCGCTCGGCGTCGTGGGCCCGCAGCTGCTCGAGCTGCTCGGGCGTGAGGTCGTCGCGCTCGGTGCGTTCGAGGAGAAACTCGGCGGTGTGGACGTCTCCGGGGGAGTAGAGCAGCAGGCACTCTGCCTTGGTGCCGTCGCGCCCGGCACGCCCCGCCTCCTGGTAGTAGTTCTCCAGCGAGAGCGGCAGGTTGTAGTGCACAACGTAGTTGACGTTGCTCTTGTCGATGCCCATGCCAAAGGCGTTCGTTGCCACCATGATGGTCTTGCGGTCGTAGAGGAAGTCTTCCTGGTTGCGGTCGCGCTCGGCGGGAGAGAGTCCGGCGTGGTAGCGCGTGGCCGCAAGCCCCTGCTCCGAAAGCAGGTCGCAGACGGTCTCCACGGCGCGGCGGCTCATGCAGTAGACGATGCCGCTTTTGTCCGGCCGGCTGCGCGCGAACTCCACGAGGGAACGGTCCTTTGCCTTGGCGCCGCCTGGCCGCTCCACGGCAAAGGAGAGGTTGGGGCGATCGAAGCTTGCCACCACGCGCAATGGATCGACGAGCCCTAGCGCCGCCTCGATGTCCTCGCGTGCCTGGCGTGTGGCCGTGGCGGTGAGCGCGCAGACGGGCGGACGCTTGGGCAGCGCCGCTATGAAGTCGATGATGCGCTGGTAGCTGGGGCGGAAGTCGTTGCCCCATTGGGAGATGCAGTGAGCCTCGTCCACGGCGAGCAGGGCGATGCCGCGCTCGCGCGCCAACTCGAGAAAGCTTGGGTCATCGAGGCGCTCTGGGGCCACGTAGAGCAGGCGCAAGTAGCCCGAGGCTGCGTCGTGCAGCACGCCCTCCCGCTCGGCCGGCGAAAGTGAGCTGTTGAGGCAGGCGGCCGCCACGCCCAGCTGCCGCAGGGCTCCCACCTGGTCTGCCATGAGCGAGATGAGCGGCGACACCACGACGGTGAGCCCGCCCAGCACGAGGGCCGGCACCTGGTAGCAGATGGATTTGCCGGCCGAGGTGGGCATGACGGCGAGCACATCGCGGCCGGCGAGGACGGCGTCGATGATCTCTGCCTGGTGCGGGCGAAACGAGGGATAGCCGAAGGTCTCGCGCAGCACGTTCAACGGGGTGGGTGTGCCGATGTCGGGCCCGTTGCTGTTCTCTGGGTTTGGCTGGGACGTGTCCAAGGGGCCTCCTCGTGCTGACGCCGAGCATGTTGCTCATATGGCTCGAATGGCTAGGATACTCGGCCTTTGGGCGAGGCGCCTGCCTATTCCGGCGGGTGACGTGCCCCGGTCTCTGGCGCGGCGCCGGCTGCGGCAATGCAGGAAGAAGGTGCTCACCTACTCCAGCATCCCGCGCGCCTTGGCCCGAGCCCAGGCGGCGATGCCGGCGCCATGGGAGAACTCACCCGACGCGATGAGGTCTCCAAGCTCTGCCACGGGCACGCGGCGGTGGCGGATGTCCTCGGCGGGGTCGAGGTGGGCTTGCCCCTCGCGCGCCTCGCAATGGGCGAGGAAGAGATGGATGGTCTCGTCCGTGGAGCCGGGCGAGGGGTGGAAGGACCCGAGGCTTACGAGCTCGCTTGCCGCATAGCCGGTCTCCTCCGTAAGCTCGCGGGCCGCGGCCTGCGCCGGCTGCTCGCCGTCATCGATGGCGCCGGCGGGAAGCTCCGTCTGCCAGGCGCCTACGGGGAAGCGGTACTGGCGGATGAGGATGGTCTGGGCGCCCGTGCCGGTGCCAACCAGCGGCAGCACGCAGACGCCGGGCCGAATGCGCATGAACGAGTAGGGGTGCTCCCCGCCGTTGACGAGCGCGCGGCCCACCGAAAGCGAGAAGCGGTCGACCTTCTGACCGATGTCCTCCACGTAGCGCGGCTCCTGCGCGCTGCCTTCTGCGATGTCCATGCGTCCTCCTCAAACGACCAAGCGAGACGAGTGCATTCTCTCACGCACGCCCCTGTTCGGCGGTGGGCTAATCGCTCGCGTTGACCTGCGGCTGCCTTGCTCGCGCGCTCGCCTGCCTTGCGTCTGGCTTTTCCGCCCTGTCCTGTTTCCGCGGCTTTCTGCGCGGCGGCCTTGCCTCTGCGTATGCCTGTCCCCTGCGCTCGTCTGTCCCCCGCGCTCGCCTGCCTATGCCCAGTGGACATCCCAGATGTCCTCGAACAGGATGCGTTTGCCCGAGGTGAGGTCGAGCGAGCGCATCGCCTCGTCTACCTGGCGCACCGTGCCAGACGTGACCGTGTAGGCGTTTCGCTCGTAGTGGACCACGAACACCTCGTCTCCCTTCCGGAGGCGCATGAGCATGCGCGAGACCTCCTCCATGTGCTCCTCCGTGGGCACGCGGCGAGGCTCGCTGTGCCGCTCCTGCTCGCGTACGAGGTCGTAATAGCCGCTCAACGCCGCAAACGGCATGAACTGAGCCGCGTCCGTGGCGCGAGGCGTCCCGATGGCCCCAGCCACTCCATTCTCCGCGCCCATCGTGGCATACCTGCCTGTCCCTGTCTCACGCATGGTGTCCCCCTACCTGTTCGTTTCTCTCCCGCGCTGTGGCGCCCTTCCGAAAGCTCAGGCCCCGCACCAGCGAGTTCTTGCCAAATCTGCCCTTCACGGCCAGCGTTGCCTCCGCGAGACGCCGCTCGGAGGCCTCCGCCTCAACGTTTGTGAACAGCGTGAGCTCCGCCTGCTCCTCGGGTGCGAGGGCACCAAAGCCCAGCCCTATGCGCTTGACCTGGCGCCGTGGGTCCACCACGGCGCGAAAGAGGCATACGATCTGCCGCTCCAGCGCCGCGTGCGAGTTCGTGTGCTCGGAGAGCTTGCGTGACACGCTCGCGCCCGGCCCCTGCCGCCGTACGGCGAGCTCCCAGTCGAGGTCCTTCATGGCGTAGCCCACCCACAGCGACACGTGCCCGCAGGCAGCGCGGCGCTCCACCAGTTGCAGCACCCCCTCGTCCACCATCTCGCGCGTGACCACGAGGGCCTCCTCGTAGGAGTAGGGCCTCGTGAGCACCTGCCCCACGCTGATGGAGTTGCTCCGAGGCTCGTAGGCCTGTATCTGTGCGATGGTGCAGGGCTCCATGCCGCGCGCATGCTCGATGAGGTGCCGTGCGTTGACGCCAAACTCCCGGTAGAGCGTGGCGCCGTCTATGGCAACCACGCCGGCCAGGTCATAGGCGCCAAGCCGTGCCAGGCGCATCGCGATGCCGGGGCCAATCTGCCAGATGTCCGTGATGGGGCGGTGGTGCCAGATGCGTTGCCGGAAGCTCTCCCCGTCGAGGTGGCCAATGTGGCTGTCCTCGTGCTTTGCGATGATGTCGAGCGCCACCTTGGCCAGAAACAGGTTGGCCCCGATGCCCGCCGTGGCGCAGATGTGGGTCTCGTCCTGCACGGCCGCCATGAGCATGACGGCAATCTTTCGAGCGACGTCAACCCGGCTCTGGCGCGGGCTCGTGCGGTAGTAGGAGAGGTAGGGTGTCACGTCGATGAAGCACTCGTCAATGGAGTAGACGTGAATGTCCTCCTTGGCAATGAAGCGCAGGTAAATGCTATAGATCTTGGCCGACACCTCCATGTAGTGGCGCATGTGCGGCTGCACGGCCCGGTAGGGAATCTGCTTGGGGATCTGGAAGATGCGCGGCCTGCCCGTGACGCCCTGGGCCTTGATGGCGGGCGAGAGTGCGAGGCAGATGGTGCCGGGCCCGCGGCTCGTGTCCGCCACGACGAGGTTGGTGGTGAACGGGTCCAGGCCGAGGTCTGCGCACTCGACGGAGGCATAGAAGCTCTTGAGGTCGATGCAGAGGTATATCCGACCCGTGTCCGTGAGGTCTCGGTGAGTGTCTTCGATGTGTTCTAGCTGGGAATATGATGCGTTCATGCATCCTCCCCTCATTACAAACAGATGTTCGCATTCCATGCGTCACTATCTTGCAACGGATCCCGGACACTAAGTGCTCTCGAGCGGCTTGGTCACAAACCCGTCATGGCTTGTTCGATGCGAAGGCCCCTGCCTGCGGGCACGCTCTGATGGGTGGCAGGCAACCGCCGATGGGCCCCTCGCAGGGCCTCTACCTGCGAGGGGCTATGATGGGTGGCACGCGCCCGCCCGGGCGCACCCATACACGGAAGGAAATCCCATGATTTACGACCAGCTCAGCAACGTCGAGCGCTACCGCGGCCTCTATAAGGGCCTGGACGTCCTCATCGATTGGCTGGGCGAGCACGACCCGGCACAGCTGCCCGTGGGCCGCAACGACATCTGCGGCGACAAGGTCTACGCCAATGTCATGGAGCCCACGACGCGCCCGCTCTCGGAGGCCCATTACGAGACCCACCACCGCTATATGGACTTGCAGATCGACGTGGAGGGCCGCGAGGCCTTCAAGGTGAGCCAGGGCGCCACCATCGAGGTGCAGGCCTACGACGAGGGCGACGACTACGAGCTGTGCGATGCGGGGGGCTCCGTCGACGGCAACCTGGACGAGGGCCGCTTTGCCATCTTCGTGATCGGCGAGCCGCACATGCCCACGCTCCAGTTCCCCGGCGACGGGGCCAAGCAGGTCAGGAAGATCTGCTTCAAGATCCTGGGCGACCAGTTCTGGGACTAGCGCCCCACGTGCCCCTCGGCCGCGTAGAAGGCTCGGTTGTTGGGCGTCTCGTCCACCTCTACCTGGGAGATGGGCAGGCCGCGTTCGGCGAGGCGGTCATAGAACCAGCGCGCGAGGTTCTCGGCGGTGGTGCGAAACGGCAGGATGGAGAGGGTGAAGCCCTCGCCCTCGAGCGCTGCGATGGTGGCCGGCCTGAGCGACCCCTCCTCAACGAGGAACGTGTGGTCGAGCTCGTCGGCCACCTGTTTTACCGTGCGCTTGAACACGCCAAAGTCCACGACCATGCCGCGCATCGTGCCGGCTCCCGTGCGCGACCCGTCCTTGCGTAGCTGGCCGGCGGCGTGGAGGCCCGAGGCGTCGAGGTGGCAACCCGTCGCCTCTCCACGGCCGAACTTGGCGTAGGGACTGGCCTCTGCGCCGTCGGGCATGGCCGACTGGGCGCTCTCGAGCCTCTCCACCTCGATGGTCGCCACGACGCGCCAGCGATGGCCGTGGAGGTTCTCGCACTTGCCGTAGTAGTTGGTGAGGAAGTGGGCGCCGTCGAAGTGCGCCTCTGCCTGAAGTCCGTACATGGTGGCTCCCGCATCTTGCCGTGGCCTGCTCTTAGGACGGCATTGTACGCGGCGGCTCCAGTGCCGGGTGTCTCCGCGGACAAGGGCATGGCCGGGCGGCGGCCCTAGCGCCCCCCGAGCCAGAGGGGAGCATCGCTGGGGCTCTCGTCCGCATCTGGGGAATCGGGGAGCTCATGCGTGCCACGCCCGCCGAGTTCCAGGCCGTCATAGGTGACGAGCTCGGGCAGCGTTATCTCGAAGGCGTTTGCGAGGGAGACCAGGGTATAGAGTCCCGGGTTTGCGGGCGTGCCGGGCTTGGACTCGCCCTTCTCGAACTTTTGGTACGTGTAGGTGGCGATGCCTGCCCGCTGGGCAACCTCCTCTTGGGTGAGCCCCCGGCTCCTGCGGAGCTGGCGAAGCCTGAAGGCGAAGAGGCGCGCGCAGGCGGCTTTGAGTGGATATGTATTCTGAGCTGGCATTCATTCAATATGTATGCCCTCGATGCGCGGCTCCACCATATGCGTATGACATTTCATACAAGTATGGTGTCCGCGGGCCTGCCTGACGGATGCCTTCTGTGGACGGTCCGGCTCTCGCCGACCCGTGGCTCGCCCGCGAGGGGCGCTGCAGGGCGGGTCGCGGGCCGGTCTGGCGGTCCCCATCACAGCGCACGACGGCTGACGTGCGAATCGCATGACACCCTTGCCAGCCTGCGTCGCGCCGGCTAAGCTACGGGGCGCGAGCAAGTTCGTGCATCCAACGTACATAGGGTGGGACCGGTCGTGACTCCGACTGGCCCCGCCCTTTTTTGTTGTGGGAGGTTTTGAGTGGCGGAAAAGACGTACAGCAAGTGGGCGATTCTGTTCACGACGCTGGTCATGACGTTCATGGTGTGCCTCGACTCGAGCATCGTGACGGTGGTGCTTCCGGTCATGCAGAAGGAGCTGGGCGTGGGGCTCGACGAGATTCAGTGGGTCTCGTCTGTGTATCTGCTTGCCACGTGCGTGGGCGTCCTTCCGTTTGGCAGGCTGGGCGACAAGCGTGGCAAGGTCTACGTGTTCCAGGCGGGCGTGGTCGTCTTCACGCTCGGATCGCTGCTGTGCGGCCTTGCCCAGACGCTGCCGACGCTCATCGCGGCGCGTGTCGTGCAGGGCATTGGCTGCGCGGCCGCCATGGCCAACAACATGGGCATCATCACCGAGGCCTTCCCGTCGCGCGAGCGCGGGCGCGCCATGGGCCTGCTTTCCACGTTCGTGGCCCTGGGCATGATGGTCGGCCCCGTGCTGGGAGGTGCCATCGTGTCTGCCTTTGCGTGGGAGGGCATCTTTCTCATCAACGTGCCCGTGGGCATCGCGTCGTTTGCGGTGGGGCTGAGGACCCTTCCGCACGTGCGTCCTACGGCGGACAACTCGGCGGCGCCGGCATCCTTCCTGGGGGCGGCGAGGCTGTGCTTCTCAAACCTCACGTTCACGCTCAACTTCACCACGATGCTCATCGTCTTCGTGGGCATTGGCGCCTCGGAGTTCTTGCTGCCGTTCTACTTCCAGGACGCACACGGGTTCTCTGCCGCCACGTCGAGCCTGCTGTTCATGACGTTGCCTGTGGTCAACGCCGTGGTGGGGCCCGTTTCCGGCACCATCTCGGACCGAGTGGGCTGCGAGGTGCCCACGGTGGCGGGGTTCCTGGTGTACGTGTGCGGCCTCATGCTTGTGGCAACCCTGGGCGAGGCGAGCTCCGTCGCGCGCGTCGTGGCCTTCGTGGGGCTTATGTCCATGGGTGTCTCCATCTTCCAGTCTCCCAACAACTCGCTGCTCATGGGGTCTGCCCCGCGCGAGGCGCTGGGCTTTGCGGGCAGCATCTCGAGCCTGGCGCGCTATGCGGGTATGGCCATCGGCATCTCGGCCGGCTCTGCGGTGCTCTACGGGCAGATGAGCGTGGCGGCGGGCTATGAGGTCACGAGCTACGTCACCGGGCGCCCGGATGTCTTCCTCTTTGGCTTCGCCTCCGTGTTCCACCTGCTCGCGGCCGTTGCTGCGGTGGGGCTCGCCATTACCGTGGTGCGCCTGGTAAGGAGCCGCAGGGCCTAGGCGCGAGGGATGCCCGCCCAGAACGTGGCCCGTGCGCGGGGATTGGGTCCCCGGCGCTCGATGAGGGGACGGGGCGTCTCTGATGGGCGTCTTCGGCTTCGATGGGGTGAGAGCGAGTTGCCGCCCGCCGGCCTGCCGCATGTGCGCGGGCCGGCGGGTGGCTCTTTTGTGCTGGCATGGCCCATGACCTCGAGATGCTTTTCTGTCCGGAAGGTCGGGTAGTATCTGCTCGATGCGATTGCGCGCCAGGCGCGCCCGGGGAGCGGAGGGGCCATGAGGCTGCTGCACATAGCAGACCTGCACATCGGCAAGCGCGTATGCGAGTTCTCGATGTTGGGGGACCAGCGTCACGTGCTTGCTCAGGTGGTGGCGCTGCTGCGCGAGCGCGAGGTAGATGCCCTGCTCGTTGCGGGAGACCTCTACGACAAGGCCCAGCCCAGCTCGGAGGCCGTGGCGCTCGTGGACTGGTTTCTCTCGGAGGTGGAGGCCACGGGGGTGCCGGCCGTCGTCATTCCCGGCAACCATGACTCCGCCGAGCGCGTCGCCTATGCCGGGACGTTGCTGGCTCGGCAGGGCATCCATGTGGCGCCGGTCTACGACGGCTCGATCGAGCCCGTCGAGTTGGAGGACGTCTGGGGCCCGGTACGCATCTGGCCCGTGCCCTTCCTGCGTCCCGCCACGGTGCGACACTTTTTCCCAGACGAGGAAATCGCTACCTATACGGATGCCATGCGCGTGGCGCTCGAGGCATGCGGCGCGTGCGGGGAAGGCGCCGGCGCGTGTCGCAACGTGGCGGTCGTGCACCAGTTCGTGACTGCCGGCGGCGTCGAGCCGGAGCGGAGCGACTCGGAGGTCTCCGTGGGCGGTCTCGACAACGTGGACGCCGGGGTGCTCTCGACATTCGACTACGTTGCGCTCGGACACGTTCATCGGCCCCAGCGGGTGGGAAGGCCCGCCGTTCGCTATGCGGGCTCAATCCTCAAGTACTCCTTCTCCGAGGCGCGCGATACCAAGTCTGCGACCCTTGTCGAGCTGGGCGCGCCGGGGGAGGAGCCCGCCGTTGAGCTCGTGCCCCTGGAGCCGCTTCATGACCTGCGCAGCATTCGCGGGCCGCTTGCGGAGCTTGTGGCGCCGGAGGTTGTGGGTGCCGCAGACTCGGATGACTACCTGCACGTGGTGTTGACGGACGAGGGGCCGGCAATCGACGCGATGGCGCGCCTGCGCGCCTTGTACCCCAACGTCATGGGCGTGGAGTATGACAACGCGCGCACGCGCGCGGCAGGCCTGCAGGCGGGCGAGGCCGCTCCGGAGGATGGGGAGGCGTTGCCGCTCGAGCTGTTTGGCGAGTTCTTCGAGCGCCAGAACGGGCGCCCTCTCTCGGAGGCGCAGGAGGGCACCGTCATTGATGAGCTCGAGAGGGCGGGGGTGAGGTAGATGCGGCCCATAAAGCTCGTGATGAGCGCATTTGGCCCCTACGCAGGCCTGGTTGAGGTGGACTTCTCCAAGCTTGGGCGCAGCGGCCTCTATCTCGTGTGCGGAGACACCGGGGCCGGCAAGACCACGGTCTTCGACGCCATCTCGTATGCGCTCTTTGGGGTGGCGAGCGGGGCGGACAGGGCCGTGCGCAACCTCAGAAGCGACTTTGCCGCGGCGGATGCCCCCACGTATGTGGAGCTGGAATTTGAGCATCGCGCGAAGCGCTATGTAGTGCGACGGAACCCGGAGTACGAGCGTCCCAAGAAGCGCGGCGAGGGCATGACCAAGGAGCTTGCGGCCGCCGAGCTCCATCTGCCGGATGCGCCTCCCGTCACGAAGGCGTCCGAGGTGGACAAGGCCGTCGTGGAGCTGCTGGGGATAGACCGCAGCCAGTTCTCGCAGATCGTCATGATTGCCCAGGGCGACTTCAGGCGCCTGCTCTCCGCAGACACCAAGGAGCGCGCAAAGATACTGCGCCGGCTCTTTGGAACCGGCTCCTACCTGGACTTCCAGCGTGGACTCGAGAAGCGCAGAAGCGAGCTCGAAGATCGTGCGGCGGGTGCGCGCAAGCAGCTTGACGGCTTTGCGCGTCTGGCCGTGCTTGATGAGGCGCGCCGTGGGGGATTGCCGGAGGAGGGAGTTCCTCCCACCCAGCTACTCGAGTTGCTTGCGGCTGCGTGCGCCGAGGACGAGGCCCTGCTCGAGGACTGCGAGGCGGATGCCGAGGCGGCGGCGCGAGAGGTTGGCGCATGCGCCCAGAGGTACGAGCGCGCCCGCCAGCTGGACGAGGCGCGCGTGGGACTCGCGGTGGCGGAGAAGCGGATTCCCGAGGTGCGCGCGCGGTTTGAGGAGGCCGAGGCCGCCGTTGCCTCCGAGGCGGCCAGGGCGCCGGAGCGCGAGCGGCTGGCTGCCCGCGCGAGCGTGCTGCGTGAGGCGCTTCCGAGATATGCCGAGCTCACGGCAGCGCGGGGACGCGCGGGCGAGGCGCGCTCATGTGAGGAGGCGGCGCGGGAGGCGGCGCGCGCCGCGCAGGAGGCGCTCGAAGATGCGAGGGCACGGCTGATCGACGTGCGCGAACGGGCGACGGCCCTTGCGGACGCCCCGTCTGCCCAGGCAGAGGCCGAGGCGGAGGTCCGGGCAGCGGAACTTGAGGTCGGTGTGGCGCGTGACGGCATGGCGGCACTTGCGCATCTTGCCCGGCTTCAGGCGCGCGCGTCCGAACTCCAGCATCGGGACGCCGAGGCTCAGCGCGGATCCCAAGCCGCTCAAGATGCCGTTGGCCTTGTCGAGGCGCGGCTCGCGGAGGCAAGGCGAGCGGCGGAGGGGTTGGCCTCCGCACCCAAGGACCTGGCCGAGCTGGGCGCCGCTGCAGATGACGCACGGCGCCGGGTACGCGAGGCCCGTGCCTCCCTCGATGAGCTTGGGAGGCGCGAGGCCGAGCTCGAGCGGGCCAAGGCAGACCACGAGCGTCTTGCCGACATCTACGAGCACGAGCGCGAGGAGTTTGCCCGGGCCGATGACGACCTCTCGCGCCTGCAGCTTGCGTTCCTGGACGGGCAGGCGGGCGTGCTTGCGCGCGGGCTCAAAGACGGCGAGCCCTGTCCCGTGTGCGGGTCCGTCTCTCATCCGAGCCCGGCCGCCTCCCTGGACTCCGTTCCCACCCAGGGCGATGTCGAGGATGCTCGCGCGTTTAGGCGGGAGGCGGAGGCGCGCGCCCAGGCCGCGTCGACGGAGAGCGGAAGGGCGGAGGAACGCCTGAGGCTCTGTGCGGCAGAGCTCGCGGATGCGGAGCGCTCCGTGGGGACGCGGCCTGAGCTCCAGGGGCGGCTCGCCAAGCTGCGGAGCGAGGTTGCGGCGCTCGATGGGGACATCGCCCAAGTTCGCGTACGCGTGGCATCCCTGGACGAGGCCCGGGGCAAGGTGGCCGAGCTCGAGGAGCGCCTCGACCGCGCACGCGAGGAATCCCGGCAGGCGGCGGACGCCCGCGCGAGGAGCGCCCAGGAACTTGCGGCGGCGACTTCGGCGGCAGAGACGGCGCGGGCCTCCGTGGGCGAGTGTGACGAGACGACGGCCCAGGTGCGCCTTCGCGACGCGGAGTCTCGGCTCGCGAGGGGGAGAGCCAGGGAGAAGGCCCTGGCGGAGCAGACGCGAGAGCTTGACAGGCTGCGCGAGATGGGCGCGCGCCTCGAGCCTAAGGTCTCCGGCCTGGAGCGTGCCTCACTTGAGGCGGCCGATGCCGCGGCTGCCGCCCGGGCGGATGCCGCGGCGGCATCGTCGGCGGAGGAGCAGCTTGCAAAGACCCTGGCCTGCCGAGACGAGGCCCAGGCCCGGGCCGAGGTCGCTCGCGTGGAGCAGGGGATGGGCCAGCTCGACTGCGCTCGGGCTGCCGCCGAGCGAGCTCTGCGAGAGGCGGCAGCGGAGCGAGACCGTGCCGTGACGCTGCGAGATACCCTCGCCGTGCGCGTGGCGTCCCTGGAAGACGGGGACACGCCTTCGGTGGAGGACGCACGGAGGGGCCTCGAGGCCGCCCGTTCGCGGCAAGACGAGGCGAACGCCCGCGTGGCGGAGGTCTCGGGCAGGCTCGAACACAACCGCAGCGTTGCCGGGCAGGTTCGAAGGGTCTCCCAGGAGTTCGAGGGCATCGCGGACGCATATGGCGAGCTCGCGTCCCTCGCCCAGACGGCCAACGGGCGCCTTGCGGGCAAGGAGCGCATCAGCTTCGAGACATACGTCCAGGCGCGCGCCTTCGATCGCGTGCTCGCGGCGGCCAATCGCAGGCTGCTCGTCATGACGGACGGGCGCTACGAGCTCGTGCGGCACACGGGCGCCAGGGACGGGGGCGGCTCGGCGCAGACGGGCCTCGACCTCGACGTGCGCGACTCCTTCACGGGCAAGCCCCGCTCGACGTCGTCGCTCTCGGGCGGCGAGTCCTTCAAGGCGTCGCTCGCCCTGGCCCTCGGCCTCTCCGACGTGGTGCAAGCGCATGCGGGCGGAGTCGAGCTCGACGCCATGTTCGTGGACGAGGGGTTCGGCTCGCTCGACGAGGAATCCCTGGGCCTTGCCATCCACACGCTTACCGAGATGACGGGCACGGACAAGCTCGTTGGTATCATCAGCCACGTCGAGGAGCTCAAGGAGAGCATCGACCGCAAGATCGTGGTGGAGCGGGGGCGTACCGGCTCCACGCTGAGGATTGAGGAGGGGTAGCCATGGAAGGCGACCGCCGGCACCGCATCCTGTTCGTCTGCCACGGCAACATCTGCCGTTCCACCATGGCGCAGTTCGTCTTCGAGGACCTTGTGCGTCGTGCGGGCGCGGAAGACGCGTTCACGGTTGACTCCGCGGCAACCTCGCGTGAGGAGATCGGCAACCCTCCCCATCACGGTACCGTGCGCAAGCTGCGCGAGGTGGGGGTTCCGATTGGGGTGCATGCTGCGCGGCAGGTGCGACGGGACGAGTATGGGGATTGGGACCTCCTTGTCTACATGGACGAGGAGAACGAGTGGGGACTTGCACGCATCCTCGGACACGATGCGACCGGCGGGATCGACGACCCTGCGGGAAAGTGCGTGAAGCTGCTCGAGTACGCGCGTGAGGACCCCGGCCTTAGGCCTGCGGCGGCGGATCGGCATGGCAGGGTGCGTGATGTGGCGGACCCGTGGTATACGGGCAATTTCGACGACACCTATCGCGACGTGCTTGCCGGATGCGAGGGGCTGCTCGCGTCGCTTGGCGGTGACTCCCGTGGATGAGCGGAACGCGGACCGCGCAGACGAGCGCCGGGCGGATCGCCCGGGCGGCAAGGCCGCCCAGAACCCCTCGAGGGGCCTGACGTGGCGTGACTATGCCGAGTTTGCCAAGCAGTCGCCGGAGCGCGTCTACCGCGACTGCGCGGTAGACGTGTTCAGGGCAACCGGTCCCGGCGGGCAGGGAGTGAACACCACGGACTCGGCCGTGCGCATGCGCCATGTGCCCACGGGCATCGTCGTGGTGTCGCGCGAGTCGCGTAGCCAGTTCCAGAATCGCCGGAGCTGCCTGGAGAAGCTCAGGGGCATCTTCGCGCGCAAGGCCAAGCCTCCCAGGAAGCGGAGGAAGACCAAGCCCACGCGCGGCTCGAAGGAGCGCCGGCTCAAGGCCAAGCATGTCCGCGGCGAGATCAAGTCGCTTCGCGCGAGGCGAGACTTCGACTGACCGGCGCGCGCTTGAGAAGGAGATGGGCTTTCTCGGCAAGAGCTGGCTGTTCGTCTGCTCCCGCAGCGGCTACAAGGCCACGCGCGACAAGATCGAGCAGAGCTTCGGCGACTTGGATTCCAAGCGCCACTAAGAGATATTCGGCGGTGTCTCGTCGAACGGCGAGATCGAGAAGATGCGCAAAATCGTGGCAGACGAGGGTATTGACGTCGTGGTGGGCGTGGGCGGCGGCTCTGCCGGCGACACGGCCAAGGCCACGGCGTACTACGAGAACCTGCCGGTTGTCATCGTGCCTACCGTGGCTGCCACGGACGCCCCGTGCACGGGCCTGTCGGTCATCTACAACGATGACGGCTCGTTCGACAAGTACCTCTTCTATCCCAAGAACCCCGAGGCGGTCATCATTGACTCGGCGGTCATCGCCAACGCGCCGTCGTCGTTCCTCGTGGCCGGCATGGGCGATGCCCTCGGCACGTACTTCGAGGCACGTGCCTGCGACCGCACGCATTCGCTCTCACTGGAGTTCGGCGGCATCACCCGCTCGGCCATGGCGCTGTGCGAGCTGTGCTACAAGACGCTGCGCGAATACGGCACCCAGGCGCTCGCCGCATGCAAGAAGCATGTCGTGACGCCCGAGCTCGATGCCGTCATCGAGGCCAACGTCTACCTCTCCGGCGTGGGCGCCGACAACGGCGGCCTTGCCGTGGCGCACTCCTTCTACAACGGCCTTACCTCGCTGGGCGGTCACTCCGCGCCCCACGGCAACTGCGTCGCGTTTGGCACGCTCGTGCAGCTGCTGCTCGAGCAGGCGCCGTCCGAGGAGTTCAGGGAGGTCCAGGACTTCTGCTTGTCCGTTGGCCTGCCGGTGACGCTCGCCGAGATTGGCATCACCACCGACGAGCAGGTGCGCACCATTGCCAAGAACTCCTGCGCCGAGGGTGAAACCATCCACAACATGGCCGGCGATGTCACGCCCGACGAGCTCTACGACGCCATCGTGCTCGCCGACACGTTAGGCGAGGAGGTCCTAAGCACCACGACCGAGGGCTGCTAGCCGTCCCATCGCCGCACACCGTTCGCCTCTGGCTGGTGGGCTTGCGGCCCGGCCGGCGTACAATACAGCCACATTGCGGCATTCGGACGCCCCGTCAGCTGCTGGTGGGGCGTCTTCTTATCCCCCGGAGGTCCCCATGCAGTTCTCGAAGCGGCTCGACAAGTTTGGCGACGAGGTCTTTGCCTCGCTTAACGCGCGGCGCCGCGAGCTTGAGGCCGCGGGGCGGGAGGTCATCGACCTATCCGTGGGAACCCCCGACTTCGAACCGCCGGCGCACGTCAAGCAGGCCCTGCTGGAATCTGCCGCAAAGTCGGAGGACTGGCGCTACGCCATCGCGGACCTCTCCGAGCTCAAGGCGGCGGTCTGCTCCTACTACAAGAGCCGATTCGGCGTGGACGTCACGCCTGATATGGTCATGAGCGTCGACGGCACGCAGGAGGGCATGAGTCGCATGGCGCTTGCGCTCGTCGACGAGGGCGACACGGTGCTCGTGCCCGACCCGTGCTACCCGCTGTTCCGCTCCTCCGCCGTGATGGCCGGCGCCGAGCTGGCCTTCTATCCGCTCGATGCCGAGCACGACTTCCTGCCCTACGTGGACGGCATCGACCCCGAGGTGGCCAATCGCGCCAAGTACATGGTGGTGTCGCTGCCTGCCAACCCGGTGGGATCGGTGGGCACGCCCGAGGTCTATGCGCAGATCATCGAGTTTGCGCGCGTCCATGACCTGCTCATCGTGCACGACAACGCCTACAGCGACATCATTTTCGATGGCGTGGAGGGCCACAGCTTCTTCGAGAATCCCGGTGCCGCCGAGGTGGGCGTCGAGTTCTTCAGCCTGTCGAAGTCCTTCAACGTCACGGGCGCGCGCATCAGCTTCCTCGTGGGTCGCCCAGACGTGGTGGCCGCCACCTACAAGCTTCGTAGCCAGCTGGACTATGGCATGTTCCTGCCCATCCAGCACGCGGCCATCGCGGCGCTCACGGGTCCGCGTGACTCCGTGGTGGCGCAGGAGGCCCTCTACCAGCAGCGTCGCGACGTGCTCTGCGACGGCCTCGAGGCAATCGGCTGGGAGCGCCCCAACGCCCATGGCTCCATGTTCGTCTGGGCTCGTCTCCCGCATGGCCGCACGGACTCGATGGCCTTCGTGCCCGAGCTTATGGAGAAGGCGGGCGTTATCGTGACGCCGGGCGCGAGCTTCGGAGCGGCGGGCGAGGGCTTCGTGCGCATGGCGCTGGTCCAGCCTCCCGAGCGCCTGCGTGCCGCCGTGGCGGCGATTGCCGCGTCGGGCATCTAGGCTCCATGGGCGCGTGCGCCTTGTTGGCACCGCGCCTTATTGTGTGCGCTCGACGTACTCCTCGAGGCACTCGCCGCTTTGGTGCATCTCTCGCGCCACGTCCAACCCAACGTAGCGAACATGCCACGGCTCGTGGTTGATGCCCGTGATGTGGGACTTGTCCGCCGGATAACGCCGGATGAACCCAAATTGCCAGGAATGGGCGGCAAGCCATGCCTGCACGCGGGCATGAGCCTTCACGTCGTCCCGCGCCGAGCAGATGTCGAGGGCGAGCCCGAGCTCGTGCTCGCTGGTTCCCGGAGGCGCCACGAAGCGCCGGGCGATATCCCAGGCGCTTCGTGGCGAAAGGCCGCGCCCGAGAAGCCGAATCACCTTCCGCGCGAGCAGGAACGTCTGCCTCGAGCGTGGGCGCCACGCGGAGGTGACGCGTGGGTCGAGCCCGGATGCCCTGCAAGCGTCGAGCATGCGGCGGGCGGCATCGGCGGCGTACGCATCCATGAGCCGGCCGTCCTCGAGGGACACAAGGTTCGGTCGGTAGCCCCGAGGAATGGGGTGCGAGCGATTGACGAGCAGCGGCCGGGCGGAGCCCGTCGGTGTTCCCTGAGGCCTTGTGGCCGCCAAGCGCCCATGACTGGTGACGGGCAAGTCTTCGGAGTCAGCTGCCGCTAGGCTCCCATGGCCAGTGGCTCCCGAAACTTTGCGGCTGGGGACGCGCAAGTTCCCGCAGTCAGCGGCCGTCGGGCTCTTGCGGCCAGCGGCTGCCGACCATCCGCCCATCCTAGAGGTCATCTCGTACGGCATGCCGCCCATCCTTTCTCATCGTCCGTCTGCTTTCGAGGAACCCCCCCGTCTCCTGCCTTGCCTTGAGCGGCGCCTCGCCTGTCATCCCAATTCTCGACGGGCGGGGCCGGTCGCTCCATATATGCCGTCTTACGCGACGGTGACGGATTGGTAAGGCAGGGGCTTTCTCGCAGGTTGCGAAGGCGGAACGGCGAGGCGCAGGGGTCGATTCGCGAGGAGCGGCGGCGACGGAATGGCGAGGCTTCGCCGTCCCGCAGGGCGCGGCGGCGTGCTGGTGGGGAGCCGTGGCGCCTCACGGGGCCGCGGCATTTCCTCCCTGTGTCGTTCGCGAGGACGTCCGCGAGGGGTGCGTATACTAAAAGGCGCTGTATATAAGAAGCTATCGGAGGGGGCGCCATGGAACAGGACACCACGAGCCAGGTCGAAGGACGTGCCCCGAGCGTTGTGACGGGCGCTGTCGTTCCGGCGCCGATGAACTCTGCCGACCCGGGTTCCACCGGCCTGTTCACCATGCCCAGCTCCCAGCCAGCCCCCTCAGCCGTGCCCGCTCCGCAGCCTGCGGCACCGGCCCAGCCCGAGCGTCGCGAGCCCACCACGGCCGAGCGCATCGAGCAGGCCATCCTCACCACGGCTCCCGGCACCGCCGTGCGTCGGGCGCTGGACATGATTATCGCTGGTCACCTTGGCGCCCTCATCTGCGTGGGCGATACGGACGCCGTGCTCGCCGCTGGCAACGACGGCTTCCCGCTCAACATCTCGTTCACGGCCAACCGCCTGTTCGAGCTCTCCAAGATGGACGGCGCCATCGTTGTCGACCGCGATCTCACGCAGATTCTGCGCGCCAACTTCCACCTCAACCCAGACCCGAGCCTGCCCACGAGCGAGACGGGCATGCGCCACCGCACGGCCGCGCGCATGAGCTTGCTCACGAACGCCCTCGTCATCTCGGTCTCCGAGCGTCGCCAGGTGGTCAACCTCTACATCAACGGCAAAAGTCACCAGCTGCGCGCCGTGCCCGAGATCATGACGAGCGCCTCGCAGCTCATTACCACGCTCCAGACCACGCGCCAGTCGCTCGACCGCGGCCTGCTGCGCCTCACTACGCTCGAGCTGGATAACTACGTCACGCTGGGAGACGTCACGGGCATCCTCAACTACTTCGAGACGCTCATGACCGCCGCCGACGAGCTCGACAAGTGCATCGACCAGCTCGGCAGCGAGGGCCGCACCGTCGAGATGCAGCGCGAGCAGCTCGTGGGCGACATGGAGGAGGAGTACCTCCTGCTCATCCGCGACTACGCGCGCGATTCCTCCGAGGAGCACGCCCAGGCCATTCGCGAGAACCTGCACGGCACGGACCCGGCCAACCTGCGCTCGCCCAAGTGCGTGGCCAAGGCCCTCGGCTACGATGACCTGCGCGAGGACAGTGTCATGGTGCCGCTGGGGCTACGCACCCTGAGCCGCGTCAGCGTGGTGCGCGAGGGCATGGCCGACAAGATCGTGGATGAGTATGGCAACCTTCGCGAGCTCATGGACGATATCGAGCAGAACCCCTCGCGCCTGGACGTCATCGGCGTGAAGAACCCCAGCATTCTGGCGGACAGCCTGTATCGCATGTGGGGCAAGAAGGAGTAGCGCATGAGCCTGACCCGCTCGCACGGCTGGGCCAAAGCACCTGCCGACACCTGCGCCATCGTGGCCGCGGGTGGCCTTGGCATGCGGTTTGGGGACCCGCGCGGCAAGCAGTACGTCGAGCTTTGCGGCCTGCCCGCGCTCGATTGGTCCATCGCGGCGTTTGACGAGGCGCCCTCGGTGGCGCACGTCGTGGTGGTGTGCCCGGAGGGTCGCGAGGCGGAGACCCGCGAGGCTGTGCGCCGGCTGGGGCCAGGCATCCCCGTGAGCTACGTGCCCGGAGGCGCCACGAGGCAGGAGTCGTGCCTGGTGGGCCTGCGTGCCGTGCCGGCGCAGCTGCCACTCGTTGCCATCCACGACGGAGCGCGCCCGCTCGTGGACGTGCCCACCATCGAGGCTGTCATCGCACGCGTGCGCAACGACGCCTCCGTGGACGGCGCCATCTGCGCTCATCCGTCCACGGATACGCTCAAGGTGGTGGAGGGCGGCATCGTGCGCTCCACGCCGGACCGCTCGCGCTACTGGGCCGTCCAGACGCCGCAGGCGTTTCGCGTCGCAACCATCCTCGCGGCGCATGAGGCCGCTGTGGCGGAGGGCTTTGTGGGAACCGATGACTCCTCGCTCGTCGAGCGGCAAGGGGGTCGCGTTGCCTGCGTGGAGGGCCCGAGCGACAACATGAAGATGACCATGCCGGAGGACCGCCGCCCCATGGAGGCGATTCTGTCCGGACGCCTTGCTGAGTGCGAGGCAGAGGGGCGCGCCGCGGGGCGGCGCGCATGGGGAGGCCGCTGATGCTGCGCATTGGCCACGGGTACGACGTCCACAAGCTCGTCGAGGGCCGCAAGCTTATTCTTTGTGGCGTCGACATACCCCACGCGCTGGGGCTTCTCGGTCATTCGGACGCCGACGTGGCAACTCATGCTGTGGCCGATGCGATCCTGGGTGCCACGCGCCTCGGGGACCTCGGGAAGCTCTTCCCAGATACCGACCTCGCCTATAAGGGCGCGGACTCCCTCAAGCTCCTCTCCGAGGTGATGCGCCTTGCGCGCGAGCGCGGCTACGAGCTGCTGGACTGCGACTGTACCATCGCCGCCCAGGCGCCCAAGCTGGCCCCGCATCGCGAGCAGATGCGCGAGAACCTCGCGCACGCCCTCGGCGTTGACGTGACGAGCGTGGGTGTGAAGGCAACGACCACCGAGCACCTCGGCTTCGTGGGGCGCGAGGAGGGCATGGCCGCCTGGGCGGTGGCGCTGCTCGACGACGGCCGCTAGGCTGGTCAATCGACACATCGGAGCGGTATCCTGTCGCAACATCCATGCGTCGCAGGCCACGTGGCCATGGCGCTCCAGCTAGTGAGGATATTCATGTTCGAACGCTTCCGCGAGGACATTGAGACGTTCCGGGCGCATGACCCGGCAGCAACGTCAAACATCTCCATCGTGCTCAACTCGCCCGGAATGAGGGCCATCTGGGCCTATCGCCGCCAGCATTGGCTGTGGGTCCACGGGCACCAGCTCCTGGCGCGCACGCTCTCCACGTGGAGCCGCCACCACTTTGGGGTCGAGATTCACCCCGGTGCCACGATTGGACGCCGCTTCACGATCGACCACGGCATGGGCATCGTCATCGGCGAGACTACCATCATTGGCGATGACTGCCAGCTCTACCAGGGCGTCACCCTTGGCGGCACCGGCAAGGAGAGGGGCAAGCGTCATCCCACGTTGGGCAACGGAGTGGTTGTTGGCGTGGGCGCCGCGGTGCTTGGCAACATCACCTTGGGTGACAACGTGAAGGTTGGCGGCGGCGCCGTGGTGGTGCGTGACGTCCCGGCAGACTGCACCGTCGTGGGTGTGCCCGGTCACGTCACCACGCGCGGGGGTATCCGCGTTCGCTCTGCCGCCGGTCAGCGCCTGAGCTGCCTGGCCATTGACGACGCGGCTACAATCGACAAGGTCATCCGCGAGCGCGAGGACTTGGAGCACCGAGAGTACCTGCCCGACCCGCTCGACCGCACGGTTGACGAGCTGACCGCGCACGTGGAGCGCCTTGAGAAGCGAATTGCCGAGCTGGAGTCCCAGCTCAAGACGAAGGAGTAGCCATGCTCGTCTATAACAGCCAGACGCACAAGAAGCAGGAGCTCACGCCCGTCGAGCCCGGCAAGATTCGCATGTATGTCTGCGGCCCCACCGTCTACGACCAGATTCACGTGGGCAACGGCCGCACCTTCCTTGCCTTCGACGTCATCCGGCGTTACCTCACCTACAAGGGCTATCAGGTGACGTTTGCCCAGAACCTCACGGACGTGGACGACAAGATCATCAACCGCGCAAATGAGCAGGGGCGTACGCCCGAGGAGGTCGCGAGCGAGTTCTCCGACGCCTTCATCGAGCAGATGCACCGGCTTGGCGTGCTCGACCCCGACATTCGCCCGCGCGCCACGCAGGAGATCCCCGCGATGATCGAGATGATCCAAGGACTCATCGAGCAGGGGCACGCCTATGCGCCCGGCAACGGCGACGTCTACTTCTCCGTGCGAAGCGACCCCAGCTATGGCACCGTCTCTGGCCGCAATGTGGACGAGCTCAAGGTGGGCGCCCGCATCGAGGCCAACGACGAGAAGCGCGACCCACTCGACTTTGCCCTCTGGAAGGCGGCCAAGCCCGGCGAGCCGATGTGGGAGAGTCCCTGGGGCAAGGGGCGCCCGGGTTGGCACACCGAGTGCTCCGCCATGGTGCATCGCTACCTAGGCACGCCAATCGACATTCACGGCGGCGGCCAGGACCTGCAGTTCCCGCACCACGAGAACGAGCACGCCCAGGCCTGCTGCTGCTGGCACGAGCCGCTTGCCAACGTGTGGATGCACGCGGGCATGCTGCTCATCAACGGCGAGAAGATGAGCAAGAGCCTCGGCAACTTTTTCACCCTCAAGGAGGTCCTGGACAAGTACCCGGCCGATGCGGTGCGCCTGCTGATGCTCCAGACGCACTACCGCTCGCCCCTGGACTTCTCCTTCGATCGCCTGGACGGAGCCGTGGGAACCCTCGAGCGCGTCCGCGGCACCATTGCCAACCTGCGCTGGGCCGCCGAGAGCGCCCCTCAGGACGGCGAGCTCAACGAGGCTGACCGGGTGCTTGGCGCCGCGGTTGACGAGGCCTCTGCCGAGTTCGCGCGCCAGATGGACGACGACTTCAACACGGCAGGCGCCCTCGCGGCCATCTTTGGCCTGGTCACGGCCGCCAACACGTACCTGAGCGACGCTGGAGAGGACACCTCGACCGCCGTGTCGCTCCGCGCGTCCGACGCACTCGTCGAGCTGCTGGGCGTGCTGGGCGTGGAGTCCGTGCGCCCGGTGGCCACAGAGCTGCCCCACGAGCTCGTTGACCTCGCTCGCGAGCAGGCCGGCTATGCGGGCGATGACGCCGACGAGGCCGCGTCTGCCCTCATCCAGGCCCGCGCCGCCGCCCGCGCCGCCAAGAACTGGGGCGTGGCGGACGCCATTCGCGACGGCATCGCGGCCCTGGGTCTCGTGGTGGAGGACACCGCCGCTGGTACGCGCATCAAGCCTGCCAAGAAGGAGGCCTAGGATGGCTCGCCGCGGCGGAGGCCGCACCGATGCCCGCAACTCCTTTGGCGGGCGAGACGGACGTCAGGGCGGACGTGGCCAGCAGGGCCGCGCGCGCGACCAGCGCACTTCCCAGGCAGGCCGTGGCTCCCAGGGTGGGCGTGGTCGGCAGGGTCGCGGCTCCTTTGCACCCCAAAGCCCTCGCGAGCGCGGCGGACGCCCCCAGACCGGCCGCGGTGGGCGCCCTGAGCGCCGCGAGACGACGCCCGGCGACTATCTCGAGGGGCGCCGAGCTACCGAGGAGGCGCTCGACCTGGGGCTGCCCATCAAGCGCGCTCTCGTGCAGAAGGACGGCGGAAACCAGGATCCGGCGCTTGTCCGTCTGGTGACGCGCCTTGAGCAGGACGGCGTCGAGGTTGAGTGCGTGGCGAAGCCCGTTCTCGATTCGCTCTCGAGTCATGGGGCCCACCAGGGCATCGTGCTGAGGGTCCAGCCCTACCGCTATGCGGAGCTCTCGGACGTCATCGCCGCGGCGGGGGAGGGCGACGCGCTCGTCATCGTGCTCGACCATGTCACGGACGAGGGCAACTTTGGCGCCATCGTGCGTACGGCGGAGGTCGTGGGTGCGGCGGGCGTCGTGGTGGCCAAGGCGCGCGCGGCCCGTGTGGGCGTGGGCGCGTACAAGACCAGCGCCGGCGCCGTGATGCACCTTCCCATCGCGCAGGTATCCAACCTTGCCGCCGCGCTCGACGAGCTCAAGGAGCACGGCTTTTGGGCGGGAGGTGCTACGGAGCATGCCCATGACGTCATCTGGGATGCACCCATACACGGTCGCCTGGCGCTCGTGATGGGCTCTGAGGGCAACGGCATCTCCAAGCTCGTGCGCCAGCACTGCGACTTCGAGATGAAGCTTCCGCAGCGCGGACGCGTGGAGTCGCTCAACGTGGCCCAGGCCACGACGGCCATCGCCTACGAGTGGCTGCGTCGCTCCATGACGGGCGAGGGGCAGGCTTCTGGCTCTGTTGCAGGCGCCGATGGATTCGACGCCATGGGGGCAGACTTCCCGGACACCTCCGATTTCGATTTCGGTGCAGGCTTCCCCGACACGTCGGACTTCGACCTCTCGGACGGCGACTTCCGTGGCTAAGCGCAACATGCACGAGCTGCTTGTAGTGGATGGCTACAACGTCATCTTTGGTACGCCCCGCTACGAGCGGCTCGTGGACCGTCGAGGAGGAAGCTCGCGCGATCATGACCCCTTCGACCGCGCCCGCGAGGCGCTCGTGGGGGATGTGGCCGCATTTGCCCAGGGGCGCTACGAACCGGTCATCGTCTTTGACGCCGCGGGCAACCTCAATCCCGAGCACCCGGAGCTCAGGAGTGGCGGCGTACGCATGGTCTTCTCGCCCACGGGGGTCACGGCCGACACAGTGATTGAGAAGCTCGTGACCGAGTGCCGTCAGCAGATGCGCGAGGTGACGGTGGTTACTTCGGATAACGCCATCAGGGCCACCGTGGGCGGCATCCCCGTGACGCGCATCTCGAGCAGCCTGCTCGCGCATGAGATTGACGTCTTGGACGCGGAGTGCGAGGTTGAGGCGGCAGACCGCTCCCACGGGCGTCTTACGGTGGAAGATCGCCTTGACCCCGAGACGCTTGCCAAGCTCAACAAGCTCCTCGGCAGGTAGCCAGGCGTGACGCGGGCTCAATCTTCGGGTACCATGACTACGCGCAGAAGCGCTCATACGCCGGTGTAGCTCAATGGTAGAGCCCTTGTCTTGTAAACAAGTGGTTGTGGGTTCGATTCCCACCCCCGGCTCCATGCACGAGACGGCCCCGGCGACGGGGCCTTTTTCATGCGGAGGGGCCCCGCGGGGAATCGAACCTGCGAGGGCGCAAGGCGCCGGTGGCGCCTTGCGTGGCGAGGGCGGAGCCCGAGCCGCCGAGGGTTGCCGCGCAACCCTCGCGATTCCCACCCCCGGCTCCATGCACGAGACGGCCCCGGCGACGGGGCCTTTTTCATTTGGGCGGTCTGTGGGCAGCCATACGCCGGAAATCTTTGGCCAGATCCAAAATCTTTTTTCCCGCAAGACTCTGCAAAGTTCGATTTCAATTGCGTTAATACGGCACTTTACCTCGAGCGATAGTATAGATACGCCCGGGTGGGTGGAATAGTTTTGACAACCTTCCTATTTCCCCGTATTATCCTTTCCGCTGCTTGGGACTGCGGTCCAACGCAGACGCTTGAAAACGGTATGGGGATGTGGCACAGCGGCAACTGCGGCGGACTGTAAATCCGCTCCCTCTGGGTTCCTTGGTTCGAGTCCAAGCATCCCCACCATGCCCGTGTAGCTCAGTAGGTAGAGCACTTCGTTGGTAACGAAGAGGTCACCGGTTCAAATCCGGTCGCGGGCTCCATTCAAGCACGGCGGTGTAGCTCAGTTGGTCAGAGCACGCGGTTCATACCCGCGGCGTCACTGGTTCGAATCCAGTCACCGCTACCAGAGCCCTCGCGGCGTCGCCTCGGCGGCGCCGCTGGACGTATAAATAGGCAAACGGGCCGTCAAGGCCTAAAGCTAGCATCCATGAGGAGGATGGCAATGGCCAAGGAGAAGTTTGAGCGCACCAAGCCGCATGTGAACATCGGCACCATCGGTCACGTCGACCACGGCAAGACCACGCTGACGGCTGCTATCACCAAGGTTCTCTCTGAGACCCCGAACTGCAAGGCCGACTACACTGCCTTCGAGAACATCGACAAGGCTCCCGAGGAGCGCGAGCGTGGTATTACCATTTCCGTCGCTCACGTTGAGTACGAGACGGAGACCCGTCACTACGCCCACGTTGACTGCCCGGGCCACGCTGACTACGTCAAGAACATGATTTCCGGTGCTGCTCAGATGGACGGCGCCATCCTCGTTATCGCCGCCACCGACGGCCCGATGGCCCAGACCCGCGAGCACATCCTCCTCGCCCGTCAGGTCGGCGTCCCCTACATCGTCGTCTTCCTGAACAAGTGCGACATGGTCGACGATGACGAGCTCATCGACCTCGTCGAGATGGAGACCCGTGACCTCCTCTCCGAGTACGACTTCCCCGGCGACGACATCCCCGTCATCCGTGGTTCCGCTCTCGGCGCCCTCAACGGCGAGGAGAAGTGGGTCGAGTCTGTCCGCGAGCTCATGGCTGCCGTCGACAGCTACATCCCGACGCCTGCTCGTGACAACGAGAAGCCGTTCCTGATGGCCATCGAGGACGTCATGACGATTTCCGGCCGCGGCACCGTTGCCACCGGTCGTGTCGAGCGCGGCGAGCTCAAGCTCAACGAGCCGGTCGAGATCGTCGGCATCAAGCCGACCCAGTCCTCCGTCGTCACGGGCATCGAGATGTTCCGTAAGACCATGGACTTCTGCGAGTCCGGCGACAACGTCGGCCTCCTGCTCCGCGGCATCAAGCGCGAGGACATCGAGCGTGGCCAGGTCATCTGCAAGCCGGGCACCGTTACCCCGCACTCCAAGTTCACCGCTGAGGTCTACGTCCTCACCAAGGAGGAGGGTGGCCGTCACACGCCGTTCTTCTCTAACTACCGCCCGCAGTTCTACTTCCGTACCACCGACATCACGGGCTCCATCGTGCTGCCCGAGGGCGTCGAGATGGCTATGCCGGGCGATCACGTGACCATCGAGGCTGACCTCATCCACGGCATCGCCATGGAGGAGGGCGACCGCTTCGCTATCCGCGAGGGTGGTCACACCGTCGGCGATGGCCGTGTTGCTACGATCATCGAGTAACTTGGCTGCATAGCCTTTGAGGCCCGGCTCCCAATGGGGGCCGGGCTTTTTTGTGCGTGAAGCATATAAGCGGCAGCTTTCTGCTACTATGCACAAGTCGAACTTTACGTTCCTCCCAATGACATGCACGTCAAGGCATTACTTGTGGAGGACTTATAAAGAGATGAGCGCTTTCGATTGGGCGCCGACTCTATGCTTGACAGATTCATTGATAGGGTGGTATCGTTCACCACCGCGCCATGGCTGAGACAGTCTTGGCCATGACTATCAGGAGGAACTCATGCGTACTTTGGTTACTCTCGCGTGCACTGAGTGCAAGCGTCGCAACTACACCACCAAGAAGAACAAGCAGAACAATCCTGAGCGTATGGAGCTCAAGAAGTACTGCCCGTGGTGCCACAAGCACACGCTGCACAAGGAGACCCGTTAAGGGTTAATCCACACAGGCCAGTAGCTCCAATGGTAGAGCGGCGGTCTCCAAAACCGTTTGTTGTGGGTTCGAGTCCTACCTGGCCTGCCAGACACTTCACCGGTCCCCGTGAGGGGGCCGGTTTCCATGAATAGCGACAGCCTCCCGGGAGGGAAGAAGCATGCCCAACAAGGATCGTCAGAAGAGGAGCGTTCGCAAGGCGCGCGCTGCCGAGCGTAAGGAGCTCGAGGCAAAGCGTACCGCTTCCGCGCCCGCTTCTGCATCTGCCTCCAAGAAGGCCGCTGTCGTTCAGGCCAAGGCTGAGAAGAAGGCCCCTGCCAAGAAGAAGGGCCGTATCGCCACGTGGTTTGCAGGCGTCAAGTCTGAGATGAAGCGCGTGACGTGGCCCACCAAGCTCGAGCTGAAGAACTATGCCGTGGCCGTTGTTTGCATGCTCGTCTTTTTCGGCATCGCCGTGTGGCTCATCGACACGGGCGTTGTCGCTGGTCTTGTCTCCTACTCTGGTCTCAGGGGGTAAATGATGGCTAAGCGCTGGTATGTCATTCACACCTACTCTGGCTACGAGAACAAGGTCAAGGTAGACCTTGAGCACCGTATCGAGACCTTTGGTCTCGAGAATGCCGTTGTGGACATCAAGATTCCCACGGAGGAGGTCACCGAGATCAAGGAGGGCGGCAAGCGCGAGTCCAAATCCTCCAAGGTCTTCCCGGGTTACGTTCTCGTTCGCATGGAGCTTGACGACAACTCCTGGGCTGTGGTTCGCAACACTCCTGGCGTTACTGGCTTCGTTGGCATTGATGGCAAGCCTGCGCCCCTTTCTCGCGACGACTTCAACAAGATCATGCGTCGCGTCTCGCCGCAGAAGGGCGCTCCTGTGGCACATCGCACGGCTACCGATCTCGAGGCCGGTCAGTCCGTCCGCGTTGTCTCTGGGCCGCTCGCAGACTTCGACGGCATCATCTCCGAGGTCATGCCTGATGCTGGCAAGGTCAAGGTTATGCTCATGATCTTTGGTCGTGAGACGCCCGTAGAGCTCACGCTCGACCAGGTTGCGACGATTTCCTAGTCGCTCCTCGTACTCCGCGCCCCTCGTTCGGTGAGGAATGCTTCTGTGGGGCGTGTATCGTATAGAACGCACTAACGTTGTTACCAAGAAAGGCAAGAACAATGGCTGAGAAGAAGGTTGTCCACTTCATCAAGCTCCAGATTCCCGCCGGCGCCGCTAACCCTGCGCCCCCGATTGGTCCGGCCCTCGGTGCCGCCCAGGTCAACATCATGCAGTTCTGCCAGGCCTTCAACGCCCAGACTGCTGACAAGAAGGGCGATATCATCCCGGTCGAGATCTCGGTTTACGAGGATCGCTCCTTCACCTTCATCTGCAAGACCCCTCCCGCGGCCGAGCTCATCAAGAAGGCCCTGAAGCTCAAGAGTGGCTCCGCCGTTCCTCAGCGCGACAAGGTCGGTCAGCTCTCCCAGGAGCAGCTCACCGAGATTGCCGAGCTTAAGATGCCGGACCTTAATGCCAACGACATCGAGGCTGCCAAGAAGATCATCGCCGGCACCGCTCGTTCCATGGGCGTCACTATCGCTGAGTAAGCAGCTCGCACCTCTTGCCGCCCTTTAAGGGCGGCATACTTTTGGCTTCGCGCAAGTTTGGTATTCCGCCGGCATCGCCGGCTAAAGCGCGGCTGATGCCGCACGATGTGGGAGGGTTTTCAACCCGTTGACCACAGGAGGTAGAACGTATGCCTAAGCACGGAAAGAAGTACCTCGAGGCCGCTTCCAAGGTCGAGAACAAGCTCTACACCCCGAAGGAGGCCGTGAACCTCGTCAAGGAGATTTCCTTCGCCGGTTTCGATGAGACCATTGAGGCCACGTTCCGTCTCGGTGTTGACACCCGCAAGGCCGACCAGAACATCCGTGGCTCCATCGCCCTGCCGCACGGCACGGGCAAGACGGTCCGCGTTGCTGTCTTTGCCGAGGGCGCCCAGGCCACCGCTGCCGAGGAGGCCGGTGCCGATATCGTTGGTTCCGATGACCTCGTTGCCCAGATTCAGGCCGGCAACATCGACTTCGATGCCGCCATTGCCACGCCCCCGATGATGGCCAAGGTCGGCCGTCTCGGTAAGATCCTCGGCCCCCGTGGCCTCATGCCGAACCCCAAGCTTGGTACCGTCACCATGGACGTTGCCAAGATGGTTGGCGAGCTCAAGGCCGGTCGTGTCGAGTATCGCGCCGACCGCTACGGCATCTGCCACGTGCCGGTGGGCCGTGTCTCCTTCCCGATGGAGCAGATCGTCGAGAACTACGGCGCTCTCCTCAACGAGCTTCTGCGTGTGAAGCCCGCCACCGCCAAGGGTAAGTACGTGAAGTCCGTTGCCCTGGCTTCCACCATGGGCCCTGGCGTCAAGGTTGACGGCACCATCACCCGTAACCTGCTCGAGGACTAGTACGTAGCCTGAGTTTGTAGGTACTTTGTGCGGCCGCTTGACTATCTGTCAGGCGGCCGTATTCTATTATAGGTTTGCACATAGCACGTCCGCTGCCAGAGACAGCCGGTGCCCTCAGGGCCTAAGGGGATATGTCCCGCCTGCCGAGGTGGTCTAAAGAGTTTGATACTCAAGACCCCGTCTGGCTACTGCCGGCGGGGTCTTTGCGTCTACTCGAGCGAAGTCCCGCCTACTGGCGAGACGTGCATGATTCGCTCGAGGGGAGGTGCACAGTATGCCAGCACAGTCCAACATCGAAATGCTCGAGAAGGTTTGCGCCTCTCTCGAGAGCTCCAAGGGCCTGTTCATCATCGACTACCGTGGTCTGAGCGTGAAGGAGACCCAGGAGCTTCGTCGTCAGCTTCGTAAGTGCGGCGCGGAGATGAAGGTTTACAAGAACAACATCGTCCGTATCGCCCTCGAGAAGAATGAGCTTCCCGCTGTCGACGATTACCTGAAGGGCACGGTTGCCTGCGTCTTCTATGAGAACGACCCCGCCGCCGCTGCCAAGGCCGTCAAGGAGACCTCCAAGAAGCTCAATAAGATTGAGTTCCGCGGTGGTATCGTCGACGGCTCCGTCCTGACTGCCGAGGAGGCTCTCGCCATCGCCGAGCTTCCGTCCAAGGAGCAGCTTCTGGGTCAGATCGCCGGCCTTATCAGCGGTTTCTCCCGCGATATCGCCGTGTGCGTCAACGGCGTTTCCTCTGGTCTCGCCCGTTCGATCCAGCAGGTCTCCGAGCAGAAGGCCGCCTAGCACCATCCGCGCGGCCTGGCCGCGCACATCGACGCACACTCGTGCGTCGCGCAGACAGATCTCCGTGCTACGCCGCACGGAAACCGAAAGGACTTAGAAATGGCTAAGCTTACCACCGATGAGATCATCGATGCCCTTAAGGAAATGACCCTTCTCGAGGCCTCCGAGCTCGTGAAGGCCATTGAGGACACCTTCGGCGTCTCCGCCGCCGCTCCCGCCGCTGTCGTCGCCGCCGCTCCTGCCGCCGGCGAGGCCGCTGAGGAGAAGACCAATTTTGACGTCGTCCTCGAGGGCTTCGGCGAGAACAAGATTGCCGTCATCAAGGTCGTCCGTGAGCTCACCTCCCTTGGCCTCAAGGAGGCCAAGACGCTCGTCGAGGGTGCCCCCAAGGCCGTCCTCGAGGGCGCCAAGAAGGAGGACGCCGAGGCTGCCAAGGAGAAGCTCGAGGCTGCCGGCGCCGCCGTCTCCCTGAAGTAACTTCTTGCAGGCGAATCGCCTGCAGAGGGCTTTATGGCTCAAAGGGCTCGCATCGAAAGGTGCGGGCCCTTTTTCTATGGGTTCCTTACCGGTGCCATGGGGCCGTGAGAGGCGTGCGTTCACAATCCATTCACATTCTGCACAGCCTGCTCTGTTCAAAATGCCTGGAAAGCGCGAGAAAGCTCGGTAATTTACTTGAAGGGAAAAAGAAAGTCAAGACTGTTCATTGACGCCTGGCTCTACCTTCGATAGATTACTAGTTTGCGACAACTGCCGCCCTATGCCATGTTGAAGGAGGAAATGCCTGGTGCGTACCGCTAAGTCTACTACCACCTCCGCAGTCAAGCACGATCGCGTGAGCTTCTCGAAGATCGCCCCCGCGATGGAGCTCCCCAACCTCATCAGGATCCAAAAGGAGTCCTTCGAGCACTTCATGACCGAAGGACTGGCCGAGGCCTTCGAGGAGGCTTCGCCGATCGAGAACAGCGCTGGCACCATGGAGATCACCTTTGGTGACCACCAGTTTGGCGACCCTGCGCACACCATCGCCGAGTGCCGCGCCAAGGACATCTCCTATCAGGCGCCCCTGCTGGTCGACGTCCGCTTCGTGAACAAGGAGACGGGCGAGATCAAGGAGCAGCTCGTCTTCATGGGCGACTTCCCGCTCATGACCGAGCGTGGCACATTCATCATCAACGGCACCGAGCGCGTCGTGGTCTCCCAGCTCGTCCGTTCGCCGGGCGTGTACTTCTCCGCCGAGATGGACAACGGCGTCCAGGTTCACAAGGTGCAGTTCATTCCTGCTCGTGGCGCATGGCTCGAGTTCGAGGTCGATAAGCGCGGCCAGCTCGTCGTCTCCATCGACCGCAAGCGCCGCCAGAGCGCCACGCTGCTTCTTCGTGCCCTCGGCATCGCCGAGAGCGACGATGACATCCTCAGCATTCTGGGTGATTCCGACATCGTCCGCTCCACGCTCGAGCGCGACGTTGCCCAGACTCGTGAGGACGCGCTCATCGAGATTTACAAGCGCCAGCGTCCGGGCGAGCCGCCCACGGTCGACTCTGCGCGCAGCCTGCTTGACGGCCTGTACTTCAATGCCCAGCGCTATGACCTGGCGAAGGTTGGCCGCTACAAGATGAACAAGAAGCTCGGCATCGACGTCGACGCCCACGAGTCCGTGCTCACGGCCGAGGACATCGTCACGGCGCTTCGCTACCTGCTGGCCCTCCACGCCGGCGACACCACCAAGAAGACCGATGACATCGACCACTTTGGCAACCGTCGCGTCCGCACGGTGGGCGAGCTCGTTGCCAATCAGTTCCGCATCGGCATGAGCCGCATGGAGCGCGTCGTCCGTGAGCGCATGGCCGCCCAGGACGTGGATGACATCACGCCGCAGAGCCTCATCAACATCCGTCCGATCGTCGCGTCCATCAAGGAGTTCTTTGGCTCCTCGCAGCTGTCTCAGTTCATGGACCAGTCGAACCCGCTTGCTGGCCTCACGCACAAGCGTCGCCTGTCCGCCCTTGGCCCCGGCGGCCTTGCCGGCCACAAGAGCGGCTCCAGCCGACGCACGAACGTGCCGACCGCCGTCCGCGACGTCCACAACTCCCACTACGCGCGCATGTGCCCGATCGAGACGCCCGAGGGCCCGAACATCGGCCTCATCGGCTCGCTGGCCCTCTACGCGCACGTGAATGACTACGGCTTCATCGAGTCGCCGTATCGCAAGGTCGTTGACGGCAAGGCCACCGACCAGATCGACTGGATGACGGCCGACGAGGAAGAGGATCACGTCATCGCGCCGGCGAACACGCCGATTGATCCCAAGGACGGCTCCTTCATCGCCCTCGACGAGAACGGCGAGCTCTATCACCCGAAGCGCATCGTCGCCCGTACGCGCGACTTCGACGGCTCCTTCGGCGCCCCCGCCGAGTGCCCGGTGACCGAGGTCGACTACATGGACGTGTCGCCGCGTCAGCTCCTTTCCGTGGCTGCCACGCTCATTCCGTTCCTCGAGCACGACGACGCCAAGCGTACCCTCATGGGCGCGAACATGCAGCGTCAGGCCGTGCCTCTGATTCACGCTCACGCGCCGTTCGTCGGCACGGGCATGGAGGGCCGCGCTGCCGTGGACTCCGGCGAAATCATCGTCGCTGAGCATGCCGGTCGCATTGCCGAGGTCGACGCCGCGCACATCGTGGTCGACACCGAGAAGGGCCCCGAGCGCTACGACCTCCCGAAGTACGAGCGCTCCAACCAGAGCACCTGCATCAACCACCGCCCGATCGTCCACGTCGGCCAGGAGGTCGCACAGGGTCAGCCGCTCGCCGACGGCCCCTCGATCGACCACTCCGAGCTCGCGCTGGGCGCCAACCTCACCGTGGCTTACATGCCGTGGGAGGGCTACAACTACGAGGACGGCATCATCGTTTCCGAGCGCGTCGTCCGCGATGACCTGCTCACCTCGGTGAACATCTCCCGTCACGAGACCGATGCCCGCGACACGAAGCTCGGCCCCGAGGAGATCACCCGCGAGATCCCGAATCTCGGAGAGGACATGCTCGCCAACCTCGACGATGACGGCATCATCCGCATCGGCGCCGAGGTTGGCCCTGGTGACATCCTGGTTGGCAAGGTCACGCCCAAGGGCGAGACCGCTGCCACCTCCGAGGAGCGCCTGCTCCGCGCCATCTTTGGCGCCAAGGCCCACGACGTGCGCGACACCTCGCTTAAGATGCCGCATGGCGCCTACGGCCGTGTCGTCGACGTGGTGCGCTTCAGCCGTGAGGCCGGCGACGACCTCCCGCCTGGAGTCAACGAGCTCGTCCGCGTCTTCGTGGCCCAGCGCCGCAAGATCCAGCAGGGCGACAAGATCGCCGGTCGTCACGGCAACAAGGGTGTCGTGTGCCGCGTCCTGCCGGTCGAGGACATGCCCTACATGGCCGACGGCACGCCCGTCGACGTCCTGCTCGACCCGCTGGGCGTTCCGTCCCGTATGAACGTCGGCCAGCTGCTCGAGTGTCACCTCGGCTGGGCCGCCGCCCACGGCTGGGATCGCGACAACGCCGACTCCAAGACCTACGTTCCCGGCCCGATGCCGGTTGCCACGCCGGTCTTCGACGGTGCCACCGACGTTGAGGTTGCCGAGGCCATTCGCCGCACCAACATCAACCTCGTGAACCGCGCACGCGAGCTTTACGGCGACAACATGGACGAGCAGTTCGTGCCGCAGCTCAACAACTTCGGCAAGACCACGCTCTACGACGGCCGCACCGGCGAGGCGTTCCGCGACAAGATCACGGTGGGCACGAGCTACATCCTGAAGCTCGGCCACATGGTCGACGACAAGATCCACGCCCGTTCGACCGGCCCGTACAGCCTCGTCACCCAGCAGCCGCTCGGCGGCAAGGCCCAGTTCGGCGGCCAGCGCTTCGGCGAGATGGAGGTGTGGGCGCTCTACGCCTACGGCGCCTCCAACGTGCTGCAGGAGATCCTCACGGTCAAGTCCGACGACACCAATGGCCGCGTCAAGACGTACGAGTCCATCGTCAAGGGCGAGAACGTCCCCGACGCCGGCATTCCCGAGTCCTTCAAGGTTCTCGTCAAGGAGATTCGCTCCCTCGCGCTGGACATCGAGCCGATCTCCTACAAGAAGCGTGCCGCCAAGGACGCCGAGGACACCGAGGCCAAGTCCGAGAACCCAGTCGACGTCTTCGCCGGCGAGGGCGTGGCCGAGGACCTCATTGGCGAGCCTGCCGACGATGCCGCCGCGTCTTCTGATGACGCCGGCGCCGCCCTCGTCGCCGATTCCACGAACGATAAGGAGTAGCGAACCGTGGCAGATTTCGACACCACAGATTTCGACGCCATCAAGATCTCCCTCGCCTCCGCCGACGACATTCGCAGCTGGTCGCACGGTGAGGTGAAGAAGCCGGAGACGATTAACTACCGCACGCTCAAGCCGGAGAAGGACGGCCTGTTCTGCGAGAAGATCTTCGGTCCGGTCAAGGACTGGGAGTGCTCCTGCGGCAAGTACAAGGGCATCCGCTTCAAGGGCATCGTCTGCGAGCGCTGCGGCGTTGAGGTCACGAGCGCCAAGGTGCGTCGTGGGCGCATGGGCCACATCGAGCTCGCCGCTCCCGTCTCGCACATCTGGTACTTCAAGAGCCCGACGAGCTTCCCGCTCTCGCGCCTCCTTGACATGAAGTCCAAGGACCTGGAGAAGGTCCTGTACTTCGCCAGCTACGTCATCACGAGCGTCGACACCGAAGCCCGCGAGGCCGACGCCGCCGACCTCAAGGAGGAGCTGGCCGCCGACATCGAGCAGCTCGACGCCGAGCGCGACGAGCAGATCGAGCGTATGCGTCAGGACCAGGCCGACGGCGTCGTCGACGAGTTCGACGGCACCGAGGTCCTCTCCGACGACGAGCTCGCCGCTGCCATCGTGGACCTGCGCGAGGAGTACGAGGAGGAGAAGCAGCTCCGCACCGAGGCGTATGAGAAGTTTATGCAGCTTCAGGAGCGCGAGCTCATCTCCGACGAGAGCCTCTTCCGTGAGATGAAGCGCTACTACTCCATCTACTTCAAGGGTGGCATGGGCGCCGAGGCCGTTCGCGAGCTTCTGCGTGCCATCGACCTCGAGAAGACCGCCGTGGAGCTCCGCGCGATCATCGCCGACGACAAGGGCCAAAAGCAGCGCCGCGAGAAGGCCGTCAAGCGCCTTGAGGTCGTCGACGCCTTCCTCGAGGGCCACAACGACCCGGCGAACATGATCCTTGACGTCATTCCCGTCATCCCGCCCGATCTGCGCCCGATGGTGCAGCTCGACGGTGGCCGCTTCGCCGCGTCCGACCTCAACGACCTCTATCGTCGCGTGGTCAACCGCAACAACCGACTCAAGCGCCTGCTTGACCTTGACGCGCCCGCGATCATCGTCAACAACGAGAAGCGCATGCTGCAGGAGTCCGTCGACGCCCTGTTTGACAACGGTCGTCGTGGGCGTCCGGTCACCGGTCGTGGCGGTCGTCCGCTGAAGTCCCTCGCCGAGGCTCTCAAGGGCAAGCAGGGCCGCTTCCGTCAGAACCTGCTTGGTAAGCGCGTCGACTACTCCGGCCGTTCCGTCATCGTCACGGACCCGCAGCTCAAGCTCCACCAGTGCGGCCTGCCCAAGGCCATGGCGCTCGAGCTCTTCAAGCCGTTCGTCATGCGTCGTTTCGTCGAGCTTGGCGGCAAGAACGAGAACATCAAGAGCGCCAAGCGCGCCATCGAGCGTTCCGAGCCGAAGGTCTGGGACGTGCTGGAGGAGGTCATTAAGGACCGCCTCGTCCTGCTGAACCGCGCCCCGACGCTGCACCGTCTGTCGATTCAGGCCTTTGAGCCGGTCCTCGTCGAAGGCAAGGCCATCCACCTGCACCCGCTCGTGTGCGCCCCCTTCAACGCAGACTTCGATGGCGACCAGATGTCCGTCCATGTGCCGCTGTCCACCAAGGCCCAGACCGAGGCCCGCGTGCTCATGCTCTCGAGCAACAACCTGCGCTCGCCGGCTTCCGGCAAGGTGCTCACGGTGCCGTCCCAGGACATGGTCTTTGGCGTCTACTTCCTCACGACGTCCAAGGACAACGCCGAGGGCGATGGTCGCGTGTTCGCGAGCTTCGAGGACGTGCTGACTGCCTACGACAACCGCATCAAGCTCGATATACAGGCCAAGATTCAGGTCCGCGTCAGCGTCAAGGATGCCAACGTCGAGGTTGAAGGCCGCAAGATCTTCCGCGTCCGCAACGCCGGCGGCGAGACGGTGGACTACGACGTCACCGACAAGCCCGCACGATTCGAGACCACGGCCGGTCGCATCATCTTCAACCGTCAGTGCCTGCCCGCCGACTATCCCTTCATCAACTACAAGATGGTGAAGAGCGACATGGGCAAGCTCGTGAACGACTGCACGGACCGATACCCGCTCGCGCAGGTGGAGCCGATCCTGGACGCCATCAAGTACGCCGGCTTCCACTTCGCCACCCGCGCCGGCCTGACGGTCTCCGTGTGGGACGCCGTGATCCCCGACTGCAAGAAGCACATGCTTGTCGAGGCTCAGGCCAACGTCAACGAGATCAACGAGTACTACGAGGACGGCTTCCTCTCCGAGGCGGAGCGTCACGCCGAGGTCATTAACGCCTGGACCGAGTGCACCGAGGCGCTCGGTAAGGCGATGCTCGAGGGCTTCGACGACGACAACCCCATTTACATGATGGCCGACTCGGGCGCCCGTGGTTCCAAGACGCAGCTGCGTCAGCTCGCTGGTATGCGAGGCCTCATGGCCGACATGTCCGGTGACACCATCGACCTCCCGATTAAGGCGAACTTCCGCGAGGGCCTGCTGCCGCTCGAGTACTTCATCTCCACGTACGGCGCCCGTAAGGGCCTCGTCGACACGGCCTCGCACACGTCCGACTCCGGTTACCTCACCCGTCGTCTCGTCGACGTCGCGCAGGACGTCATCGTCCGCGAGGAGGACTGCGGCACCACCGAGGGCGTTGCCTACAACCTGGTCAAGCCGGGCACCGATGACCTGAACGTCGACCTCATCGGCCGTTGTGTCCTCGATGACCTCATCGCCCCCGAGACGGGCGAGGTCCTTATCCCGAAGGACGGCTACATCGAGTCTGCCGCCGACATCCAGCGCCTCGTCGACTCCGGCCTCAAGAAGGTCGAGCTTCGCGCCCTGCTGACCTGCCGTTCCAAGAACGGCGTCTGCCAGAAGTGCTACGGCTGGGATCTCTCCACGCGTCGTCCGGTCAACGTGGGCACCGCGGTGGGCATCATTGCCGCCCAGTCCATCGGCGAGCCGGGCACGCAGCTGACGATGCGTACGATTCACTCCGGCGGCGTCGCTGGCGTCGACGACATTACGCAGGGCCTGCCGACTGTCGGCCGCATGTTCGACGTCGTCGGCAACGTCAACGAGAAGATCCTTGGCCGCGAGGCTGACCTGGCCCCGCTCTCGGGCAAGCTCTCCATCCAGCCCGAGCAGACCGAGTACCTCGTGCGCATCCTCGATTCCGAGGATCCGAGCCGCATTCTCGACGAGAAGCGCATCCCGGCGTCCGCCCGCTTCATGCCGGGCATCGAGGACGGCTGCGACGTTCGCGCCGGCGACCAGATCACCAAGGGCTTCGTTAACTTCCGCAACCTGCGCAGGCTCACGGACATCGAGAGCACGATGCACACGTTCGTCGAGAGCGTCAAGGACGTCTACACGTCCCAGGGCGTTGAGCTGAACGACAAGCACATCGAGGTCATCGCGCGCCAGATGCTGCGCCGCGTCCAGATCACCAACCCCGGTGACTCCAAGTACCTCATGGGCCAGTACATCGACCGCTACGAGTTTGCCGATACGGTTAACGAGATCACCCTCGCCGGTGGCACGCCGCCTGAGGCCGAGCCCTCGATCCTCGGTACGCTCAAGGTGGCCAGCTCCATCGACTCCTGGCTCTCCAGCGCGTCGTTCATCCGTACCGCCGGCGTCCTCACCGAGGCCGCCATCTCCGGCGAGGTGGACCACCTCATGGACCTCAAGTCCAACGTCATCGTGGGCAAGAAGATTCCGGCTGGTACGGGTCTTGCCGCCTACAACGACGTCGAGCTCACCTACCACGGCCAGCGCATCGACGGCCCCACGGCCCCGACTGCCAAGAGCCTGCCCGAGTGGGCGCCCAACGAGCTCAAGGAGGTTGAGGAGCAGCTGCCGCAGCAGTTCGAGTGGGTTGGTGACGACTATGGCTACCCCGGCGTCTACTCCAAGAACGGCCGCACGCTCTCGAGCGAGGACGCCAAGCTCTACCTCTTTGACGACCTTGGTGTCTCGCAGCGCTGGACCAACAAGTTTGGCGAGGTGGGCATCGAGACCGTGGGCGACCTCATCGGCAAGACCGAAGACGACCTGCTGCATATCGATGGCATCGGCGCCAAGGCTATCGAGGAGCTGCGTCATGGTCTGGAAGAGCGCAACCTCCTCTATATCCTCGAGCCTGACGATGACGCCGCGGACGACGAGGACCTGTCTCAGCTCCTGAACATGGTCTTCAGCCCGGATGCGGACTCCGACGTCATGCTCGGCGCCTCCTCGTCTGCGCCGCACCACTATGACGATGACGAGCTCATCGGCGGCGGCTCCTCCGACTCGGAGAAGAAGCCGGACGTGATCAATGAGGGGCTCGACTCCCTCGACGATCTGCTCTCCAACGTCGTCCGTCGAGACGGCCTGATCGGTGGCGACGAGGACTAGCTCTAGCAGCGGTTATCTCGTAGGAGATCAGTAAGGTACAAAGCGGGGCTGTGAGTATGTGTCACAGCCCCGCTTTTCATATGGCTCAGGCTTGGCCGTCACTTCGGCGCCAACCGTGAGCTTTTCCAAGAACGTTGGGCATCTCGTCCATTCCGCTCGCAGGTCGCTTCATGTGCAGCTTCTTGCGGGCGGTTATATGAATACGGCGTTGGTGAAATGTGGAGATGGATACGCCCGGCACCGTGGCGTTTTGACACCTCAAATTTCGAGGCGTATTGTTCCAGCTTGCGCCTATTCAGGGTGGCGTCGTGCTGCGTCGCCTTCACATGTTGAACAAGCGCAGGAAGCAGATAGGTAAGAAGGAGAGAAGCTTTGCCTACTATCAACCAGCTCGTCCGCCAGGGCCGCACCTCGATTAAGAGTAAGTCCAAGAACGCCGCCCTTAAGCACAACCCGCAGAAGCGCGGCGTGTGCACCCGCGTCTTCACGACCACCCCGAAGAAGCCGAACTCGGCCCTTCGTAAGGTCGCCCGTGTCCGTCTCGTCAACGGCATCGAGGTTACCGCCTACATCCCGGGCGAGGGTCACAACCTGCAGGAGCACTCCATCGTGCTCGTCCGCGGTGGCCGTGTCCGCGACCTCCCTGGTGTGCGCTACAAGATCATCCGTGGCGCCTACGACTGCGCGGCCGTCCAGGACCGCAAGCAGGCCCGTTCCCGCTACGGTGCCAAGCGCGGCTAAGCTCGCCCGCCTTCGTAATCGTTACCGCCTCGCAAGGGGCTGATCCTGTAAGGAGTTCTACATGCCGCGTCGTGCAGCAGCCAGCCGTCGTGAGATCACGCCGGATGCCGTCTACAACAATCGTCTCGTGACCCAGCTCATCAACAAGGTCCTTCTCGACGGTAAGAAGTCCGTCGCCGAGCGCATCGTCTACGGTGCCTTCGACCAGGTCAAGGAGAAGACCGAGTCTGATCCGCTGTCCGTCTTCAAGAAGGCCATGGACAACGTTCGCCCGACCCTCGAGTGCAAGCCGAAGCGTGTCGGCGGCGCCACCTACCAGGTGCCGATGGAGGTCAACTCCCGTCGTGCCACCACGCTGGCCATCCGCTGGATCGTCACCTTCTCTCGCGCCCGCAAGGAGAACACCATGGCCGAGCGTCTCGCCAACGAGATCATCGACGCCTCCAACGGCGTGGGTGCCTCCGTCAAGAAGCGCGAGGACATGTACAAGATGGCCGAGGCCAACCGCGCCTTCTCGCACTATCGCTGGTAAACAGAGATACGTAGAGGAGTAATCACTCATGGCAAAGAGCAAGTACACGCTCAAGGACATGCGTAACATCGGCATCATGGCCCACATCGATGCCGGTAAGACCACGACCACCGAGCGAATCCTGTACTACACGGGCAAGACCCACAAGATCGGCGAGGTCCACGACGGCGCCGCCACCATGGACTGGATGGTTCAGGAGCAGGAGCGTGGCGTGACCATTCAGTCCGCCGCCACCACGTGCTTCTGGAAGGACAGCGTCATCCAGATCATCGATACCCCGGGTCACGTGGACTTCACGGCCGAGGTCGAGCGCTCCCTGCGCGTCCTCGACGGTGCCGTGGCGGTCTTCGATGCCGTCGCCGGCGTCCAGCCGCAGTCCGAGACCGTGTGGCGTCAGGCTCACAACTACAACGTCCCGCGCATCGCCTTCATCAACAAGTATGACCGTGTGGGCTCCGACTTCGAGCACGCCATCGACACCATGAAGGAGCGCCTGCACGCCAACGCCGTTGCCGCGCAGCTCCCCATGGGCGCCGAGGACCAGTTCTGGGGTCTCATCGACCTCGTGACCATGACCGCTTGGGACTTCAAGGAAGACGCCAAGGGCATGATCTACCCCGAGGCCATGGATGCTATCCCCGAGGAGTTCGCCGACGCCGCTGCCGAGAAGCGCGAGGAGCTGCTCGACGCTGCCTCCAACTTCGATGACGAGCTGATGGAGCTTATCCTCGAGGAGGCCGAGATTCCCGTCGACAAGCTCAAGGCGGCTCTCCGCAAGGGTGTTATTGCCAACGAGCTCAACCTCGTCTTCGTGGGCTCCGCCTACAAGAACAAGGGCATCCAGGAGCTCCTCGACGCCGTCGTGGACTACCTTCCGAGCCCGCTCGACGTCCCGCCGGTGGAGGGCACCGACCCCAAGTCCAAGGAGACGATTACCCGCAAGGCCGACAACAAGGAGCCGTTCTCCGCTCTGGCCTTCAAGATCCAGACCGACCCGTTCGTCGGTAAGCTTACCTACTTCCGCGTGTACTCCGGTACCGCCGAGGCCGGTAGCTACGTCTACAACGCCACCAAGGGCGACCGCGAGCGTCTGGGCCGCATTCTCGAGATGAACGCCCACGACCGCACCGACCGTGAGGCGTGCGCCACGGGCGACATCGTCGCTGCCGTGGGTCTCAAGAAGACCACCACGGGCGACACCCTTTGCGACGAGGCTCACCAGATCATCCTCGAGTCCATCGAGTTCGCCGACCCTGTCATCGACGTCGCCGTCGAGCCGAAGACCAAGGCCGAGCAGGACAAGATGTCCGTTGGTCTGGCCAAGCTGGCCGAGGAGGACCCGACCTTCCAGGTCCACACCGACCAGGAGACCGGCCAGACGATCATTGCCGGCATGGGCGAGCTGCACCTCGAGATCATCGTCGACCGCCTGAAGCGCGAGTTCAACGTTGACTGCAACGTGGGCAAGCCGCAGGTTGCCTACCGCGAGACCGCTGGTCACGCTGTCAAGCACGCCGAGGGCAAGTTCGTCCGCCAGTCCGGCGGCCGTGGCCAGTACGGCCACGCCGTTATCGACATGGAGCCGCAGGAGTCCGGCAAGGGCTACGAGTTCGTCAACGCCATCGTTGGCGGCGTCGTGCCGAAGGAGTACATCCCCTCCATCGACAAGGGCATCCAGGAGGCGCTCGAGAACGGCGTCATCGCCGGTTACCCGGTCGTCGACATCAAGGTGACCCTCATCGACGGCTCCTACCACGAGGTCGACTCCTCCGAGGCCGCGTTCAAGATCGCCGGTTCCATGGCCATCAAGGACGCCCTCAAGAAGTCCGACCCCGTCCTTCTCGAGCCGATTGAGGACGTCGAGGTCGAGACGCCGCAGCAGTACCTTGGCGACGTCATGGGCAACCTGAACTCCCGTCGTGGCCAGATCCAGGGCATGGAAGACCGCAACGGCACCACGTCCATCAAGGCCAAGGTGCCCCTGGGCGAGATGTTCGGCTACGCCACGGACCTTCGTTCCCAGACCCAGGGTCGCGCGAGCTACACCATGCAGTTCAGCGATTACGAGCCGGTGCCGAAGTCGGTTGCCGAGGAGCTCGTCAGCAAGGCCGGCGGCAACGCCTAAGCAAAGCCCACACAGTAACGACCGGGTGCGCGCAGAAGCGAGGCACGCACCCGCCGATGGAGGTTCCAAGTGTCTAACCAGAAGATCCGCATTCGCCTGAAGGGCTTTGACCACGAGGTCGTCGACCAGTCCGCGAAGCTCATCGTTGACACCGCCCAGAAGACGGGCGCTAAGGTGTCCGGTCCCATCCCTCTGCCCACCGAGCGCAACCTGTACACGGTCATCCGCTCGCCTCACAAGGACAAGGACTCCCGCGAGCAGTTCGAGATGCGCACCCACAAGCGCCTCATCGACATCCTCGAGCCGACGAGCTCCACGGTTGACTCGCTGATGCGTCTCGACCTGCCTGCTGGCGTCGACATCGAGATCAAGCTCTAAGGTAGGCTTACTTACCTGACGGAGGCCCGTCCTCGTACTGCACGGAAACGCCCTCGCCGCATTAAGCGCGGCTGAGATTTGTTCCTTTGCATGCACGAGGGCGGGCCTCCTGCTGTTTGCTCACTTGAATTGTCGCGAGATGCTAGGCGGCAGGTCTGCCATCGCTCGTTGCTCTATTTGCCGGGTTGGGGCGAGCCTCTTGCCATTCCTTTTGGGATGCCAGGCGATAGGGTGGCATCGCTCGCTGCTTCTTTGTTGGGGGAGGGCATGCGCTCTCTATTATTTGGAGAGTGTATGGAGTGGGTTTTGGAGCCGTATACTTCAAAGGTAGCGCTTTTAGGGGCATGCTGTGCCGAGGCCAAACACACGGTCTCGGGCGTATCCCTCGAACGGGCTTGAGACGGTTCTCCCGTCCGCCGGCAACGCGAGGGAAGCCGCAGCTCACAGCCAACGCCCTCACCCGCGCGGTTCTTGTAGGTTGTGGTCCGCTGGGGCCGGGCGCAAGGGGCGCTCGCATCTACCCATGACCACCGAAGGTAAGGAACGTGTATGGTCAGCACCATCCTCGGCCGCAAGATCGGGATGACCCAGGTGTTTGACGAGGACGACAACGTCGTGCCCGTCACGGTCATCCAGGCCGGCCCCTGCGTTGTCTCGCAGGTCAAGAGCGTTGAGACCGACGGCTACAACGCCGTTCAGATCGGTTTCGGCGACATCAAGAAGAAGCGCGTGAACAAGCCGATGGCGGGTCACTTCGCCAAGGCCGGCGTTGAGCCGATGCGCTACCTCCGCGAGGTCCGCGTCGAGGACGCCTCCGCGCACAACGTTGGCGATGTCGTCACCGTTGCCGACTTCTCCGAGGTCAAGAGTGTCGACGTCACCGGCACCTCCAAGGGCAAGGGCTTCCAGGGCACCATCAAGCGCTGGAACTTCGCCTGCGGCCCCATCACCCACGGCTCCCGCAACCAGCGTCGTCCGGGTTCCATCGGTCAGTGCGCCTATCCGTCCCGCGTGCGCAAGGGCCTTCACATGGCCGGCCACATGGGCGACGAGCGCGTTACCGTCAAGAACCTCAAGCTGGTCCGCATCGACGCTGAGCAGAACCTCATGCTCGTCAAGGGTGCCGTCCCTGGTGCCAAGAACGCCCTCGTGTCGGTCCGCATGGCCTAAGGGCCTAGAGCAACGAACCTTTAGGCTACCAAGGAGAACATGATGTCCAACATCGAAATCAAGAACGTGGAGGGCCAGGCGGCGGGCACCGTCGAGCTCAGCTCCAGCGTTTACGGCATTGAGCCGCACATCCCCGTCGTCCACCAGGTTGTGACCGTTCAGCTCGGCAACCTCCGTCAGGGCACCCACGACACCAAGGGTCGCTCCGAGGTCTCCGGCGGCGGCGCCAAGCCTTGGCGTCAGAAGGGCACCGGTCGTGCCCGCCAGGGTTCCATCCGTGCCACCCAGTGGGTCGGCGGCGGCGTGCCCTTCGGCCCCACCCCGCGTACCCACAACCGTCGCCTGAACAACAAGGAGGTCAAGCTCGCCATGCGCAGCGTGCTCTCCGGCAAGCTCCGCGATGGCGAGCTCACGGTTGTCGACAACTATGGCTTCGACAAGCCCTGCACCAAGCAGGCGGTCGCCATGCTCAAGGCCCTGGGCCTCGAGGGCAAGCGCGTCACCCTCGTTGTCGCCGACGACGACATCTTCACCTACCTGTCCTTCCGCAACGTCGAGACCGTCCGTCTCGTCGCTTGCAGCGAGGCCACCACGCACGCCCTGATCGACAACGCCGCCCTCGTGCTCGACGCGGCTGGCGCCAAGTACTTCGAGGAGGTGCTTGCGTAAATGAACTCCGTCTACAACGTCATCATTCGCCCGATCGTCACCGAGCGTTCCTTTGACCTGATGAGCAACAACAAGTACACCTTCGAGGTTGCCGCCAATGCTCCCAAGGAGGAGATTGCCGACGCCATCGAGAAGATCTTCGACGTGAAGGTTGTCAAGGTGAACACCATGTGGGTCAAGCCCAAGACGAAGCGCGTCCGCTATGTTGCCGGCCAGACCCGTCGCTGGAAGAAGGCCATCGTCACCCTCGCCGAGGGCGACACCATCGAGGTCTTTGGTCAGCAGGCTGCCCAAGAGTAGCCCAGGCACCTCCGTCCCCGCGTAAGCGGGGGCGAGTCCTTGCCAAGCGTATGGATACGCTCGGCACCGTGGTAATCCGGCGTCATCCCGCCGAGGCCACTGGCCTCATCCCTTGAGCGGGATGGCCAACGGAAACAGAAAGGGAAAGTAAACATGGCAGTTAAGCACCTCAAGCCCACGAGCGCAGGCAGGCGCTTCCAGACGGTTTCGGACTTCGCCGAGATCACCTGCACCAAGCCTGAGAAGTCGCTGCTCGAGCCCCTGCCCAACAAGGCCGGCCGCAACAACAACGGTCGCGTCACAACCCGTCACCAGGGCGGCGGCCACAAGCGTCAGTACCGCATCATCGACTTCAAGCGTCGCAAGGATGGCGTGCCCGCCAAGGTCGCCACGATCGAGTATGACCCCAACCGCTCTGCTCGCATCGCCCTGCTTCACTACCTCGATGGCGCCAAGGCCTACATCCTCTGCCCGAAGGGCCTCTCTGTGGGCGACATGGTCGTTTCCGGCCCCGAGGCCGACATCAAGCCGGGCAACGCTCTGCCCCTGTCTGAGATTCCCGTCGGTACGCTCGTGCACGCCGTCGAGTTCCAGCCGGGCAAGGGCGCCGCTATCGCCCGTTCCGCTGGCAACTCCTGCCAGCTGATGGGCAAGGAGGGCGGCTACGCCATCCTCCGCATGCCGTCTTCCGAGATGCGCCGCGTCCTCGACACCTGCCGCGCTACCATCGGCGAGGTTGGCAATGCCGATCACGCCAACATCAAGATCGGCAAGGCCGGTCGTAACCGCTGGAAGGGCGTCCGTCCGACGGTCCGCGGTACGGTCATGAACCCGGTCGACCACCCGCACGGCGGCGGCGAGGGCAAGAACCACACCTCCGGTCGTCCGTCCGTTTCTCCGTGGGGCAAGCCGGCCAAGGGCAAGAAGACGCGCGATCCGAAGAAGTCGACGAACCGTCTGATCATCCGTCGTCGCAAGACGAAGTAGTCGGAACACGAGAAGTAGGAGAAAGCACTTATGAGCAGAAGTCTCAAGAAGGGCCCGTTCGTGGAGACTCGCCTCCTTTCGCGTGTTGCCGCGCAGAACGAGGCTGGTACCAAGGAGGTCATCAAGACCTGGTCGCGTGCCTCCACCATCTTCCCGGAGATGGTTGGTCACACCATCGCCGTCCACGATGGCCGCAAGCACGTGCCCGTGTACGTCACCGAGTCCATGGTTGGTCACAAGCTGGGCGAGTTCGCTCCGACCCGCACCTTCCGCGGTCACAAGGCCAACTAGGGGGTACTGAGTAATGGCTAAGAAGAAGATTGAGGGCCAGGTTTCCGCAACGGCCAAGTACGTGCGCGTTGCTCCGCGCAAGGCCCGTATGGTTGTCGACCTGATTCGCAACAAGTCCGTCGATCGCGCCCTCGAGATCCTCCAGTTCTCCGAGCGCGCCGTGTCCGTGGACGTCGAGAAGGTCCTGCGCTCCGCCGTGGCCAACGCCTACCAGAACAACGGCATGCGTCCGGACTCTCTCGTCGTCGCCGAGGCCTACGTTGACGAGGGCCCGACGCTCAAGCGCATCCGTCCGCGCGCCAAGGGCTCCGCGAGCCGCATCAACAAGCGCACGAGCCACATCACCGTTACCGTCGCTGCTCGAAAGGAGGCGTAAGACCACATGGGACAGAAGGTTTCCCCCACTGGTTTCCGTCTCGGCGTCACCGAGAACTGGCGCTCCCGTTGGTACGCCGACAAGGATTACGCCACCACGCTCGGCAATGACCTCGAGATCCGCAAGTTCCTGACCAAGCGCCTCGCCAAGGCCGCACTCTCCCGCGTTGAGATCGACCGTGCCGGCGACAAGGTCAAGGTCACCATCTTCTCCGGTCGTCCTGGTGTCGTTATCGGCAAGAAGGGCGCCGAGATCGACGCCCTGCGCGGCGAGCTCGAGAAGATCGCCAAGGTCGGTAAGGGCCAGATCAACGTCGACGTCATCGAGGTCAAGCGCCCCGAGCTCGACGCCTCCCTGGTTGCCCAGTCCATCGCCGAGCAGCTCGAGCAGCGCATCGCCTTCCGTCGCGCCATGCGCAAGGCCGTTCAGTCTGCCCGCAAGGCTGGCGCCAAGGGCATCCGTATTCAGTGCTCCGGTCGTCTCGGCGGCGCCGAGATGGGTCGTCGCGAGTGGTACCGCGAGGGTCGCGTGCCCCTGCACACGCTGCGTGCCTGCATCGACTTCGGCGAGGCCACCGCTCGCACCACCATGGGTGCCTGCGGCGTGAAGGTCTGGATCTACGTGGGCGAGAAGCTTCCCGGCCAGCCCAAGCCGCAGCCGTCCCTCGAGGGCTCTTCGCGCCCCCGTCGCCGCAATGAGAGGAGGGGCAACTAATGCTGGCTCCTAAGCGCATCCTTCACCGCAAGGTGCAGCGTGGCTCCATGAAGGGCCACGCCAAGGGTAACACCCAGGTCTACTTTGGTGAGTACGGCATCCAGGCCCTCGAGGCTCACTGGATCACCAACCGCCAGATCGAGGCCGCCCGTATTGCCATGACCCGTTACATGAAGCGTGGCGGTAAGGTCTGGATCACCATCTTCCCGGACAAGCCCGTCTCCAAGAAGCCCGCCGAGACCCGCATGGGTAAGGGTAAGGGCAACCCCGAGGAGTGGGTTGCCGTGGTCAAGCCCGGCCGCGTCATGTTCGAGGTTGGTGGCGTCGACGAGGCCGTCGCCAAGGAGGCCCTGCGCCTCGCGCAGCACAAGCTGCCCATCAAGACCAAGATCATCACCCGTGCCAAGCAGGCTGGGGAGGATAAGTAGCCATGAAGATGACCGATATCCGCGAGCTCTCTGACGAGCAGCTCTCCAAGAAGCTTGAGGACAGCCGCGCTGAACTCTTTAACCTTCGCTTCCAGATGGCTACGAGCCAGCTCGACAACACGGCTCGTCTGAAGACCGTCAAGCGTGACATTGCCCGTATCCTGACCGAGCAGCGCGCCCGTCAGATCGCAGCGGAGACCGCCGCTGCGGCCAAGTAGAGTCTAGGGAGTAGAACATGAGCGATACCGAGGCTCGCAATCACCGCAAGGTGCGCACTGGCGTCGTTACCTCGATTTCCGGCAATAAGTCCATTGTCGTGACGATTCAGAACCGCAAGGCGCACCCCAAGTACCGCAAGATGATGACCGTCACCAAGAAGCTTCACGCTCACGACGAGGAGTGCGTTGCCCACGTTGGCGACACCGTCGAGGTCATGGAGACCCGTCCTCTGTCTGCGACGAAGCGCTGGCGTCTCGTCAAGGTCGTCGAGGCCGCGAAGTAACTGCCAAGGCCACATCACCGGCTCACGTGCACCGCGCGTGTGGGCGCACCTCTGAGCCGGTTGTATTCGAAAGGGATTTGCAATGATTCAGATGCAAACCATGCTCACCGTTGCCGATAACTCCGGCGCCAAGCGCGTGAGGTGCATTAAGGTCCTGGGCGGCTCCAAGCGTCGTTACGCCGGTCTCGCCGACGTCTTCATCGCTGCCGTGCAGGAGGCCACCCCGGGTGGCTCCGTTAAGAAGGGCGATGTCGTTCGTTGCGTCGTCGTTCGTACGGCTAAGGAGACCCGTCGCAAGGACGGCAGCTACATCAAGTTCGATCAGAACGCCTGCGTCCTGATTGACAAGGATGGTTCGCCCAAGGGCACCCGTATCTTCGGGCCCGTCGCCCGCGAGCTCCGCGATCACAAGTACATGAAGATCGTCTCGCTCGCGCCCGAGACGCTGTAGGAGGATCCACCATGTCTATGGCTAAGATGAAGATCAAGAAGGGCGACACCGTCCAGGTGCTTTCCGGCAAGGACAAGGGCAAGCGCGGCACCGTCGTTCGCGCCATCCCCTCCGAGCACAAGGTTGTCGTCGAGGGCGTCGCCGTGGCCAAGAAGGCCCAGAAGCCCACGCAGGAGAACCAGCAGGGCGGCTTCGTCAACAAGGAGATGCCGATTGACGTCTCCAACGTTGCCCTGATTGACCCCAAGACCGACAAGCCCACGCGCGTCGGCTACCGCATCGAGGAGGACGGCACCAAGGTGCGCGTCGCCAAGAAGAGCGGCGAGGTTATCCCCGACCCCTACAAGAAGTAGCCACAAGCTATAACTTGTCTTTGAAGCCCCGGCCAAACTCTGGTCGGGGCTTTTTCGTACCGCTCCGGCGCCTAAATGCGCCGCTTATGGAATCGCCGAGCGCACCGTTTCTCCGCTGCGCGAGCCTAGTGACTGACGATTGGCAGATGCGCTCCTTAACGTGGGCGCATCTTGAAGAAAGGAGCGGGCATGGGCGTAATGGCAGAGGATACGGTAGAGATTAGTCCCGATGAACTCGACAACTACCTGCGCTCCAACACGCGCGTATTCGCTAAGGTGGGGGAGGGCACGTATTACGTCACCCACACCGATGGTTATTGGCGCGTGCAGGATTGCGGCAAGCTCAACGAGAAGGGTCACTTCACCGATTGCTCCGAGCTTGTTCCTACGGTCAACGAGGTGCTGCACCTTCGCTGCATCGATGGGAAGAGCCTGTATGACCTGGCCGAAGAGGCCGAGTTCTACGCGAGCCTCGACCAGTAGGGCTTTATGTGTTCTGACCTCATTGCATAGGCTTTCGATGGGCGACTCCTTCTGGGGTCGCCCATTTGTGCATGATGCGTGGATGAGTCCTCGTCCGCGCGCGGCAACGCAACTTTCTCCTAGCAAAATACCTAGCAAAGGCATATCCTTGTGAGCTGCACTGTGAAGGCTCCTGCCGGTTAGCCGCCGGCGGGAGGTACGAGGGCAACGGAGCACGCGGCATGCCAAGCGTGCCAGAGTCTTGGTCTCACGTCAGGACGAGGGCTTGCGCCAACCCCGTATGTCAATTCCCAAGAAGGAGTGAACATGGCTGAAGAGAAGTACATCCCCCGCTTCAAGACCTTGTACAAGGACGAGGTCCGCGCCAAGCTCATCGAGCAGTTTGGCTACACCAACCCGATGACCGTTCCGCAGATTGAGAAGATCGTCGTGAACATGGGCGTTGGCGAGGCCGCCACGGACTCCAAGGCCATCGACGGTGCCGTCGCCGACCTTCGTTCCATCACCGGCCAGCAGCCGACCATCCGTCGCGCCCGCAAGTCCATCGCTACCTTCCACCTCCGTGAGGGTCAGCCCATCGGCGCCAAGGTCACCCTCCGTGGCGACCGCATGTGGGACTTCCTCGATCGCCTGATCTGCATCGCTATCCCGCGAATCCGCGACTTCCGCGGCATCTCCCCGAAGAGCTTCGACGGCCGTGGCAACTTCTCCATGGGCGTCACCGAGCAGCTCATCTTCCCGGAGATTGACTTCGACAAGATCGATCACACCCGCGGCATGGACATCACCATCGTCACCACGGCCAAGACGAACGAGGAGGCCAAGGCCCTTCTCGATGGCTTCAAGTTCCCGTTCAAGCAGGCCTAAGTAGGTACCTTCGCCGCCGGGTTTCGGCCTGGCGGCGTCTTGCCGCCTCGGCGGCAGATACAGTAGCCGCGCAGAAAGCGTGGCCGAACACTCCGAAGGAGGATTTGTGGCTAAGACATCGATGATCGTCAAGGCTCAGCGAGAGCCGAAGTTCTCGACGCGCACCCAGAACCGTTGCCAGCGCTGTGGCCGTCCGCACAGCGTCTATCGCAAGTTCGGGCTGTGCCGCGTGTGCTTCCGCGAGCTCGCGAGCAAGGGCGAGCTTCCTGGCGTCCGCAAGGCGAGCTGGTAGGTCTTCCTATCTGCTCCAGGTCGTAGGAAGACTCCCGTCCAGGCACTCCGGCCAAGGGCCGGCGTGAACCGGATGAAGAGGTTCATCCCCAACGAAGGAGAATCCCAATGAACGTTACCGATCCGATTGCAGACATGCTGACGCGCATCCGCAACGGCAACACCGCCGGCAAGGATGTCGTTTCCATGCCGTCGAGCAAGGTGCTCGTCGAGATCGTCCGCGTTATCGCGGAGGAGGGCTACATCGAGGGCTATGCCGTCGAGGACACCAAGCCCCAGAAGACCCTGTCTGTCACCCTCAAGTACGGTGCGCGTCACGCCCGCGTCATTCGCGGCATTAAGCGCATCTCCAAGCCGGGCCTGCGCATTTACTCCAAGGCCGAGGATCTTCCTCGCGTCCTCGGTGGCCTCGGCACCGCCATCATCTCCACGTCCAAGGGCGTGATGTGCGACCGCGATGCCCGTAAGCTCGGCGTCGGCGGCGAAGTCATCGCCTACGTCTGGTAACCCACGGCAGGATAGGAAAGGAGACACCATGTCCCGCATTGGCAAGAAGCCTGTCCAGATTCCGGCCGGGGTCACCGTGACCATCACCGGCAACCACGTGCACGTCAAGGGCCCGAAGGGCGAGCTTGACCGTTCTTTCTCCGAGCTCGTTTCCATCTCTGAGGTCGAGAACGAGGTCATCGTCGCCACCGTCGACGAGTCTCGTGAGGCCAACGCCCAGCACGGCCTGACCCGCACCCTCATTCACAACATGGTTCTCGGCGTGTCCGAGGGCTTTGAGAAGAAGCTCGAGCTCACGGGCGTCGGCTATCGTGCTGCGCTCAAGGGCAAGGACCTCGATCTTTCCCTTGGTTACTCTCACCCCGTGATCTACAAGGCTCCGCACGACATCAGCTTCCTGGTGCCCGACAACACGCACATCACCGTGCAGGGCATCTCCAAGGAGCAGGTTGGCCAGGTTGCCGCTGAGATTCGCATGAAGCGTCCGCCCGAGCCGTACAAGGGCAAGGGCATCCACTACGAGGGCGAGCACATCCGTCGTAAGCTCGGCAAGGCCGCCAAGTAGCCTCAACCCAAGCTGTCATAGAAGTCCGTCACCCTGTCAGGTGGCGGCGTGACCAAGGAGATTGTTATGGATAAGCACCAGGCTAAGAGGGCTGGCCTCAAGCGCCGCGAGCGTCGCGTTCGCTCCAAGATCAACGGCACCCCTGAGCGTCCCCGTCTCAGCGTTCACCGCACCAATGCCAACATCTACGCTCAGTTGATTGATGACGTGGATGCCAAGACCATCTGCACCGCCTCTACGCTCGACCCTGAGTTCCGTGCCCTCGGCAAGATTGGCTCCAACAAGGAGGCCGCCGAGATCGTGGGCAAGATGGTCGGCAAGCGCGCCGTCGAGAGGGGCGTTACCACGGTCACGTTCGACCGCGGTGGCCGCATCTATCACGGCCGCGTTAAGGCTCTCGCAGACGGCGCCCGCTCCGCGGGCCTTCAGTTCTAGGAGGTATCTGTAATGGCTCGTAACCCGAAGCAGCGCGACGCCTCCGAGCTCCAGGAGCGCGTCGTCTACATCCACCGCGTTTCCAAGACGGTCAAGGGTGGCCGTCGTATGTCCCTCGTCGCTCTCGTTGTCGTTGGTGACGGCAAGGGCAACGTCGGCCTCGGCATGGGCAAGTCCGCCGAGGTGCCCCTGGCCATCCAGAAGGCCTCGGACAACGCCAAGAAGAACATGTTCAAGGTGCCCGTCACCGACAAGGGCTCCATTCCTCACGATGTCATCGGCGAGTTTGGTGCCGGTCGCGTTCTCGTGAAGCCGGCCATCGAGGGTACCGGTGTTATCGCCGGCGGCCCCGTGCGTCCGCTCTTCGAGCTCGCCGGCATCAAGAACGTCCTGTCCAAGTCCATGGGCAGCAGCAACGGCCTCAACATCATCAAGGCTGCCGCCGAGGCCCTGAAGCAGCTCTCCAGCCCTGAGGAGACCGCCGAGCGCCGCGGCATCACCGTTGCCGAGATGTTTGTCGGGAAGGAGAACTAGTCATGGCGAAGACCCTCACCGTCAAGCTCGTCAAGAGCGCCACGTGTGGCGTCAAGAAGGACCAGACGGCCACCGTCCGCGCCCTTGGCCTTCACAAGATCAACAGCACCAAGGTGCTGCCTGACAATGAGAGCGTCCGCGGGATGATCTTCAAGGTCAAGCACCTCGTTACCGTGGAAGAGAACTAGGAGTCACACCCATGCAGCTTAAAGATCTCCGCCCTGCCGAGGGCTCCAAGAAGAACCGTAAGCGCATCGGTCGCGGCAACTCCTCTGGTCACGGCACCACCGCCGGCCGCGGCACCAAGGGCCAGCTCTCCCGCTCCGGTGGCGGCAAGGGCGCCGGCTTCGAGGGTGGTCAGCAGCCGCTGGCTATGCGCCTCCCGAAGCTCCCTGGCTTCAAGAACCGCAACCGTGTCGAGTACGCTCCGGTGAACGTCGCTCGTCTTGACGGTCTCTTCAACGATGGCGATGCGGTCACCGTCGAGGCTCTCGTCGAGAAGGGCGTCATCAAGCACACCTACGAGCTTGTGAAGGTCCTCGGCGACGGCGAGCTCACCAAGAAGCTCACCGTGTCCGTGGACAAGGTTTCCGCGTCTGCCAAGGCCAAGATTGAGGCCGCCGGCGGAAAGGTCGAGGCTCCGTGCTAAAAGGCATCCTCAACGCTTTTCGCGTGAAGGAGCTTCGCAATAAGATTCTGCTCACTGCGGGTATTCTCGTACTGTACAGAATCGGGGCTTATATCCCCGTGCCGGGCATCCCCTTCCAGGGGATGCTCTCGGCATATCAGTCGAACTCCGCTGCGAATAGCGCCATCGCAGTGCTGAACCTGTTCAGCGGCGGTGCACTCTCCCGTGTGTCCGTGTTCTGCCTGGGCATCATGCCCTATATCACGGCTCAGATCATCATGCAGATGCTTCAGGCCGTTATCCCGAGCCTTGGCACGCTCGCTCGTGAGGGCGAGGCTGGCCAGCGCAAGGTCACGCAGTACACGCGTTACCTCACGGTGGGTCTCGCACTTTTGAACTCTGTCGGCTACCTCTTTCTGTTCAAGAGCTCCAGCTTCGGTATTGACTTCAGCGGGACGGGCATCCCCGAGCTCCTCATGGATGTCGTGGTCATCGCTAGCATGCTCGCTGGCGCCATCCTTATCATGTGGATGGGCGAAGTCATCACGCAGCGCGGCATCGGCAACGGCATGAGCCTCATCATCTTCGCCAACATCATGGCGGGCCTGCCGACGTCGATCATCTCCTCGCTGCAGACGTCCGAGAACGGCATCATCCTCACCGTTCTCGTCGTGCTTGTGATCCTTGCTGTCGTGCCGTTCATCGTCTACATCGAGCGCGGCCAGCGTCGCATACCGGTGCAGTACGCCAAGCGAGTTGTAGGCCGTCGCGTCATGGGCGGCCAGGCCACGTACCTTCCCATCAAGGTCAACACGGCCGGCGTCATCCCCATCATCTTCGCCAGCGCAATCCTGTACCTCCCGGCGCAGATTGCTGTGTTCTTCCCTGGCGTCGATTGGATGACCACGTTTGCCAATGCCGTCAGCACGGGTTGGCTTAACTGGGCCCTCTCCGTGCTCCTCATCGTTGCCTTCGCGTACTTCTACACGTCGATGGTCTTCAACCCCGAGGAGACGGCCGACACGCTTCGCAAGCAGGGTGGTTTCATTCCGGGCGTTCGTCCCGGCCCTGCTACCGCGGCGTACATCAAGAATGTGCTGAATCACATCACGCTTCCCGGCGCCCTGTTCCTCGCGATCATCGCCGTGGTTCCGTCGATTCTCTTCACGTTCACGAGCAACTCCCTGATCCAGGCGTTTGGCGGTACCTCCATCCTCATCATGGTTGGCGTTGCCCTCGATACGATTTCCCAGGTCGAGAGTCAGCTCAAGACCCACAACTACGACGGGCTCTTCATCAAGTAGCCCTCTCGTAGAGACCTTTTTCTGGGGTCGCCGCCTTTGGGCGGTGGCCCCGTTTGTTTTGGGGTAGGCTTTTTGCTAGCGAATGGCGGGTGGGCGTCCGCAGGGGATGCCCCCTCGATGACGAAGAGAGGAATCACATGAACATCGTGCTGCTCGGTGCGCCCGGCGCGGGCAAGGGCACCCAGGCCCAGAAGCTCGTCGAGGACTACGGCGTTGCTCACATCTCCACGGGCGACCTGCTCCGCGCTGCGGTGAAGGCCGGCACCAAGCTTGGCCTCAAGGCCAAGGGTTACATGGACGAGGGCAAGCTCGTTCCCGACCAGCTCCTCGTTGACCTTGTTAAGGAGCGCCTCGAGGCCGATGACACCCAGAAGGGCTTTATCCTCGATGGCTATCCCCGCAACACCGCTCAGGCCGTGACGCTCGATTCCATGTTGGCCGAGATTGGTCGCACGCTCGACGCCGCTCTTCTCGTTGACGTCAAGGCCGACGTCATCGTCAAGCGCCTCTCGAGCCGTCGTACCTGCCGCGAGTGCGGCTACACCGCCCCTGCCGGCGTTAACAAGTGCCCCTCCTGCGGCGGCGAGATGTACCAGCGTGACGATGACAAGCCCGAGACCATCCAGAAGCGTCTCGACGTGTACGAGAACCAGACCTCCCCGCTCGTGGAGTACTACCGCGGCAAGGGGCTGCTCAAGGTCGTTGACGGCGACAGGCCCGTCGATGACGTCTATGCCGATGTCAAGGAGCTCCTGGGACTATGATCCAGATCAAGACGCCCGCAGAGATCGAGTCGATGAAGGCGGCGGGTGCTATCTCCAAGCTCGCGCTTCGCCGTGTGGGCGCTATGATTCGGCCCGGCGTTGACACGCTCGATCTCGATCGTGTGGCCGAGAGCATCATTCGCATGCATCGGGGCACGCCTGCCTTCAAGGGCTACGGTGGGTTCCCGGCTTCCATCTGCTGCTCCATCAACGAGGAAATCGTGCACGGCATCCCTTCGCACAACCGTATTCTCAAGGATGGTGACATCGTTTCCATCGATACGGGCGCTGTCTACGGCGGCTGGGTTGGCGACAATGCCTGGACCTTCTTCTGCGGCACGCCCTCTGAGGCCAACAAGGCCCTCTGCGAGGTCACGCGTGACTGCCTGAAGGCCGGCATCGAGCAGGCGGTTCCCGGCAACCGCCTCGGTGACGTCGGGTTTGCGGTTCAGAGCCTCGCCGAGAGCAACGGGTATGGCGTGGTACGCGACTACGTGGGCCATGGCGTTGGCCATGTGATGCACGAGGAGCCCAACGTTCCCAACTACGGCAAGAAGGGGAGGGGTGTCAAGCTCCAGGCGGGCATGGTCATCGCCATCGAGCCGATGATCACCATGGGTTCCTACGAGAGCCATGTGAAGCCCAACCGCTGGACCGTGGTCACCAATGACGGTGGCTTCGCTGCTCACTATGAGAACACCATCGCCGTCACGGAAGACGGCCCCGTCATTCTCACGCAAGACGTCGAAGGCCCCTGGTGTCCCATGCAAGGCGGTACCGACGACAAGCAGTAGATTTCTCGCCGGGGCCAGAAATCAACCCGCCACATCAGCACGGGTTCCCGAGTGAGGCAGCAGAGGCCGGGCGGGGACATGCCGGAGGAAGGGGCTCAGGGACTTCGCGCAGTGAAGTAACCCCGCCTGTAGGTATGTCCCCGCTGCCGTTCAGGTCAGATTGTGAAGAACCCGCGCCACATAGACGTAGCGCGGGTTTTTCGATAAGATGTTTGGTCGCTGTCTGTACATCGAGGAAAAGGTAGCAGCTTTGAGCAAACAGGATGCAATCGAGCTCGAGGGCAAAATCGTCGAGGCCTTGCCCAACGCGATGTTCAAAGTCGAGCTTGAGAATGGCCACACCATTCTCTGCACGATTTCGGGCAAGATTCGGATGAATTACATCCGCATCCTTCCCGGCGACAAGGTTGTCGTCGAGATTTCCCCGTACGACCTCCAGCACGGACGCATCACCTACCGCTACAAGTAGGAAGAGCGTCGCGCTTTCGGCCCAGAGCGGGCCAGCCTTCGCGGGATTTCTCGCGGGGTCGTCAGCCTTGGATATTCACGCCAGCGGCTGGGCGTTCATATAGGTACCGCAAGCATTACCGAGAGGAAGAACGATGAAAGTACGTCCTTCGGTCAAGAAGATGTGCGACAAGTGCAAGATCATTCGTCGCCACGGCAAGGTCTACGTGATTTGCGAGAACCCGCGCCACAAGCAGCGTCAGGGCTAGGAGAGGAGCACCAAGTTGGCCCGTATTAACGGCGTCGACCTCCCGCGCGAGAAGCGCGTTGAGATCGGTCTTACCTATATCTACGGCATCGGCCGTACCGCCGCCACCAAGATCTGCGCCGAGACCGGCGTTGATCCGAGCACGCGTGTCCGCGACCTCACTGAGGAAGAGGTCACGAAGATGCGTGATTTCATTGACGCCAACTACGTCGTTGAGGGCGACCTCCGTCGTGACACGCGTCAGAACATCGCCCGACTGATGGAGATCGGCTGCTACCGCGGCCTCCGTCACCGTAAGGGCCTCCCCGTTCACGGCCAGCGCACCCACACCAACGCTCGCACCCGCAAGGGCAAGAAGCGTCAGGTCGGCGGCAAGAAGAAGAAGTAGGGGAGTTTGACTTATGGCTACTGCTAAGAAGGGCGCCCAGGCTCGCGGCCGCATCAAGCGCGCGGACCGCAAGAACATCTCCGTCGGCCAGGCGCACATCAAGAGCACGTTCAACAACACGATCATCTCGATCACGGACCCGCAGGGCAACGTCATCTCCTGGCGCTCTGCCGGCATGGTCGGCTTCAAGGGCTCTCGTAAGTCCACGCCGTTCGCGGCGCAGATGGCTGCCGAGGCTTGCGCCAAGGAGGCCATGGAGCACGGCGTCCACAAGGTGTCCGTCTTCGTCAAGGGCCCGGGTTCGGGTCGCGAGACGGCCATCCGCTCCCTCCAGGCCGCTGGCCTCGAGGTCTCGAGCATCCAGGACAAGACCCCCATCGCGCACAACGGTTGCCGTCCGTGCAAGCGTCGCCGCGTGTAGGTAAGGAAGGAATCTAACTATGGCAGTGGATAGGACTCCTGTCCTTAAGAGGTGCCGTGCGCTCGACATCGACCCGATCGTCATGGGCATCAACAAGAAGTCGAATCGCCAGCCCAAGCGTCAGCGTCGCCAGGAGAGCGAGTACGGCCGTCAGCTTCGTGAGAAGCAGAAGGCCAAGTTCATCTACGGCGTTCTCGAGAAGCAGTTCCGCAGCTACTACGACAAGGCTCTGAAGATCGAGGGCATCACCGGTGACAACCTGATGACCATTCTCGAGTCTCGCCTTGACAACGTGGTCTTCCGCCTCGGCTTCGCCCGCACCCGCAAGGAGGCCCGTCAGACCGTCCGTCACGGCCACATTACCGTGAACGGCCGTCGCGTGGACATTCCCTCCTACCGCGTCAAGTCCGGCGACGTCGTTGCCGTCGCCCCCAAGTACAAGGACCTGCTCCCCATCAAGCAGGCCATCGTCTCCTCCGAGCACATGGCTGTTCCCGCCTGGCTTGAGGTTGACATCGAGAAGCTGAAGGGCACCGTCCTGCAGCTCCCGAGCCGCGATCAGATTGACCTCGACATCGACGCACAGCTCATCGTCGAGCTCTACTCCAAGTAGTCGACTCGGTTGGAGGTTTGTATGTCCGATTTCATCCGTCCGAACGTGACGGTAGAAGAGGTCAGCGAGAACGTCGCCCGCGTTGTCGTCGAGCCGCTTGAGCACGGCTACGGTGACACGCTGGGCAACAGCCTCCGCCGCGTGCTGCTCTCCTCGCTTGAGGGCGCTGCGGTTGAGGCAATCCAGATCGACGGCGTGCAGCATGAGTTCACGACCGTTGAGGGCGTCTACGAGGATGTCACCGACATCGTGCTCAACGTCAAGGGCCTTGCGTTCAAGACCCTCGGCGTTGGCAAGGAGGCCACTGCCTCCATCTCCATCGACGGTCCTGCGACGGTGACTGGTGGAGACTTTGACGTCCCCACCGAGTTCTCCCTCGTGAACCCCGAGCACGTCATCTGCACCCTTGGTGACGGTGCGCACCTCACCATGCAGATGCGCATCGGCACCGGCCGCGGCTACGTCTCCGGTGAGGACAACGAGCGCGAGGACGATCCCATTGGGCTCATCCACGTTGACTCCCTCTTCTCGCCCGTGCGTCGCTGCGCCAAGGCCGTCGAGCCCTGCCGCGTTGGCCAGCACACCGACTACGACCGTCTCGTCCTCGAGGTCGAGACGAACGGTGGCGTTACGCCCCGTGAGGCCGTTGTCGAGGCTGCCAACATCATCGACCAGCACATGGGCGCCTTCATGTCCCTGGCCGACGAGGGCGAGCAGGTTGAGGAGCCGTCGATCTTCGCCGCTGGCCAGACCGACGACAACACCGAGCTCGACAAGCAGATCGAGGATCTGGACCTGTCCGTGCGCTCCTACAACTGCCTGAAGCGCGCCGGCATCCACTCCGTCCGTCAGCTTGTGGAGTTCTCTGAGAACGACCTGCTCAACATTCGCAACTTCGGCGTGAAGTCCATCGAGGAAGTCAAGGACAAGCTTGAGTCGATGGGCCTGAGCTTCAAGGCTTAACGTCGCTGCTGATTCGCATTAGGAGTAACACATGAGGCATCAGAAGAAGCGCGGTATGAAGCTGGGGACCGACGCCAGCCACACCAAGGCTATGAAGAAGAGCCTGGTTTCGGCGCTGCTCGCCAACGACCGCATTAAGACGACCCTGCCGCGCGCCAAGGCTATCCGCGGCGACGTGGATCGCGTTATCGCCTGGGCCAAGAAGGGCGACCTGCACTCTCGTCGCCTGGCCATCGCCAAGGTTGGCGACAAGGAGATCATTCGTGAGATCTTTGAGAAGGCCGCTCAGGGCATGTGGGCCGACCGCAACGGCGGCTTCACTCGCATCATGAAGCTTGGCCCCCGCAAGGGCGACAACGCTGAGGTCGCCATCATCGAGCTCGTGACCGAGCCGGTGAAGCCGAAGGCCAAGAAGGCTGCTAAGACCGAGGTCAAGAAGGTCGAGAAGGTCGAGGCTCCTGCCGAGCCTGAGGCCGAGGCCGAGGCCACCGAGGCTGCCGAGTAGCTTCAATCGAGCGCATTTGCTTGAATCTAAGGGTCGATCGTCATCCGACGGTTGGCCCTTTTTGCTTTGCTTCGCCATCCATGCCCGGGGAGGAGTCACGCCATGCTTGAGGCGCGAGGAGTTTCGATAGCGTTTCGTGACACCGGGGGCGCTCACCCCGTTTTGGATGCGGCAGACCTTCGCGTGGCACCCGGAGAGGTCGTGGCCCTTGTGGGCCGAAACGGTGCCGGCAAATCCACCCTCGCGCGCGTTATGGCGGGCTCCCTGGAGGCGGATGCCGCTGAAGTCCTCCTCGACGGTGAGGTCGTTCCCTCTCGGTCGCTTTGCCGCTCGGTTGGCTTTGTGCGCCAAGACCCTGAGAGCCAGCTTGTTGCTCCCGACGTGTTCAATGAGGTTGCGTTTGGTCCCTGCAACCTCGGCCTCGAGCCTTCTGAGGTGCGCGAGCGCACGCTATCCTCGCTCGCCTCGTGCGGTCTCGAGGGCTTTGACGCACGGCTCGTTTCGGAGCTCTCTGGCGGCGAGCTGCAACGCGTGGCCATCGCTGGTGTTTTGGCCATGAGGCCTCGTTACCTCGTGCTCGACGAGGTTACTTCCATGCTCGACGGCTCTGCGCGCCTCGACGTGCGGGATATCGTGCGGTCACTTGCGGACGAGGGCGTGGGCGTCTTGACCGTCACGCACGATCCCGAGGAGCTCGTGACGGCTGATAGAATCGCGCTGCTGGAGGAGGGCCGCATCGTTTGGGAGGGTGGGCCTGCGGAGCTCTTTGGAAGCGCCGAGCTGCTCGGCCGGCTGGGCTTGGGGCGGGAGCGTCTCGCCGCCCTGGCGCACCTGCTCGTTGCCTATGGCGTTGGCATCGAGCATTTGGGCAGCCCCGAGGTGCTCGCCGGACAGGTGCATGGGTCGTCCCTGTGCGGGCGAGTCTTGGAGACCCTGAGGCCGCCGGAGCAGAGGCATGTGGCGGGGCGGTTGCGGGCGGAGGGCTCGCAGGGCCAATACTCGGGGCTTGCGCTCAAGGATGTTTCGGTGAGCTACGGCGAGGGGCTTTCTCCCGCGCTTCGCAAGCTCTCGCTTGACTGCGCGCCTGGAACGGTGACGTTGCTGGCTGGGCGCTCCGGCTCCGGCAAGTCCACGCTCGCGCATGTGGCATCGGGCCTGCTCGCTCCTGATGCGGGCGAGGTTGGCCTTGATGGCGGTGACGTGGCTCCAGGCAAGGTGGGGCTCTGCCTTCAGCGCGCGGAAGACCAGCTCTTCTGTGACACGTTGCTCGACGACGTCTGCTTTGGCCCGCGCAACCTCGGCTGCTCGGCTGAGGAGGCCGGGGAACGTGCCGAGGACGCGCTCACGCACATGGGGCTTGCCGAGGAGCTCTGGGGCCGTTCGCCCTTTGCGCTCTCGGGAGGCCAGCGCCGCAGGGGTGCCCTCGCGGGCGTCATGGCGATGCGGCCGGCCGCGTACGTGCTCGACGAGCCCACCATCGGCCTCGACGCCCAGGGACGCGACTTTCTGCACGCGCGCATTCGCGCCCTTGCCGAGGCCGGGCATGCGGTGCTCGTCGTCAGCCATGACCTTGCCGAGTGGCTTGATGTGGCCGACGAGGTGGTGCTGCTTCGCGGGGGCGCCATCTCGTGGCAGGGCGCGGCTCGAGAGCTCGCGGAAGACCCTGGGCCGCTCGAAGGCGCCGGCATCGCGGCCCCTTTGTGGCTGAGGGTTCGTTGGGAGGTGGCGCGCCATGCGTAGTAGCGTCTTGCTCGGCTCTTACGTTGCGGCCGACACCCCACTCCATCGGCTTGATGCCCGCGTGAAGATCTGTCTACTCGTGGCAAGCACGGTGGCGCTCTTCGTGATGAGGACGCCTGTGATGCTCGTTGTTGCGACTGTGCTGGTGGTGGCCCTGGCGCGCCTGGGAGGTGTGGGCGTGCCGGCTCTGCTCAAGGGCCTCAAGCCCACGGCCGTCATTCTCGCATTCTCGCTTTTGGCCAATGCCTTCGTGATCGATGGGAGCGGGGACCTTGCGCTTGTCGGTCCTTGGGGCGTGAGCGTGGCGGGCCTTGTGCGCGGCGCGGTGGCGGTGGGGCGCATCATCGTGCTCGTGGCCGCCTCGCTCGTGGTGACGTCCACGACGTCCTCCACGGCCGTGGCCGATGCGCTCGCGAGCCTCATGGCGCCGCTGGGCCGTCTGGGCGTGCCGACGGGAGACATCGCGATGATCGTCTCGGTGGCCCTCCGGTTCATTCCGCTCACGGCCGAGGAGCTCGCGCGAATCCAGGACGCTCAGCGTGCGCGCGGCGAGGACTTTGCCTCCGGGACCGTGCCTGTCCGCGTGCGGAGGTGGCTCTCCGTGCTCACGCCGCTCGTGGTTGCGCTCTTCCGCAGGGCCGACGACCTTGCCTGCGCCATGCGTGAGCGCTGTTATCGTGGTGAGGGCCGCACGCGTCTGGGTCACCGGCTGCGCGCGAGCGACGTGACCGCGCTTGCCGGCGGTCTTGCGGCCTGTGTGCTCATGTGCCTGGTCTCATGAGCCACCCATGTCCTGGCTGCCATCCCGTTTGGCTCATCTGGTTAATGAGCCGTCCGCTAGGCCTGCCGCCCGACTCATTGGGTCGCTATCCGCTTTGGCTCATCGCCGGATGATGCAAAGTGGATGGCTGGCTTGGCGTGGAGACGGGAAAATGGATCAAACGGGATGGCAAGCTTAGTGGGACTGGCTTAGTGGGGCTAACTCATGCCGGGTCAGCCCGTTTGGCGATTGAGAAGGGAACACGATGACCGAGCCAATGACGCACACGCCGCCCGAGCGCCCGTCCATCGACGAGCGCGCCCAGGACCCCGCCACGCTTGCGGGGACGCTTGTGCTCGAGCTTGGCTACCGCGGGGCCGAGTTTGCCGGCTTTGCCGCGCAGCCCGGCCAGCGCACGGTGGCGGGAGAGACCACGAGGGCGCTCGAGACACTGCTGCGCAGACCTGTCGAGCTCACCTGTGCCGGCAGGACCGACGCGGGCGTCCATGCCCTCTCCCAGTACGTGAGCGTGCCCGTCTCAGACGAGGAGCTTGCACTGCCGGCTCGCAGGCTCAGTCGTGGCCTTGCCGCCCTCACGCCGGACGACATCTCGCCCCGGCGCCTGCTGCGTGCGCCCAAGGGCTTCTCCGCCCGCTTCGACGCGCGCTCTCGCAGCTATCGTTATCGCTTCGTGGCGGGGGGGCGCGGCCCGTGCTCGCCTGGGACCACGCGTGGTGGCTGAGGAACCCCCTGGACGTGGACGCCATGCGCGAGGGCGCCGCCTACCTGGTGGGCGAGCATGACTTCAAGAGCTTCTGCAAGGCCACCTCGGCCGTGGGCAGGCCCACGTGGCGCTGCATCATGGGCCTCGACGTCATGGAGGAGGCAGAGTGCGGTGAGCGCGTCATCTGCATTGACGTGGTGGGCAACGCCTTCCTGCATTCCATGGTGCGCACCATTGCGGGCACGCTTGCTGAGGTGGGACGCGGCCGGCGCAGCCCTGCCTGGGTGGGGGAGGCTCTTGCCGCCTGCGACCGCATGGCCGCCGGTCCCTGCGCGCCCGCGAAGGGCCTGACGTTTGTGGGGGTAGACTATCCCGAAGGTTTGCTGAGCGCCTGGGGGTAGGCGGCGAGCGGGTATGTGCCTGCGTGAGCGAGGAGGCCATCATGTACGAGCGTCCTGACGTGCCGAAGGGTGGCAAGTACACCAACGTCATCGCCGTGACGGTGCTCGTGGTGATAGCGATCGCCGTCTTCGTGCTCGTGGCCACCCTCTGGCGCCTCGCCAACGAGAACACGGCGTTGGGCGACAAGGACCTGGCCACGGCCGTCTCCGCCGCCACCCCAACCACCGAGACGCAGGTGCAGCTCGGCAGCGACATTGGCTACGTGCCCTCGGGCGACACGCTCACGACGGTGCTCTTCGTGGTGACGCCGGACAACAGCACCGGCAAGCTCTCCTCGCTCTACTTGGCCGTGCTCAACGAGACACAGGGCACCTCCACGCTCGTGCAGATTCCCGCGGACGCCCGCCTCAGGTCCGACTCGGCCACGAGCTCGCTGGCGGCCATCTACGCGAGCAATGGCAGCGCGACCCTTGCCTCCACGCTCGCGAGCGAGTGCGGCGTCCCGGTCTCTCACCTCGCGGTGATGGTCGAGAGCGGCTGGAACGCCTTCATGACGGTGGCCTCGCAGGGCACCTCCGCCCTGGCGAGCAAGGCCACCGAGCTGGCGGGCGGCATCACCAAGAGCGACATGGACACCGTCACCCTGCTAGACCTCGCCAAGCGCGCGGTGAGCGCTGGGCTCTCAAGTGACTCGATGGCTGTGGTGAACACCACCGACGAGACCGACCCGAATGGCGCCTCCTACAAGGAGATGCTCCCGAGCGACATCGCCATCCTCGCCGGTGCGCTGCGCCAGCGGTAGCCCCCCGCAAGGCGCCCCTTCCGCACAAGGCGCCCCTCCACATGGCCGCCACCCGCCTGCGCGCCCGATTGGCGCAAAGGCGAGTGGCGGTGTCTCATTTGCGCAGATTAACTGGACGCATGCGGGCAAGCGCGGCGCTCAGGGGCGCCGATGGTAGTCTCTCGAACGTGGGCACGCTGATCAGGGATGCCCTGTCCGTTCGAAGGGTGGCTCGATGAAGCGCAAGATGAAGAGGACGCCAAAGGTTTCGGTCATCATTCCGGCCTATAACGTTGATCGCTTCATCGGTCGCGCCATCGAGAGCCTGCAGAACCAGACCCTTGGGGACTTCGAGCTTCTCATCGTCGACGATGGCTCCACGGACCGCACCGGCCAGGTGGCCGACCGCATGGCCGAGCGAGACATTCGCATCGACGTCATCCACACCAAGAACCGGGGCGCCGCCGCGGCACGCAACACCGCGCTCGACCGCGCGCAGGGCGAGTACGTGCATTTCGTCGACGGCGACGACTGGGTTGAGCCGGCCATGCTGGCAGACCTCGTGTCCCTTGCGGACGAGCACGACCTAGACCTCGTCATCGCCGGCTTCTACATCGAGACCTACTACGGCAAGGGCGACCAGCACACCAGCGAGCTCAAGAACCAGCCCTCGCAGGTCTTTGCCACGCGCGAGGAGTTCCGCTCTGCCGCCTGGCGTCTGTTCGACACCAACCTGCTGTACACGCCGTGGAACAAGCTCATTCGCCGCTCCTACATCGAGAAGTGCCACGTGCGCTTCAAGCCCACGTTCTGGGACGACTTCCCCTTTGTGCTCGACCTCGTGCGCGATATCGAGCGCGTTGCCGTGACGGACCGGGCCTACTACCACTTCATCCGCCTGCGCGCGGAGAGCGAGACCAGCAAGTGGCGCCCCAACATGTACGAGAAGCGCGAGGAGGAGCACGGCTGGATGCTCGACCTCTATGAGCACTGGGGCCTGGCAGGGGATCCGCTCAGCGCCGAGATGATTCAGCGCCGCTACATCGAGCGCCTCGTGGGGTGCATCGAGAACCTGTGCGAGCCCAGCTGCACCCTTACGGGTGCCGAGAAGCGTGCGCTGGCCGAGCAGATGATCAATAGCGAGCGCACACAGCTGGCGCTCTCGGTGGCGAGGCCGAAGTCTCGGATGATGGAGCTCATGCTCATGCCCATCCGCGCCAAGAACGCGGCGCTCGCGCTTGCCGAGGGGCAGCTTATTTCGTTCGTGAAGCGCCACAACACGAAGCTCTTCGCCACGCTCAAGGCCAATCGCTAGGGTCGCGTCCGCGCCGGGCGGAAGTGCCTGCGCGTCGCGGCCGGATGCTCGAGGCCGGTTGCTTGGGCTATATTCACGACACGTTACTAGATTATGCATAAACGTGAATCAAACATGTTAAAATATACATAGTTACGGAAACATAATCGTGCGCTCAATCCCCAGAGGGCTATAATGGCGGTCTCAAACGTAGAGACTCGGACGTGCGGGGCCACTCGCGGCTTCTCGCGCGCCTGCAAGATGGGGAGAGGCGCATGTCTATCAAGGTTGGCGTAATTGGCGCTGCCGGCTATGCCGGAGCGGAGCTCGTACGGCTGCTCACGCAGCATCCGAAGTTCGACCTGGAGGTCATCACCTCCAATTCAGATGCGGGCACCGCGCTCTCCGAGGTCTATCCCGCCTTTGCCGGAGCGTCTGACCTCGTGTTCACCACGCACGACGACCCTGCGGTCAAGAGCTGCGAGCTCGTCTTTTTGGCGGTGCCGCATACCGCGGCCCTCGCCCAGGTGCCCGGTCTGTTCGATGCCGGCGTGACGGTGGTTGACCTCTCTGCCGACTACCGCCTCTCCGACCCGGCCGTCTACGAGCGCTGGTACGGCGCCACCCATACCTCGCCCGACCTGCTCAAGATCCGCGCCTTTGGCCTGCCGGAGCTCTTTGCCGAGGACCTCGAGCGAGCCTGTGAGCTCCACGCTGCCGGCAAGCCGGCCCTCGTTGCCTGTGCCGGCTGCTATCCCACGGCCACCTCGCTCGCGTCTGCCCCGGCGATTCGCGCTGGCTGGACGCACGGAATGGTTGTGGTGGACGCCAAGAGCGGTGTGACGGGTGCCGGCAAGGGCTGCAACGCCAAGACGCACTTCTGCAACGCCGATGAGGACGTGCAGGCCTACAAGGTGGGCTGCCACCGTCACACGCCCGAGATCGAGCAGATCCTGGGCAAGCAGGGCGAGCTCGTCTTCACGCCACACCTCATTCCCATGAAGCGCGGCCTGCTTTCCACCGTTTACCTGCAGCTGACCGACGAGGCTGCGGGCATGACCGTGGAGGACATGCTCATGTGCTACAAGGACCTGTACGCGGGTCGTCCCTTCGTTCAGGTGCTGCCTGCCGGCGAGCAGCCGCACACCTCGAGCGTGGTGGGCACCAACGTGTGCCAGGTGGGCCTCGCCAAGAACGAGCGCACCAACACCCTGATTGCCACCGGCGCCATCGACAACCTTTGCAAGGGTGCCGCCGGCCAGGGCATTCAGTGCGCGAACCTCGTCTTTGGCCTGGACGAGACCTGCGGCCTGCCGCGTGTGGGCATGCCGGTCTAGAGAATGCGTGGGGTCGGCCATGCCGTCGCGTCGGGGAGGGCCCAGGCGACGGGACGGCTGGACCCCTGGAATTGATGCAGGCGGTCCGCCGGGCCGCCTCCCTGCAAGGAGAGCGAATGAACGAAAACAACCCCAAGCTCACGGTGCTGCCCGAGGGCGGCGTTGCGAGCGCGGCCGGCGTGTATGCGGGTGGCATCCACGCCGGGTTCCGCAAGAACCCCCAGCGCCTCGATCTCGCGCTGGTTGAGTTCGACGAGCCGGTGAGCGCCGCGGGCGTCTTCACCACCAACAAGTTCTGCGCGGCTCCCGTGACCGTCTCGCGCGAGCACCTGGGCGAGGGCCGTTGCGCCAAGGTCCGCGCCGTCGTCATCAACTCCGGCAACGCCAATGCCGCCACGGGTGACGAGGGCCTCGAGAGCGCGGAGCAGTCCTGCAAGCTCGTCGCGAACGAGATCGGGTGCAGCCCCCGCGAGGTGCTTGTGGCCTCCACGGGCGTCATCGGCCAGCTGCTGGACGTGGCGCCGTTCGAGACCGGCGTGCCGGCGCTGCACGAGAAGATCGCCGCGGCCGCGGACGAGGCCGCGCGCCAGGCCGGCGGACACGACGCGGCGCGTGCCATCATGACCACCGACACGCATCCCAAGGAGCGCGCGGTCTCCTACGAGGCCACGGGCGCGCTGGCGGGCCACACCGTCACCGTGGGCGGCATGGTGAAGGGTTCCGGCATGATCATGCCGAACATGGCCACCATGATCTGCGTCATCACCACCGACGCCCCCGTGACGCCCGAGACCCTGCACGAGATTCTGCTGGGCACGGCACGGGTGACCTTCAACAAGGTGACGGTGGACTCCGACACCTCCACGAACGACACGTGCATCGCGCTGGCCACCGGCGCTGCCGCGCCAGGGGTGCCTGCCATCGAGGCCGGCACGCCCGAGGCCGCCGAGCTGGCCCGCGCCTTCCGTGAGGTCTGCCAGCACCTCGCCCGCGAGATCGCGGCCGACGGCGAGGGCGCGAGCCGCCTCGTGACCGTGACCGTTGCCGGCGCCGCCAGCGACGGGGACGCCGACACCGCGGCACGTGCCGTGGCGAACTCCCCGCTGGTCAAGACCGCGATTTACGGCCACGACTGCAACTGGGGCCGCATCGCCATGGCGCTTGGCAAGTGCGGCGTGCCGTTCGACCAGCGCGACGTGGACATCGACATCATGGGCATGCCCGTCTGCCGCGATGGCCTTACCGTGCCCTTCGACGAGGACGAGGCTCTGCGCCGGTTCGACGAGCCCGAGATCACCATCTGGGCAGACCTCGGCGCCGGCACCTGCGAGACCACGGTGTGGACGTGCGACCTGACGCACGAGTACGTGAAGATCAACGGCGAGTACCGCACGTAGGCTTCTGGGCCCCACGGGCTCTCGGGCCTTCCCAGGCCCTCGCTGAGGGTGGACCCAGCCCTGCGCTCGGTTCCGTCCCCTGGCATCCCATGTGGAGTGCGCCCCGCCGTGCGCGCTGGTGCGCGGTTTCCGACCCGTTGGCCCTGCACGGGGCGAGGGGTGGGCCGGGGTGTTGATCTGGCGGCTTGATTTGGCAGCTAATTTGAACGGATGAGGCATGAAATTCGCAACTGAAACGTACGGGCGCGCCAAGCTGCCCGATGAGCGGGCGGGCCAGGTACTGTTCGAGGCCCTTCCGTGGATCAAGAACATCACGGGCAAGACCGTCGTCATCAAGTACGGCGGCTCTGCCATGGAGAGCGCCCCGCTGCGCGCCGATGTCATGAGCGACATCGTGCTGCTCAAGATCCTCGGCGTGAACGTGGTCATCGTCCACGGCGGCGGCAAGGCCATCAACCGCGCCTTCGATCGTTTGAACTTCCCCGTGGAATTCAAGGACGGCCAGCGCGTCACTACGCCCGAGGCCATGGACGTCGTGCGCCAGGTGCTCGTGGGCGAGGTCAACCAAGACCTCGTGGCCAGCATCAACCGCCATGGCAACCTCGCCGTGGGCGTCTCTGGCGCCGACGCCGGCACGCTCATGTGCTCCACGCTTGACCCGGACCTGGGCCGCGTGGGCAAGATTGACCAGGTCAACACCGGCTACCTCGAGAATCTCATGCGCATGGACTACATTCCCGTGGTGGCCACGGTGGGCATCGACGAGGATGGCGGCTACTACAACGTCAACGCCGACGTCGCGGCCGGCCACGTGGCGGCGGCCATCGGCGCGCACAAGGTCATCTACCTCACGGACGTCGATGGCGTCTACCTCGACTTCTCCGACAAGGACACGCTCATCTCGAACATGAGCCTGCGCGAGATGGAGGACATGCTGGCCTCTGGCACCGTCGACAAGGGCATGATTCCCAAGCTCGAGAGCTGCTGCTATGCCCTGCGTGCCGGCGTGTTCCGCAGCCACGTCATCAATGGCAAGATTCCGCACTCGCTGCTGCTCGAGCTCCTCACCGACAAGGGCGTGGGCACCACGATGCACTCCACCGACGAGGCCCTCGAGTACGACGCGCACCCGCTCGGCACGCTCGCCAGCCGCCTCGCCGTCAACAACTAACCGCCCGCGACTGAGTCAAACGGGATGGCACCCCTTCGGGGTGGGTGACTCATCCGGATAGAAAGGAGCCTCAATGTCGTACGACGAGGCCAAGAAGCTTGACGACACCTACGTGATGCACACCTTTGGCCGCTCGCCGGTCGAGTTCATCGGCGGCAAGGGGATGTACCTCACGGACAGCACCGGCCGCGAGTACCTGGACTTCCTCGCCGGCATCGCCGTGAACTGCTTGGGCTACAACAACCCCAAGCTCAACGAGGCTGTCATTGGCCAGGCGGAACGCCTGCTGCACGTCTCCAACTACTTCCAGATCGAGCACCGCGGCGAGGTTGCGCGCAGGCTCTCGCAGCTCGCGAACGCCGGTGCGGGCGAGCCTGCCGCCGCCTCCCCGGACGAGCCCCAGGTCTGGCGCACATTCTTTGGCAACTCCGGCGCCGAGGCCAACGAGTGCGCCATCAAGCTCGCCCGCCTCTGGGCCAAGCGTGGCGGCAACGGCGGCTACGACGTCGTCTGCCTCAACAAGAGCTTCCACGGCCGCACGATGGAGACCATCGCTGCCACCATGCAGGGTTGGGCGCAGGACCCCTTCAAGCCGCTGCCTGGCGGCTTCGTGGCCATCGACGCCAACGATGTCGAGGCACTGCGCCAGGTCTTTGCCGACCGCGGCTCCAACATCTGCGCCGTGATGCTCGAGCCCATCCAGGGCGAGAGCGGCGTGCACCCCATGACGGCCGAGTTCATGGCCGAGGTGCGCAGGCTCACGAGCGAGCACGGCGCCCTCATGATCTGCGACGAGGTGCAGTGCGGCATATTCCGCACGGGCTACGCACTGGGCTTCCAGGCCTACAACGTGGTGCCGGACGTCTTCACCCTGGCCAAGTCCATCGCCGGCGGCATCCCCATGGGCGCCTGCGTTGCCAAGGCGGAGGTCTCCGAGGCCTTCAAGCCGGGCGACCACGGCTCCACCTTTGGTGGCGGCCCGCTTGCCTGCGCGGCGGCCGAGCGCGTGCTCGCCGAGCTCATGGAGGGCACTGCGCCCGAGGGCGAGGTGGGTGCCGGCTACCTGGCGCACGTGCGCGAGGTGGGGGCCTACCTGGCCGAGAAGCTTGAGGGGCTGCCGCAGGTCACCGAGGTGCGCGGTGCCGGCCTCATGCTGGGCGCGGAGCTTGCCGAGGGCCTGCCCGACGCTCACGACCTTGTGAGCAAGGCGCTCGAGGCGGGCTATGTCATCAACGCCACCGGCCCCACCACGCTGCGCTTCCTGCCGCCGCTGGTGTGCACCAAGGCCGACGTGGACAAGTTCGTCGCCGGCCTCGCCGAGGTGCTGGCGTAAGGATGTCGGCCCGCACGGATGGGCCTGCCCCTGCGGCCCGTCGCTTTGCCGGCTGCTACAGCCCGCGGCGGTATTCGCTCGGTAGCAGGCCCGTCTCGCGGCGGAACAGCTCGGAGAAGCGGCTCACGCAGGTATAGCCCACGGCATGCGAGATGAGTTCGATCGAGAGGCTCGGCTGGTGCAGCATCTGCTCGGCCTGGCTGATGCGCCGGCGCTGGATGTACTGGGTGAGGGTGCAGCCCGTGACGGCCTTGAAGCACTCCTTGAACTTCGTGGGGCTCATGCCGGCCACGCGCGCAAGGTCGGGGACCTTGAGGATGCGGGTGTAGTGGTCGTCGATGTACGCAGAGATGCCAAAGATGCGCTCGCGGTCCTCGGCGGTGACGGCACGTGTCTCGCGGGGCGGCAGCGCGCGGGTGCGGTTCACGATGAGGCGCAGGGCGTCAAAGACCTGCTTCTCGTAGTGGGCGGCGTCGTAGTCGGAGGAGTCGGGCCGGGGCCAGAGGCGGCGCAGGAGGTTTCGCATCTCGGGGAACTCACCGTCGTCGGAGAGCGAGGAGAAGGCGTCGCGCAGGTTCTTGAACTCGCCCGGGTACTCGCGGTCCAGGAAGGCGCGCGAGGCCTCGGGTGACATCTCGATGGAGATGGAACGAACGGGCACGCCCTCGTGCACCAGGCCACGCCAGCCGCCGGCGCCGCTGAAGATACCCCAGACGCTCTTGGCGCGGAGCTTGCGGTACGGCGTGAACTCCTCGCCCGAGACCGACTCGTACCAGGAGATGGAGAGGTGGTCCGGCTGGTCGAACTCGAGCAGGACGTCCTCGATGGGCGTGAAGTCGCGCACGGTGATGGACCAGTCACGCGTGGGGGCACAAAGGTGAATCGAACCCACCGTCTGGCCGCTGTCGGAGCGGTACGAGCGCCAGAGGCTGCCGTAGCCCATGGGGTTCTCGGCCGGCTCGTAATCGGTCTTGTCGAGCGTGGCGGCGTGGATGCCTACGCCAATGAAGTCCTCGTTGCCCATGGGTCCCCCTGTGCTTGCGCGATGGCGCTGCGCTGCTTTTCGTGCTCTCAGACAAATGTCGCATAGCCGATGCCTTACCTCGTGCGTCACGAGATTTGGTCGGAATCGCTATGCGAGATCGTCTGACATTCCTGTCTGGTTGTGACGCTGTGCAGCAATGTTAGCGTTTGATCGTCTTAGACTGCCATCATACACGCATCAGTTAACCATAGCTATCTTCTTTGCGAAATCAGGGATGTTCGCAACCGGTTCGATATGCCGATTCACCGCTGGTGCGACAAAAGCGACGCGGCACCTGCCGGGTGGCGGGCGCCGCGTGAGTCGTGTGGGATATGGTGCCGGGTTGCATGGGGTCGGGCTGGGCGGATCGGGGAGGATTGGTCCGTGGGAGACGTGAGGCCGGAGAATCGAGCGCCCCGTACCGGACTATGCCACGGGCGGCCTAGAAGTCGCAGCTGCCCACGGTGCGCGGGTGCGGCAGGACGTCGCGGATGTTGCCCACACCTGTGAGGTACATCACGAGGCGCTCGAAGCCAAGGCCAAAGCCCGCGTGCTTGCAGGAGCCGTAGCGGCGCAGGTCAAGGTAGTACTTGTACTGGCTCTCGTCCATGCCCAGTTCCTCGATGCGGCGCTTGAGCACGTCCAGGCGCTCCTCGCGCTGGGAGCCACCGATGATCTCGCCGATGCCCGGCACGAGGCAGTCGGCTGCGGCCACGGTCTTGCCGTCGTCGTTCAGGCGCATGTAGAAGGCCTTGATTTCGGTGGGGTAGTCCGTCACGAAGGTGGGCAGCTTGAAGTGCTGCTCGGTGAGGAAACGCTCGTGCTCGGTCTGCAGGTCGATGCCCCAGCTCACGGGGTAGTCGAACTCGTGGCCGGCGGCAACCGCGTCCTCCAAGATCTCCACGGCCTCGGTGTAGGTTACGCGGGCAAAGTCGCTCGATGCCACGTGCTCGAGGCGTGCGAGCAGGCCCTTGTCCACAAACTTGTTGAGCATGGCGAGCTCGTCGGGGCAGCGCTCCATAACGTCGCGGATAACCGAGCGCAGCATGGCCTCGGCAAGCTCCATGTCGTCCTCGAGGTCTGCGAAGGCAATCTCGGGCTCGACCATCCAGAACTCTGCGGCGTGACGCGTGGTGTTGGAGTTCTCGGCGCGGAAGGTGGGGCCAAAGGTGTAGACGTCGCCAAAGGCCATGGCAAAGTTCTCGGCGTTGAGCTGGCCGGACACGGTGAGCGACGCGGGCTTGCCAAAGAAGTCCTGCGTGTAGTCAACGGCGCCGTCGTCGTTCAGGGGCACGTGGGCGAGGTCGAGCGAGGTGACGCGGAACATCTCGCCGGCGCCCTCGCAGTCGCTCGCGGTGATGATGGGCGTGTTCACGTAGCAGAAGCCACGGTCCTGGAAGAAGCGGTGGATGGCCGCGGCAGCCTCCGAGCGCACGCGGAACACGGCGCGGAACAGGTTCGTGCGCGGGCGCAGGTGCTGCTGGGTGCGGAGGAACTCCACCGTGGTGCGCTTCTTCTGGAGCGGGTAGTCCGGGGCGCTCGTGCCTTCCACCTCGATGGACTCGGCGGTGAGCTCGAAGGGCTGCTTGGCCTCGGGGGTGAGCTTGAGGGTGCCCGTGCAGACGAGGGCCGCCGAGACGTTCTGGTGCGCGATCTCGTCGTAGTTGGCGAGGCCCTCGCGGTTCATGACCACCTGGAGGTCCTTGAAGCAGCTGCCGTCGTTGAGGGTGACGAAGCCAAATATCTTCATGTCGCGCACGGAGCGAACCCAGCCGGCAACGGTGATGTGCTGGCCGGCGAGCTCCTCGGCGTCTGCGTAGAGCTGTGCGATCTTGGTTCGGTCCATGGGCATCTCCTCGCTTATGGTGTTTGTCCCGCGGTAGATGATAGCAGCGCGCCGAGCGCCCGCCCCGGCCGGGCTATGCTGCCGTGACGAACGAGACGAGAGGGGGCGCATGGCGAATGGACGGCTCGAGGGTGGTGTCGTGACGGGTGACGCGCTTGCAAGGCTTGAGCCGACGGGGGAGCTCGCTGGTGGCATCAGGCTGGTGGCCACGGACCTGGACGGCACCCTGCTCGCGGGCTACCGCAAGGACGTGCCGCCCGAGGCGTGGCCCGCCATCGAGCGCGTCTGCGACCGTGGGCACTCTTCCTTGCGGCGAGTGGCCGGCAGTACGCGGGCCTCCGCCACCAGTTCGTTCCGCTGACAGACCGCAACGGCTACGTGTGCGAGAACGGCGCGCTGGTGATGGTGGACGGCGAGCCGGTGGTGCGCCACTCCATCGACCGAGGGCTCGCACAAGGGCTCGGCCCTACGCCGGAGGCTCGTCCCCAAAGACGGGCAGGATGGCGCGCAGGTAGTCCTTCGCAAGGTCGTGCGGGGCGGCGGCAAAGCCCGTCCACGCCCACCAGCGCACCATTCCCACGAAGCTCGCGGCGATGTGGTGCAAAAGGAACGTGCGGTTCATCTGTGCCGCCGGCCCCGTGGGATGCTCCGGCACGGCCTCGTCGGCCCGCTTCACGATCTCGTGGCGCAGACAGTCCGCGAACTTCTCGGACCCCTCACCCGCCACGAGCGCGCGCACGCCGTTCTCGCGCTCCCGTAGGTGGCAGAGCACGTGCTCCGTCATGGAGATCGGGTCGCTCTTGCCCACGAAGTCATGGTGGTGCTCGGGGTTCGTGGGGTTGAGGGCATGGTTGCAGATGCTGCGGATCTGGTGGGCAAGCAGGTCCTCCTTGCCGTGGAAGTGGGCGTAGAAGGTGGCCCGACCCACGCCCGTGCGGTCCAGGATGTCCTGGACGGTCACGTCGGAGAAGCCTCGCTCTGCGATGAGCTCGACGAAGGCCTGCTGGATTGCGCGTCTGGTCCGCTCCTTGCGCTTGTCCATGGGGCTCCTAGCTCGGGTTGTCGGCCGAGGCGCTGGCCGGATCCGTTGCGTCCACGCCTGTCGCGTCGGCCGCGGCCGCAGCGACCGTGCCGTTCGCGCGTTTCGTATCCGCCGCGCTCGCTGCATCCGTGCCATCTGTAGGGGCCCCATCCGCGGCTGCCTGCGTGGCGCGGAAGACGTCCTGGAACGAGGCGCCCGTGCGTTCGTGGGCCGCCACCACGCTGTCGTACTCGGGATAGGCGCGCTCGGAGCCGTCCGGCATGGTAACCACCTTGGTGGTCACGACACCAAAGCGGGTCTCGGCCACGCCCGCGTGGCGCGGCAGGCCATCGCGGCGCATCGCGAGGCTGCGGATGCCGATGGTCGTGGTGTTCTCAAAGATGAGGCGCTCGAGTTCGGCCACCTTATCCGCGTCGCAGACCACCTCAAGCTGAAAACCCGGGCGACCCTTCTTCATGATGACGGGCACGGCATGGGCCTCGCGTGCGCCAGCGGCCATGAGCAGGGCGATGGTGTGGCCCAGCGCCTCGCCGGTGCAGTCGTCGAGATCGGTCTCGAGCTTGGTGACGGTGCGGGCGGCCTCGGTGGGGAAGGGGAGGGCGTAGCTCGCTGCGCCGGGCTCGCTGGCGGTCGCGCGCGTCTCGGCCGAGGCGGCGGGCCCGTCCGGCGCCTCGGCCCGCGGCGCGCTCCCCCCGCCGCCCGCGGCGGTTACCTCAACGAGCTGTGCGCGCAAGAGGCCCGAACACCCCACGTACGGGCGCTTGCCCGCTCCGTAGCCGCAGGCGACGATGCGGTAGCGCGCTGGCAGCTCCGTGGCCGTGCGTAGCGCCGCCACGGTAGCCGCCCCCGTGGGGGTCACGAGTTCGCCGTGGACTGGGGCCGGCACGAGCTCGATGTCCGCCGCCTGGCAGAGGTTCACCACGGCCGGAACCGGTACGGGCATGATGCCGTGGGCGCAGCGGATGGTGCCGTGGCCCTCGGCCAGGCTGGGCACGATGACGTCCGTGATGCCGAGGTCGTCCAGGCAGATGGCGATGGAGCAGATGTCCACGATGGAGTCCGTGGCGCCCACCTCGTGGAAGTGGACGGTCTCGGGCGTGGCGGCGTGCGCCTTGGCCTCGGCCTCAGCCAGCTTGCCAAAGATGGCGAGGGCGAGCTGCTTGGCGCGCTCCGTAAGCCGGGAGGCGCCGATGATGGCCGTGACGTCTGCGAGCGAGCGGTGGGCGTGGTGATGGTGGTGGCCATGCGAGTGGTCGTGCCCATGGCAATGCTCGTGCGGTCCGTGAGCGTGAGCCTCGTCATCGTGGTGTTCCGCGTGGTCGTGGCTGTGCACGTGCTCGCCTGCCTCGTCCACCCCATAGAGCCAGGCCATGTCGTGGTCGTGGTTCTCATGCGCGGCGTCCAGGCGCACGTCGAAGTCACAGGCGGCGAGCCCGCTCTTCATGACGCGACTCACGGCAACCTTGAACTCGCCTGCCACCGGCAGCGTGGCTAGCGCGGCGCGCAGTCGCTCCTCGCTGGCGCCCAGGTCCAGAAGCGCGGCAACCGTCATGTCGCCGCTGATGCCAGACGAGCAATCAAGAAACAGGGTCTTACCCATGGCGTTTGCTCCTTATGGGTTTGGGGACAGCCTCCTTTTCGACTTTGCTGAAAACGGCAGTATTCAGCAAAGTCGAAAAGGAAGCTGTCGCCACCTACACATGGTTGATGAGGCTGGCCTGGTAGCCGGCGCCAAAGCCGTTGTCGATGTTGACGACGCTTACGCCGCTTGCGCACGAGTTGAGCATCGAGAGCAGCGCGGCCACGCCGCCCAGGTTCGCGCCGTAGCCAACGCTCGTGGGAACGGCGATGACCGGGCAGCTCACCAGGCCGCCGATGACGCTCGCGAGCGCGCCCTCCATGCCCGCCACCGCGATGACGACGCGTGCCGCCGCGAGTTGCTCGGCGTGCGCGAGCAGACGGTGCAGCCCCGCCACGCCCACGTCCACCACGCGTTCCACGCGGTTGCCGAGGAACTCGGCCGTGAGCGCGGCCTCCTCGGCCACGGGCAGGTCGCTCGTGCCGGCGCAGGCCACCACGATGGTGCCCGCACCGGTGGGCTCGGGCATGCCGCCTGCCACGAGCAGGCACGCGTCCTCGTGATACTCGAGCCCAATTCCCGAGGTCACGAGCTCGGCCGCGCACCGCGCCTTCTCTGCCGAGACGCGCGTGGCCAGCACGTGCGCCTGGCCCGCACCCTCGAGCGCGTCGATGATGCCGGCAATCTGCTCGGCCGTCTTGCCCTCGCCGTAGATGACCTCGCCTGCGCCCTGGCGCACGCCGCGCGCGAGGTCAAGCTCCGCGAAGCCCACGTTGGCGACGGGCGCGGCCTGAATGCGCGCGAGCGCCGAGGTTGGCGCGACCTCGCCCGCGGCAACGCGCGCAAGCAGCTCCTCGAGCTCTCGCTTGTCCATCTAGCGGCCCTCGTGTGCGGCGGTACCGTCGGATGCCGCGGGGGCGCCGGCCATCGCGGTGCCGCTTGCCACTGCAGCCTCCTCGGCTCGCGCACGCTCCGCGGCGGCCTTCTCGCGCGCGAGCGCCGCTGCCTCTGCCGGCCTCGGCTCGATGTTGCCGTCCGTGCGCACGCGCTCCGCGGCGTCCGGGTGGCTCTCCATGAACTTTGCCACGGTCTTGCGCAGCGACTCGGGCGTGATGTGCTCGTTCTTCTCAAAGTAGGCGCCATAGCACGCGTAGCTGGGCTTATTTGCGGTGGGCAGGCCTAGCTTGGCGGAGTTCTCGCGCACCATGTCCTTGGTGAGGCCCGCGGCGCGCAGGGGGCTCACCACACCCAGCTCGTGGATGGCGCGAAATCCCGGGCGGCGGTCCTCGCGGTCGGACGCGTTGGTGCCGTCGAGCAGCACGGTGCGCCCGTCTTTGCGCATGTGCTCGAGGATGGTGCCAAACACCATGGACTTGCAGTGGTAGCAGCGGTTCCATGGGTTGGCACGCAGGTCGTCGTGGCCGTCCCAGATGTTGATGGGGATGATCTGCTGCTCGGCGCCAAGCATCTTGGCCACGCTCACGGAGTCGTCCGTGTCGCGCGTGATCTGCAGGTCGTCGAGGATGGTGTAGGCCTTGACGTCGTAGCCCTCGCGCAGCAGCTCCGCGAGCAGGTAGCACGAGTCGACGCCGCCGGAGTAGGCGAGCCCGTAGCGGACGTTTTTGTCGAGGTCAAAGTGCATGTGAGCCTCCTGGTCACGGCGGGGTGCGCGCCCCCTCGCTGGCGACGGCGGCCGTCGTCTGGCCGCGTGTCGCCCGGGCGTGCCCGAGGGGCCCGATGTCCCCGCCTCGGTTTTCGGCGGTCATTCTAACAAGTGCCGGATGCGATTTCAGAACAGTATGTATTATTTGTTCGAGAATCACGAATCCGGGGCCTCGTTCGTGACACAATACCGACCCGTTGTGGGGAGGACGGACATGCGGGCAACGATGACGGTCGCACGCGAGGTCGAGCTGGGCACGGGGGCCCGACCCGGGACATGCGGGGGCGGGGAGGTCTTCGGCCCCGTCTATGGCGAGCGGGCCCCCGGTCTCGGCGCGGACGTCGCTCCGGCGGAGGCCGGCGGCGAGTCGCGCGAATCCACCCGCGAGGTCAAGGGCGAGGTCGTGTCCTACTGGACGGGCCGCGTGGAGGGCTTCTCCCGGCTGCGGGTCAGGGAGTTCGAGGGCGAGCTGCACCTGCGCTGGCTCGCCGAGCTCGAGCGCCGCCTGCCCGCGTGCCGGGTCCTGCGCATCCTCGACGTGGGGTGCGGCACCGGGTTCTTCTCCCTCCTGCTCTCCTCCCGCGGCCATGTCCTCACGGGCATCGACCTGACGCCTGGCATGGTCGCGGAGGCGCGCCGCCTGTCCGAGCGTCTCTCGATCCCCGCCTCCTTCGAGGTCATGGATGCCGAGGCGCCCGACTTTCCCGCGGCGTCGTTCGACGCGATTGTGACGCGCAACCTCACCTGGAGCCTCCCGCACCTCGGTGCGGCCTACGCCGCCTGGCACGCCCTGCTCGTCCCTGGCGGCGTCCTCGTCAACTTCGACGCGGACTACTGCCGCGAGAACGGTGGCGGGCCGCTGCCGGCCGTGGGCGCGCACCGCGACCTCTCCGTGGAGACGATGCGGGCCTACGAGCGCATCAAGGACGAGCTACGCCCCTCCCAGCGCCCGCGCCCGGCGTGGGACCTCGAGCTCCTGAGCCAGGCGGGCTTCACGGATGTCGGCGTCGACGGGGGCGTGTGGCGTCGCGTCTATCGTGAGCGCGACGAGTTCTTCAATCCGACGCCGATCTTTGCGATTACGGCGCGGGCCTAGGGGGGTGGCCATGGCCGAACAGACCGTCTCGACCTCCTCGTTCGCGAGGAGGAACGCCGCCTACTGGACCGGACGGGCCGAGGGCTACTCGGACGTCAACCGCGAGGAGCTCGACGGGTCGCAGCGGCGCGTGTGGGCCTCCTGGATCGACGGGCGCATCCGCGAGCGCCTCGGCCCCAGGGCGAGGGGGTCGCTGCGCGTGCTCGATGCCGGCACGGGCCCGGGGTTCTTCGCCATCATCCTCGCCGAGCTCGGCTACCGGGTCTGGGCGGTGGACTACACCGACGCGATGCTCGATCAGGCCCGCGCGAACGAGGCCCGCGCGAACGGGGCGCTCGAGCCGGGACGCATCGTCTTTCGCCGCGCCGACGTCGCCCGCACGGGCCTCGCCTCCGGCGGCTTTGACGTCATCGTGTCGCGCAACGTGACCTGGGACCTCCCCGACCCGGCCGCCGCCTACGCCGAGTGGGAGCGTCTGCTCGCCCCCGGCGGCCTGCTGCTCAACTTCGACGCCGCCTGGTACCGCTACCTCTACGACGGCGGCGCCGCCGCGCGCAGGCGGCGCGACCGCGACAACGTGCGGCGCACGGGCGTCGCCGACGACACGGCCGGCACCGACGTCGACGAGATGGAGGCCATCGCCCGACTCACCCCGCTCTCCCGCCTCGAGCGCCCCGCGTGGGACCTCGACGAGCTTGCCCGCCTCGGCCTCGACGCCGTCGCCGACGAGCGAGCGTGGGAGACGCTGTGGACCGAGTGCGAGCGCGTCAACAACGCCTCCACACCCCTGTTCATGATCGAGGCCAGGAAGGGAGGCCGTCCGTGAGGCGCTACGTCATCCGCAGGCTCGCCCAGCTCGTCCCCATCCTGCTCGTGATCACGTTCCTGTCCTTCGCGATGATGAGGCTCGCGGGTAGCGACGCGGTGCTCCAGAAGATGGAGAACACGGGCATGGCGCTCAGCCCCGACGCGATTGAGAGGGCCCGCGCCGAGCTCGGCCTCGACCGGCCGTTCGTGGTCCAGTACGTCATGTGGCTCGCGAACCTCCTGCACGGCGACATGGGGGTGAGCTACGTCACGGGCAAGGAGGTGTTCTCGTCCTTCGTCTCGAAGCTGCCCGCGACCCTGCTGCTCGCGGTGGTCTCGATTGCCCTCACGGTGCTCATCTCGATACCGCTCGGCGTGCTGGCGGCCGTGCGCCAGAACCGCCTCACGGACTACCTTGTCCGCGCGGCGAGCTTCGTCGGCAACAGCATGCCGAACTTCTTCGTGGCGCTGCTGCTCATGTACGCCTTCGCGATTAGGCTCAAGGCGCTCCCCGTGATGTCGACGAGCGTGAGCCTCGCGGGCGTCGTCCTGCCGAGCCTCACGCTCGCGATCGCGATGTCGGCGAAGTACCTCAGGCAGGTGCGGGCGACGGTGCTCGACGAGCTCTCGCGCGACTACGTGGTGGGCGCCCGGGCGCGCGGGGTGAGGTTCGGGGTGACGCTCACCCGAAGCGTCCTGCGGGCCTGCCTCGTGACGATCGTCACCCTGCTCGTGCTCTCGGTGGGAAGCCTGCTTGGCGGCACGGCGATCGTGGAGTCGATCTTCATGTGGGACGGCGTCGGCAAGCTCGCGGTCGACGCGATCCAGATGCGCGACTACCCGATGATCCAGGCCTACGTGATGTGGATGGCGATCATCTACGTCGTGGCGAACCTGCTGTGCGACCTCTCGTATCGGCTCCTGGACCCGCGGATCCGCCTGGGAGGGGAGGAATCATGACGCTGAGGGAGCGCGGGGCGCGAGAGACGCGCATGGCGCAGGAGGCGCGCGCCCGGCCCGCCGGGCCGGGACGGGAGACGGGAGGGCGCCCCGTGACCGTGCGCGTCCAGCGCGTGCGCAGAGACCACGCGCGCCGGCGGCTCGTCGCGTTCGCACTGCTCGCGCTCGCCCTCGTGCTCGTGGCCGTCCTTGCGCGCCGGCTCTGCCCCTACGACCCCGATGCCCAGTCCTTCGATGGCCTGCTCCCGCCTGGCCCCGCGCACCTCGCCGGCACCGACCGCTACGGCCGCGACCTGCTCTCGCGCATCCTCGTGGGCCTGCAGACCAGCGTGCTCGCGACGCTCGCACTCGTGGCCATCATCACCGTCGTCGGTACGGCGGTGGGCGTGGTCTGCGGCTATGCGGGAGGGCTCGCGGACTCGGTCATGATGCGCGTGTCCGACGTCTGTCTGGCGTTCCCGGGGCTCGTGTTCGCCCTGGCCATCGCCGCCGTGCTCAATGGCGGCCTGCACAACGCCGTGCTCGCGCTCGCGGTCATCAGCTGGCCCAAGTACGCGCGCATCGCCCGCAGCCAGACGCTTGCGGTGGCGGGCGCGACCTACGTCGACGCGGCCCGGCTCGCCGGCGACACGCCCGTGCAGGTCATCGTCCGCCACGTTCTCCCCAACATCATGGGGCCGATCCTGGTCACGGCCATGCTCGACATCGGCACGATGATGATGGAGCTCGCGGGGCTGTCGTTCCTCGGCCTGGGCGCCCAGCCGCCGACGGCCGAGCTCGGCAACATGATGAGCTCGGGGCGCAGCATGCTGCAGACCTATCCCTGGGTCGTCATGGCCCCGGGCGTCGCGATCTTCGTTGCGGTCGCGATCTTCAACTTGCTCGGCGACGCGGTCCGCGACTACCTCGACCCCAGAAACGCGCTCGGGCGCTAGGGCCTGAGCCGGTGGCGTCAGCGCCGTGGGCGAGCGTCCCCGCCCCGCATTCCCGCGGGCGCATTCCGCACCTCGAACCCCCTAGACCATGCGGCCCCGGCCGCGAAAGGAGACCTGCACCATGACCACGACCCACACCGACTCCATCCTCTCGAGGCCCGTCACGCGCCGCGGCGCCCTTGCGGCGACGCTCGGCGTCGCCTCGTTCTTGCTCGCCGGGTGTGGCTCGAGCCAGGGCGGCTCGGCCGCCCAGACGGGCGGCGCATCGTCGTTCACGTTCGGTGACACGACGTTCAACTCGGAGAACGAGGAGCCTAACGTGAACCCGCACCAGACCTACGCTGGTTGGGCCTGCATGCGTTACGGCGTCGGCGAGACCCTCTTCAAGTACTCTGACTCGATGGAGATCGAGCCGTGGCTGGCCACCTCCTTCGAGAACGTCGACGAGCTCACATGGAAGGTGACGCTGCGCAACGGCGTGAAGTTCTCCTCCGGTCGCGCGATGGACGCCCAGGCCGTCAAGGACTGCCTCGACGGCCTCGTCGCTACCCACGATCGCGCGAAGGGCGACCTCGCCATCGCGGACATCGCGGTAGATGGCCAGACCCTCACGATCACGACGAGCGAGCCCAAGCCGACGCTGCTCAACTACCTGAGCGACCCCTACGGCTGCATCATAGACATGCAGGCCGGCGTCTCCGACGACGGCATCGTCGCCGGCACCGGTCCCTACGTCGTCGAGAGCCTCGAGACCGACAAGGAGCTCGACCTCAGGCGCAACGAAGACTACTGGGGAGGGGTGCCGGGCTTCGACAAGATCAAGGTCATCACGATCTCCGACGGCGACACCCTGACGATGTCGCTGCAGTCCGGCGAGATCGACGCGGCCTACGGCGTGCCCTACGCGAGCTACAACCTGTTCCAGGGCGACGGCTACACGTTCTCGAGCTGCGCCACGAGCCGCGCGTTCTTCTGCGAGATGAACTTCGACAGCCCGATCACGAGAGACCCGGCCGTCCGCAAGGCCATCGCCATGGGCATCGACAAGGAGGGGTTTGTGAACAAGCTGCTCGACGGCAACGGCTACGTCGCGAGCGGCGCCTACCCGGACAGCCTCCCGTTCGGCGGCAAGATCGAGGGCGCGAAGGACTACGACTCCGATGGCGCCTGCAAGGTGCTCGAGGACGCGGGCTGGGTCGTCGGCGATGACGGCATCCGTGCCAAGGACGGCACGAGGCTCCAGGTGCGCTGGCTCACCTACCCGAGCCGCCAGGAGCAGCCGCTGCTCGCCGAGTCGGCCCAGGCCACGCTCAAGGACATCGGCATCGACCTGCAGGTAAACAGCACCGCCGACCACAACACGATCCGCAAGGACCGCTCGGCCTGGGACGTGTACCAGAGCGCCATGGTGACGGCGCCCACCGGCGACCCCGAGTACTTCTTCACGACGCACTTCCTCGATAGCTCGTCGAACAACAACGGCCACTACCACAGCGACGAGATGGAGCGGCTCGCCGCGCAGCTCGCCGACGAGTTCGACACGAGCAAGCGTGCGGAGCTCGCGATCAAGATGCAGGAGGTCCTGCTCGCCGACGACGGCGCGATTTTCTGCTCCCACCTCAAGATGAGCATGATCTCTAAGGCCTCCGTCACGGGCCTCACGGCGCACCCGTGCGACTTCTACGAGGTCACCGCCGGCCTCAGGCCGAGCGCCTAGGGTCGGCCATGGAAGAGGTGCTGAGATACGACTCGGTCGAGGTCAGCTTCAACGGCGAGGCCGTCGTGCACGACGTGAGCTTCGGTGTCGCCGCCGGCGAGATTCTCGGCATCGTGGGGGAGTCCGGCAGTGGCAAGAGCACCCTGCTTAGGGCCGCGCTCGGCCTGCTCGGCGATACGGGGCTCGTGACGCGCGGTGACATCTGGTTTCGCGGGCGCGACTTGCCCGACCTGCCCGAGCGCGAGCTCTGCCGCATCAGGGGCGCGCAGATCGGCATGGTCTTCCAGGACGCGGGCGCCTCGCTGTGCCCGATCCGCACGATCGGCGACCAGATTGTCGAGGCCGTCCGGGCCCACGAGGGCGCGCGTGCGGGCGACGTCCGCACGCGGGCGCTCGACCTGTTCGCCAAGCTCGGCTTCAAGGACGGCGAGCGCGTCTGGGAGAGCTATCCCTTCGAGCTCTCGGGCGGCATGAACCAGCGGGCCGGCATTGCGATCGCGATGATGCCGTGCCCGGCGGTGCTGCTCGCCGACGAGCCCACGAGCGCGCTCGACGTCGCAGTCCAGCGGCAGGCGCTCGACGAGCTCGCTCGCCTGCGCGAGCTCTTCGGCACGGCGATCGTGCTCGTCACGCACGACATCGGGGTCGTCTCGGCCATGGCGGACACGGTCCTCGTCATGCGCGACGGCCGCGTCGTCGAGCGCGGGCCCGTGGAGCGGACCCTGCGCGAGCCTGCCGATCCCTACACGAGGGAGCTGCTCGCCGCCGTGCCGCGGCTGCGGCACCCGGAGGGGGAGGCGGCATGAGGGACGAGACGGCTGTGGGAACGGGCTTCGAGGGGGCGCTGACCGTGCGAGGACAGGCGTCGGCGGCCGCGCCGGCGGCCCCGCGCGCGCAGGCGACGGGCGCGCCGGACCCCGCGGAGGCACCCGACCCCCGCGCGGATGCGGGCGAGGACGCCGTTCTCGAGGCGAGGGAGCTCACGCGCGTCTTCAGGACGCCCGGCAAGCCGGACCTCGTGGCCGTCGACCGGGTGAGCCTCTCGCTCAGCGCGGGCGAGGCACTCGGAATCGTGGGCGAGTCCGGCAGCGGCAAGAGCACGCTCGCGCGCATGGTCACGGGGCTGCTCGAGCCCACGTCGGGGACGGTCCGCCTGTGCGGGCGCGACGTCACGCACACGCGCGGTCGCGAGCTGCGCGAGGCCTCGGCGACCATCCAGATGGTCTTCCAGAACCCCCAAGGCTCGTTCGACCCGCGCCAGACGCTCGGTGCGGGCATCGGCGAGAGCCTGCGGAACCGGGGCGTCACCGTCGGGGAGGTCCGTGCACGCGTGCGCGCCCTCCTCGAGCGCTGCGGCCTCGACGCCGGGTTTGCCGACCGGTACCCGCACGAGGTGAGCGGCGGCCAGTGCCAGCGGGCCGCCCTCGCCCGCGCCCTCGCGCCGTCCCCGCGCGTGCTCGTCCTCGACGAGGCGACGAGCGCGCTCGACGTGACCGTGCAGGCCCAGATCATGGACCTGCTCAGGGACCTCCGCGCCGGGGCGGACGGCCCGTCGTATCTGTTCATCTGCCACAACCTCGCGCTCGTGCAGTCGCTCTGCGACCACGTGCTCGTGATGCGGGCCGGTCGCGTGGTGGAGCGCGGGACGCCCGACGAGGTCATCTTCCATCCCTCGTCGGACTACGCGCGGAGGCTCGTCGACTCCGTGCTCCAGCCGTAGGCGCGCGGGGCGGGGCGCCCGCAGGCTCAGCGCCGCCCGCCCCTCCTGCGCAGGCCCCGCAGGATGAGCGCGTGGCACGCCGTCATGCAGACGGCCGTGCTGGCCCAGGCGAGCGGATACATGAGAGCCACGCCGTCGAGCGTGGGGCCGTGGGCCGTGAGCAGGGCGAGCAGCGCTGTGCGCAGCACAAACACGTTGACCATGATGATGGCCATGGGGGCGAGGGCGTGTCCGCGCCCGCGCAGCGAGGCGGCGTTTACCTCGAGGAAGGCATAGAGCCAGTAGAGCGGAAACGTGACGCGCGTGATCGCGCGCCCGGCCGCGATGGGGCCGCTCGTGAGGTCGCGTGGCATGGCCTTGCCTGAACTCATGAACATTCGTCTCATATCGTTCGATTACATCGCCCGCCTTGGTGGCCCAGGGGCAAACGGACGCCGCGCGGGATGTATCTGCCAAATCAGAACACTATCTACTATTTGTTCCATAAGTACCAAGAACCCCTCAGTTCTTCAGTAAGTGCCTCTCTATGAAGAAATCGAACGCTGCCCCTCCCGTGTCGCGCCGCGCGTTCATCGCGGGTGCCGGCGTCTTGGCCGCCCTGTCTGCAGCCGGCCTCGCGGGCTGCGGTGGATCGGGCTCGAACGCAGCTGCGACGGTCTCTTCGGTCGCTCCCAAGAAGCAGGTCACCATTGCCATGAGCACCGACAACGAGCCGGCCGCTGGCTTCGACCCGTGCATCAACTGGGGCTGCGGCGAGCACGTGCACGAGCCGCTCGTCCCCACGGGCTCCACGAAGAAGGACGGAGAGAACGAGTGCCCGGCCGGCAACGACGTGACCTGCAACCTTGAGGTGCGCCAGGCTATCAGCTACGGCATCGACCGCAAGGCGCTCATCGACAACGTGCTCAACGGCTATGGCTCCGAGGCCTACGGCGTGGGCGACGGCATGCCGTGGGCGAACCCCGACATGCGGTGCGAGACCGACCTCGGCAAGGCCGCCGGCCTGCTCGAGGCCGCCGGATGGGCGAAGGGCGCGGACGGTGTCTATGCCAAGGACGGCCGTGCCTGCGCCTTCGATCCCTACTATCCCTCGACCGACTCGGTGCGCCAGGCCATGGCCAACGAGTTCGCCAACCAGATGGGCAAGCTCGGCATCAAGGTCACCACGAAGGGCGGCAGCTGGGACGACCTGTACCCGCACGAGTTCTCCGACCCGATCATGTGGGGCTGGGGCTCCAACTCTCTCATCGATGATGACGCGGTGACTCATGCGGTCGAGGCGTTCAAGGACGCCGACGGCCTCGTACTGGGCACGCCGGTCTACTGGGCCAGCCCGACGGGCGAGATGGAGCTGTTCATGGACCACCTGTGGGGCAAGGCTAACCGCGAGCTGCTCGCGGGCAAGCCGTGTGCCGTGCTTGCCACGGCGCGCCGTGCGGGCACCACGTCGGTCATCGATGGCCTCGCCAAGTACCCCACGTTTGCCGAGATGCCGATCGTGAGCTTGTTCTACTGGCCCATGGTGCACGGCAACACGCCCGACGAGGTGCTACGCGACGAGGAAGGCGTGCAGATCATGCAGCAGATGGGCGCCAACATGGCGTGGATGCTCAAGTGCTTCGAGGCCGGTCGTGCGGCGGGCATCGAGGTGCCGGCCGCTCCTGCCAAGCGCAAGCGCACCAACTTCGTGCGTAAGGGTGCTGCACGTTGGCGATGCGCTTGGCCATTCGTGCGGTATGCGGTGCTGATTGCAGCGTGGAGCCTGCCAGGTTCAGCTGTGCCCGGCAGGCCCCGATCCCTGTGCTTATCTGCTCTTTTGTGCTTGGCAGCTATGGTGATTTGGGCCTGGCAAGCATGATGACAAGAACGCATGGGTGCATGTGCCATGGGCGCATGGCCTCGTCTTCTGGGTTCGGTAGCCTTGGTGGCCGGGATGCATGAATGCGTTCGTAGACTGTGACGGCTGGGGTATGCGGGCGTAAAGCTGGGGCAAATCGGGAGCAGCTTTTCATCTGATAACACTTTTGGGCGTGTTTGCGAAGTGACTCGCTCCTTGGCTCAGCAAAACCGCAGGTCATTGGAGTCCGAAGGTGCTATCGACTTCCTGCGAAGGCCCAAAAGCGTTGTCAGACGTCTATTTTACATATGGTTTTATGAACGAGGTCCAGGAACACTCTGTGACATGCTCCGTGGTAGGTTGTTTGCGGCAGGGTCTTTGGGGGGTACGTCGTGGACTTGTGGACCGTGGTGGCGTTTGGCTCGGCACTGTTCGCCGGCCTTACGGCGATACTGGCAAAGTGCGGCGTGCGCCATACCGACTCCGACGTAGCTACAGCGGTGCGTACCCTCGTGGTACTGGTGTTTTCGTGGGTGATGGTCGCCGTGGAGGGCACCGACGTTCCCGCGGCACTCGCCTCGATTTCGGGGCGTTCCTACGTGTTTCTCGCACTCTCCGGTCTCGCCACGGGTGCCTCGTGGATCTGCTACTTCAAGGCGCTGGCCACGGGAGACGTCAACAAGGTCGTGCCCATCGACAAGTCGAGTACGGTGCTCTCGGTGCTACTGGCCATTGTCTTGTTTGGCGAGACCGGCCATCTTGCAGTCAAGCTCGGGTCCACTGTCGCGATTCTCGTGGGCACACTCATGATGGTCGAACGACGTGGCGGCAGAGGTGCGCGTGGCGGCGCGGGCCTGCACGGTAGCGCGGGCTCACGCGCATGGCTCGCCTACGCCGTGGCATCGGCCGTCTTTGCGGCTCTCACCTCAATCTTGGCGAAGGTTGGCGTCGAGGGCATGGACTCCAACCTGGCGATGGCGTTGCGTACCTGCGTAGTGCTCGTGATGGCGTGGGCCGTCGTCGCAGTCAAGGGCAAGCTTGCCCAGGTACGCCGCATCAATAGCCGTGAGCTGGCATTTTTAGTGCTCTCGGGGTTGGCTACCGGTGCGTCATGGCTGTGCTACTACTATGCGATCCAGATGGGTCAGGTGAGCATAGTGGTGCAGATTGACAAGCTGTCCATTCTCGTGTCGGTCGCCTTCTCGTGGCTCGTGTTTGGCGAGCGCCTCTCGCGTGCGGCCGCTGCCGGGCTTGTGCTCATCGTCTGTGGAACCCTCTTCATGACCATCTGGACCTAATGCGTTGTCTGGATCTTATGGGGCGTCTGGACTTAATGAGGCAAAGCGAAGCGAAGCATATTAACGTGTGGCGGATACCTAGAACTCGAACGGGATACGAACCCAATGCGCTATCTAAGCGAGTGGGGGAAGGAGCCCACTACGCTATCTACCGGAAATCGTGAGATCTTGGCGAGACGTTTTCCCGAATAGGGCACTGCTATTTGTCTCGCGCGAGCGGCCTCGAGAGTACAAACGCCAGATAACCTTTTTTGTATAGAGGTCTTTGCGCCTTAAAATCTGTGCACAGTTCGGGAAAGCGTCGCGTTCGGGCGCCGTTTCGTTAGCACGTTGGTTGCGTAGGTGTGTTGTGACGTCCGGGGGAAGTATCTGAGATGCTCGGAAGAGCGTTTGGTATCCGGGTGAGCACGTGGCAACCCCCCCCAGCATCCGGGCGAACGCGTGGTGGTACCGTCAATGATCTTTCGC